>Ga0105049_10009973_pt1 | contig 10911 bp, 10 predicted proteins | sample MAT06_FD_78087 | JGI IMG/M metagenome (GOLD analysis project Ga0105049, IMG submission 78087) | Freshwater microbial communities from Lake Fryxell liftoff mats and glacier meltwater in Antarctica - MAT-06 | ecosystem: Environmental > Aquatic > Freshwater > Ice > Liftoff microbial mat | place... | reverse complement strand
CCCACGGTGCCGACCGGTGAGGCGGCCGAGCGTTGCACCGTCGCTACGCCGGCGGTTTCGGTCATGCCGAAACCTTCACGGATCGGCACCCCTATGACGCGAAAGAAGTTCAGCATCTCCGGGGCGATCGGTGCAGCGCCCGACAATGCCAGCCTGCATTCGCGCAAGCCGATGAAGTTGTTGAGGGCGCGCAGCACCACCCAATACCAGAACCGGAAGCGCAACCATTGGCTGACACTCCAGGCGTCGCGCGGTTTCGCCGCGAACGGCGCAACCGCCGCGAATGCCCGCGTGTAGAGGGACCGACGCACGCCGCCAGCTTCGCGAATCTTGATTTCGATCGAGGCATGCAGTTTTTCCCAGATGCGCGGCACGCCCAAGAACAGCGTCGGCGCGATCTCGCGCAAGTCGGTCTGGATGGTGCGCAGGCTTTCGGCGAAATTCACCACCGCGCCGGATAGCAAGGGCAGGTAAACCGAATAGATCTGCTCGGCCACATGGCAAAGCGGCAGGTACGAGACAGTCGAGTCCGCGGGCGTGCAGCGGTAAATGGTGTCGGTGCCAATCGCCATCGCGTTGACGTTACCGTAGGAAATCATGGCTGCCTTGGGGCGACCGGTGGACCCGGAGGTGAAAATCATCAGCGCGATATCGTCTTCGGTCTGTCTTGCCAGGCGTTCCCCGATCAGGGCGGGGTGTGCGGCTTCATATGCGGCGCCCTTCTGAGTGACCGCTTCAAACGTGGTCAGAATGTCCACCGCATAGCGGCGCAATCCTCGCGGGTCCACGACCACCAGATGGCGCAGCAGCGGCAGTTGCCCTCGCACCTCCAGTACCTTGTCGAGTTGCTCCTGATCCTCGCATACGACGACACTGGCGTCGGAAGTCTGCAACAGGTATTCGATCTCGGCAGCAGGTGAGGTCGGATAGATGCCAACGGTCACCGCCCCGAGCATGCCTGCACCAATCTGGGCGAAAACCCATTCCTTGCGGTTCTCGCTGATGATGGCCATGTGGCCCTTTTCGGGCAATCCCAATGCTGCCAGACCGAGTGCGAAGTGTCGCGCATGGCGCTCGTAATCGCTCCACGAAACGGGCTCCCAGACGCCGAAGTCCTTTTGCCGCAAGGCGACAGCATTGGGCTTCTGTCCGGCCCAGAAGCGCAGCTTTCCAGGCAGGGTGGCGTGCGGGTCGATCTGTGCGCTCATGACAGCCAGCGTTTCCGGCGCTTGTAGTGCTTGACATCGCGAAAGCTCGCTACCGCATCCGACTTTTCACCATAACCCAGGTAGAAGCGCTGTACGTCCGCATCCTTGACCAGTTGCGAGGCCGCGCCGTCGATCACCACCTTGCCGTTTTCCATGATGTAGCCGTAGTCGGCGATGCGGAACGCGGCCATCGCGTTCTGCTCGACCAACAGCATCGCCACGCCCTGCTCGCGATTGATGCGCGCGATGATTTCGAATATCTGCTCCACTACCATCGGCGCAAGACCAAGCGACGGCTCGTCCAGCAGCATCAGCGACGGTTTGCCAAGCAGGGCGCGGCCAATCGCCAGCATTTGCTGCTCGCCACCCGAAAGGTAGCCGGCAAGCTGCCCGCGCCGGTCCTTCAGGCGCGGGAAATACTCGTAAATCAGATCAGGCTCGGGCTTGATGGCCCTGCCGATCAGTGCATTGCCGGCCGCGATCAGGTTCTCATCGACGCTAAGCTCCTCGAACACGTGGCGACCCTCCCGCACATGTGCGATGCCGCGGCGCGCCAGCAGGTGCGGCGCAACATCGTTGATGCGCAGGCCCTGGTAGCGCACGTGGCCGGCACGGATCGCGCCGACCTCCAGCGGCAGCAGGCCGGATATCGCCTTGAGCGTGGTCGTCTTGCCGGCACCATTCGAGCCCAGCAAGGCGACGATGCGTCCCGCAGGAACTGCAAGCGACAAACCGCGCAGCACCTGCACGGTATGCTGGTACACCACTTCGAGATTCTCCACCGCAAGCGCGATGGCGGGCTCGACTGCCGCTGTGGGTGCCACGGCGTTCATGTGGGCCGATTCACGCCGTCTTGATCCAGCCGCTTGCCGGTTCAAGCAGCTTCGTCTTGGCGTCATACGCATAGATCCGGCCTGACGCGATCTGATGGCCCTTGAGTGAAGCCAGCAGGCCGGTCACGCCACCCGTATCCCAGTCGTTGATCGACTCCAGCGCGGACTTCATGTTTGGTCCGGAGAGCGGCTTGCCCGCCTTGAGGCAACGCTCGATCACCTCCGCAAAGATCATTCCCACCAGCCAGCCGTGGGTATAGAACAAGGGCACATACTGCATCTGCGGGCGCGCCTTGGCGGCAAAGTCCTTGATTGTCTGCATCATGGGTGCGTCTTTGGTGTCGTAGCTGTAGCGGTAGGGCATCACCCCCATCCAGCCATCGCCGGTGGCGCCCATCGCGTCCACCGTGGTCTTGTCCATGCTCCAGATCGTGCCCATCGGCGTGGCTGCCATCCCCGATTCGCGCATCTGCTTGATGAATTCCGGGATCGGCGCCAACACATAACCGTGAAAGATCACGAAGTCCGGCTTGGCACGGCGCAGTTTGGCCACCTCCGCCGACACATCCACGCTACCGGGCTTGGTGACGATCTCAGCCACCAGCGGGATGCCCAGCTTCTGCGCCTTGGCCTTGGCGGCGGGTATCGGATCGCGGCCAAATTCGGTGTCGCTGTAGACGATCGCCAACGCCGGCTTGGTGGCGCCTTTGGAGGTGCGCGAAATGTATTCAAGCAGGATTTCGCACATGGCCGCGTAGGTGGGGCCGGCCATGAAATAGTAGGGCGCGGTCTTGGCGTCGGCCAGGTCGGACGAGAACGACGGGCTCGAGGTCAGTACGCTACCCATCTGGCTCACTTCCTTGGCTGAAGCCTTGGCCCACGCGGTCGAATCACCGTAGAACACCGGCGGCTTGTGGGCACCCATGATCTTCTTGAACACACTCATGGCCTGGTCCATCTTGTAGGCCGAGTCTTCACCGATGTACCTTATCTTGCGGCCGGCTATGCCGCCCTTCGTACTGCGCCATTCGCAATAGTCGCCCAGGCCCTGGTGCAAGCCAACGCCGGCGAAGGCGAATACGCCGGTGATCGGTGGCGCCGCACCAAATACGATTTCGCCGGATTGCGCGATTGCCGGCATCCATGGCATTGCGGCAGCAGCGGCAGCGCCGGCTAAGAGGTGGCGGCGCGAAAGATCGATCTTGGGCTGGTGCATGACGTATCTCCTTTGGGGTGGGGTAAAGCAGCTATGCGCGGAACGGCCAGAGGTGGAAAAAACGCCGCACGCGTCGCCAGGCTTCGTTGAGACCGTGCGGTTCAAAAATCAGGAAGCCGACAATCAGGGCGCCAAACACGATTTCACGGATCGGCGACAGGATTTCAGTGGCGCGCGGCGCCCATTGCGCCACGAAGGACACGCCGGCGCGCAGCACCTCCGGCACCAGGGTCATGAAAACGGCGCCGAAAATCGTGCCCAGCATGCTGCCCAGTCCGCCCACGATGATGGCCGCCAGGTAGAACACCGACAGCCCGAGGGTGAAATACTCGGGGGTCATCGCGCGGTAAAAATAGCCGAGCAGGGCGCCAGCCACGCCGGCATAGAACGAGCCGATGGCGAACGACAGCAGCTTGTAGTGAAACAGGTCGATGCCCAGCACCTCGGCGGAAATGTCACGATCGCGAATGGCAATGAAGGCGCGCCCCACGCGCGTGCGAAACAGGTTGCGTGCGGCCAACAGCAGCAATGCCGCGCACGGCAAGATCACGTAGTACATGCGGTAGTCGTTGTCGAGTTCGAAACCGAACAATGAAGCATCGGGTACGGTGACGCCGCGCACGCCGCCGGTGACGCTTTCCCACTCGCGAAAGACAAAGATCAGGATGAACTGCATGGCCAGTGTCGCCACCGCCAGATAAAGACCCTTGATGCGCAATGACGGTATGCCAACCACCAATCCGAGCAGTGCCGACATGAGCCCTGCTGCCGGCAAGGTCAGATAGAACGGAATGCCGCGTTGCGCCAGCCAGGCGGCGGTATAGCAACCCACGCCCATGTAAGCGGCGTGACCCAGGGAGATCAGCCCGGTGTAACCGGTCATGATGTTGAGCCCGGCCGCAGCGATGATGTTGATGCCCAGCACGCAGGCCAGGCCGACGATGTAGCCGTTGGCCGTGAAAGGAAACAGCAACAGCACCAGCAGCAGGGCGGCAAGCCAGGCGCGCGCGGTCGGCGTGGCCCAGATCGCCTCGTCGTGCGCGTAGCTCTGCCGATAGTCGCCGATCCGCATGACGCTAGAGCCTCTCGATCTGGCGTGTGCCAAACAGGCCATAGGGCCTGATCATCAGGATCGCCAGCACGGTGACGTAAGGCACGATATCGCGCACCTTGCCGCCCAGATAGCCTGCGGTCAGGCTTTCGATCACGCCGATGATGAGACCGGCGACAATCGCGCCGGCAATGCTGTCGAGCCCGCCCAGAATGATGACCGCCAGCACGCCCAGGGCGGCACCGCCCAAGGCCGGTGACAGGCTGGTCATGGCGCCAACGACGATGCCCGCCACCGCGCCCACGATGCCGGCGAACATCCAGGTCAGGCGTTGCGTGCGACGCACATCGATGCCCAGCACGTAAGCGGTGACCGGGTCGCTGGCGGCGGCACGCATGGCGATGCCGGTGCGCGAGTAGCGGAAGTACAGCGTGAATCCGGCGATGATCAAAGCCGCCAGCACAAAGCTCCAGACCACTTGGCCGGGAATCAGGATATCACCCAGGATGAAGGGCTTGCGCGGCAGCAACTGCGGCATTTCGTAGTTCTTGCCCCCCCATACCGCGTCGACCACCCCATGCAAAGCACTGCCCAGGCCGATCGTGGCCATCAGCACTGCGATCACCGGTTGCCCCGACAGCGGGCGCAGAATCGAGCGCTCGATCAGGGCCGCGACCAGCGCCACCGCGGCCAGCGTCAAGAGCAGCGCCGGTAGCACCGCAAGGTTCCACATCACATTGGCGGTATAGAAGAAATACGCCCCCAGCATCATGAACTCGCCCATGGCGAAATTGATCACACCGGTGCCCTTGTAGATCAGCACAAAGCCCAGCGCAATCAGCGCCATCAAGCCGCCGGAGAAGAGCCCGATCAGCGCGAACTCGGCCAAGGCGGTCCAGTCGAAGCCCGCACTCATCGAGCTACCTTTCCGACCCTGCACGACATGCTTCCCGAGGGCGCAAGAGCGCTCCTTTCGGACGGCCGGGCGGGAGCACTCATGCGGCGGCCTTGGCGGCGTTGCCACCCAGATAGGCGCGGATCACCTCGGGGTGGGCACGCACTTCGTCCGGCGTCCCGCGGGCGATGACTTCGCCGAAGTTGAGCACCACCACCTTGCTTGAAATATCCATCACCATGCCCATGTCGTGCTCGATCAGCAATACCGTGATGCCGCGCTCTTCCTGGATATCCAGGATGAAACGCGCCATATCCTCGGTCTCTTCGCGGTTCATGCCGGCAACCGGTTCGTCGAGCATCAGCAGCTTGGGCTGCATGGCCAGCGCGCGCGCCAACTCCACACGCTTTTGCAATCCGTACGGCAGGCCTGCAACGGACAAATTTCGGATATGGTCGATCTCCAGGAAATCGATCACCTCGCGCTCGATCTCGCGTCGCAACCCCATTTCCTCTGCGCGCGCCGCCCCGATATACCACATGGCCGATAGCGCATTGGACTTCAGGCGGCCGTGCCCGCCCAACTTGATGTTGTCGAGTACCGACATGCCGCGAAACAGGGCGACATTCTGGAACGTGCGTGCAAGGCCGAGTCCGGCGCGCTTGTGCGCCGGCAGTTTCGAAATGTCGTTGCCGTCGAAAATGACCTGGCCGGATGAGGGCTTGTAGAAACCGGAAATCGAATTGAAAAGGCTGGTCTTGCCGGCGCCGTTCGGACCGATGACCGCGGTGATCTCGCCCTTGTTGGCGGTGAACGAAACGCGGTTGAGCGCGCGAATCCCGCCAAAGGAAAGGCCTAATTCAGCGACTTCAAGGAGGGGAGACATGGCTGCAATCCAGGCGCCGCAAGGCGGTCCCATTAACCAAACGATCGTTTGCTAAAGCTTACGCCGCGCAATATACTTCAAGCTCCCGGATTGTGCCAGTCCAAGCTTTTTGTTCCGCGCATCCTGGAAAACCAAGGGAGCGGCCATGCCTTTTTCTGACGTTGTTCTCGCCGGTGGCGCACGCACCGCGTTCGGCGACTTCGGAAAATCCCTGAAGGATGTTCCTCTTTCGGCCTTGGGCACCCATGTGGTCAAGGCCAGCCTGGCACGCGCCGGAATCATGGCTGCAGAGGTCGATCATCTGGTGTTTGGCGTCACCGCTCCGGTCGACCATGACGGTTTGTTCGTCAGTCGCAAGATCGCGCTCGACGCCGGCTTGCCGGTCGAGAGCGCCGCCATGGGCGTGGTGCGGGCCTGCGGTACCGGATCGCAGGCAATCCTGTCGGCGGCGCAGCAGATTCTTACCGGCCACAGCAGCGTGGCGATCGCCGCAGGTGGCGAAAACTACAGCCGTGTGCCCTATCTCTCGCACGACATGCGCTGGGGTGCCGGCCGCGGCCCGATGCAATTGGTCGATGGCCTCGACTACATCTATCGCTGCCCGTTTTCGCGCGAGTTGATGGGCGACACGGCCGAGAACCTGACCTCCCTCCACGATTACCGGCGGGTCGACATGGATGACTGGGGGTTCATGAGCCAGATGCGCGCCAAGGCGGGCATCGAATCGGGCTTTCTGGCGCGCCAGATCGTGCCGCTGGAACTGCAGGAGAAAAAGGGCGTGCGGCTTTTCGGTATCGACGAGTTTCCGCGCACCACCATCACCCGCGAGAAACTGTCAACCTTGAAGCCGGCGTTTCGCAACGATGGTCGCGGCTCGGTCACCGCGGGCAACTCCAGTGGCGTCACCGATGGTGCGGCTGCGCTGGTGGTGGCCGCGCGCGCAGCCGCCGAGAAGCTCGGCATCGCGCCTGAAGCACGCATCATTGACTACGCGGTCGCGGGCGTGCCACCGGAAATCATGGGTGCCGGTCCGGTGCCGGCGATCGCCAAGCTGCTGCAGCGCACCGGTCTGAAGATTGCCGACATCGATTATTTTGAGATCAACGAGGCTTTCGCCGTGGTCAACCTGCATGCCGAGAAACAGTTGGGCATTCCGCGCAGCATCACCAATCTCTATGGCGGTGGCATTTCCATCGGCCACCCGCCGGGCGCCACCGGGATTCGCATGACCATTACCGCGATGCATCACCTGGCCGACACGCGAGGGCGCTACGCCATCATCAGCATGTGTCTGGGCAGCGGCATGGGCATGGCAACCCTGATCGAAAACCTTCTGCGTTAGAACTCGTTCAGCGCGCTTCGCGATCAACGTCGGCGTCAAAGTCGGCGGCGTGATTGGCGGCCATGTCGGCCATCATCGCCGGATAAGTCTCAGCGAAGCCCGCCACGATCAGGTCAAGCGGCATGTCATCGAACGCGCCGCGCATGTTTACATATTCCATGTGCCGGTTGCCGGCGCGGTCGAACGGGTGGTAGATCGAATCGCCGCGACCGTCGAATTCCAGCGGCAGCAGGCCGAAGCGATCGCACAGGCCGATGTTGAATGCGGGCGTTGCCTTCTGCCACGCGCCGTCGAGCAGGATGTCGGTGTACCCGTGCCAGACAAACATGTCGGTCTTGAGCGTGGCGCGCAGCCGCTCGGTGCTCAGATGGTTGCGCACATCCGCGTAGCCCACGCGCGCCGGAATGCCGGCTGCGCGGCATGCTGCCGCCAGCAACGCGGCCTTGGTCACGCACCAGCCGAATCCGCGTGCCAGCACGCCGCTGGCGCACATGCCTGCCGGTGAAAGGTCGATGCGGTAGGGGTCGTAGCGAAACTTGTCGCGTACCGCGTAGTAGAGCGCCACCGCCCGTTCACGATTGTCAGGCCCTACCGCATGCTGCCGCGCGAATGCAACAACCTCGGGGTGATCGCGGTCGATCAGGCGCGTGGCCGCAAGGCAGGCTTGTTGGGTCGTCATGTTCAATCCGATAGCGAGTCAGCGGCTCTTGAACATGCCACGCCCGATAATCTCCTTCATGATCTCGGTGGTGCCGCCATAAATGCGCTGCACACGCGCATCCGCCCACAGGCGCGAGATCGGATACTCCTTCATGTAGCCGTAACCGCCGAACAGTTGCAGGCAGGTGTCGGCGACGCGAAACTGCATTTCGGTGCACCAGAACTTCGCCATCGACGCCTCGGTGGTGTCTAGCGCACCCATCAAATGCCTGGCGATGCACTGCTCCAGAAAAGCCCGGCCCACCGCCGCCTCGGTCTTGCACTCGGCCAGCTTGAAGCGCGTGTTTTGCAGCGCCGCGATCGGCTTGCCGAAGGCGTGGCGTTGTTCGACGTACTCGACCGCCAGCCGCACTGCCTCCTCGGCGGCGGCGACCGCCGTGATCGCCACTATCAGGCGCTCCTGCGGCAGCTCGGTCATCAGATAGCGAAAGCCCTGCCCCTCCTCGCCCAGAAGGTTGCCCGCGGGAATGCGCACGTCGTCAAAAAACAGTTCCGAGGTGTCCTGCGCACTCATGCCGGCCTTTTCCAGGTTGCGCCCGCGGGCGAACCCGGGGCGATCCGCTTCAACCAGGAACAGCGAGATGCCGTGCGCACCCTTGCCGGCAGCGGTCTTGGCGACCACGATGAACAAGTCGGCGATCTGGCCGTTGGAGATAAAAATCTTCTGGCCGCGGATCACATAATGGTCGCCGTCACGGCGGGCACTGGTTTGTACGCCGGCCAGATCGCTGCCGGTGCCGGGTTCGGTCATGCCGATGCCGGTGATGGTCTCGCCCGCGGCCATGCGTGGCAGCCAGGTGCGCTTCAGCTCTTCGCTGCCGTTGTGCAGGATGTAGGGCGCGACGATGTCGGAATGCAGGCCGAACTGCGGTCCGGTGGCGCCGGCGAAACCGAGTTCCTCGTTGACGATGTGCGCAAACAGGAAATCGCCGCCGCCACCGCCGTATTCCTCGGGGATCGTGGTCAAAAGCAATCCCAGTTCGCCGGCCTTGCGATACAGCGCTTTCGGCACCTGACCATCCTTCTCCCATTGCGTGTAGTGCGGTTTGACTTCACGCTCGATGAATCGTCGTGCCGTTTCGCGCAAGGCGTGGTGTTCGTCGGTATAAGGCAGGAAGGTGCTCATTGTGCGGACATTCTAAAGGCTGGCCAACATGCCACCGTCGACATACAGCACATGGCCGTTGACAAAATCGGACGCTGCGGAGGCCAGAAAGATGGCGGCGCCTTCAAGCTCCCTCACATTGCCCCAGCGCTGCGCCGGCGTTCGATTCGTAAGCCAGGCGGTGAATTCCTGGTTTTCCACCAGCGGGCGTGTCAGCTCGGTGTCAAAGTAGCCCGGCCCCAGGCCGTTGACCTGTATGTTGTGACGCGCCCAGTCGACGCACATGCCGCGCGTCAGGTTCTTGATCGCGCCTTTTGTGGCGGTGTATGGCGCAATCGAATAGCGTGCGGCTTCGCTGTTGACCGAGCAGATGTTGATGATCTTGCCGCGGCGGCGCGCGATCATGTGCCGAACCGCGGCGCGACTCACATAGAACACCGAGTTCAGGTTGGTATTGATCAAGCGGTGCCAGTCGGCCGTGTCGAAATCTTCGAGCGGGCCGCGGATCTGCATGCCGGTGTTGTTGACCAGGATATCGATGGGTCCGAGATCGGCTTCGATCGCGTCGATCGCCCGGGTTACGGCTGCTTCATCGGTGACATCGAAGGCGCGGCATTCAACCTGGGTTTCGGCTGCGAACACAGCGCGCGCGTGCGCCAGCTTGGCGGCATCGCGGCCATTGAGGATGATGCGCGCGCCGGCGCTGGCAAGGCCCCTGGCCAGCGCCAGGCCGATACCTTGTGAGGATCCGGTGATGAGCGCCTGCTTGCCGCTCAAGTCGAACAGGTTGGTGGTCATGAAAGCGCAGTCGAATGGTCGAGCGCGCAATGATAAGCGAGCCTGCCGTCACACGGCCGGGCCTCGCGGGTAGCGTCAGGCCGCGCGGCGTGAAGGGTCCGGCAGATGGCACAACAGGAGAAAATGTGTGCGGCACCCGGCACGCGGCGCGCCGGCCAGCACGATTTCATGCGCTCAGTGCCGCGCGACGCCCGCGGCCGGGAGGTCTTGCTTGTCGCAGCGCTCTCTGGCGTGGCTGACCGCGACCGCTCAGTCTCAGGGCGCCATGGCGATCAACACACTGCAGGGCGCGTTGTCGATCAGGGTCTTGCCCAGTGAGCCGCGCCACCAGCGTTGCGCCCAGGTACTGGCCCGGCGATGCCCCACGCAGACCAGATCGGCCTTCAGTTCCTTGGCGCGACTGCAGATCTCGTCAATCGGCTCGCCATGCGCCACCTGGCCCTCCACCTTGTAGCCGCGGGCGCGCAAGGCGGCCAGCCCTTCATCGAGCACCGCCTGGTAGCGCTTGCGCTCCTGGTCATAGTTGTCTTCGATGATCATGCCCTCGGCCACCATGATGCCGGCATACGAGGGGATCACCGCCAGCAGATCGACCTGTGCATTGAGCAGCACCGCCAGATCGCCACATTCGAACAAGGCTCTCCGGCCCTCGGCTGAGCCGTCATAAGCGAGCAATATGCGCTTGTACATGTCTGTCTCTCCTGTCGGGCTCGGAATATGCCCTCGATTCAAGTGTAACGCCCTTCGCCGAGCACCGGCATCAGTTTTCGTCGATTCGCAATACACCGGCCGAAATTGCGTCATCGTAGAAACGGGTGTCGCCGATGGCGCGTTGCAACACGTAACCCGCGCTGCTG
>Ga0105049_10009972_pt1 | contig 10911 bp, 12 predicted proteins | sample MAT06_FD_78087 | JGI IMG/M metagenome (GOLD analysis project Ga0105049, IMG submission 78087) | Freshwater microbial communities from Lake Fryxell liftoff mats and glacier meltwater in Antarctica - MAT-06 | ecosystem: Environmental > Aquatic > Freshwater > Ice > Liftoff microbial mat | place... | reverse complement strand
GCGCGTGCTGCGCGATCTCCACATGGGCGTCGACGGCAAGGGCAGCGATCTGGTCGTGCGCTACGAGCGGGACGAGCCGATCCCCCTGCTCGCCGAGGTGCTCTCGGAGGTCGGCTCGAAGGTCGTGGTCAACATCGACATCAAGATCGAGATGCCGCGGTGGTGGCGCGTCGAAGCGGCGGAGATCGTGGCGCAGGTGATCGCGGATACCGGAGTCTCCGATCGCGTGATCGTGACGTCGTTCGATCCGCGCATGCTGGTGTCGACGCGTCGCGCCCATCCCGAGATCGCCGTCGGGTTCTGCTTCGACGACACCATGCTCGACTTCTCGAACGGGCTCCTCGATCGCATCCCCGCCCTACCCTTCGAGCTCACCCGACACCACGACCACGCGCGTGGCCACAACGCGCGCCGGCTGCTCAACCGCCTTCTCGAGACCAACTTCGCGAGCCGCCTGCTCGGCACGCGCGTGATCGGCGCCGAGCACACGCTGGTCGGCCGCGAGACCGTGCGAGCCCTCCACGCACGCGGCATCGCGATCGGCACGCACACGCTGTTTCCGCTCGGCTCGTCGACGCACAAGTTGACCGCCTCGACGGCCGACAGCCTCGAGGAGGTCAAGCGCCTCGTCGAGCTCGGCGTCGACTGGATCGAGTCCGACGACCCTGCGCGCCTCATGCCGCTCGTGTACTGAGTCGACAATTCGGTGGTGGCGGATCGGGTCGGCGGCAAGCGGATCCTGATCCTCGGCGGCCACCGCCGAAGCCGGCGGCAAGCCCGCGCCGAAGGGCGATCCGATGGAGCTCCGCGCAGGGATCAAGGAAGCCACCGAGCAGAAGCTGCTCGCAGCCTGGCGCGCACATCGTCAGCGCAGCCGCGCGCTGGTGCCGTTCTCGGCCGCGGACGCGGCTTGCTCGACGAGCGTGCGATCACCGCCGAGCAGCGGCAAGGCGCCGTGAACGTCCCAGATCCGCATCGTCATCAGCCGCGCCGAGCCGGCGTCGATCGCGGCCCCGAGCGCGGCCACGCGCGCCTCGGCTTGTGCGCGATCGCCGAGCGCGACGGCCGCCGCGATCATCGCCACCGCCGCGGCGCGACCGCACAGATCGTGGTGGCACCTGGGTGCACCTCCGAGCTCGGCGGCCAGCTCGGCATGCAGCGCGCGTGGATCATGCGAGGGCATCAAGACCTTCTCGAGGAGCTCGCGCGCCTCGGCTTCGCGACCCGCCGCGCGGTGGAAGGCCGCCCCGAGCAAGCGCCCGGTGGCATGGCGCGCCGCGCACACCGCCTCGGGCATCGCGGGACGATGTGCGAGATCGTCGACGGCGACGATCGCCTCGCCGGTGCGACCGAGCGCGTGCAGGATCACCGCGCGGGTCGAGCCGCTGTTGCGCCGTGACGCCTCGGTGACCGCGAGGGCCTCGGTGGGACGACCGAGCGCGAGCAGCGCGTGCCCTTGCTCGTCGAGGTCGACCCACGACGGGAACATCTCCACCCCGCGCTTCCACACCGCGAGTGCCTCCTCGTGGCGACCGAGCTCGAACAGCAGCTCGCCGTACTCGTAGAATGGAGTGTCGAGATCTCCAGGAGCCACCAGCTCGCAGGCGCGCTCGTGGCACGAGCACGCGCGGTCGTGCTCGCCGCGCTGGGTCCGGAGCGCACCCTCGGCCCACCAGCCCGCGCGCTTCGCCGTGCGGTCGCCGCGCAGGCGGGCCTTCGCGAACGTCGCGAGCGCATCGTCGTAGCGCCGGACCTCCCACAGCGTCCGTCCTTGCTCGACGTAGGCCCAGCCGAGCACGTTGAGCTCGTCATCGTCCTCGTACTCGGCGCACTTGATCGCCAACGTGAAGGCCTCGAGCGCCTCGTCATGGCGCCCGAGCTCGCGCAGCGCACACCCGTGATGGCGATGTGTCCACGAGTTGTCGTCGTCGTAAGCGAGGGCGCGCACGCAGGTCTCGCGCGCTTCCTCGTGGCGATCGAGCGCGTCGAGCGCCTCGATCCTGGTGCGGTACGTGTAGATCGAGTCGCTCTCGACCTTGTTGTGGAACAGCCGGATGCCGACCTCGAGCGGCGCCAGCGCCTCCTCCGGCCAGCCGGCCCAGACCATCGCCTCGGCGAGCTCTTCCCAGCAGCCGAAGTGATCTGGATCGGCACCGGAGTACTGCAGGTGGTGCTCGAGCTCGGGGACCGCCTCGACGCTGCGCTGGACGTTCTTGAGGATCAGGCCGAGCCGTCCCGACTCGTGCGCGGTGTCGTCGTCGGGCCACAGCGCCGAGGTGAACATCCGGACCTGCTTGAACCGCTTGCCGTGCTCCTTGATCCAGGTCTCCGACTCGTCGTCGTCCCATAGCTCGGCGGCGCGGAAGCCCAGCGACTTGAGCTCGTCGGTGAACGGGCTATCGTGCAATGCACGCAATAGATCCCAGGTCAGCCCGTGCGGCCCGAACACGCCGAGGTGGCGGAGTTTCGGGAACACCTCGCGCCTGAAGATCGGCGCGAACGCGTCGGCGGTGATCCGCTCGTCCATGCCGTGCAGCACGAGTCGCTCGAGGTCGGGCGCCAGCGCCTCGAAGACCAGCGTCAGCAGCTTCGTCGAGCGCAGCTGCTTCGCCGCCAGCTCGACATCGCGAAGTCCGACCAACCCGGTGACCGCCGAGCGCGGCTTGCTGGTCAACACGCCGAGCCCGGTGAGCGCGGGTATCGCGGTGCGCAGCTGTGTGATCAACGGTCCGGTGATCTCGCCGCCGCCGATGCCGAGCCAGCACACCGGTCGTCGCTCGACGAGCGCGGGGAGCAAGCCGAGCTGACGCTCCGCGCTCCACTCGGTGTTCCACAGCCCGCGGAGATCGAGGCCGCGCAGCGTGATCAGCTCGCGCTGCGAGATCAGCTCGCGCAGCCTGGTGCGCGGGAACTTGTCGGAGGACGCGCGCTTGTCGAGGTCGACATGCGTGACGAACCCGAGGTGCCAGTGCAGTCGCACGACGTGGGTGGCGTCGAGCCGCTGGCGGAGCCGCGCCGAGGCTGCCCGCTCGATCGTGCGCACCTTGACGCCCGCTTGCAGGTCGCCAGCGGCGGCGGAAAACGCGAGGGCAAGATGCTCGCCGCGCGGATCGCCGGCTTGCTGGAGGGCGTCGGAGTAGACCCGGCGAAGCTCGAGATCGTCGGGATCGCGAACGATCGCCGCTTCGAGCTCGGTGGCAGTCGGCACCGCTCGATGTTCCGCGAAACCCTAGCGGCGTACCAGCGGATCGAGCTGGACTCGTGGATCCTTGCGGTCGAACAGCACGAACCGCGCGCCAACTTTGGCGAGCACCTCGTCGGTGATCGATTCGTAGCGCACGCCGAGCACCAGCGAGATCGGGTGATCGTTGACCGCGAGGACGATGCGCTCGAGGGTCGCCTCGGCGCGCGCATCCGGCCCCCAGCCGCCCTTGCTGCGCCACACCGAGCCGGCCTCGACCTCGAAGTTCGCCAGCGAGCGACCATTCGCAGACTCGAGGCGCACGTTCGCGAGCAGCGTCGAGAACGGCGACACCGAGTGCTGCGTCAGCGTCATCTCGTCGCGATCGGCATCGACATCCCAGCGCGCGGCCGGACCGAACGCGATCCGTCGACGAAAGCTGCGCGTGCGCGACAGATCGAACAGCGCGGCCATCTTGACCACGCCGATGCGCACCGCCGTCGAGCCCGGCACCCACTCGACGCGCCCTGCCTCGGCGAGCCCGCCGATGTCGAACGGCAGGAAGATCTTCTTCGGGCTCCCGCCGCCGAGTGGAAGCACGATGTGGCCGTCGCGCGCGTGACGCAGGAACCGGCCGCGATAGAGCACGCCCGTGAACCGATCCTCGAACGTCGCGTGCGTCGCATCGAGCATCTGGTGCTCGAGCTTCCACACCAGATCGGGCTCGTCCTCGAACGTGATCATGTGCCGTAGCGCGAGACTCAGCCCGACACCGTCCGAGCCCGTCGTCATGCTGAGCCGGTTGCCGAGATCGAAGCAGGTGGCGAACCGCCCACCTTTCCCGGTCAGCCCCGTACAGGACTCTGCGCGAGCATCACGACCTCTCGCGCCGATCATGATGGCGACGGCGATCGCGATCGCGAGCGCGCGCTTCATCGACCCGCGGGGTGAGGAGTGGGATCGCGGGGCGGTGCCCACAGGCTGAACCGGAGGCCCGCGTCGGCGACGAACGCCCACTGATTGGGCACGCCGAAGATGTCGTCGCGCTTCTCGCCACCGGCGGCGAGCTTGAACGACAGCGGCTGATCGTTGATCGCGAGGATGACCGCCTCGTACGTCAGCTTCGCCTTGAGCCGATTCGCGAAGTGCTGGCCGTTCTGGAACTTCACGAAGTAGCGCGGCGCCTCGTGGGTGAACTCGAACTTGATGTTATGGAAGCCGTCGTCGTCGAGCTGCGCGTCGATCTCGAACGCCGAGCTCGGCACGATCGCCGACCGATAGCCGGTGCCGTCGGTATGCTGCCCCTCGAGCCCGACGCCGGTGCGAATGCGAGCGAACGAGTTGAGGTCCTCGGACTGCCACAGATCGAGCGTGCCCTGCGCGGTCGCGTGCTTCCAGATCGTCGAATGCCCACCGGCCGACGGGTGAATCTCGAGGCCACCGGCTTCGGTCCACAGGCCGAGGTTGAGGTGGAGATCGTGGCGCTGCGGCGTGCCCGCGAACGTGGTGATGCGCAGCAGCGGATTGATGAACCGCCGCGACACGTCCCAGTGCGCGATCGTGACCTCCGCCGAGAACGGCTCGACGTGGACCTCGCCCTGGACCAGGCGAATGCGGTGCATCGTCGGCGTCTGACCGTCGGAGAGCTTGTTGAAGCTGAGCAGGCCGAAGTCGACCGACGTGCGCTTCGACTCGAGCGGATTATCGAGGATCTTCTGCGGCGTGTACGCGGCGCCGAAGAACATGCGCTTCCGCAGATCGAAGTTGATCTGGAAGATGCGACCGCGCTCGTCGCGCATCCAGCCGTACGGCGCGTCGACGCGTCCCTGAAACAACTGGAAGCCGTCGGCCTCCATCTTCTTGCGATCGAAGTCCTGCTCGATCTCGCAATCGCGTGCGCGCTCGAGCGGCTTCGTCCGCCGCCCGGACGAGGCGAGCTCGTCGTTGGCGGCGTAGAGACAGACCTTGCTGGCGGCATCGCACTGGATGCGCCAGACGTGGCCTTCAGTATCGCGCCCGCAGATCACCGGTCGGTCGTGTGACATCTGTGGGAGCAGGCCTTGGTCTGCATGGCTGATCGCCGGCAGACCGATCCCGATCGCGGCGACTGCCGCCAACAACGGACGATTCATGTTCGCGAAGCCGTGTGCAATGCCTGAACCACGGACCCGATCGTTGCGTTCTGTTGGTTGAGCGAGCTCGACCGTGCCATCTCGCAACACGTGTTGTTCGCGAGCCACGAATTTCGTCACGCCTCGGTCTCGAGGAGCTCGCCGGTGAGACGGACGTCATCGGCGCCGATCTCGAAGCGCAGCGGCGTGTGCGCTCCGGAAGCGCTCAACCACAGCGTCACGTTGATCGCGATGTCTCCATGGATCCGACAATTGACGCGAAGCGTGCGGACACCGCGCATGTCCTCGACGAACGGACGCCCGACATCGATCCGGTAGACCCCACCGTCGTGGACGACATAGAGAAACCCGGCGCGCGCATCCGGTGAGGCCCAGCCGCGGATCACGCCGAGCACCGAGTGAAGCGTGTGCCCGACATTGCCATCCGGCACCGTTCCGACCCTGGTGCCGGAGCGATAGCGTGAGCCTTGAAACTCGACGGTGGTCCGCGAGGTCTCGCCATCGACCTCGAGCACCTCGCTCGCCGATCGGGCTCCCCCTTGATCGACGACAGTCACCAGCTCGTGTCGCACGCGCGCGAACGCGGAGACGAGCTTTCCGGTCTCGAACCGGCTGCGCACCTGGCCCTCCTCGACGGCGAGCTCCGCGCGCCCGATCGTGAAGCCCTTCGCGTGGACGTTCCAGGTCAGCGTCTCCCCCGGGACGAGCAACAGTGGCGCCGAGATCGCCGCCGGCGGCGCCTGCCTCACCAGCTCGGGCAACGGCCGGGAGGGAAGGCCCGGCTCGCATGCCGCGAGGAGGGAAGTCAGCAACAGGGCGCGCATTCCGGGTGCTCCGCTACAAGAACGACGCCAACGGCAGCGGGCCCTGGTCGCCGACAACCCGAATGCCACGCCCTACGCCTGGGTCGCGCCCTCGAGATCCTCGGCGTGATCGGCGATCCACAGCTCGCCCAGCGGATCGATCGCGCCGCGCGTGCGGGTGCGTGGAATCCGGCGGTCCAGCGCGCCCGGGGCTGGCTCGGTCGGCGGTAGACTCGCGCGATGCGCTTCGCTGTTGTCCTGCTGGCGGGTCTCGCGTGCAGGAGCACCACCCCACTCCACCAGGACCGCATCGAGCTCCACGAGATCCCCATCGCGACGAAGCTCTCGGGCGAGTGCAACGTGCTCGCGAAGGCCGGCGCCACGCTACATGGCACCTCGCTGACGGCGGGTATCGACCACTTTGTCGCCGCGTTCCGCACCCAACGACAGGAGACTCGATGATTCGAAGATACACCGGTGACAAGAAGAGTATCGAAGCGCGGACCACCGACAACGGGAAGACCTGGTCCGTGAAGATGTTCGACACTGGACGGCTCACGCAGTACACGGGCGGGACGCTCGCCGAGGTCGACGCTCTGGCAGCCAAGCACCACATGACGCTCGACCGATAGCGAACGAGTCGCCCGGTGTTTGAAAGTCGCGCGCGCGAGACCACGAGCACACGGACCATTCGCGTGAACTGCGCGCCCGCCTCCTCTGCGATGCGCTCGGCCTCGCCGTCACTGGATCAGCGGCGCGACGGGTTCGAGCGTGCACTCGCGATCGCCGCCCAGGACGCCGGCGACCGCCTCGACGATCGCGACCATGGTAGGCTGCACCCGTGGACGCGCTCGGTGCATACACGGCGGATCGCGCGGCGGCCCTATCGGGTGTGCCGAAGTCCACCATTCATTGGTGGGCGCGGAACGACGTCCTGATCCCGAGCGTCTCCGATACGAAGGTGATGCTCTGGTCGTACTCCGATCTCATGGGCCTTCGCGTGATCTATTGGCTGCGCCAGCGCAAGACCACGACCCGCGGCGTCGAGATCGTCCGCACGAGCATGCCCGCCGTGCGTCGAGCGCTGAAGGAGTTGCGCGAGCTCAACCTCTCACTCTGGGAGCGCGACAGACCGTCCGTTCTCGTGAATGCGAACGGACACGTCCTCGTCAAGCATATCGGGGGGGTCCACGATCTGTCCGGCCAGGTTGTCAGCGAGGACTTGCTTGACTTGATCGCGCCGTTCTCGACGAGCGAAGGCACGCGCGGGCCCGATCTCATCACGCCACGCGTCGACCTGCGAATCGTCCCGGGCAAGCTAAGCGGGTCGCCGCACGTGGTACACACGCGCCTCGAAACACGCGCGCTCGCGGCCTTGGCCACGGACGGCTTCGATGTACCGGGGATTCACCGCCTCTACCCGTACGTGACACCGCTACAGATCGCGCAGGCGCTCGAACTCGAGAAACAGCTCGAGGACAACTTGATCAAGCGCGCGGCCTGACGATCGTGTCGCGTCGACTGTTCGCCCTGGACCATAACTTTCCCCAGCCCATTCTCGCTGCGTTCGCGGACGCACTGCCGCAGGCTGAGCTCCTCCCGATTCGCGACATCGATCCCACGTTCGCGGAACTCGACGACTGGGAGCTGATGCGCGAGTTACACCGCCACGAGCGCCGCTGGGATGGACTGATCACGAACTAGCCACGGCGTGCGGCGAGTGGCCGCGCCGACGGCGCGAATGGTGTTGCGGACGACGTTGGTGATCTTGGAGACGATGAACTCGAACATGACGGGCTCCTTCACTTGCTCTCTTTGGGACGACTCGCGACTTTCGACCACGAAACGGGATCAGCTCGGTCGATTCGACGGGGGGTGGTGACGCAGGGGCTCTAATGACTACTGGCGCTGACTCGGACTTTCGGACGTCCGCGCGATCAGATCTAACGAGATCCCGAGCTATCCCCGCGGATCGTCGTGGTGACGCCGCGGTGGATCGCGAGAACCCTGCGCCTCCCTCCTTGGAAAAGCTTGGCGACAGTTCCCACGTGCCGGATGCTCGCGTTCATTTCTTGCGCGGTTCCTTCTGGTGGTGGTTAGACGACGGCATCGGGTGGGTGGGCCTCTACAGTGGTATGGCGGCGAGAAGGCGCTTGCTCACGTCGGGTTTGTCGATTCTTTGAGATCCCCACGACGAGTTGTCGACGTTGTTCGCCTCTACTCCTTGCTGCCGACCATTCGATGCTTGAGACCACGTGGCACGATCTTCGTGGGCACGAAGTTCTCGGTGACCTCGGTGACCGCGGGACCTCGGTGGCCGCGAGGTGCTGGGTGCTCGGCGAGCGGGAGTGTCATGATCTGTAATGCCCACGAGCGACCCCGATCTCACGTTCGGCACGATCTTCGCTGGCGCGGCCCTCGCGCAGTGCACGACCGTCGCCCATCTCGCTCGCCTCTCCGCGTTCACCCTACGCGCCGCACCATCACAATCCAAGCAACGCGGATCGAGAGCTTGCCGACTGGTGACAGATCTCCAGTGCAGCGATAGGCTGTCGAGCGCCGAGCGCGAGTTGATTCGGCCTGACCGCTGGCGCCACAGCGCCGCGAGCGCCCGGACCGCAGGGGCAAGTTGGCGCGCCGGCCGGGCCGATCCTCCTAGAGTCTCAACACCTGGCCGATTTGCGACTAAATGGCGACTAACTCTTCGACACAGACCGCCAAGTACGTGGAGGTTAGGGGGATTGAACCCCTGACCCTCGGCTTGCAAAGCCGATGCTCTCCCGCTGAGCTAAACCCCCGTGTTCGAGGGTGTTGGGTTAGCCCGCCGGACCGAAAACGTCAAGTCCACTGCAGGATCCTCGGCGCGTGGGTCGTGATCGGGGGCATCTTGCGCGGAAGCGGCGACGTTCGTGGCGACCGTATTTGGCGATGCGGTGCTCGTGGGACGGCACCGAACGATCGACAGAGCTGTTGAGAACGCTGCGTGCGTGCGTGCGTGCGTGCGTGCGTGCGGCCGAACTTTTCCGAGCGCAGCACGCCGGTCACGCCGACGTTCGCGCTATCGTGGGCACGTGGGGGTCGACGGATGAGGTTGCTGGTGGTTGACGACGATCCGATCCAGCTCAAGCTGGCGCACCGGCAACTCCAGCTCGCGGGCTATGCCGTGGTGCCCGCATCCGACGGCAAGCGCGCCCTCGCCGTTCTCCGCACCGAGCCGCCCGACGTGGTCGTCTCCGATGTCGTGATGTCCGAGCTCGACGGCTTTGCACTCTGCGAGGCGATTCGCGCCGACCCCGCGATCGCGCACGTGCCTGTTCTGCTGGTCACGAACAGCTCGCTGGACGCCAGCGACCGGATGCTCGCGAAGCGCTCGGGCGCGCGCGATCTGATCGTGCGGACGCCCGATCTCGGCGACGTCATCGCGGCGATCGAGGCTCTGAGAGCGTGAGGTAGAGCGTCGCGCCGGCGCCGGGGGTGGCCTCGGCCCAGACGCGACCACCGTGACGCGCGACCGCGCGGTGGACGATCGCGAGCCCGACGCCATCCCCCGGAAACTCGGCGGCGGCGTGGAGGCGACGGAACGGCGAGAACAGGCGCGCGGCCTTGCTGTTGAAGCCGTCGCCGTTGTCGCGCACGAACAGCGCCTCGCCCTCGCGACCGATCGCGATCGTGGCCGCTTCGGTGCGCCCCGTGAACTTGAACGCGTTGTCGATCAGCGCCGTCAGCAGGATCTCGATCAACTTGCGATCGCCGCGCATCACCAACCCATCCGCGATCTCGACCTTCACGACGTGCGTGTACTTCAGTCGTGTCGCCGCGATCAGCTCGCGGGTGAGCGCGGAGAGATCGACCTCGACGATCGTCATCGGCGCCATCGCCAGGCGGAGCAGCTCGTCGAGCCGGGTGACCATCGTCTCGAGCTTCGCCACGCCCTTGCGGATCGAGGCGAGGTACGTGCGGCCGTCGGGGTCGAGCTGCGCGAGGTTGTCCTCCTCGAGCGCGCGGGAGAAGCCATCGATCACGCGCAGCGGGAACCGCACGTCATGCGAGACCGAGTAACGAAACGCCTCGAGCTCGACGTTGACCCACTGGCTGACCCGCACGAGCTCGGAGACATCCTCGATCCGATGAACGATCCAGCGCAGCGCACCCTCGACCACGATCGCCACACTTCGACCGCGTAGTCGGTGCTCGCCGATCGCTTCGCCGAGACCCTCGATCGGGGTCACGTCGATTCGATCCGGCGCTCGCGCCAGCGAGGCGAGCATCTCGGTCCGCTCCGGGAACACCTCGCGCACGTCGCGCCCGATCTCGGTCGGCCCGGCGTACGCGATCCACGCCGCATTCGCCGCGACGATCACGAACGCGGCATCGACCACCAATTGCGGCTCGGGTGAAGCTGCGAACAGCGCGTCGAGGGTCACGACTTCGGCGGGTCGATGCTCTCGTCGAGTACGATGTCCTCGAGATCCGCCTGCGGGCGACTCAGCGGCTTCTCGGGCTCCTTCTTGGGGAACAACGGTGGCGGAAGCATCGCGCGCCACTTCGCCGACGCCTGGCCCCAGAACAGGAAGCCAACGCTCCAGCCGGTGGGCATCCAGAAGCAGATCTCGGGATAGCGCATCGCGAAGCCGCAGACGTAGCCGGTTGTGACCAGCGTGAGCAGGCCGAAGCTGATGGCCTTGTTGCGCGTCATGCCGACCTTTGGCATCGGCAGGCGCGACGCCATCAGGTAGCCCATCACGATGACGAAGATCGGGAAGTACGTCCACACCCAGAGCGGGGTCTGGAGCTC
>Ga0105049_10009971_pt1 | contig 10911 bp, 6 predicted proteins | sample MAT06_FD_78087 | JGI IMG/M metagenome (GOLD analysis project Ga0105049, IMG submission 78087) | Freshwater microbial communities from Lake Fryxell liftoff mats and glacier meltwater in Antarctica - MAT-06 | ecosystem: Environmental > Aquatic > Freshwater > Ice > Liftoff microbial mat | place... | reverse complement strand
TGTCCCCGCAGGAACTCCTCGCGAGCTACGACATCACCAAGGACGCCGACGCGCCCGAAGCGCTGCGCAGCAATCCCGCACTCCTCGCCGCCGCTCGCAAGGGTGCCGACATCCTCGACGTCTGGTTCGAGTCCGGCTCGTCTTGGAACGCCATCATGCGCGCCCGTGGACTTGGCTATCCCGCCGAGCTCTATCTCGAAGGCTCGGACCAGCATCGCGGCTGGTTCCAGCTCTCGCTCCTGCCCGCCTTGGGCGTGATGGGCAAGCCGCCCTTCAAGACGCTGCTCACGCACGGCTTCATGGTTGATCGCGACGGCAAGAAGCTCAGCAAGAGCCGCAGCGACGCCGCGCGCTACGAGGTCGACAACCTCTGCACCGAGTTCGGCATGGACGTCATGCGCTGGTGGGTCAGCTCGCTCGCGTACGAGAACGACATCAAGGTCGACCTCGAACTCTTCGCGCTCGCGGGGGAGAGCTATCGCAAGGTGCGCAACACGCTGCGCTTCATGCTCAGCAACCTCGCGGACTACACGAGCGACGGCACGAGCAATGCCGCCGCGGCGGGCTCGCCCACCGGGATCGATGCGTGGATGCTGGGCGAGTTTGATGCGCTCCGCCGCCACGTGATCGATGCGTTTGATCGCTACGACTTCCAGGCCGCGCACAAGGCCATCTTCGATTTCTGCAACACGACGCTGTCGGCCGAGTACCTCGCTGCGGTGAAGGACCGCCTCTACTGCGATCGCGCCGACTCGCTGCGCCGCCGCGCTACGCAAGCCACGCTCTACCAGCTCACCCAGGGCCTGTGCACGCTCCTCGCGCCGATCATGTGCCACACCGCCGACGAGGCGTACCGCAGCCTCATCAAGGCAGCACCCGATGATGTGCGGTGTGTTCATCTCCTCACCTTCCCCGACGGAACGCACGCGGCACAGAACGCCGCGGATCCCTTGTGGTCCCTGGCCTTCGAGCGCATCGCCGCGGCCCGCATCGCGATGGAAAAGGCCAAGGCCACGCTCGGCGTCGACAACCCGCTCGATGCTGGCGTGGTCCTGCCCGATCCCGACGGCACGCTGTCGCGATTCGACAAGGTCGATCTCGCGGACCTTCTTGGCGTGAGCGAAGTCACGCTCGACGCGAACACGAGCGAGCCCACCATCTTGGACCTTCGCGCACGCCCGCGCTGCGAGCGAAGCTGGAAGCGCGACGGCACCGTCCGCCAGCGTTCCGACGGCGGCATGCTCAGCGACCGCGACGCCCAGGCCGTCGGCGTCTCCTGACTCGCGCGAGTGGCGTGGAGTAGCACCGGCCTCCCGGCCGGTTTGATCTCGCTCCCTCCCCGCGTCCGAGAAGTCGCCGCGTTGTCCCCTCGCCACACGCCGCGCGGCACAGGCGTTACAGACGGACCCGATGTTGCACCGCCGCAACATCGAGCCGTTGTCTTTACCAGCACGTGCGTCGATCCTTAGGGCATGACCCAAGGACGAAACACGGACGCATCGTCGCAGCGCGGGAGGCCGGGGCCGCCGGGTGGCGGCGCGTACGGCGAGGAAGCAATGGCGCAGGTCGAGCGCATCGGCGGTCTTCTCTCGAACCTTCGCGCGCTGCTCGAGGACTCGTCGCGCCATGTCGGCATCGCGCGCGTGGCACTCGCGGCGGACCCCGCGCTCGCCGCGGCCCGCGGCGTCCCCGAGATTGAGAAGAATCTTGACGGCGCGGCCTCGGGTCTCGAGCGCATGGCGGAGCTTGTCCACGGCGCGATGCAGAATTCTTCTCTCGCCATCGGCTCGCCCGCGCTCGTCAACGCACGCCCCGCCACACTTGGCGAGGCGATCTCGCACGCGCTCGAGGTGATGGGACCCGCCGCGGCACGCTGCGGCACGCGCCTCACGATGACCGTGCCGCAATCGCTGCAGGAGCGTCCGGCTGGCGGGCTCTACACCGTCATCCTCAACGGCGTACAGAACGCGGTCGAGTCTGTCGCACGCCGCGCAGCACGCGAACCGGGCTGGAGCGGGCACGTCGAGGTTTTCGTTCGCAGCGACACACCGCCCGCGGGCTTTGGCTTCGGTCGCGACGACCGCGCCTGGATCGCAATCGAGGTGCGCGATGATGGCGACGGCGTTGCGCCGCGTGCCGAGGATCGCGCCCGCTGCTTTGACATGGGATTCACGACCAAGCCAAAGGGCGCGGGCGTCGGTCTCTCGGTGGCGCGCAGCGTCGTGACCGGGCTCGGCGGCACGATGGAACTCCTCGCACGCGATGACGGACCGCGGGGCACGCGCGGCGCCGTGCTGCGTGTGCGATTCCCCGAGGTAGTGGCGCGGCGCAGCGCCGCGTAGAACCACACGCGTGACCCCGATGGAACAGTTCTTGAACAGTGTCGGTGATGGGACGGAGGCTTGATGGCGCGCGGCGAACTCCAGGTAGCGGGTCGGGTTGGCTCGGCGGGCGGCGACTCGTGGCGGATCCTCATCGTCGATGGTGATCGCCTCGTTTCCGCGACGCTCGCGGAGTTCCTTCGCGCCCGCGGCGATGACGTCGTCGAAGCCGCGACCGGCGCGGCAGCCATCGCCGCGCTTCGCGCGGGCGAAGAGCAGCGCGCCATCGACGTCGTGCTCTGCGACTCGCAGACGCCCGCTGGCGAAGAGCCCGGGAGCGGCGCTTCCGGCGGGCTCGAGCTTGTTCGCCGCATCCTGACCGAGCACCGCGGCGTCGCAGTCGTCGTGACAACCGCGTACGGCTCGGTTGAGTCCGCCGTCGAGAGCCTGCGCCTGGGCGCGTGCGACTATCTCGTCAAGCCGCTGGTTGACACAGAACTCTCGATGAGCCTCGAGCGCGCGCTGCGACAGCGCACCGTGCTGCGTGAGAACCAGACGCTGAAGCGCCGCCTTGAGAGCCACAAGACGCTCGAAACGATCGTGGGCACCGACCCGCGCATGCTCCGGCTCTATGACCTCATCGAGTCCGTCGCGCCCGGCCGCACGACGGTGCTCATGACGGGCGAGAGCGGCACCGGCAAGAGCCTGATTGCGCGCGCGATCCACGATCGCAGCACACGCAAGTCGCGCCCCTTCGTTGAGATCTCCTGCGGCAGCATCCCCGAAACGCTCCTTGAGAGCGAGCTCTTCGGCCACGTCAAGGGCGCCTTCACCGGAGCACACACCGACAAGCCCGGACGATTCCTCGCGGCCAGCAGCGGCACGCTCTTCCTCGACGAGATCAACAGCGCGAGCCAGGGGATGCAGCTCAAGCTCCTGCGTGTGCTGCAGGAACGCCGCTTCGAGGCCGTTGGTTCCGACAAGACCGTCGAGGTCGATGTGCGCGTCATCCTCGCGAGCAATCAGCCCCTCGAAGTGCTCGTTGCCGACGGCCGCTTCAGGCAGGACCTCTACTACCGCATCAACGTCGTGAAGATCGAGCTCCCGCCGCTGCGCGATCGGCGCGGCGATGTTGCGCTCCTTGCGGGCCGATTCCTCGAGCGCTTCGCGAGCGAGCTGGGTAAGCAGCTGGTGGGCTTTTCGCCAGAGGCCGCGGACGCGCTGCGCGCGTACTCGTATCCCGGCAACGTGCGCGAGCTTCAGAACGTCGTGGAGCGGGCCGCGGTGATGGCCAAGAGCCCGACGATCGGCCTGGATGATCTCCCCGAGCAGGTGCTCGACGCCGCACGAACCGAGCGCGAAGGCAAAGCCAAGGGGCTCACGATCGCGCGCACGCACGACAGCGACGAGGGTGCCGACGCTTGCACGGGCACGCTCGAGGAAGCGCTGCGGGAGCCCGAGCGCCGCATCATCCTCGCCGCGCTGGAGGCCAACGCGTGGAGCCGCCAGAAGACCAGCGAGCGCCTTGGCATCAACCGAACCACGCTGTACAAGAAGATGAAGCAATATGGCCTGCTCGGCGACGAACGCCTGGCGGGGTAGGCTCGGAACGAACCTTGCAGCACATCGAACATTCTGCGTGAGCGGTTTGACATTCTCTCGTTCTCCCTCGTGTGGCCCGGGTGGGCCAGGACACCAGGGTTGAAAGAGAGGAGATTGGTCATGCTGAGCACGCCGAGCACGATGACCACGATGCGCACGGTGGGAACGATAAGCTTTGGTCGGATGAGCGTGGCGATGGTCGTGGTGATAATGGCGGGCGCCGCGAGCGCCGATACCGTCAAGATCACCAACACGTACGCGGGCCAGACCGAGGATCGCTGGTGCGGCGCCGCTTCCGCTCAGATGATGCTGAACTCTGCACCATGGAGCATCGGTGTCGCGGGAACTCCGACCCAGCTCCAGCTCGCCCAGAAGATCCGCGCCAACAACTCCGCCTGGCAGATCTACACAACTAGCGACACGGAACTCTCGACCGATCCCGACGGCCTTAAGGGCGCGCTCAACCACTACGACGCCCTCAACTCCTACGCGGTCTTTCAGGGCGCTGGACGCAACGCACAGACTCGCAAGCTCGTCCAGCAACTCCGCAACACCGGCGTTCCTGCAGCGGCACTGACCAGCGGAGGACTGCACTGGATCGACGTGCGCGGCTTCGAAAGCACGAATTTCGCGGGCAATGATCGCATCGACGGCTTCTACGTCCGCGATCCGTGGGACAACCGAGGCGGCACGGCGGGCCTGGGGCGCAACGCGTTTCTCGCCGACACCGCGGGCGGCTGGCGCAAGTACTTTGATCCCGTGAAGGCCGACTGGGCTGGCACGTGGGGCAACGACTTCACCTTCGTCGCCGCGACGACTCAGAACAACAACCTCATCGACCTCAACTGGGTTCCCAACACCGATCAGCCGCGGATAACCGTGCCGATGGGCACCGCGGCGGCGGCGGCGGTCGCGGGTTCTTTCATCCTCTCCAAGCCCGGACTCGCGAGTGAGCCCGCGTTTGCTGGCGGCGGGTTCAGCTCCAGCGTCTTCAGCACGCTCATGTGGACCGGCGATGCCAGCGAGACGCAGGACTATCTCCTGCCGTACCTCAGCGGCGGCAACATCACCGGCGCCGCGATCGTCGATGCCTTCTCGGGAGAGGTCGAGCAGGTCACGTGGTTCTCGTCGTCCGACACGATCTCTTTCGGTGATCTCAGCACGTACTACGACCAGGTGTACGCCGGCATCATCCCGGGCAACACCAACGGCGTGCCGACACCGGGCTCGATGGCGCTGCTCGCGCTGGGTGGGCTGATTGCGGGCCGCCGCCGCCGCGCGTGATCTTGATCGCGGACGCAGTGACCTCACACACCAAACGAGGACCGCCGCCGGGGAGACCGGGAGCGGACGGGAAGCAGGGGAAGGAGGGGGCGGTTGGAAGGGGCCGGGTCTGGTGAGGAGAGGGTCCCCGTGCCGCGAGGTGCGGGGACCTTTTATTGTTGGATGGCGTGATGGACCGCGTGATGGACCGCGTGACGGACCGCGTGATGGCGCAGTTGATGGGGCGCTTGCTTTCGCGCTGTGGTGACGAGCTTTGATGTTCCCCCTCCCTCCTTGACGTGTGGCGGGCTGTTTAGCCTCGTGCATCGATGAGCGAGCGAAGCCTTTGGACTGACATTTCTGCGATGCGATCAACGACGAGATTCGCGTGCGCAAGCATCGCGGCGGGGAGTGTGTGGCACACTCCAACGACCGCGACGCCAGCGCTCTTCGCGGCATCGACGCCGCGGGAAGTGTCTTCCATCGTGACGCATCGCGCGGGCGTCGTGCCGAGCTTCTGCACGGTGAGTATGTAGGGCGCGGGGCTTGGCTTGCTGTGCTCGACATCGTCCGCGGAGATGATGATGGGAACGAGCCCTGTCAGGCCGTAGTGGCGCAGCACAAGGTCGATCTCGAATCGTGTCGCGCCGGAACAGATTGCGATGGGTCCGGCTTCTTGCGCGTCGCGCAGCAGCTCGAATGATCCCGGGAACGGCGGGACCTTGCCGCTGGTCACGGCCTCTTCGAAGCCGCGCGGCTTGAGAGTGCCGAGCGTGCTGAGTTCCGCGGCGTTGAAGGCGCGACCTCGCAAGCGTTCGACGGCGCGGAAGGTGTCGCGATCGTCGAAGCCGACGAGGTGCGTGAGGTACTCCTCGTGCGAGAAGGTAACGCCCACGCCCTCGCACGCGAAGCGGAACGCGGCCTCGTGCGCGGGCTCGCTATCCACCAGAATGCCATCGAAATCGAAGATGATTGCGCCCATGGCGGGGAGACTAGCGGCGGTTGGGCGGGGACGAGCGGCGGGTCTGTCAAGTATGTGTGAAGACCCCGGAACGGCCGGGGGCGGTACACTGGCGGCATGCCCAACTCGAGTCACACACCCTCGGCCCGGCTCGTGGTCTTCGACGACGGAAGAGGGGAGCTTTCGCCGCTGACGGATCTGCGTCCTGCCTTCGATGTGCGAACCGGAGCGATGACGACGCTCGAGCGCCTGAAGCTCTACCTGGCCATGATTCCGGCGGCGCTGATTGTTCCCAGCTCGCTGCAGGAGCTCGCTCGCCAACGCTTCTCCGAGTCCGTCAATCCGCCGCTGGACGTGGCGGGGCCAGTGCTGCTGGTGAGCGGGCGATGCGTGCTGCCGCCAGATGGTCTCACGCGGATGGCGATGGGCGAGATGATGGTGGAGGCTGAATCGGGGATGCTCATCGCGGCCCATGTTGCCGGGACAGAGGTGGAACGCGTCCTCGGCGGCGACCTTTCGGGCCTTGCGCGTGCCGAGGTTTCCGGGTCTGTGCTTCTCTCGCGGCCGTGGCACGTGCGCCGTTTCCGGGACCGCGCGATCGCGCTGGATCTTCGGCTGCTGCGTGAGGCCGCGGCGATGTCGGCGGGTCCTGATCGCGGCGAGTCCCGCGAGCTCTTTGAGAGTTCGACGGAGCGCACGGGGTACGACGAGGTGAAGGACGGGCCGCGGGTGCTGGGGTCCGAGGGTGTCACGATCCTGCGGGGGGCGTGCGTGTATCCGGGCACGATTCTGGACTGCGAGCATGGGCCGATCTTTGTTGATCGCAACGCGACGGTGCGGCCGGGCGCGGTGCTGATCGGGCCGTGCTATGTCGGCGTCGCTTCGGGCGTGCTTGAACGCGCGACGATCCGACCCAACACCGTCATTGGACCTTCCTGCAAGGTCGGCGGCGAGGTTGGGGGGACGATCTTCCAGGGCTTCTCGAACAAGGCTCATGATGGGTACCTTGGTGATTCGTTCGTGGGCGAGTGGGTGAACCTTGGCGCGGGAACGACGGGCTCGAACCTGCTCAACACGTATGGCGAGATCACCGCAAAGGCCACGGCGGGCGGGAAGAACGAGCGCACGGGCGAGCAGTTCCTTGGCTCGATCATCGGTGACCATGTCAAGACGGCGATCTGCACGCGTCTCATGACCGGCAGCCTCCTGCACACCGGAGGCATGTTCGCGACGACGGCGCCGGTGGTCGGGACCACGCGGCCCTTTGCGTGGGCGACGGACGATCGCGTGCAGACGTACAGGCTCGAAAAGTTCCTCGAGGTTGCGCGTGCGATGATGGCGCGGCGGAAAGTCGAGCCGACGGACGCGTATGTGGCGCGTCTGGCGGCGCTGCACGCGGCGGCGGTGTCGTGAGGACCGGAGCACGCCACGAAGTGGCGTGGTACCCGAGGCGGAGCTAGCATGCCGACGTTGTATCTCATCGATGGGCTCGGTCAGTTCTTTCGAAGCTACCACGCGATCCGCACGCCCATGACCAGCCCCGTGACCAAGGAGCCGACGAACATGTCGTTCGGGTTTGTTGGCATGCTGCTCAAGCTCCTGCGTGCGGAGGGCACGAACATGAAGGCCGCGGGCGCGCCGGACTATCTCGCTGTGGCGATGGATGTGTCGGGTGATCGCGGCACGTTTCGCTCGCGGCTTTATCCGGAGTACAAGGCCCATCGCGAGGATCCGCCGCTGGACTTGTGGCCGCAGGTTGAGCGGTGCGTTGCGATGCTTCGCGAGATCGGTGTGCCGGTGATCGGGGCCGAGGGCTTCGAAGCCGATGACGTGATGGCGACGATCGTGGAGCGGCTCGGGAAGGATCGCCCGGACGTTTCGATCCGACTGGTCTCGAAGGACAAGGACCTGAAGCAGTTGCTTAGACCCGCGCGCGATGATGAGAGCGCACGCGGCGACGTGATGCTCTTTGATGTGCACACCGACACGCCCTTCTCGACCGCGACGCTCGAGGCGGAGACTGGTCTTCGCCCGGACCAGATCGTGGACATGCTGACGCTGATGGGCGACACGGTGGACAATGTGCCGGGGGTTGAGGGTGTGGGCGAGAAGACCGCCGCGCTGCTGCTGCGTGAGCATGGCTCGCTCGAGGGGTTGCTTGTGCATGCCGCGGAGATCAAGGGCAAGCGTGGCGAGAAGCTGCGCGAGGCGATGCCGCGGCTGGGACTGTCGAAGGAGCTGGTGACGCTGCGGCGTGATGTCGAGATGGATTTCTCGCTTGATTGCGCGTCGGTCGCGAGCCTTCGGCTGGAGAAGCTGATTCCGATCTTGAAAGAGCTGGGGTTCAATCGGTACCAGGAGGAGGTGCGCACGCTGATGCGATCGCGCGGCGACACTGCTGGCGAGATGCTCGGGGAAGCAGCGGCTCCGGACCTCGCGACGGGGCGCGGAGCCGTGGCGATTGCCGAGCCGGTCAGGAAGAAGGCACGGCTCGAGCCGGTGGAGCCGGGCGGGTTTGGGAGCCTCTTTGATCAGGTCGGGTCGACGAGCGCGGGCGAAACGCCGCGGCGCACGGCGGAATCGGGCGAGTATCGCTGCGTGCGGACGCGCGAGGAGCTTGAAGAGGTTGCGAGGTTGATGCGCGGCGCGGCCAACGTTGCGATCGATACGGAGACGACGTCGCTCTCGTTTCTTGATGCGGAGCTTTGCGGCGTTTCGGTGTGCGTTGATGCGGGCCGCGCGTGGTACATCCCGACGCGCTCGCCCACGCCCGAGTCGCATCTTGATACGAGTGCGGTCCTCTCGGTCCTTGGTCCGATCCTTGCGGATCCGGCGCGAACGATCTGCGGGCACAATCTCAAGTACGACCTGCTCGTGCTGCGTCGGCATGGCGTTGAGCCAGCGGGAACGAGCAAGCCCGGCTCGTGCGACACGATGGTCGCGAGCTACCTGATCGATGCGTCGCGCTCGAGCCACTCGATGGATGCGCTCGCGATGGCGCTGCTTGGGCGGACGAACATCTCGATCACGGAGCTGATCGGCAGCGGGAAGCACCAGCGCACTTTTGATACGGTCTCGCTTGATCTTGCGACCGAGTACGCCGCGGAGGATGCGGATGTGACGATGCGGCTGCGCGATGTGATGCAGCCGCAGCTCGGCTCGATGGGCTTGTCGGACCTGATGGAGCGTGTGGAGATGCCGCTGGTGGAGGTGCTTGCGGAGCTTGAGTTCAACGGAATCCGCGTTGATCCGGCGGAGCTTGAGCGGCAGAGATTGCGTCTTCAGGCTCGCATCGATGGGATTCTGGTGCAGATCAAGAGCGAGTGCATGGTCTGGCTTGGACGGAGCATCGATCCTGATAGTCCCAGGCAGCTCGCTTCGGCGTTGTTCAACTCGCCCGACCATGATGAGGTGCCTGGGCTGGGGATCAAGGCGACCAAGAAGACCAAGACCGGCTTCAGCACGGACGCGGAAGTGCTGGAGGACTTGTCGCAGGATCCGGGGGTGACGACCGCGCTGCCGTCGCTGGTGCTTGAGTATCGGCAGCTGAGCAAGCTGGTATCGACGTATCTCGTGGCGCTCAAGGAGGCGATCCATCCGAGGACTGGGCGTGTGCACGCGAGCTTCAATCAGACGGTCGCGGCGACCGGACGGCTCTCGAGCAGCGATCCCAACCTTCAGAACATTCCGATTCGCACCGAGATCGGGCGTGAGATCAGGCGTGCGTTCGTTGCGCCGCCCGGGCGCGTGCTGGTCACGGCGGACTACTCGCAGATTGAGCTTCGTTTGCTCGCGCATCTGGCGCGAGATCCCGCGCTGATCGAGGCCTTCATGCAGGGCGCGGATATTCACACGGCGGTGGCGGCACAGATCCACGGGATCGAGCCCGCGGCGGTCACGAAGGACCAGCGCGCGGGCGCGAAGATGGTGAACTTCGGCATCGTGTACGGGATCACTTCGTTCGGGCTTGCTCGCCGGCTCAAGATTGATGAGCGCGCGGCGCACGAGATCATCACGGGGTACAAGAAGCGATTTGCGGGGATCACGACGTTCTTGCAGGAGTGCGTGGAGCAGGCGCGGCGCGATGGCTACGTGACGACGATGCTCGGGCGGCGCAGGCCGATCCCCGATGTGGACAGCAACCAGCCGAGCCGGCGCGCACTCGCGGAGCGGCTTGCGATCAACAGTGTGGTGCAGGGATCCGCGGCGGACCTGATCAAGCTGGCGATGGTGGATCTGCACGCGCGCATCCGCGCGGCGCGTGGTGTTGCGGGCGATCCGCTCGACGGCACCTTGATGCTGCTGCAGATTCATGATGAGCTCGTGCTTGAGTGCTCTCGCGAGCGAGCGGAGGATGTGACGAGGATTGTGGTTGAGCGGATGGAGGCGGCGATGGCGTTGACGGTGCCGCTGAAGGCGGACGCTGGGTGGTCGGAGAGCTGGTTTGACGGGTAGCGGGACTTTGGAGTTGTGTTCACGGCAGGCGAGCTCAAGGCAATGGAGTACCTCCGACCGTTTGGTCGGAGGCCTCCGGAGGAGATGAGGTTTCCCTTGTGCGCACGGGTGGTCCTGGCGGCGCTTGCTACGAGCAAGCGTGGCGTTGTCGCGGGCGCACTTGGACGGGCGTGACCTTTGACAGGGGCTTTGAGGATCGCAAGTTGCCTCTTGGCTGACCTGTGTGAGCACGACCGCGAGGCTTTGCGTTCTTCCGATCCTCGTCTTTGTCGCCGGTTGGACCACCGGGCCTTGGCTTGGTGCCTTTGC
>Ga0105049_10009964_pt1 | contig 10916 bp, 9 predicted proteins | sample MAT06_FD_78087 | JGI IMG/M metagenome (GOLD analysis project Ga0105049, IMG submission 78087) | Freshwater microbial communities from Lake Fryxell liftoff mats and glacier meltwater in Antarctica - MAT-06 | ecosystem: Environmental > Aquatic > Freshwater > Ice > Liftoff microbial mat | place... | reverse complement strand
GCAGCAATTGTTGGCGGGCTCGTGGCTGGCTACGGACGCCACTGGATTGAAGGTGTTGATTCCCGACTTGCCGGGCTCACACCACGGCCACATCGAGGTCTATCGCCGGCCCGAGCTGGTCGTTTTTCAATACGAGCATGACAAGGGCGCCGACTCGCTGGTCAGCAAGCTTCAGTCTTGCTCGGCATCGCCGCGACCTGCCGCGCCATCGGCGTCGACTCACTCGCCTACATGGCCTGGGCCTTCGAGCGACTCGGCACCCACCGCGAGCACTTCGCCCTCGGCCTCGCCGACCTCACGCCCGCCGCTTTCAAGCGTCTGCCGACCACGACCTGAACGGTCCCCGCTTGAGGCTCGCATCACCCGCGCCGGGTGTCTTCCAGCCGTCGCTTATCGATCACGGACGGAAGCTCATCGCTGACGCTCCCAGGAGCGTCAGCGCAGCGTGAGCCCAATGCCCGGTCGCCGGCAAACCATGCATACGGGGGAGCGGGGCGTGCCCGCGATCAGGATCCGCTGAACAACCCCGAGCGCTCGGCCGACCAGTAGAACGCGAGCAACGCGATTGCGGGCTAGCCGACCGCAAGCACGCCGTAACAATAGAAGCGGGTGCGACGTACGGCGAACGCGAGTGGGATAGCGACCAGCACGATTCTCATCTGGCCGAGCTCAACGCCGAGGTTGAAGCCGACGAGCGCGAGCGCCCGCGCGCTGTCGGGTAGCCCGAGCTCGAGCAGCACCCCCGAGAAGCCAAAGCCGTGCAAAAGGCCCAGGCCAGGAGGTCCATGCCGCCCTGGTGCTTCTCGAGGCAGTGGGCGGATGCACCCGCCGCCGTCGCTGCGCGCCGCCGCCGCAGCACGGCCGGAAAGAGCAGCGCCAGCAGGAACAGGACATGGTCGAGCCCCTCCCAGATGTGCAGCACTCCCTCGCCGATGAACGTCGCAAACGTGTCGCTGGCCGAGGGCGGGGCGACGAAGCTCAGGCGTGCGCTGCGAGAATCGGCGCGCAAGACGGCCGTGGTCCGGCCGATCCTCACGAGCGCACGATGACCCGGGTCGACCGCGAACATCGCCTCTTGTTGGATCCGCAAGAGGCCGTCGGGCGCCGGTCCACACGCGCCGCGCCACTCGAACGAGGCGTAGGTGCCATCGAGGTGCTGGGTCACACCGGCCAGGGTGACGGCGACGACGCATGGGGTGGCGGTGGAGAAGCTCTGACCCGCCCGTGCCCATGCGAGCAGCTTGTCTTCCGCGGCGGCGAGCTCGCGTCCGAGCACACGCCCATCACCATCGGCATCGAGCGTCTCGACACGTGCCAGGTCCTGGAGTGCCACGTCCCAGCGCGCATGCAGTGTGTAGCCATCGCCCGACGGGGTCGGCAGGTCGAACACGACGAACCCCTCCGACGGCTGATGAGCGTCGCCGTTTTCGACGAAGCCAACGACGGCGGTGAACGCGATGAGCATCGCTACGACGGGTCGCGGCAATAGCGATGTCGTCATCGGATCGCCTCGAGCGCCTGCACGAGCGGGGTCAATGCCGCGTCGACAAGGCCCGTCGCGCGCATGTGATCGAGGACCGGACGGGCACGCTCCGGCTGGCGCGCGGCGACCGCAGCCATTGCGTGTGTTCAGCGCGCGGCAGCATCCCGCGTGACGAGGCTGCCTCCTCTACTTACGCCACCCCTCTCGAAACGGATCGGAGATGAACGTTCTTGGACGAAATTGCCCGCCGGTAGCGCCCTTCGCGCAATTATCTTCAGCCAATCGTGTCGGTCACACCCCGCGCTTTGTGCCGGTAGGCGCCACGCGATGCGCATGCTAGGAGCCGTCGCGTGCTGCCGCCTGCCTTCGTCGACCGTCTCACCCAGCTCGTCCCGGCCGATCGGCTGGCGGGCGTGCTCGCCTCCTTCGGGCTCGACAAGCCGACCGGTATCTGGCTCAACCCGCTCCGCGCCGATCCGGCGGCGACCCTGGCCGAGCTTGCCGCCGCGTTCCCCGCCGGCCGTCTGGCGCCCCTCATCGACAACGCCGTCGTCGCGTACGACATCGCTACGGCGCTGCTTGCGCGCACGCCCGCCGTGCTCGAAGGCCGCGCCTACCTCATCAATCCGTCGAGCCTCATCCCGCCGGCCGTGCTCGCACCCGGGCCCGCCGACGCGGTGCTCGATCTGTGCGCGGCGCCTGGCGGCAAGACGCTCCAGCTCGCAGCGCGCCTCGCCTCGCCCACGCCCGCGCCCGCGCTCCCCGGCCACCTCGCGGCCGTCGAAGCTGTCAAACCCCGTTTCTTCAAACTCCAGGGCATCCTCCAGCGCTATGGCGCGCTCGCGAAGCCCAATGGCCTCGAAGTCCGCCTTTTCATGAAGGACGGCCGCGACGTCGGTGGCGCCGTTCCCGAGCGCTTCGACAAGATCCTGCTCGACGCCCCGTGCAGCTCCGAGGCCCGCTTCGACGCCGCCGACGACGCATCCTCCAGGCACTGGGGCCCACAAAAGATCGCCGAGTGCGCCTTCAAGCAGCGTGGCCTCCTGCGCTCGGCGCTCGCCGCGCTCAAGGTCGGCGGCCGGCTCGTCTACTGCACCTGCAGCTTCGCGCCCGAAGAGAACGAGGCCGTCGTCAACGACCTCCTGGGCGAGCTCGACGGCGCCGTGATCGCTGTCCCATCACCGTTGCCCGCGCTCGCGGACGGCCAGACAATCCCCGCGGTCCCAGGCCGCGATGGGCTCGACGTCGCCTGGCGCATCCTGCCGGATGCCCTCTGGGATGGCTTTTTCCTCGTGCAGCTCGAGAAGATTTCATCCATTCTATCAGACACTTCTAGCGAATCGCGAAACCACTCGCGTCGCCCGCGCCGGCCTGATAGAAGGCGCCATTCTTAAACAGGAACACGAAAGGAGTCTCGCAATGCGGTTGGGCAACTCACACAAGATGATGTGCGTCGGTCTCGCGCTCGGCGCGTTCACATTCGCCTGCGACGATGGCGCCGCCACGGGCGACGGCTCATTCGACGAGAACGCGGCCAACCCGCTGCTCGAGTCGGGCGCCACCCCCGGCAAGTCCGACACCCAGTATTTCAACCCCGACGGCATCGAGGTCGAGGTCGACATCGAGGCCGACATCGACGCGCCCGACTACAAGAAGGCCGATGGCCCGGCCGTGCTGGGGCAGTTCGCGCTGACCTACCTGCGCGAGAACGGCGAAATCTACCTCGAGTCGCTGGCCGAACAATCGACGAGCGACACGCGCGTCGAGTGGCAGGTCGACGGCGCCTGGAAGACCGCGCGCGAGGCCTCGTCGGTCGCCAAGTCGAAGCTCACCCACTTCCGCATCCGCGGCATCAACGCGGTGCTCCTGCACGCGGCCGCGAACGGCGTGAACGTCGGCTCCCTCTTCGAGGTTCCGGTCCCGACCAAGCCCTTCTCGATCATGGCCGACGCCGGTGCCGCCTGCGCCAAAAAAGACGACCACATGGGTCTCGACCAGTCGATCTACTGGTACCTCTGGAACCCGGACCTCGCCGGCTGCAAGGTCGCGACCCAGAAGATGAAGGTGACCGTCTCGAAGATGTTGCCCTCGAAAGTGACCTACCCCGAGTACGACAAGCTCACCGCCGACGGCAAAGTCACGATGGTCGTGCTCTTCGGCCTCATCGGTGATGACCTCGCGAAGACCGACAGCGGCTACCGCGCGTTCGAGCAGATGAGCCGCTGGCTCGTGCAGGGCGGCTTCAAGGACGCGACCGCGCCCGTTGGCAAGCGTTTCCAGAAGACCGTCAATGGCATTTTGGTCGAGGTCGACCTCTACTCGCCGTACGACTTCGCGGGTCTCTCGGACTACGAGCACTTCCCCAACTTCCAAAAGGCCCTGTCGGAGCACGAGGTCATCGCCTACGACGGCCACTCGATGCTCGGCGCCTCCGACTTCTGGGAGCGCCCGAGCTACCCGAGCTTCTACCAGGTCTTCCTCTACGGCGGTTGCCTCGGCTACGAGTACTACATCGCCCCCATCCTTCTGAAGAAGGGCGGCTGGGACAATCTCGACATCCTGTCGTCCGTGGTCGAAGTCACGGCCAACGCCAACGCGTTCGCCGGCCCGTTCCTGGCAAAGCTGCTCTACGCGCTCGACAACCAGTACAAGGTCTCGTGGAAGGACATCCTGGGCGCCATCCGCACCCGCGTCGGCGACTCGACCTTCGGCATGAGTGGCGTGCGCGACAACTGCTTTTCGCCCGGCGGCTCGCTCTGCGGTGGCACGACGCCTACCCCGGGCGCCAACTCGTGGAGCAGCGAGCCGAACGCGGCCATCCCCGACAACAACCCGGCCGGCGTCTCCTCGACCCTCGACGTCACCACGACCGGGACGCTGAAGTCGCTCTCGGTGCAGGTCACCATCGACCACAGCTACATCGGCGACGTCACCGTCACGCTCCAGAAGGACGGCGTCAGCGCCAAGCTGTACGAAGGCGCAGGCGTTGGCGGCAGCGGCCTCGATGAGACGTTCACTGTCACGGCCTTCCAGGGCAAGGCCCTCGAGGGTGCCTGGAAGCTGGTCGTCGTCGACTCGGCCCAAGTCGATACCGGCACGCTCCAGAACTGGTCCCTCACGGCCGAGCTCCAGTAGCCCGTCCGCACGGTCTTCAACGGCAAGGTGGAGTGCCCCGATGTCTGCGCGAGGATGCGCTTCATTGACACCCACCGTCAGCCCGTCGAAGCTCGGCCAGTGACCATCGACCACCAGGCCCTGCGGCATGAGCTTGCGCGCGGCGTCGCCCGGAACCTCGTCGCCCGCCATGGTGACGCGCTGGTATCGGTCGTGCTCTTCGGGTCGGTCGCGCGCGGCGCCGCCAAGGACAACTCGGACATCGATCTGGTCCTGGTGTTCCGTGACCCGCCCCGCAGTCGCGACGGGCGCTTTCGCTTGTTCTGGGACGCGCTCGGCGCCCTCGAGGATCGGCGCGTCGAGCTCGCTCGCATGGGCATCGGCGTCGACTGGAGCCCGATTGTGCTGTCAGTCGCGGAGGCCAGACATCGCTCGCGCCTCTACCTGGATCTCGTCGACGAAGCCGAGTTGCTCGTCGACCATGACGGCTTCTTTCAGGCGGTGCTGGACGACATGCGCGCTCGCCTCATTGAGATCGGCGCCACGAAGACCACCTATCCCGATGGGAGCGGCTGCTGGGATCTCAACCCGCTGCGCCTCCCGCTGTCGCAGGTGATCTTGTGAGTGCTGACGTCATGGCGCGCGGCTATCTCGCGATCGCGCGCGTGCGCATCTCGGCGTTCCAACTGTGCCGCTGAGCCGTAGCCCGCTCAGTAGGCGCGCGCGAACATGATCCGCTGCTGGCCCGGCTTGCCGGTGAAGATGCAGGCGCCGAGCTCCTCGTTGTCGTCGACTGGGATGCAGCGCGCCGACACCTTGAGCTCCTTCAGGCGATCGGCGTAGGCCGGGTCGTCGGCCGCGAATGCGTAAACGAAGCCGCCGGGCTGGTCCTCGGCGAAGAACGCCTCGAGCTCGGCGACGCTGCTGACGCGTACGCTCGCCGCCTCGCGGAACGCGAGTGCCCGCTGATAGAGCACGTCCTGGATCTCGCTCAACAACGCCGCGACATTCGCGACGAAGTCGCTGCGCGACATCGCCAGCTTGTCCTTGGGGCCCTTGTCGCGGCGACCCATGAACACCGCGTCGTTCGCGATGTCGCGCGGACCGACCTCGATGCGCACCGGCACGCCCTTCTTGATGTGCTCCCAGGTGCGCTCGCCGCCGTTCATGTCGCGCGCGTCGATCATCACCCGCACCGGCGCGTCGTCGTAGCGCTGCGCCTTGAGCTCGGTCTCGAGCGCCTTGCAGTACGCGAGCACGGCCGCCTGCTCCTCGTCCTTTCGCCAGATCGGCACGATGACGACGTGCTTGGGTGCCAGACGCGGCGGGATGACCATGCCGTCGTCGTCCGCGTGGGTCATGATCAAGGCGCCGATCAAGCGCGTCGACACCCCCCACGAGGTCGTCCAGCAGTGCTCGATGGCGCCCGTCTTGCTCTGGAACTTGATGTCCTGGGCCTTCGCGAAGTTCTGCCCGAGGAAGTGCGAAGTCCCGGCCTGAAGGGCCTTGTTGTCCTGCATCATCGCTTCGATCGTGTAGGTATCGACGGCGCCCGGGAAGCGCTCGCCGGCGGTCTTTGCGCCCGGCACGACCGGCATCGCCATGAAGTCGCGCGCGAACGTCGCGTACACGCCGAGCATCTTCTTGGTCTCTTCCATCGCCTCGGCGGCGGTCCCGTGACAGGTGTGCCCTTCTTGCCAAAGGAACTCGGTGGTGCGCAGGAACATGCGCGTCCGCAGTTCCCAACGCACGACGTTGGCCCACTGATTGATGAGCAGCGGCAGGTCGCGATAGCTCTGTACCCACTGCGCGAACATCGCGCCGATGATCATCTCCGACGTCGGCCGCACGATGAGCGGCTCCTCGAGCTCGCCCGCGGGCACCAGCGTGCCGTCGGGACCGGCCTCGAGGCGATGGTGCGTGACGACCGCGCACTCCTTGGCGAAGCCGTCGACGTGCTGGGCTTCCTTCTGGAGAAAGCTGAGCGGGATGAACAACGGGAAGTACGCGTTGACGTGGCCGGTGTCCTTGAACATCCCGTCCAACACCTTCTGGATGTTCTCCCAGAGCGCGTAGCCCCACGGCTTTATCACCATGCACCCGCGCACTGGCGACACCTCCGCCATGTCGGCCGCTTTGATGACCTGCTGGTACCACTCGGGGTAGTCCGCCGCGCGGGTCGGGGTGATCGCCGTCTTCGCCTGAGCCTGGGGATTCGCCATGTTCGTGCCCTTCTCGCAATGTCGAGGGCGTCACTTACAGGGAATCGCGCTGCGCGTCAGTAGCGACTTGGCCTCCGCGGCAGACGAAGCCGTGGCGAGCTGTGCAATCAGTCTCAGTCAGTACGGCTCGAACGGCGGCCGCGCGTGCTGCACGAAGCTCGTCACGCTCGGGCGCTCCCACTGGCTGCGCGCGTAGTCACTCAGCGTGTCCGGCACATGGTCGCCGTTGAGCAACAGCCGGTGCAGCACGAACCCGAGATCCGCATCCGCTATCGACCACGACGAGAAGAGGCTCGTCGACCCGAACGGCACGAGCCGCGACGCGACCTCGATGAGCTTCTCGGCCGCGGCCTGGCCCTTGTTCGAGAGGCCCTTCTTGGCCCGCTCGTAGAACATCGTCGTGGTCGATCGCTCCTCACGCAGCGCCATCAGATCGCTCCGGATCCACGCCATCACCTGGCGGGCGCGGGCGCGCTCCTCAGGCATCGCGGGGAACAGGCGAGGCCCATCGAACGCCTCGTCGATGTACTCGGTGATGGCGCTCGACTCGGCGAGCGCGAAGTCACCATGGACCAGCATCGGCACCCGCCCGGTCACCGATCGCCGCATGTACTCGGGGTCCTGGTGCTCGCCGTCGCCCAGCGAGACCTCTTTGACGTCGAACGAGACGCCCTTTTCTTCGAGCGCGACGTACGCCGTGAACGCGTAGGGACTTATCCAGAACCTGTCGACGTAAAGCGTGCATTGCGCCATGGAGTCCTCCTGTTCAGCCCGATATCGCGCTCAGCGTCCGATCCAGTCGGTCGCATAGCTCCCGTCCACTGCCACGTCTTCGGGTCCGTTGCGATAGTGCTCGGTGATAAAGCTCTGCAACGCAGCCTGATTTACCGCATCCACGCAGCTCGCCTGCCACGTCCATTCCCACGCGACGACGGCGACACCCGTGCCAAGTCCCGGATAGGGCGTCAAGACCCAACGGAATGGCCCCGAGTCGTCCGCCGGCAGTGCCTTTGCGAGCGTCCGCAACGTGTCGACGACCGGGCTTGCCACACACGGGTCGTAGAGGAACGCGATGCCACCATGCTCGAGGTTGTGCAGCCAGCGCTGCGGCGGCAGGTACGAGTATTCGCCCCAGCGCCCCCATGCCGGTCGATGGTCGCCCGAGGATGGCGGCGAGTCTGCGTACACGATCGGCGTGCCGTCCGGGACGTGCTCCTGTCCCCGATTCGCGACCTGTACGATGACGGGCTCACCGCAGCCGCCCGGCACCGGCACCGCGGCCGCATTGCAGGCCGGGTCCTGGCGATCGGGATCGAGCGCGTCGGCGCTGTCGACATCGCTCACTGAGGCGTCGCCGAGCCCGGGCTCGTCGCTCAGACAGCCGCCGGCGAGCCCAGCACCTGCCAACACCCCAGCCACGAGCAGCGTCCGCACGGCCGAGGCGACTCGCGGTTGGATCGCCCGCCGCGACGTGTCACCATGCGCGCCATGCGCGGACGCCCCGAAGACAAGCTCTCGTTGCCCGACCCGGATGCTCCAAAATCCCTCGACCGCGTCTCGCTCGGGCGCGCGGTTCAAGCCTTGCGTCATCTCGATCATTTTCACACCATCGACGTCATCCGGGACCCACGCGTCAGCTTCGCGCACCGGGACGCCATCGAATCGCCCGACTTCGGGGATCGTGTCGAGGACTGGATGCGCCGCGAAGCACTCTTCCTCGGTTTGCGCGGGCCGCTGCCCGGGCATGCGCAACGTGGCGCGCGCTGGGGCTGGCAGATCGCCGCGGCCGACTTGACCGAGAGCAAAGGCGGTGAGCCCGGGTCGCTTCATCGCAAGCCCCGCTGAGTCACGGCGGTCTGGCCGGGGGTCTGGCCGGCGAGGTGACCCCAACGCTCGAGATTGTTGACGGTGTCGAGCAGCGCGCGCTCGACGCTGCGAAAGGTCAGCCCGAGGTCGCGCTTGATCTTGCGGTTGTCGAGCTCCGGACGGCGGCCGAGGTTCGTGCGCAGGTAGGTGCCGACGGCGCGCAGCTGAAACCAACTCCCAAGGCGCACGAGCGCGCTCCCGAAGGCGCCCGACAGGTCACGCTTGGGCACGCGGTAGCGCTGATCGAGGCGCGCCTCCTTCAGCACCTTCACGACGTCGCGCATGTGCAGCGTCTGCGCGGCGCAGATATAGCGTCCACGCGCCTTGGGCGTCGTCATCGCGAGCACGTGCGCAAGTGCTACATCGCGCACATCGACGAAGCCCCACGCGATATCGATGATCCCCGGGAACCCCTTCGACGTGAGCACGTCGCGCACGACCTCGTTCGACTGGTTCAGCGACGCGGTGAGCGAGGGGCCGATCACCATGAATGGGTTGATGGCGACCAGCGAGAAGCCGGGCTTCTCCCGCTCCATGAAGTCCCACGCCGCCCGCTCAGCCAGGGCCTTCGAGTAGTAGTAGGGGTTGCGCTGGAGCGACGACTTCGTGTTCCAGTCGGCCTCAGTCAGCTTCTTCGTCGGGTCGGGCTCATCGGTCAACGCGGCGACCGACGACGTCAGCACGACCCGCTTCACGGCCGCCCGCTGTGCGGCCCCGAGCACCTCCAGCGTGCCGTTCAGCGCCGGCTCGACGAGGTCTTTCCGCGGGTCCTTCACGACGATTCGGTACGGGCTCGCCGTGTGCATCACACATCTGGCGCCGCGCATCGCCGCATCGAACGACCCCGGCTCGGTGAGGTCGGCCGTGACCAGCTCGAGCCGCTCGCGTCCCGGCAGCTTCGCTTCAGCGAACGCCGCCTGCGCACGCGCAACATCGCGCACCGTGCCGCGCACCCGATATCCCTGGCCAAGCAGCTCACGCACCAATTGCGCGGCGATGAAACCCGTCGCCCCAGTCACGCACACAAGCTCGTCAGATGCAGCAGTCATCGTCGCCCCAAGACTGACCGGAGGCGTACCATGGGCCCCACGACTTGCCCACCACCCGGACCCGACCACACCCGACCACGTGCCGAGCCCGATCCCATCGGATGCGCTCCGCCGCGTGAAGTCGATCGTCGGCCGGGCGACTGCCGCGCGGGCAAGGCAGCCTCTTGCGACTACGGGCATCCTCGCCATCGACCCCCTGTTCGCGTTGCTCGCCCGGCACAGAGGTGCGAGAAGGTCGCGAAGCTTGAACAGTGTCGGATGGCGAAGGAGACAAATCGTGAGGCAAAGAGCGCCTGAAGGAAGCGCGGAGCCGTACTCGTCGTACGGCGCACAAGCGACCGAAGGCGCGACGCTGCATCACGGTTCGGATCCGAAGCCAGGCGACACTGTTTAGGTGACAGCGAGACTGGCGACTGAGGTCTATACCGGTGGGAGGGCTCGCACATGATGAAGTAGCAGCGCTGTACGAGGCCTATGGTCATCTCGTACGCCGGCGCTGCGGCCTGACGCTGCGAGATGCAGCGCTGGCGGACGACGCCCTCCAGGAGGTCTTCTTGAAAGCGCTGCGCTATGGGTCCGAGGTGAAGTCGGCGGCCTCGCCGCTGGCCTGGCTCTATCGCGTCGCCGACAACTGCTGCTACACGTTGCGAAAGAAGATCACGGCACCGAGCCCGCCGCCCGCGGCCGAGCCCTCGTGGCACCCGGTGCACCACCTCGAGGCGAGGAACGGCGTGCTCGCGGCGTTGGCCGGCCTGCCCGAGCGCGACGTGCGCGTCGCCATGCTCGCCTTCGTCGACGGCCTCAGCCAGGGCGAGATCGCCGACGAGGTCGGCTGGTCGCGACAGACCGTCAACCGCAAGCTGCAAGAGATCCGCGAGCGAGCCCTGGTGCGACTGCGAGGCGACGATGACTGAAGCGCACCCGACCCCGCTGCAGTTGGACGAGCTGAACGCCGGCAAGGACGACGCGACGGTCGCCGCGCACGTCGCAGACTGTCGCGAATGCGGCAACTATGTCGCTGCGCTGGCGCGCGAACGCGAGGCGCTACAGGCCGAGTGGCCGTCGCAGGTGTTCATGCGTCGCCTCGCCGCGCGCGCGGCAGCCAAGCCCCGCTGGCCACGCTGGTCACGCTGGCTCGTCGCCATCCCGGTCATGGCAGCCGCCGCGGTGGCGCTGCTGGTC
>Ga0105049_10009961_pt1 | contig 10917 bp, 5 predicted proteins | sample MAT06_FD_78087 | JGI IMG/M metagenome (GOLD analysis project Ga0105049, IMG submission 78087) | Freshwater microbial communities from Lake Fryxell liftoff mats and glacier meltwater in Antarctica - MAT-06 | ecosystem: Environmental > Aquatic > Freshwater > Ice > Liftoff microbial mat | place... | reverse complement strand
TCTACCGACAATTCCATTTGACTTCCCCAATCCGGAGCTTATATTCACTACTGTACTCAATTGCAGTTTACGAAATTGTACATCGGCGAATCGGAATTCCCGCTGCTCGTTTCCAGAACGTGTGGGTTATCCTATTCCGACCGCGTCCATTCCGAGGTGGCACCATGCGCTCGCTCTTTCTCCTCCACGTTCTTTTGTTCCCCGCCGCAATCATCGCCGAGGAACCGGCAGGACGCAAGCCGTGGATCACCGGAAAGATCACCGGTAGCCCGGAGGCACCGCCGCCCTACAAATCGGCCGATGCTTATCCGAGTGCGAAGTTCGACCATCCGCTGCTCATGGCCCGAATGCCCGGCAACGGTCGGATGTTCGTCGGCGAACAGGGGGGCAAAATCTTCGCGGTGCCGAAGGCCAAGGACGGCAAACCGGAACTGCTCGCCGACTTGCCGAAGGAGTTGAAGAACCTGAAATCGCTGAAGGATGCGGACGGATTCGAGGCGCTGTACGGGTTGGCCTTCCACCCCGACTTCGCCAAGAACCGCGCCTGCTTCATCTGCTACACCATCAAAGGCAAGTCCGGCATTCGCAACCTCACCGATGGTTCGCGCGTGTCACGCTTCAAACTCACCGACGGCGATTCGCCCAAGTTGGATGTCGATTCGGAAGAAGTCGTCATCGCGTTCCCGCAAGGCGGGCACAACGGCGGCGACCTGCACTTCGGCCCGAAGGATGGCTATCTCTACATCTCCACCGGCGACGCCACCAACCCGAATCCACCCGACGAGCTGAAGACGGGTCAGGACGTTTCCGACCTTCTCAGTAGTGTCTTGCGGATCGACGTGGATGCGAAGCACGCCGGAAAGAACTACGCGATCCCGAAAGACAACCCGTTCGTCGAGACCAAACACGACGGCAAAGCGGTGCGGCCCGAAATCTGGAGTTACGGCTTCCGAAACCCTTTCCGCATGAGCTTCGACCGCGCCACCGGCGAGCTGTGGGTCGGCGATGTCGGCTGGGAAAATTGGGAGATGATCCACCGCCTGAGCAAAGGGAGCAACCACGGCTGGAGCGTCCAAGAAGCCCGGCAGCCGATCAACACGCACTTCAAAATCGGGCCGACGCCGGTACGGGCGCCCGCCATCGAACTCGACCACTCGCAAGCGGCCAGCATCACCGGCGGCTACGTTTACCGCGGCAAGAAATTCCCCGAACTGATCGGGCAATACATCTTCGGCGACTACATGACGAAGCGCGTCTGGGCCGCGAAGTTCGACGGTGACAGGCTGGTATCACTGAAGGACATCCTTGCGCCGACGGTGCGGATCGTCGCCTTCGGCGAGGATGCCGACGGAGAACTCTCGTTGCTCGACTACGACACCGGGAAAGTACACGCGTTGGAGAAGAATGCGACCCCGGAATACGACCCGAAGAAATTCCCCAAGAAACTGAGCGAGACGGGGCTGTTCAAGGACGCGGCGAAGCACGAACTCGCCGACGGGGTCGTCGGGTTCAACATCAACGCGCCGATGTGGAGCGACGGGGCCACGGGCTTCCACTTCGTCGCGGTGCCGGGGAATGAACCGATCCTCGACATCGAAGGTCGCAAGGCGCTCGGCGGTACCATCGAATGGCTGCCGTACCAGTTTCACTTCCCCAAGGATTCGGTGCTCGGCAAGACGCTGACACTTCGCCAAAACGAGAAAACGAAACTTCGAGTCGAAACGCAGATCCTCCATTACGACGGCCTCTATTGGCAGGCCTACACTTACGCATGGCGCGAGGACAAATCCGACGCCGACCTCGTCCCGGCCGATGGGGCGGAGAAGCGGATCGTCGTGGACGATGCCCGCGTCCTCGGCGGCAAGCGCGAACTCAATTGGAATTTCGCCAGCCGAACGCAGTGCCTCACCTGCCACACGCCGTGGGCCGAAACGACGTTGGCTTTCAACGTCGGACAATTGAATTGGAAACCCAAGCGGTCGCCGGATGCGACCGTAACGACCCCGGCTCAACCGGCGTCTGTCAGTCAACTCGAAGAGTTCTGCCACGCAGGCTTGCTGAAACGGGTGAAAGGCGATGGCAAGCCGAACCCGCCATACGACGAGAAGAACACGGCGAAGCTCGCGAAATTGACATACCCCTACGATCCCGAGGCGAAAACAGCGGACCGCGCGCGGAGTTATTTGCAGGTCAACTGTTCGCACTGCCACCGCAACGGCGGCGGCGGAGCCGTGGGTTTCGAACTCACCAGCGGCAGCGACCTCAAGGCCGTGCTCAACATCCGTGCGACGCGCGGCGACTTCGGCATCCAGAATCCGCGGATCATCGCACCCGGTGTGCCGGAGCGCAGCACGCTGCTCTGGCGCATGGCGAAGTTCGGCAAAGACCGGATGCCCCACATCGGCGCGGAAACGGTCGATGCCAAAGGCGTCGAATTGATGCACGAATGGATCGCGAGCCTCGGTAAACCCGACCCCGTCGTCGGCGAACCCATTCCCGTGGACGACTACCCCAAATTGCTCGGCACATCGGCGGGGGCCATCAAGCTTGCCCTCGATGCCGGGTGCGATTGCAACGAGTCGTTCGAAATTTTCGCCGCCGCGAAGAAACTCCCACCCGGCCCGATCCGCGATCTGTTCGAAGGCTACTTCCCACCGGAGAAAGGCGAACGCAAGCTCGGGCAGAACCCGCGGCCGCGGGCAATCCTGCCGCTGACGGGCGATGCCAAACGCGGCGAAGCGATCTTCCTCGCGGAGCGGTCGCAGTGCCTCGCTTGCCATAAACACGCTGGGAACGGGAACGAAATCGGCCCCGACTTGGCGAAGCTCACCGGGACGCGGACGAAGGACGATTGGCTCGACAGTATGCTTGAACCGTCGCGCCGGGTCGAGGCGGCGTTCCAGTCGTACACGCTCAAATCCTTGGATGGCACCGTGGCCACGGGAGTGCTCGTGAAAAAGGACGCGAAAGAAATCGTCATCAAAGATGCCAAGGCGATGCTCGTCGCGGTGAAGGCGGAAGACATCGACAGCTTCGCCCCGGCGCGGGAATCGCTTATGCCGCGCGGCCTGCTCGCGGAGTTCACCGCGCAGCAGGCGGCCGATCTACTGGCGTTCCTCGAATCGCTAGGGAGGCCGAAATGATTACCGGCCGAAACTGTGACCTCGGGGACTGTACCTGCGGTGATCGGCGACGCTCCCAACTACTCGAAGGGCTTCGCCGGGGCGCTCGCGATTCCCGCTCCGACTTTGCCTGATTTCGGCACTATTCAACGCCAAAGATTGAGCCGTCGTGCAGAGCCGATGCCACCAGCGCCGCATCGGCCCCGGCATCCGCGAGTCGGCGTAAGTCGTCCCGGTCTTTCACGCCGCCGCCGGCGATGATTTCGAAGTGTGGATGGGTGTGCCGGAGTCGGCGAATGATCTCTTCGGTGCCGGTGCCCCGTCCCGTTCCGATGCGGGCGATATCGAGTACGATCACCGCCGCGACCTTATCCATCAGCCCGAGTTCCGAATCGGATCGGGGCCAACCCGTGCGCAATTCGCCTTCGTAATAATCGAGTGACAGAATCGCCGGGATGGGTTGCGGCCATTGGGCCGGCGGCACCGTCCACGTTTCCGTGCCGACAACGGCTCGCAAATCGGGCGATCGCTTCATGTCGTCCAGTTGATCGAGCGTTCGCAAACCCGCATCGAAGAGAACCGTCGCCGCGAACATCGACGGCTCGAGCGCCGATGTTGCTTCGCCGAGGATCGCATCCAAATCGGCTACGTATAGTTCCTTCGCCCCCGTCGCTTGCAACAGCGCCTCCGCCACAACCAATGGATCGGTCGATTGCGTGAGCCGGCTGACGAGCGGTCGGTACTCGCTCCGCCGGCCGGCCACGGCCCGGACGACGACCCCGCCCATCACGTCGATCACCGGGATGATTCGCATAGTTTCGCCGGGAACGATCGGTTACGGTGACCGCGGAGAATTCATTCATCGCCGAGGTTAGACTATGCCCCGCACGTCCGCCCCGCCGCTGTCGAGCGCGGTGAAACTGCTGCCGACGAAATACCGTCGAATTGGACTGGTCGCCGTTCTCGTCGTGTCGGCCATCGCCGCCGCCGGCTATTTTCAATCGTGCATGGCACCCGAGAACCAACCGAAATCCGACACGCCCATCTCCGACGGCGAGACGAGCTTCCTCTTCTGCACGTGGAACGTCGAAAACCTCTTCGACGACAAGAAAGATAAACGTAACGCCATCGACACCGAATACGACACGGCCTTCGCCGAAGACGAGGAGCTCCGCAATTTGAAGCTCGACCGCATCGCGAGTGCGTTCTTGAAAATGAACGACGGCAAAGGGCCGGACATCATCGCCTGCTTGGAAGTAGAGAGCGTCCGCGCCGCCGAGCTGCTGCAAGGGACGCTGAACAAGAAACTCCAAGACGCCAAGGCCGGCGACAAGCTGCAATACAAGAACGTCGCCATGAAGAATCTCAACGGCGGCCGGCACATCGCGCCGTGCGTCATCACGCGTTTGCCGATCACACCGCAACTGACGCGGATGCACGGCCAACAACTGCGGATCCTCGAATGCCATGTGACCGTCAACGGGCACGACCTCTGCATTATCGCGTCGCACTGGACGTCGCAACTGAAACAGCGGGACGGCACCGACGGCGACATCGGCCGCGAGAAATACGCCGTCGCCATTTACGAGGCCTTCCGCGCGATGAATAAGAAGAGTATCGACTGCGACGTCCTCGTCTGCGGGGACTTCAACGACACCCCGGACGCCGAGCCGGTGTTCAAAGTGCTCGGGGCCATCGGCGATAAAACCAAGGTGAAGCCGACCGACAAAGAGCCGTACTTCTTGAACCTCATGGCCGGAAAAGAGCCGGCGAAATTCGGCACGCTGTGGTACGGCGGCAAGCCGTTGATCTACGACCAAATCTGCGCGTCGCCGGGGTTGCTCGATAACAAGGGCTGGAGTATCGAACCGGACAGCGTGGCCACGGTGACGGCCGGGCTGATTCGCACAGGTGCGACGCGCCGGGAACCGTTTCGCTTCGATAATCCGTCGAAGTCGATGAAGCCGAGCGAGCGGGGTTACGCCGACCATTTCCCCGTGGTCGTGAAGTTGAATGTCGCCGCGAAAAAAGAGTAAGGCGAGTAACCGATAGGGAATGGGAATGGCAACGCCTTCAGCCGTGGTATGCTATGGCTCGGAGAATTGCGCAGTCGCCACCCAGTTGAACGAGGTCGCCCGATGCCCACTCTCCGCATGCTCGCGGTCGTCGCCCTATTCGCAACGCAACTCCGCGCCGCCGAGCCGGTCGCCAACATCGAATTCTTCGAGGCGAAGATTCGCCCGGTGCTGGTCGAGCAGTGCTATTCGTGCCATAACTCGGCGAAGACGGCCAAGGGCGGGCTCGCGCTCGACGACCGGGCATCGTTGTTGAAGGGCGGGACCGAAGGCGTGATCGTCATTGCCGGGAAGCCGGAGAAGAGCCGGTTGATCGCGGTGTTGAAGCACGAACTCGACGGCAAGGCGATGCCAAAGAACGGGCCCAAACTCGACAAAGGCGCGATCGCCGACTTCGAGAAATGGATCGCGCTCGGCATGCCCGACCCGCGCGACAAACCGCCGACAGCCGAGGAGTTGACGAAGGCGACCTCTTGGGAATCGATCCTCGAAACGCGGAAGAAATGGTGGAGCTTCCAACCGATCCGCAATCCGGCGCCGCCGGAATCGGCGTGGTCGAAGCATCCCGTCGATCGATTTATCGCGGCGAAACTGGCGGAGAAGAAGCTCGATCCGGGCGCTCCCGCCGATTCGGCGACGCTCATCCGCCGGTTGTACTTCACCATGATCGGCCTGCCGCCATTGCCCGCCGAGATGGAGCGTTGGACGCCGAAGTTGAAAATCGAGGGCGGCTACGACGAACTCGTCGAGCACCTCCTCGCGAGTCCGCACTTCGGCGAGCAGTGGGCTAGGCACTGGATGGACTGGACGCGCTATGCCGATTCGCACGGCTCCGAAGGCGACCCGGACATCGCCGGGAGTTGGCATTATCGCGATTACCTCATCCGCGCGCTCAACGCCGATGTGCCGTACGATCAACTCGTCCGCGAACACGTCGCCGGGGATTTGTTGAAGGCTCCCCGGATCGACAAGAAACTCGAACTCAACGAATCGTCCATCGGCCCGGCCCACTGGCGGATGGTCTTCCACGGTTACGCCCCGACCGACGCTCTCGAAGAGAAAGTCCGCTTCATCGACGACCAGATCAACACGTTCTCGAAGGCGTTCCTGGGGCTGACGGTCTCGTGCGCCCGCTGCCACGATCACAAGTTCGATGCGATCAGCCACAAGGATTACTACGCCCTCTTCGGGGTGCTCGCATCGAACCGACCCGGCCGGATCGCCATCGATAGCCCGGAGAAATTGACGAAGAACAAAGCGGAACTCGAGAAACTGAAACCGGCCATTCGTTCCGCCATCGCCGAGAGTTGGCTCGCCAGTGCCAATGCGCTAGAGGCTTCGCTGCTCGATGTCAACGGCCCCGTGAAAAGGGCCGATAAGCCGACGTCGCTCTTGCATCCCCTGTTTCAACTTCGCGCCGCCGAGGGGGACAAAGCCAAATTCCTCGACGCGGGCAATCGTCTTGTAGTGGACGATGCCAAGAGCAAGAACGCTCGCGACGAATTCGTGCGCGCGCGCTCATCCCAGCGCTGGCAACTCGGGAATGAGACCGCGGCCGCGACGTGGCTCCGACAGGGGACTGGGCTTCCGAGCAAGAATACACAAGCCGGCGAATTCGCCGTCGCCCTGACCGGCGAACGGGCGCTCGCTGGAATCTACCCCGCCGGGATTTACTCCCACGGGTTGAGCACGAAGCACGCGGCCCGCCTCGAATCGCCCTCGTTCAAACTCGCTGCGGAATCCGAACTTTGGGTTCGTATCGCCGGCGAAGGCGGTGCCAGCCTGCGGTACGTCGTCCAAGATTACCCGCGCGATGGCACGGTCTTCCCCGTCGTTCGGCTCAATCCGCAATGGCACTGGCAGAAATTCGACCTCACCTACTGGACCGGCGACGACATCCACATCGAGCTGGCCGGGGCGCAAGATGCCCCGCTGATGGTGAACGGATCACCGCGGTCGTGGTTCGGCATTCGCGAAGCGGTTCTGCTTCGCAAGGGATCGAAAGGGCCGCCGGAGTTGCGAGAGTATCTCAATCCGATCTACGCGGCCCTCCAGAAGGATGAACCGAAATCGAGCGCCGCCTTCACCCTGCAATATGTCGGTGCGATCATGGAGGCGGTGAAGGCCTGGCAATCGAGTTCGTTGGACGATTCGCAAGCGGCATTGCTCGAGAAGTGCTTGGAAGAGGGATTGCTCACCAACAAGCTCGCCGAGATGAAAACCGCCAAGCCGCTCATCGAAGAATACCGCAAGCTCGAAGCCGAGATCGCGGTGCCGACGCGGGTGCCGGGATTGATGGAAGGCGTCGTCCGCAATCAACCGCTGCTCGACCGCGGCGATCACAAGCGGCCGAAGGCCGAGGTGCCCCGGAGGTTCTTGGAAGCCATCGATCCCACGCCCTACAAGGGAGTAGGCTCCGGCCGGTTGCAACTCGCCGAGGATTTGCTGAGCGACAAGAATCCACTGACCAAACGCGTCATCGTCAACCGGCTTTGGCACCACGCATTCGGCCGAGGGATCGTGCCGACGCCCGACAACTTCGGCCGGCTCGGCATCGAACCGACGCACCCGGAATTGCTCGATTACTTGGCGACGCGGTTCGTCGAAAAAGACTGGTCGGTCAAAGAGATGCTCCGCTTCCTCGTGATGTCCAAAACGTGGCAACTCGCGTCGAAACCGACCGCGGAGGCGCGGCGGATCGATCCCGACAACCTGGCGTTCTCCCACGCGATCCTGCGGCGGATGGAGGCGGAATCGATCCGCGATTCGGTGTTGGCGGTGTCGGGTTCCTTGAACCTTGACCTCTACGGGGCACCCTTCGGGGGCAACTCGGATCGGCGGAGTGTCTACGTGCGCGTGCAGCGGACGGCGCTCGATCCATTCCTCAGGTCGTTCGATTTCCCCGAGCCGTTCAGCACCGTCGGTCGCCGCGATGTCACCAACGTGCCCGCGCAATCGCTGACGCTGATGAACGACCCCCGCGTCAACGCGCTCGCCGGCAACTGGGCCGGGCGAATCCTCGCCGACCCGAAGCTGACCCGAGACGAAGATCGTATCCGAAGGATGATGGAGGCGGCGCTTGGCCGTCCGGCGACGGCCGTTGAAATCGAGACGTTCCGCGATTACCTGATCGAATTGAAGCTCAACCGCGGCGTCGTCGTGGCGCGATCGGCCGCGCTCCGCGAACGGCTCGACTCCGAGCAGAAATTCCTACGCGACGTAATCGATCCGGTTCGGGCGAAATTGCAATTGGACGCCAAAGACAATCCCATCGTCGACGAAAAAACGATTCCGAAGGCGATCGCGAAGTGGGAGTTCCAAGACTCGTTGAAGGACACCGTCGGTTCGCTCCACGGCGAATCGGTGAACGAAGCGAAGCTTCAAAATGGCGCTTTGAAAGTCGGCGGCCCAGCCCACGTCGTCACGGCGCCACTCGCCAAGACGATCCGAGAGAAGACGCTGGAAGTGTGGGTGCAACTCGACACCCTCGACCAAGCCGGCGGCGCGGCGATGACGATCCAAACGAAGGACGGTGGCCTATTCGACGCGATTGTGTTCGGCGAGAAAGACCCCGGCCAATGGGTTCCGGGAAGTAACTTCTTCCAGCGGACGCAATCGCTCCAAGCCTCGAAGGAAACCGAAGCGGTTCAGCGCGTCGTCCATTTGGCCATCACCTACGCACCCACCGGCCAGATCGTCGCCTACCGCGACGGGCTACCGTACGGCACCGGCTACAAAGCCACGGGGCCGCTGGAATTCAAGGCGGGGGAAGCCGTCATCGGCTTCGGCATTCGCCATTCCCCGGTCGGCGGGAACAAAGTCCTCGCGGGCAGGATCGTCCGGGCGCGGCTCTATGACAAGGCGTTGTCAGCGGATGAAGTCCGATCGTCGGCGAACGCGGTCTCGGGTTCGATCCCGGAATCGAAAGTCCTCGAAGCGCTGACCACCGATGAACGGGCCAAGGTTCTCGCGACGAAGAAGTCCATCGCCGTACTCGAAGTCGAGATGAAAGCTCTCGGGCCAGTCCCCGCGGCTGACGATCGAGCGGTCTGGACCGATGTCGCCCGTGCGATCTTCGGTTTCAAAGAGTTCATCTACATCAAGTAGGCCCCCATGATTCCGATGTCCCGCCGGCGGATGCTGCAAACTTGCTCGACCGGGTTCGGCGCAGTCGCGCTCAACGCGTTGCTCGCCGAACCCGCCCGCGCCGAATTACCCACTGGGGCGGCATTGAAGAAGACGCACCATCCGGCCAAGGCGAAGCGCGTCATCTTCTGCTTCATGTCCGGCGGGGTGTCACATGTCGATTCGTTCGACCCGAAACCGCGCTTGACCAAAGATCACGGCAAGCCGATGCCGGTGAAGGTCGAGCGGACGATGTTCAACAACAACGGCAACATCATGGCCAGCCCGTTCGCCTTCGCCCCAGCGGGGAAGTGCGGGATGCCCGTCAGCACGATGTTCCCGCACATCGCGAAAGTGGCCGACGAACTCGCGCTGATCCGCTCGATGACTTCGTCGGTGAACGAGCACGCCCAAGCCAACTTCTTCATGCACAGCGGCTTCCCCATCATGGGGTACCCGACCGCCGGGGCGTGGACGACCTACGGCCTCGGCAGCGAAAGCCAGGAACTGCCCGGGTACGTCGTGCTGCAGAGCGGGCACGCCGCCGCCCCGCACGGCGGCGTCAGTTTGTTCAGCAACGGCTTTCTGCCGGCGCAGCACCAAGGTTCCATCCTCAAGGCCGATGCCCCGGAGGCGATCCGCAACATCAAGCCCGCCGATGCGAAGACGGCGCAACGCAGGCGGCTCGACCTCATCAAGAAGTTCGACGAATCGCTGTTGGAAGAGACCGCCGATCCGCAGATCGACGCGGCCATCCGCAATTCGGAAACCGCCTACCGGATGCAGGTGGCCGTGCCGGAGTTGTGCGACATCTCCGGCGAATCGGCGGCGACGCAGAAACTCTACGGCATCGGTTCCAAAAACCCCGAATTGGCGGCTTACGCCCGGCAGTGCCTGCTCGCCCGGCGGCTCGTCGAACGCGGCGTCCGCTTCGTCGAACTCAGTTGCTTGACGCAGGGCATCGGCGCCGGCGGCGCGGCGAACCCGTGGGATCAGCACGGCGACTTGCAGAAAGGCCACGCGGCGATGGCACTGCAGGTCGATCAGCCGATCGCAGCGCTGATTTCGGATTTGAAGGCGAAGGGGTTGCTCGACGAGACGCTGATCGTGTGGGCCGGCGAGTTCGGCCGCACGCCGTTCTCGCAGGGTGGCAACGGCCGGGATCACAACCCGATGGGCTTCAGCGTCTGGCTCGCCGGGGGGGGCGTGAAGGGGGGCAGCATCTACGGCGCGACCGACGACCTCGGCTATTACGCCATCGAAGACAAATGCACCGTCTACGATTTGTGGGCGACGGTGCTGCACCAACTCGGGGTGAACCACGAGAAGCTCACCTTCCGCTACGGCGGAAGGGATTTCCGCCTGACGGATGTGCACGGGAATGTGTTAGGGCCGGTGGTGGGATAGAAGACTTGCGAGGGGTGTGATCTCTCTCTCCGGTGCCGTTTACAGGGCGATTCCCATCGGTTCTCGGTCGGTTCGTTCCGGAGTGCGGAATTCGCACCCGGATCGCTCGTTTAAGATCCTCCGGTAGGCCTTCGCCCAGAGGCCGCTGAGCAGCATCACCCGCAGGTCTAGGATCACTTCCGCACCCG
>Ga0105049_10009959_pt1 | contig 10917 bp, 5 predicted proteins | sample MAT06_FD_78087 | JGI IMG/M metagenome (GOLD analysis project Ga0105049, IMG submission 78087) | Freshwater microbial communities from Lake Fryxell liftoff mats and glacier meltwater in Antarctica - MAT-06 | ecosystem: Environmental > Aquatic > Freshwater > Ice > Liftoff microbial mat | place... | reverse complement strand
TGGCTTGCGCTTGCGTTGCCGGTATCATGCCTTTGTTCAAACCCTGCTCTACTTTTCGCAGATTGGTTTTTGCAACAGGAGACAGTAAATCAGTGAGCATCTCCTTCGTGTCGTCGTCCAGTTTTGGCGAGGAATCAATGCGAGATACCAACTGCTCTGCATTCGCTCGGTAGCTTTCGAATTTGTCGACGTCAAACACAGCCATGATTTCGGCAGCTGACTTTTTTGAATACGCTTGGTCCTCCGAACGAATCAACAGTTCCAGTTCCAGTTCTGCTCGTTCCGCTTGCGATGCGACTCGCGATCCGAAAATGGCAGAGAGAGGTCCTAGGAATCCACTGGAGATACCTGTGGAATCATTTTCCGTTTCGACGACATTGTCCGGGAAAGACTCGATCGAAAGGAATAGAACTCGGTCGAAAGGGGGGGCAGAACCCTCCGCGATGTGCTGATTGATAAGATCCGTGATTATTCGAATTGCACCTACTAGTCCTGTATTTTCCGAATATCCGCCATCGCAAAAATGGTAGTTGGCACGAAGCTTGAGCAAGTTACTAGGTTTTGGATTGAGAAGCGACTTGGGTAGGGTCGGGCGCGCGACAGGGGTTACGTAAGCGAACGACGAGGACATTCGGACCGCTGTTGATACGCGCGGATTAACATCCAAGGGATTGAGGAACAAAGGTTCATAGAAGCCGAAAAAATCGATTGGTTTCGAGAGCCGCTCGTATTCGACGAAGAGCATCGAGGCTTTTGAACTGGTCGCTTCCGGGTTGGTCGCAAAGGTCGCGATCATGGTGCGCTGACCCGTCTCCACCGTTGTGGCATTGAAGATCATTGGTGGAATGAGGCCGGTATTGGTCGCCGGTAACAAGTCGCGCATTCGAAGTTCACCCATTAAGATCGCTTCTTTCTCTTTTTCCGAATCGATAGTTCCTTTTTTAGCATCCGTCCAATCTCTTCCCATACGAGTCCACCATTGTGACTCGAGGGCTAACCCGCGATCATCTTCTTTATTCACCTTGAGATTGAGGCCCGGAACCATTCTTGCCAAGTCAGGAAATGCCAGTCCCCATCCGATTGCTTCCAAGGATGAATCGGAAGCAGCTTTTTGAATTGCGTCCCGTGTTCTAGGGGCGATTGCCATGTAGACCGGTGGCTTGTTTTCCTCGCTCCTAACATTTCTTCGAAACCCGCGTTTTCCTAAATAGTACATCGAACCAACGCTTCCACCGGATACGCCACTTACGAGACCGATCGATTCGGAAAACGCAGAGCATTCTGCATCCATATTGGCGAGTACTTTGGCTGTCCACGCGGAAGCCTGAATGCCGCCGCCCGAAGTGGTTACGACGACCATGGTTCGTTTGCCATCCGGGCCACGCGGGAATTGCCAATTGTCTTTACCGTACACATCCTTAAGTGTTTTTCTGTCGGCATCGTCGCTGGCGAGTGGCTCTTTAACTGGGTTCGAAACTGCCTTTGATTTGGCGATTCGAACAAAGGCTCCGTCATCGCTGTCGATGTTCAATGGTTTTAAATTGACTTCTGCTTTGGCTTTGGGAGGTACTATTGCGAAGTAGCGATTTGTATCTAGACCGACGTATCCACCCAACCGAACCAAGAGGAAGGCTAACAGTACTGTGCCGCACAACGCCATCGAAATCGAAGCGATATGGAACCGCCGTCTGCCGAAGATGAAACTCAATAGCGCAGCAACTCCGCCTAGCAAAAAGATGATGAGCAATGCATAGACGCCAACATGATACGTAGACGAAGTCCATCCGATTTTGCGGTAAGCACTGTCAAACAACATGTAATAGCCGAAAGCTGCAAAAGCCATAAAAACGACGAGTTGCTTGTGGCCTGGCAAAACTCTCGTTGTCGAAGGGTTAAAGAAACCCCGCCCCAAGAACCACTGAAGCGCATGGACCCATGGCTTGGCGATGAACGGGTCGGTTGGAGTTTGCTCGTCCTTTACGAGGCCCAGTATTCGGTCGAGGATCCACGCGGCGAGTTCCTCAAAAGGCAACAGTCCACATGCAGATCGGCTCTTGCGAGTCCAGACTAAATGAACAACCGATACCATCAGCAAGAAAACGCTCGCAACAATCGCGCCACCAAGAACTCCTAACAAGGCCCCGGCCCAGTAGACCTCGGGTACTGTATGGTTCGGATCGATTTGAAGGATTTGATTAATATCCCATCGTGTTTCGCAACAACAATAAAGAGGGTATCCAACGGAAACAAACACCCAAAGCAAGACAATTGCGAGAGGCCAAGCCGTGGAGCGACTCGTCCACCACCACTTGTCAACGGTACGGCGATCGAGCGGGCCGTGTATTGCCTTGGCATCCGTTTGATATCCAAATTGAAGCACGGAATAAAGATCGAATACCCGAATAATGGCTACACCAAGTGTAGATACAAACATTCCCATGGCAGTCAGGCAACCGCAATCCCACAAGTACTCAGTCGCCCGATTCTCGGTTCGAAGCAAAACCAACCCTCGCAGCATGTTGGGAATGCAATAGCCGGCTAGCACAAGCAGCAAGGGAGAGAAGAACAAAGCCCAACCGATAAACGGCCAAAGGACTCTGCTTTTCCACCGACTGGACGATCGCAATTCATAATTTTCCATTTAGATTTCCTTGAAGGATTTTTTTATGGCTCTCGAATGCGCACTGTGCTTGGTGGTGAAAACGTTCTCTCTTCTGTGATACCAATTGGATCTTCAGCATCTCGTTTTAAACGCGTTAGTAAAATTTGGGGCGTCATCTTTTCTTGTTGCGTTAACTGAGCAATCGCTGCTGGTTTGGTCGTTGCAGGGTTCGCTTGATACTCCCTCTTCATGGAAGCATAGAGTTCCTCGGTTGCGGGAATCACGCGATCTCTCACATCCGTCCATGAAGAAGACTTAGCGCTCGTTGCAACCCATTGATTCGTGAACCAGCCACCAATGTCTTGGCTATACCACGCAAATTGCCCTTTGGAAGCAGCACCCAGGTCACATCGCCCTCGATGTCCCAAGAATAGCCACTCAATTGGAGTCGAACCTCGTGTGGTCCATTGCCTCGTCTTTTGTTCGAAACGATATCTTGCATCTGGATCGATCACACTCTCTACGTTGCAGGAATCGGTGACTAGAACACGAAGTCGTGCGTACGTACTCTCCATGTGGTCCCACAAAGTCTTTCGGAGGATGTCTGTGCTTGGTAGGTCTAGGAAATGACCACCATAGGGATCATTTGGTTCGAATCGAGGATCGTAAGCTCCATGACCAAGATAGTAGACGAGCAGCGAATCATTTACATCCGTTGGCAGTCCATCTAAGGATGCAAGGAGTGCTATCATCGAGCATTCCTCTCCTTTTAAAATCTGAAGACTGATTCGATCCGCCTTAATATTGGCGGTCAGATGAGTCTGGAGTTCTGACAGACTTTGTTCGATGAAGGAGCCCAAGCTCGGGTCCTGTGTTGCTGCTACGATGATGGCGTATAGTTTGGAGGGACTCTCCTGGGCCGCAGTCATGGCCCGTGTTCTGATTCGTTGAACAGGCATGTTCGCCCAAACGGGTTCAGCGAACCAGACTTGGTTGCTGCCACTGTGTTGGTCTCGCACGACTAGCTCGCAGAGCTGACCACTCGTGGACAGGCCGTTTGCCAAGTCCTGCGGAGTTGCGGTAGCCTTTCCATCAATGGAGAGGATGACATCATTTGGTTCCAGCTTTGCTCCCTTGATTCTCCCGTCACGCGACTGCATCCGCAGCGCGGGACTGTTTGGGTAGAGCCCCGTCACCAGTAATCCTCCATGAGTTGGTTCCACATCAACCCAAAGCCGCCTAACTCGCTGATATTCGAAACGCGGTGACATGCCGTTTTCGAAGCCTTCGGCATACCTTCCTATTCTGTCCTGACCCAATGCAGTACATGCCATTGCAATGCAGTATGACAACACTAAGGATTTGGAGATACTAGATAACAGAAATCTACTAATGTGTTGTATCATGTTAGCCTCGCATTTTTGTGCTTGCTCCCCTCTCCCCCAAAAAGGCTAAAAAGGGGCGAGGGGGAGAAATCGCATTGGTTTCATTCAAATCCAATCAAACTGCCGCCCGTCTAGGTGGGATGTTCGATTACCAAACCATGATGGCAGCATTGGCGTCAGGTTCTTTGTAGAGGACCCTTACTCGCAGGCTATAGGATTTACTTTTTTCGAATCGCACCTGGATCTCACCATTGTGGTCTTCACCTGAGTCATCAATGCCTTTCATGTATTGTTGTCCCGCCTTGCTCTCCTCGGAAATTACTACGACGGTGTCCGTGCTGCCGAACGTCTTTACCGTGTAGTTGCGAGTCTCCGTTGGCTCAAACGCAAAACCTACTTGACCACCGGCTTCGATCTTCATTGTTTCCGATACAAATGGCTTGAGCACTTTGAGCGCACTTGCTTGCTTCGGATACGTCTTGCGAATCCACTCGATGTCTTTTGCGGAGAGCCCACCGGCTGGTGTAAGGCCCGCTGCGTACCGTGCGGGTTCCAAGATCAACCCAGCTTCAAAAGGGTAATGCATGATGGAATCCGGGTCCCAGGAAGTGCCAGTCACTTCGCCCGCAGGGATCTTACGAATGATGTTCCAGAAAGTTTGATCTCTGCTCCATCGGTTCGGTGGGGCTGCTAAACTCGCGTAGACTTTGTCTTCGTCCCAAACGAGACCTGCAAATGGATTTTGGTGCTCGTGCGGCATTCCTAACGTATGTCCAATCTCATGGACACCTGTATCCAGATCCACAGAGATATCCCAACCAATGTTCATAGTCGATTCCGACTTGGGGATGGTGAGGATCGTTCGACCCAAGTACGACCAAGAACCGTCATCGAGAAATGCGATCCGAATCTGCGAATCGTCTCGATCACTTACCTCATTGAACTTCAATCCAATCCCTACATCATCCCAAGCCTTGAATGCCTTGCGCATGGCTGCTTTCTGGCTATTCGGTCCACCGATGAAGTAATAGTTCAGGGTTGTTCCGTTTACCCACTTCGCCTGATTGTCAATAATGGCACGTGCTCGCCCTGGACTCACACTGGCGCTGAAACGGCGATCAGGCGTTGGTGCTAGCCCACAGAATCTTCGCCCTGCAGGTTTTGCTTTTGCTACTTTCTTTTTCATGATTTGCTTTCCTGTAACTGGATAAGGGACGGAACAAAAGGATCGTGATTCGTTATCGCGGACGTTTTTTCATTTCGGAAGATGTACGGAGAATTAGAAAGCGACTCGACGTGATCGCCAAAGTCGGATCGCTGCTTTCTAACGAAGGACGAGAGCATCTCGCAATTGCCTCCATGTAAGTAACTGTCTATCGCGTTTGCCGCGTCGTTAGCCATTGCAAAAGACCGAGCTAATCCGCCACCTGTGATTGGGTTCAAGGCATAAGCTGCGTCGCCAATTGGCATCCAATTGTCTTTCCAAAAGCAACAACGGCACGATGTTCGAGCGTCGCGAAAGCCTTTGAGCTCAATCGAATCGAGCCCCGCAAACAACTCTCGATTCAAATCAAAACGTTGCAGTTCTTGCCGAAACGCGTCGGTCAACGAAGATCTATGCTTTCGCAACCAGGCTTTGTTGGTCACAAAGACAGCCGAGGTCTTTTTCGCAACTTCCGGTATGAAGTAGACCCAGCCCGAATCAAGCATCATCAGGTGCAAGAAACCGTCGGGCAGTTCGAGTCCTCCCAGTTCAAAGGAAATGCCTATCGAACTATCCAAGAAGAGACGTTGACGCGGGACGCTCGGAATAGAGGGAAGAATTCCTGACGCCTCAACAACGAAGCGAGCTTGATCGATCAGGTCTTGAACCTCGCCGGGAACAATTGATGATTCAGAATGACCTGCCGCTCGCTTTTGAGCACAAGTAAGCAGTTCAACGCCTGATCGGCTAGCTTCTTTGCGAAGCGAATGTGCAAAAGCCAATCGACTGACAAAAAAGCCTGGCCGTATGTGGAACAGTTCGAAATCGCGAACGTTGGGCTCCTCCTCAATCCAATCCATTATGCCTCGACACTCTCGTACACAGGAAGAATCGAGAGAGCAGAGTAACCTACTTTGCTCGAGCACGAGTACAGCCTCGGGAGAAAGCAGTTCCGGCCAATCCGACGAGGAATCGTCTCGATGCACTAACCCGACTCGATATCGCTTCTTCGCTAGGATGGATGCAATCACCGAACCAGCAGGTCCAGCCCCGACTACGATCACGTCCCAATTGTCTTTAGGTCTAATCATGGTGTACTAGTCAATCGCAGGATCGCGCCCTTCCTCAATTCGAACGTCCGATCCGGCTGCATGACTTTGTGACACCATGCCAAATTGCATTACGTGATCGATAAGTTCTTGATGCGTGATTCCTGAGTCGCGGTTTCGAATTCGAGCCCACATCTTGAACGAATTGTCCGCTTGCGGTGCCAAGTCTGGACGCTGAGATGGCCACCAAGCCCCTTGGCATTTCAAAAAGTCGGCTTGCCAGGGCTGAGCCATCAATGCAGTCAGGTCACCCACAGAGAGTTTCGAAGCGTCGATCCGAAAATCGAATGGCAACGAATAAATGGTCCGATCCGTTAGAATGAGTCCTGCTTCGATGCCCGGAAAAAAGCCTTGGCCTGCCCCTCCCATTAAAGCCGCAGCAGTCAATGACTCGGTCGTCACACTCGTAGCAACAGCCGGAATACCTGTCCAATCCGACGCGAAAATCCCATTCTCCCAACGATCCAAATGTGCCTTTTGGGTATCTGTCAATTCGTAGTTCGAGAGTATGGAAAGGTCCTCAACATTTCGCACTAGCTGTGCTTGCTGTTGTCGAAATGCTTTGTTGATCGCGCTAGCGTCTGCAAGTTGCGGAAAGTTGTTGCTGATCTGATTCCAGTTGGCATTCGACGTTGGTACACCCGCGACCTTGCGACCGTGACTCCAACGAAGGGATCGCGAGCGCACAAGGACTGGGTAAATGTGGTTCGTGAACGAGGTTGTACTCGGTGCGCTATGCCAACCCTGATTGATAGCGAGCTGCTCGACTATGTCGTAAAGGGTCACAATCGCTCCGACTCCTGGCGCAAAATCGGGGGGCGCCGAGACGAACCAAGCGCCGATTGCGTCAACAACGCTTCCATCAGACGCGACAATCTGTGTCTGAATTGTTCCGTCACAAACATCGTCATACCAATTTGGATTGTTATAAAAACTACCCCCAACAGCAGAGACCGGATTGGATTTCGAAGTACCGCCTGCTGGAACAACTAAAAGTCGTCCCAGGCTATCCGTTCTAATTTCGCCTAAAATAACTTGCGTACCGAGGTGCGTACCGCTTAACGATTTCGCCGCTGCATTAGCACCTTCCACCGAAGCCTTTCCAGAATCGATCAAGCGATTGCTTCGCGTTGCATCTAGTCTTGGTCGTAGTCCGGTCGGTAGAACGAAAGAAGGAGGACCGGAAGGACGATCGATTGCGTCTTTTTTATTGGCTACATGGACCGTCCATTTCACCTTGGAGCCGCTCGGCAGATTCGCCGGAATGAATGGGCTACTCGAATTCGCTCTTTCAAAAAGATGAAACCGTGCAGCCTGCCGCTTCACTCGGAAAGCGGCATCTTTGTAAGCGACGATCTCAACTTCGCCGGTTGGCGTTAACTCTACTCCTTTTGAGTCTAGGACTTCAGGTCCGATGAAAAAATCTTGACTGTTTCCAATCCGTCCGATCCCGATGGGAGGGAATACGCGATATTCCATAACAACCTCACAAATTAGATTGAGTAAAACATCAACTGATCGACTCAACGGGAATGTTGGCGATGCTATCGTTCTTGTAAAAGACTTGGACTGCGTCGTAGTCGCCCCGGATGCGTTCGTACGATGCTTGTTTCCACATCAACATTTGTGGCCATGCGCCAGGCGATTGGACCAGAATTAAATCCAACAGCAGTATTCGCGGGTTGAAGCCTTGTGGTGTACGAAACACGAGCGTCGGCTGAACTCCAGGATTAGCAACTTGAACCTCGCCAATCACTTTGAAGATGCAAGGACCCGGTGGTTGATGATCCACCCAAGCAAACCAATCCCGGCTCTCGATCTTGGGCTGCCCGTCCGTGTTGTCGGTAAGTACCTCAAGGTCGCACTCTCTCAATTCCAATTGCAACTCCCCTAGTCTTACGCACGAGATCCCATTGAACAGAGGGATCGATTGAATCAACGCGACGATTGTCGAACCCGGGGAAACCGATGCCTGAAGCGAGCTACCCACTTCGGTCATCGCCTTTGTTCCGACCGGCGTACCATCGACAACGAGGCATGCAACGGCTCCTTGATTGGGACAGAGACTGCTGCTCACGGTTTTGAGCACCATAACTTTATCGATGTCCGTCGATGCAACTTCGTAGAGTAACATGGCAGTCGAACCCGACTCTCCAACGCCCGATGTGCCAACGATTTTGCACAATCCAGTGGACAGCGCCTCTTCCGACTCGGCTTGATGCGAGTGCTCTCGGTTCGAGTCCTTTTGGTTTGCTGCCCCTCGTGCCATAGCACGAAACGGGTGAGCACCCGTAGCCGCCGCTGCAAGGCCAGCGACTTGCGGTGGAAGCGGAGTCGGTACTGGAGTCGGTACCGGTGGCGATAGATAGCCGAATGCGGGACCGTAGTATTCTGCGGAACCAGGAATCAGCTTGGACATCAAAGCGTTTGCTGCACTTTTGAGGCTATGCATTTGTCCAAACGACTCCTCGAGGAGCGATGAGTCGCCGCTCTCCCAAGCCGCTTGCAACTTAGCGATCATGTTCGTGTAGTTGCGATCAAATTTTTTGGAAATGTCCAGACCAGGGTAGCCGCCTGCTGGGATCACCGCTATCTGGTGAATATCGCCCTCGCTTGGAAAGACAATAGGCTTCGTCGGGTCCTTAGTGTAGGAACCATCGCTTTGACGGATGAATTCCCTTCAGTCCAAAATTTGTTGATATCGGTAATAGTGAGCTAGTTCGTTCGAGATTGCCCCCGCGGAAGCAGAGGATGTCGTTCCCTCACCTTGTTCGACAATCAAACCGATCGCTTGCTCCGCAGCCTGGATTGAATCGATGACAATCAGCTCGGGCATGTAGTCTGGAATGCTCAGTTGGCCTGTGGATTCAAGCTTGGGATTGACTTTGCGTATTCCGGCGAGCAAGCGGCTGTAGAACTCGCCAATCGTTGCAGGCTTTTTTCGGAGAGCAATCGCGGCAGATCGGATCGTGATCGGTGGATGAGATGGCTTTTCAATTTCCATGAAAAGTCGGATTGCATCCAAGGACAGTTTCTGGAGCGAGACAGGTTCCGAAAGTTGAATACCAGGCGGAAAATCCGGGTAACTCGGAAACGTATTGGGATCCATGAGCTGAGGTTTTCCGCCTAGCGCGACCAACAGATTGCAGCATAGTGACATATGAAGCATTTCTTCCATGGCAACCGTTAGCAAGATGCCCGCCACCGTTCTGTGCGCATCGCGGTCTTTGATCGACCATAGAGCGGTAAGATAGGGAGGGAGAGTGAACCACTCGAGTTCGATAGCCACCTGAACCATTTCTTGCAGCTCTTCCTTAGTCGATGGCAGGTCATCGTCCTGCGTCAGCGCAGCGAAGCGTTTTTGCAAGGTTTCTTGAAACGGCTTCTTCAGTGAAAGCGGTACATCAGAGCGTGAAACATGTACCGTTGATCTAGGTCGAGCAAGTGAGGCCGTCCGCATTCCATGATGTGAATGCATATCCATATGCATTTTTTCCGCGTCGATCAAAGACCGGAGAGTCGAGTCTTCGGCAGGGAGGCTTTTTGCAATTCGAAATGCCGTCCATCGAGCATCAATCCATCCGTGCAAACGCCAAAAACGTGCGTTTCCCAAATTGACTTCCGGATTACCTATATTGACTGGGTCGCCCGGCAGAGAAAAACGGCCGTGGAGGTAGTTGTGAATACCAGTCGTGTTATCCGCAGCGAATCCGCCCGGTCGACGGCTTGTTTCGAGATACAAGCCGAACGCATCATCATTTGAAAGTGATGCCAGAAATGCAGAGCTTCCAAGACTATTTGCGGCAGTGAGCATGGTTGTCCGAAAAGCGGGCGGTTGGCCGTTCGCAGGTACTGGATCATTGACATCGTTCGGATCGGTGGGAACTTGTGACCAGCCCTGGAATAGACTGACTTGCGCTGGAAAGTCGCGTTTCAAGAGCTCAATCATGGCGCGGTGCATAACGAGAAACTCGAGTCCGTTTCCGACGTCACCCTCTTGTCGGTTGGCACGACTCCATCCTTGATTGGTCGCCCATTGTTGGCCCGAGGCTCCAATCAGGTCCCATTGTCGTACGGTATGCCATTCCAAGTGATGCCATCCCCATTGGCGATCGTTCATCCAATCAATGATGCTCTGTGGCATTGTCGGTTCGGCCATGATGTCCCCCGTTAGAAAGTCATTGAAACAAAGTTACTTCGTCATCGACCCATTTTGCGGTCGGCTTTTACTTGAGTAACGCGTGCACTCACCTAGACACATCCGGATTTTATGGATGCATGAGCTCAACGCAACGAAATTCTTGTGAAAGTATTGCGAGTATTTGCATGTTTCTTTTTAGAATTTATTTGATTTTTATGTCGCAAAAGTGCAAAGCGATAAATTGCTTGGTGATCAGAGAAGTGATTCTGACATGCGACAAAATTGGAGACTTCTCGCTGATCGCCACCACTGCTTCCAAGGCACTGCCGCTCAGCCTGTTAGCGACTCACACGCCCTTCTTACCTCAGGGCGTGCCACCCGATTCTAGCGGTTAGCCGTTTGCCCCAGTTGGGACAAGCCAACTGGGGGCGAGTCAATATTATTGGCCTTGCACTAGCAATTGCGCGAGGGTCTTT
>Ga0105049_10009958_pt1 | contig 10918 bp, 8 predicted proteins | sample MAT06_FD_78087 | JGI IMG/M metagenome (GOLD analysis project Ga0105049, IMG submission 78087) | Freshwater microbial communities from Lake Fryxell liftoff mats and glacier meltwater in Antarctica - MAT-06 | ecosystem: Environmental > Aquatic > Freshwater > Ice > Liftoff microbial mat | place... | reverse complement strand
TCGAGGCGGTAGAGCGCGACCTTGTTGGATCCAACTGCGATCTCGGCGCGGCTTCCGAAGCTATTCGTCATGTGCGGGTTCCTCTTGAGCGAAATCTAACAAAGTCCAGTCGGGTTGGATCGTGCTGGGTGGGTGGTATCGTGCGGCGTGCTCGTCGCCGAGGCTGCCGAGGTCACTGCGATCTCCGAGGCGATCGGAGGGGCTTCACTCGCCGCGTTTGACCTCGAGTTCCTGACGGCGGACCGCCTGGTGCCGACCCTGTGTGTGGTTCAGGTGTCGTGGCTGACAGGGCCGTTGGATGCACCACTCGGCGCGATCGTCGCCGCCACCCCCGAAGTTCGAGTGATCGACGCGCTGGCCGTCGACCCGCGGCCGGTGTTCGCCGCGCTCGCGGCCCATCCACGCACGATCGTTCATGCGGCCCGCCAGGACCTGTCGATCATCGGGCGCTCAGGGCTCGCGATGCCGAGGGTGATCGACACCCAGGTGATGGCCGCATTTGCGGGGCTCGGCGACCAGCTCGGGCTCGGCGCCCTGACCAGCGAGCTGCTCGGGTTTCCGCTCGCGAAGGAGCAGCAGTGGACGGATTGGGCCAAGCGCCCGCTCTCCGAGGCGCAGCTCGCGTACGCGATCGCAGACGTCAGCCACTTGCACGCGATCTACGCGAAGCTGGTGGGCAAGCTCGGGCCGCGGCTCCCGTGGGCACTCGCCGAGAGCTCGCTGATCGCGGCGGATGCACTCGCGGCGGCGACCCAGGTTCCCGAGGATGCGTGGAAGAACATCGGCGGGCTGCGCGGGCTCGATCCCCTGGCGCTCGCGGTGGTGCGCGAGCTCGCGGCGTGGCGGTTCCGGGTCGCCCACGAGCTCGACAAGCCGCTCGGCTGGGTGTTGCCCGAGAAGCTGGTGATCGATCTCGCCCGCAGCCGCCCCACCGATCCCGACAAGGTGCACGCGGTGCGCGGGTTGCCGCAGCTGGCGCGCCAGCGGGTCGAGCAGATCCTCGACGCGATCGCCTCGGCCAAGCCCACGACGGAGAGCCCGATCATGGCGCGTGGCATGTCCGCGCGCGCACAGCGATGGGCGGAGATGCTGTTCGCGATCGTCCAGTTGACGTCGGAGGAGACCGGCGTGACCTCGCGGCTACTCGCCACGCGCAGCGATGCCGAGGAGCTCGCGCGGGTGGTCGACGAGCACGGCATCGAGGCGGCGCGCGGCCTGCCGGCGTTCGCGACCTGGCGCCACGATCTGATCGGCAAGCGCTGGGAAGGGTGGCTCGCAGGCTCGCTCGGGCTGGCCGGCGACCCGACCTCGGCGTCGGGCCTGCGCCTCGTCGGCGCCTGAGCTCAGCGAACCGGCGCGGGCGCGAGCTCGACCAGCGCCGGCAGCAGCGCGGGAAGCTCGGCTTCGCGATCGCGCGTACCGCGAGACCCTCGATGCCCTTCGCGACCGCGAACACCGTCGCCTCGGTGGGCCGCTTCGACAGCCTGCCGGCGGTGTGCACGGCGAGCAGCATCTCGGAGCTCTGTAGCGCGCGCTGGTAGCGCGTTTCGAAGTCGCGGCCGCCCCGGCGATCCTCCTGAACCATCACGCGTGCGACCTCGGGAGACGCGGTGACCATGACCGATGGCTGAAACGACCCGAGGTCGACGTACGCGTGGTCGGTAGCTACGACCAGCCGACCCAGTAGTAGATCAGCGCGTGCGAGCCGCGATCGCGATGCGCGATCTCGATCGTCGGTGACACCACGTCGCGATCCTTGCCGCCGCCCGTGACACCCGGCCACGGATCGATCATCACGAGGTCTTCCTCGCCCTTCTGATCGAGGCGATCGATCGTGATGCCAACGGCATGACTGATCGAGTCTGCCGCCACGTCGCGACCCGCGGCTCCTGCCGACGGATGAAGGCGGCGAAACTCGGTGGGCAGCATCGCGCCGCGGTACCCCTGACCGGCGCGCACCCACTCGAGGAGGGCGGACGTTGGCGTGGCGACGCGGCGGCTCTGGAGCCGGTAGCCGAGCTGATGGAGCATCGACACGCGACCCGCGAACCAGCGCTGGACCTTCTCGATCGAGCCGCCTTCGCGCGAGGTGTTGAGCTCGTGGAAGATGTGCTCCTGGATGCCGGGAGCGTAGGCACCGGCGCGATACGCGATCCGGCGGAGGACGTACGCGGTCACCGCACCGGCACACGCGGTCGTCGTGTGAAACACCGGGACCAGGAAGCGAACGTCTTCCGGTCGTTGGAGGACGACGTCATCTCGAGACACAAGCTCCACCAGGTACGTCAGCGTACACGTATCTCCCTGGTACGCGCTGGCGATCCGCGGGCTTCCTCGGCGCGGGTCCGAGAACCTCGCATACGTTGACACTCTGTCAGACTTCTTGTACTGACACTGTGTCAGCAAATGCCGCGCCGCCCCGACCTCGCACGTCGCTCCGAGCTCGCCCATGCGGCGTTCGAGGTGCTGCGCGCGCGAGGCATGCAGACGTCGATGCGCGAGCTCGCCGATGCGCTCGGCATCAAACGCCCGACGCTGTACTTCTACTTCCCCGACCTCGGCACCGTGTTCGAGACCGTGCTCGAGCAGACGTACAAGACGTTCGCCGAGGAGATCATCACCCGCACCCGCGCGGTCGATCATCCGCTCGATCGCCTGCGCACGGTTGTGGTCGCCACCGTCGAGTTTCATCGCCAGCGCCCGAACCTGATCGGCGGGCTGTTCCAGCTGTGGGCCGTCGGTGGTCGCGAGTTCGCGTCCATCCTCGAGCGTGAGCGCCGGATGGTATTGATGGGGCGCGAGGCGCTGATCGCGGATCTGCGCGGCGGCATCGCGCGTCGCGAGGTCAAGCCGTGCGACCCCGAGCGCGTGGTCGAGCTGGTGCTCGCGGTGGTCGACGGGGTGCTCGTGCATCACGTGCTCGGCATCGCCTCCGCGGATCGTGTGATCGAGCAGCTGGTCGAGTCCGTGATCGAACCGTTGCGCAAGACGAAGCGAAAGAAAGCGAGTCGACGATGACCCCGAACCTTCATCTCACCCGGCTCACCGGCACCCAGGAGCAGATGGGGGCGCAACACGGCGCGTTCGCTCCGGTCGCCGCCCGGAAGCTGTTCGCGTTCTACCGCACGATGCCCGAGCGCGCGCTCGCCGGAGATGTCTCCGCGCTGCAGCGCTTCGTCGTGCGCCAGGTCGCCACTGCGTGGCAGGCGAGTCTCGCGCGGACCCGGCCGGCGGAGCTGTCGGCGCGCACGCGTGCCTTCGTCGCGGCCGCGGCACCTGATGCGTCGGCGCGCGAGAAGAAGCTGATCGCGCTGACGATGGCGACGATGGATTCGATGCAGAACTGCGTGTCGCTCGCCGCCCGTGCGCAGCTGGGGCCGTTCGCGAACCCGATCACCGCACGCACGGCCGCCGCGGCGATTCCCGCGTGCTCGACGGCGATCGCGTGGGGTAGCGCCACCGTCGACGGCGAGCTGATGTTCGCGCGCAACTTCGATTTCCCCGGCGTCGGCATCTGGGACGACGCGGCGGCGTTCACGCTGTGCGCTCCGACCACCGGTCAACGCTATGGCTTCTTCGGCGCGCGCGGTGCCGATGCGCCGGTGGTCACCGTCGTCAACGAGGCCGGTCTCGTGATCGCGCCGCACACGCGGTGGCATCGCGACGTGACATGGAGCGGCGCGATGATCGTCGACCTCGTCCACGAGCTCGCGCGTCGCGCCGAGACCCTCGACGATGCGATCAAGATCGCGCGCGAGACCCCAGCATCGTCGAGCTGGGGCATCGCGATCGGCAGCGCCCGCGAGAAGTCGGCGCTCGTGCTCGAGCTCGGCGGCCCGCACGTCGAGATCGTTCGGCCGACTGGGCCGCGGCGGCGCAACGAGACCTTGACCTGCACCAATCGCTACCGCAGCGACGGGATGCAGCACGGTCAGCTCGCCGCCTCGCATGCGTGGGCCCATCACTCGGATCATCGCGAGCAGCGCCTGCGCGGGCTCGTCGAGGGTCGCACGGCACCGCTCACCCTTCCCGAGCTGCTGGGTTTCCTCGGCGATCGCGAGCTCGCCGGCGCGCGCCGTCACTTCGGATCGATCCTCGCGCAGCCGACCAACGTGCACGCGGTCGCGATCTCACCGGCGACCCGCCACGCGCTGGTCGGCATCGATCGTGCGCCGTGCTGCGAGGGCACGGTCGCCGACCTCGGGTGGACCTGGGAGGGCCCGAGCGGAGACTGGGACCTTGCCAAGCACGAGGGCTCGGGGTTCGCGGCGCGCGCCGTTGACATCGTCGCCCCACACGATCCTGCGACCCTCCACGTGCGCGAGGCGGTGCGGGTGTTCGAGCAGGTGCACGATGTCGCCGCGGCCCGCACCTCGCTCGACCGCGCGATCGCGGCGGCCCCCGAGGATCCGTCGCTCCAGCTCGCCGCCGCGTGGCTTGCGGTCGAGGATCGCGCGCACGATCGCGCGATCTCCCATGTTCGTGCCGGGCTCGCGCTCGAGGCCGATCCCTATCGGCGCGGCCAGCTGTTCGCCTGTGGCGCGCGCGCCGCAACCACCGCCGCCGAGCGCACCCGCTGGCTGGCCGAGCTCGATCGCCACCACTGCGATGGGGTCGAGGAACTGCGTCGCCGTGCCCGCCGGAAGGCCCCGCTGAAAACCAATCTGCTGATGGCAGACGCGTTCTGATCGACGTACCCTCGAGGGCGCCATGAGAATCCTCGCCATCGTCTTCGAGCTGGTCTTGATCCTCGGCGGTGTCGTCGCGTGCGCTGGGTTGATCGCCGCCCAGAAGCCCGATGCGCAGAAGTACCTCGAGAAGCTGGTGCCGTTTCAGGCGGTGATCGGTCTCACCCTGATCGCGTTCGGCATCATCTTCTTCGTGGTCGGCGGTCCGATCGCGATGTTCAAGGCGATCAAGGTCGAGGCGATCCTCGGCGTCGCAAACCTCGGCGGCGTCTTGATCGGGATCATCCTCGGGTTCCTGCTCGCGCTCCCGCAGATCATTCGAGCGCTGCCCAATGCAGAGCAGCGTGCGAACGACCTGGCGCAGAAGATCATCCCGTTCCAGCTCCTGCTCGGCGCGCTGGCCGCCGCGTGCGGTGTCGTCGGGCTGCTCTACAACCTCGGTGTCATGAGCATCGCGAAGAGCCTCGACCTCGCGCCCTAGCGATTGCCGTAGTTGAACGCAGACGTCTCTTCGTTGCGATCCGTCGCCGGCGGCGGCTCGGGCGACAGCGCGCTGATGCGCGCACGGGTCTCGGCGTCGAGCTCGATCTCTTTCGCCGCCAACGCCGGTGCGAGCTGGGCGAGATCCCGACCGCCGATCAGCACGCTGGTGACCGCGGGATGCGACGACACCCAGGCGACCGCGAGCGTCGTTGGATGGTGGCCGAGCTCGTTCGCGATCGCGGTGAACTGCTCCGCGATCTCGTAGAAGCCCGGGTTGGCGTAGCGCACCGTGTACATCTTGGTGTCGAGCAGTCGCCCCGTCTCGGGTGCGCGCCCGACGCCGTACTTGCCGGTCAACAGGCCGCCGCCCGTCGGGCTGTAGGGGATCACGCCGATGCCGAGCGAGTGCGCCATCGGCAATAGCTCGATCTCGGCGGTGCGCTTGACCAGGTTGTACATCGGCTGCACACAGACCAGCTTCGCCCAGCCTTCCGCGACCTGGCGGCCGAGCGCATGCGCGATCTGCCACGCGGCGAAGTTCGAGACCGCCGGGTAGAGGATCTTGCCGGCGCGGACGAGGTCGTCGATCGCGCGCAACGTCTCGTCGAGATCCGTCGCATCGTCGAACCGGTGCAGGTAGTAGAGATCGATCCGATCGGTCTGCAGACGTCGCAGACTTCCCTCGACCGCGCGGACCAGATGGAACCGCGACGAGCCGCGGCCGTTCGGATCCTTGCTCGTCGGGAAGTACGCCTTGCTCGCGATCACGAGGTCTTCGCGCTCGCCACGCATGAAGCGACCGAGGAACTCCTCGGAGCGGCCTTCGTTGTAGACGTCGGCGGTGTCGATCAAGTTGACGCCAGCCTCGCGCGCGGCGCGATACAGCGCCCACGCGGTGGGTTCGTCGGCGTCACCGCCGAACGACATCGCACCGAGGCCGACGCGCGAGACCTTGACCCCGGTCTTGCCGAGGAACCTCATGGGGAAGCCCGCAAGCTCGGCCTCAGCGCGCGAAGGCTTCTTCGATGCGACCGAGGAGCTTCTCCTCGGCGCCCGACACCTTGCCGAAACCGAGGATGCCGCCGGCCGAGGCCGCGACCATCTTCGCGAACCCGACGATCTGGTTCTTGAGGAGGCGGTTCTGCTCGTCGTTGAGCTGCGACGCGAGCGCCTTGATATAGGCCTCCCACGCAGTGAACAGCTCTTCCGACGGCAGCTTCGCGAGCCAGGTCTGGAGCAGCTCGTACCCGTCGGTGCCCTGCTCGAGGCCCTTGCCGGCCGCGCCCTGGAGGATCGCGGTGCGCTCGTTATCCTGGATCGTGCCGTCGGCCCACGCGACCGCGATCAGCGGCACCAGCGAGAGCGCGGCGATCGTGTTCGCGCGCAGTCCGAGGCCGACCAGCTTGTCGAGCACCGCGTCGTCGGACATGCCCGACGCCTTGCGAAGCTCGTCGCGGGTGGTCTGCCCGTCCATCTTCTCCTTGATGGCTGCGAGCTTCTGCTTGTTCTCCTTGTCGAAGAACTGGTTCTCGAGTGCTCTGCCACGCTCTTCGAGTGAATCAGCCACGTGTGATCTCCTTGCGAGTTGACGACGATCGAGGAGGGAACCTACCGAAAGGTGACGGTTCTGTGGAGGTTTCGACGCAGAGAATCTGCTTGCCGGTGCTCGCGGGGATGCGGTACCAAGCCGGCCGTGCGCCTCCCCTTGATCGTCGTGACGCTCAGTGCCTGCGCTGTTGCCAATCGCCCCGAGCAAGCCGCGGATAGCGGGGTCCTGACGCCCGACAGCAACATCCAGCCCACCGACGGGCCGACCCAACCTACCCCAGATGGGCCGGATGAGCCGACTCCGGACGGCCCGACCCAGACGACCGGGTCGAGCCTGCTGATCTCCGAGGTGTCGCTGGCGCCTGCGGGCGGCGAGTTCATCGAGATCATCAACCCGACCGCCCAGACGGTCGATCTCGCGAGCTACTACCTCTCCGACTCCGGAAACTACTTCCGGCTGCCGGGCGGGGCGACGGTAGTCCAGAGCGACTTCATCATCAAGTTCAACGCGGGTGCCACGATCGCGCCGGGTGCGGTGATCACCGTCGCGCTCGACACCGCCGCGTCGTTCCAGACCACGTACGGCGTCGCGCCGACGTTCGCGCTCGGCTCCGGCACGATGATCGCGGTGGTCACCAGCGGTGCGCCGACGTTGACCAATGACGGCGAGCTCGTCGTGCTGTTCCGCTGGAGCGGGACCTCGGATCTGGTCGCCGACTCGGACATCATCCTCGCCGGCCGGCCGACCTCGACCAACCTGCTCGTCGACAAGAGTGGTGTGGCGATCGACGGCCCGGACGCCGACACGACGGCCACCGCATATGGCGCCGACTCGCGCACGATCGCGATCCAGGGGAGCATTCCGACGCAGGGCACGTCGACCAAGCGGATCGCGCTCGAGACCGGCTTCGAGATCACGGGCCTCAATGGCATCGACGGCGACGACGAGACGTCCGAGAACACGGCGATGACGTGGGACTCGACGTTCACGGCGCCGACGCCGGGCGCTGTCCCGGCCGGTTTGCTCTGATCTCGAAGCCTCGCCTTCGCCGCTTCGCGGCACCGAATTCGCCGTGTAAGGTCGGGCGGTGAATCCGCGCCGTCGTCGACGCCGTCCGGGCGCGGGCAAGAGCCGTGGCCTCCGGCTGTGGCTGGTGCCGATGGGGATCCTGGCGGCGATCGCGCTGCTCGTGTTCGCGAGCTTCTACGTCATCGATTTCAAGTGGACCGGTGGCGAACCCCTCTCGCGAGCTGACGCGGACGCCGGCAAGTACTACGTCCACTTCGATCCCCAGAACATCAGCGACGCGCTGACCGGGCTCGCCGGTCTCACCGCCGCGGTGCTCGGGATCGTGATCACCGTGGTCTCGCTCCTCGTGCAGCTGACCTCCGAGCGCTACACGGGCGTCGCCCAGATGTTCCTGCGCGATCGCACCAACAAGGCGGTGATGGTCTATTACGTCGTCACCTGCGTGGTCGGCGTCGCGACGTCGCTGTCACTCAAGAACAACTTCGCACCGCGCGCGACCATCCTGGTGGTGATGATCGCCACTGCGCTCGGGCTGGTGATGATGCTGCCGTACTTCGCGTACGTGTTCCGGTTCCTCGCGCCGACCAATCTGGTGTCGCGGATCGAGGATCAGGCGACGGAAGATGTCCTCGCGGCCGCCACCGAGCGCGACCCCGACGCGATCCGCGAAGGCCAGGCGCCTGCGATCGCAGCGCTCGAGGAGCTCACCGACATCACATCGAACTCGATCGGCGGCAAGGACAAGATCATCGCGTCACGCGCCGTCGATGCGATCAAGGACTTCATCGTTCGTTATCTCGAGGTCAAGCACCGCGCGCAGCCCGAGTGGTTCAAGATCGGCGAGTACATCCGCGACAACCCGGACTTCGTCGCGATGGACCCCGAGTCGCTGCGCGAGCTCGAGGCTGATCACACGTGGCTCGAGTGGAAGGCGCTTCGCCAGTACCTCGGCATCTATGCCGAAGCACAGAGCGAGATGCCCGATATCAACTACCTGATCGCGATCGATACGCGCTACGTCGGCGAAGCGGCGCTGGCGAAGAACGATCGCCCTGCGGTCGAGCTCGCGTTCCGGTTCATGAACAGCTACCTGCGTGCCGCGCTCAACGCGCGCGCGGTGCGCACCGCGTACAACGTGCTCAACCAGTACCGGCTGCTCGTCGAGACCATGATCAAGAGCGGGGCCGATGACCTCGCGGTCGAGGGCGTGCGCCACATGATCTATTACGGGCGCACGAGCTACGACATGCAGCTCGGGTTCGTCACCGAGACCGTCGCCTACGATGTCTCGGCGCTCTGCGAGTTCGCGCACTCGACGATGCCTGCGTCGGTGTCGCGCGCGGATCTCGACGACAAGATGCTCGCGATGTTCCTCGAGCTCGATCAGCCGTTGCGGCTCAAGCGCCAGGAGTCGGGCCTGCAGGGCATTCGCAAGGCGCAGATCAAGCTCGCCTGTTACTACCTGCAAGCCGGTGCCGAGGATCGCGCGAAGAAGATCGCGCTCGACATGGCCGGCGAGGATCGCGTGCGCCTCGATTCGATCAAGGAGCAGCTGTCGAAGGTCGAGTCGAAGGAGTTCTGGGAGATCATCGATCGCGGCCGCAACTTCGAGTACATGCCGCCGAAGCAGCGGGACCAGATGGAGAAGTTCTTCGCGCTCCTCGGTTAGGGTGTCCTCGAAGCGTGCTGCGTCTGGTGGTCGCGCTATCGAGAGCTGCCGACGCACCCTCGGGACGCCGCGGTGTGGTCGGATCCAGGCGACCGAGATGACTCCTGGCAGAGCGCGCCGGCTCGAAGCCCGACTCCGACGCGATAACTACTTCAGCAGCGCCTGGTGCGCGTCGCGGAGCTTTGCCAGGTCTTCGAGGCCGCGCTTCCGCGCGTCGGCGATCGGCTCGTCGCCCTTCACGGGGATCCGGACCTCGTAATAGCTCTTGAGCTTGGGCTCGGTGCCCGAGGGCCGCATGATCACCCGGCGACCACCGGCGAGCTTGAACACCAGCACGTCCGATGGCGGCAGCCCGCCTTCGCCCTTCGAGAGATCGACGACCTGCTCGACCACATGTCCGCCAAGCTCCGCGGGCGGTGCGCCGCGGAACTTGGTCATCGCCGATTTGATCTGCGCCATGCCCTCGGCGCCCGGCTTGGTGAGCGACACCTGCTCCGTCACGAACAGGCCGACCCTGCGATAGATGTCGTCGAGGTGATCGCGCACCGTCTTGCCGCGCGCCCGGTTCCACGCGGTGAGCTCGGCGAAGAGCAACGCGGCGGAGACGCCGTCCTTGTCGCGCACGAGCGGACCGACGGAGTAGCCGAGCGCCTCCTCGTAGCCCATCACGAATCGGCCGTGATGCGTGCGCTCGTACTCGATCGCGGCGTTGCCGATCCACTTGAAGCCAGTGAGCGTCTCGCGATAGTCGGCTCCCGCTTGTTTCGCGAGGAAGCTCAACAGCTGCGAGGACACGATCGTGGTCGCGACCATCCGCTTGTCCTGCGGTCCGACGGTGAGCAAGTAGTCGGCGAGCAACACGCCGATCTGATCGCCGGTCAGCGGGGCGTACGTGCCATCGGTCAGGGGCAGCGCGACGCACAGCCGATCCGCGTCGGGATCGTTGGCGAGCACGAGGTCGGCCTTGTGCTCGACCGCGAGCGCGAGGACCCTGTCCATCGCCCCTTTCTCCTCGGGGTTCGGGAACGCGACGGTGGGGAACTCGGAGTCGGGCTCGCGCTGCGACTTCTCGGTGAAGAACTTCGGGAAGCCGCCCTTCTTCAGGGCACCCTCGACGGAGAGTGTGCCAACGCCGTGCAGCGGCGTGTACGCGATCGTCAGGTCACTCCCATCGATCTCCGGACTCGCGCGGAGCTCGATCACCTTCTCGAGGTAGTGGTCGTGCAGCGACTCGTCGAGATCGATCAGCAGACCCTCGCGGCGCAGATCGTCGAGCTCGGGCATCGCGATCACATCGGTGACCTTGTCGATCGCGGCGGCGATGCCGGCCTCGTGCGGCGGCACAATCTGCGCGCCGTTGCCCCAGTAGACCTTGTAGCCGTTGTACGCGGGCGGGTTGTGCGAGGCGGTGACCATGACGCCGGCGCACGCCTTCTTCTCGACCACGGCCCACGAGGTGGTGGGCGTCGGCCACGGGCGATGCGCGAGGAACACCTTGAT
>Ga0105049_10009953_pt1 | contig 10922 bp, 9 predicted proteins | sample MAT06_FD_78087 | JGI IMG/M metagenome (GOLD analysis project Ga0105049, IMG submission 78087) | Freshwater microbial communities from Lake Fryxell liftoff mats and glacier meltwater in Antarctica - MAT-06 | ecosystem: Environmental > Aquatic > Freshwater > Ice > Liftoff microbial mat | place... | reverse complement strand
TGTTAGTCAGTGATACTCGGTGTCTCGAAGTTTTCGACGGTTACAGTTACAAAAGGTCCGCCTGGGTTGTGGATCTCGATGCGGTCGTTGAACCAATACACTCGCACAGGTGCGTTGGTCGATTCGTAAGTTCTGTGTAAGACGGCATTTCGAATCAACTGCTGGAGCGCGGCTTTGGGGTAAGGCGATTGCCTCAGCTCGGTACTCGCGGACTTCAAATCAACCGCTGATCGATTGTGTGATTCGATCTTGTCGTCAATCCTGCGCAATATGTCCCCCAGCGACCCTGAAATAAGCGACTCATCAATGATGGGGGCATCTAGTTCTGTGCCTTCAAAGCGAACGAATTGAATGTACGCACCGGGCAGCCAATCCCGTGGCGATTTTCCTATCGCTAACAAGCCGAGGACGGTCGGAATGGGTTCTTCCGAAGACGCGACCATGCGGCAGGCAGAAAGTCGTTGTTCGTACGAACGCTCATTTGCTTCCAGCACGTCCCGCGCAAACGCATTTGGCAAATATTCGTTCTCGAAAATCAGCTTGCTGAGTTCCGAAAGCGTGGCTGATGGAATCGGCTGTATATCAAACGGCAAATCTCCAAACCGTCTCTTCTCGTTGAGAATTCGTTCATCCTGAACTGTTGCAACTCCACGGCGCGGACCGAGTCGAATCCAAACCCTACCGCTGTATCGCACCGGAGGAGCGTGTGATGGCTGAACATGCACGACAGCCATCGGCACACCTTTGAGCGTTCGTTTCTCAATCACAATCGTGGGCGGCGGGAGGATCTGTCCATCGGTCTTCAAGTCGGAAAGCGTCAGTAACAGTCGATCATCAATGGCCGCGCCGGAAGGTTTGCCATCGTCTTTCGCGCCGACGATCAGAACGCCGGGTAGTCGGTGATCGGGTAAATCGTTGCTGAAAGCACAAACAGCCTGGCGGGATTTTTCAGGAGCGTCTCCCTTCCACGATTCCTTTCGTTCGATTCGGTCCGATTCGACCTCATCCAACAAAGATTCAAGTTCGGCGTCCGTGTACTTCTTCATTCGTCGATATCCAGGTAAAAGCGATCGAGTTCATTGCGGTATTGTAGCCATTCTTTCGGAAGACGCCTTGTATGTCGTACAAGATTGCCGGAGGTTCACCAACTGGAATTATTGACCACCACCTCCGACGGCCCCAGCGCCGACTGGGGCTTCTGGCTGGAGCCAACTCTGAAGAGAACTGGCGGCGAGTGAGTCACGCTGAGTCGGGTTGCCTGCATGGCCAATGCGTCGTAGTTCCGGCTGGATCGAGCCCTGCGAACTCCCGTCAGTCATGCTGCACTCACCGTTCCCTGTCGCAGCTTCAGTCAATATTCCGCTGTGCATTCCGGACCTGAATTCCTGCGATGTCTTCTGCGTATCGTTTGGTACTCGCCCCGCGATGCGTTTCTTTCGGTTGGACACCAGATGAATCTGTAGCTGGAATCGCCTCGCAGCCCGGTGTCACTCTCCCCCGTCGAACGCCTGTTGCAGCATTGCCAGACTTTTGGGGATCGCGGTCCGGGGATTTTCTTTGCCCTCGAATTCCAGCGATACGTAGCCGTTGAATTTGTGCTTCTTCAGCAGTGCGGCGATGCGGGGGTAATCCAGTTCGAGCGAATACCACAGGCCGCCGCCGTAGTAGGTCTTGGCCTGCACGAGCACTGCGGAAGGTGCCATGATCTCGAGACGATCGTAGGGGTCTTCCAAAAAATTGCCTGTGTCCAGTGTCGTCTTCAGCCACGGCGACTTAATGGCATCGACGATGCGCATCACGCCTTCCGGAGTTCTTCCCAGACCCCAGTGGTTTTCCAGTCCCAAAGTCACTCCGCAGCGTTCCGCCGCTGGAAGACACTCCATCAGGCCGTCAATCACCCACTTGAAGCCTTCGTCTTCGGTGTGGCCTTCCAGAATTGGTTCGATGCCTCGATTCGCCATCAGTTCGTCGAAGCTGCCACTCGTTCCCCAGCGCCCTGTGTTGACGCGCATGGTCGGAATGCCGAGCGCATATGACATCTCGATGCAGTGAATCGTATGCTCAGTGTTCATCTTTCGAACGGCTGGATCCGGCGAGACCCAGCCCTGATGAGTCGAGAAGCCGCAGAGATCCAGACCATTCACAAAGGCACGCTGCTTGATTCGCTGCAGCGTGGCGTTGGATTCATCCGTCATCTGCCGATGCAGCAGTTCGATTCCATCAAATCCCCATTCCGCCGCCAGATCAATGCACGTTTCGATGTCACGAAGGTCGTCACGTTTGAACTGCCAGAAGGAATAGGTCGATACGGCAAAGCGAGTTCTCCGATGTGGCATACTCTCGGCGGGTTCATCCGTCCCCTCCGTTGCAGAAACAATCGACCGAGTCATCGCGAACGCTGCCGATGCGGCAAGAGCAGACCGGCGCGAGAATCGAGAGTTGTAGTTCATGATCGTCCCTTTCGAACATGCGGCGAAGCCTGGTGACACGTTGTGAGGGGCGATTCTTCTGTTTTTCCGGTTCAATTGCAAGCTATGCTCTGGCAGCTCGCTGCCGAAACCATTCCGCAGTGATCTTCAGACCATCGGCCACAGCTACTGTCGGTCCCAGCAGCTCTGCGAGTCGATCAGCATCCAGCAGTGAACGTTCCACGTCGCCGGCGCGACGACCGCCGTAACCAATCTCGCTTTTGCTGGATAGCGTTGCGCGAATGTGTTCGGCCAGCTGCAGTGTAGTGGTTTCGCGACCGGTCCCCACATTCAGCACACGTTCGGGAATCTCCCCCTGCAGCGCGGCCATGTTGGCTTTTACGACGTCGGCAATAAATACATAATCGCGGACGCAGCCGGGATCTCCGACCGCCGTGCGGGCGAACACGCTCACCGGTTCGTTGGCCAGCATTCGGTTACAGAAGATCGCCACGACACCCGCTTCACCATGTGGATCCTGTCGAGGCCCGTAGACGTTGGCATAGCGCAGCACGGTGAAATTCAGACCATGTTCATGGCGAAAACAGTCCAGATACTTTTCAACCGCAAACTTGCTGCAGGCATAAGGACTGAGAGGCCGCGGAATAGTTGCAACCGACGCTCGTGTGCCGTCCTGTACTTCCCCATAAATCGCACCACCCGTGCTGGCAAAGACCAGGTGCCCGACGTGGTGATTGACGCAGGCCTGCATCACATTGATTGAACCGAGGATATTAATCGACGCATCCTGCTGCGGATCGCGAACGCTCACGGCAACGCTGGCCTGAGCAGCCTGATGACTTACGGCAGTCGGCTTGAAGCTCGCAAAGGCGTTTTGAATGCTGGTGGCATCCTGAATATCAACCTGAAAAAACCTGGCGTCGTCGGGAACGTTTTCGCGCCGCCCGCTGCTCAGGTCGTCCAGCACGGCAACTTCCCAGCCAGCTTCGATCGCCTTATCCGCCAAATTGCTGCCAATAAATCCCGCACCGCCCGTTATCAAAAGTCGCATGTTTCGTTGTCCTGCCCGTACTACGTTGCTTCACAGCCGTCGGTACTCTAGTCGAAATTCTTCCGGAATGGCCAACCAGGATCTGATTACTCGAGGGCTCGATCGTGGCGGTGTTCCTGTGAATCCGATTGTAGGGGGGACTTTCGGTCATCATCGGTAAATGACGCACGAAGACAGAACCGGTATTCGGCTGAAATTTGCCAAGTTTCGTACGTGAACAAATGTTGTCATGATCGTTCAGCCATGCCTGAGCAACTCCGCAGTTACTCTTACGAAAGAATTTGGCCCTCTGTCTGCGATAGGGAACATTTAATAATGGGGCCTCCATTGCCGATTGGGAAAAATCTCAAGTTGTAGAGACTCTCGAAATTACCAGGCCAACTTGATTTGACAGGCAATCCAGTCGTCCTTATCGTTACACACTGCCCTGCCTTCTGTACTTGCGTTGTTTGCGTGGGTTGAGTTGGCTCGGATTCAACACATTGGAGGTTTGCTATGAAATTTGCTCGTTTGGTTTGTTTAGGTGCTTTGGCTGGAATGATCACTTTTGGTGATTTGTCTGAAGCTGGTCATCATCGCTCAAGCGATTCCTATGGATCGTGTGGCAGTTCTGTTGAACCGGCTGGCTCTTGCGGATCAACAGGTGATTATGGTTCGAACGGATCGCACGGATCTTATGGTTCACGAAGAGCCCGACGCTCTTCTGCTTCACATGGTTCAACCGGATCTTATGGTTCAACCGGATCTTATGGTTCAACTGGATCTTATGGTTCAACCGAGTCCTACGGTTCGGTCGGATCTCACGCTTCAAGTGGCGGATCCTCAGGTGCCCGTGCATTGCGTCGTGCAGCTCGTGGTTCACACGGCTCAACCGGTGCCTACGGCTCAACCGGTGCCTACGGCTCAACCGGTGCCTACGGATCTACTGGGGCTTACGGCTCAACTGGTTCATATGGATCTCCTTCAACAGGTGGTTCCTACGTGTGGTAGTTTCTGTCGCTGCGTCCGATCCGACGGCAGCCTGCTGAAACTGGAATTCAGGAAACGCCATGTGGTCACCAGCAATTCTGGTGAACCACTGGCGTTTTTTTGTATTTTATCAGCAAAGGATAATTGAGCCACGGAGGTTGCTCAGCACTTCGTTGCCGTTCGCGTCGGGGACAACGTGAGGAATGGGCAGTATGGTTTTTGTCGTGGACCGCACCGATGATCGTCGGTCTGAAAAGACTCTGTTGCAAAGTTGGCTACGCTGTACTCAGCCTGTGGCTGGCATTTCACGTTTTCGCAGTCTTTATTTCACCGGCTGCAATGCCGCCTTCCTCACCGCTGCTTGAAGATGGTTATCGGATTGCATTGCCATACAATGAAGCGCTGTTTCTGAATCATGGCTATCACTATTTCGCGCCAGATCCCGGTGCCAGTACGCTCATCGCCTGGGAGATTCCGGGCGAAGGCGAGGCACCAGCGGTCGGACGATTTCCGGACGTGTCCATTCGTCCGCGACTGTTGTATCATCGCTACTTCATGCTGGCCGAAAATGTCTGGGCTTTCGATGATCCGACTCAGCAGGACATGCTGAAAGCCTACGCGCGGCACTTCGCAATGCAATTCGGTGCAGATCGAATTTCGCTGAGTCGCATCAGCCACGAACCATCGTCGATCATGCGCCTGCAGGCCGGCGGAAAGCTGGATGACCCGGAAACGTTTCAGAAAGATGTGCTTGGAGACTTTGATTTTTCTGCCGATCCCGCTGCCCCAGGTTCGCCAGTCGCCCGGAATTTCTGAGGGAGTACAGCGGTGACCGAGCAGCATGGTACTCATCCTCTGGCCAATGTCCTGACATCTGTTCGTCGAACCGTGGAACAGGGAGTCGCGGCATGGCATCGATTCTGGTTTGAACCATTGGACCCATTGATGCTGGGTGTCATGCGAGTGTTGACGGGCTGGATGTTGTTCTACAATCTGCTGGTCTGGTCGCTGCAACTGGAGACATTCTTCGGACGCAACGGGCTGCAGCCGCTTGAAGCTGTGAAGCGAGTGTACGAATCACGATTTGTGTTTTCGTTCTGGCTGTGGATCGATGATCGGTATTTGTGGCCCGTACACATCGCCTGCGTCGTCGTGGCCGCACTGTTCTGCATTGGAGCAGCCACACGCGTGACATCGATTCTGGCGTTTCTGATCACGATCTTTTATTCGCAGCGAGTGCCGGTTGCCAGCTTTGGATTTGATCAGATCCTGGGTATGATGTGTCTGTATCTTTCCCTGGCCCCCTGTGGCGCAGCGATGTCGGCGGACTGTGTGATTCGCAGATGGTGGCGGCGGAAAAGTCCGGATACGAGTGCCGCACCGGTTCGATTTGCGGCGGCTCGAATGGCCAGTCGTCTGATCCAGCTGCACTTGTGTGCGATTTATTTCTGGTCAGGTTTTTCCAAGCTGAAAGGTCCGACCTGGTGGACCGGTGAAGCCATGTGGAACGTCATCGCTAACCAGGAGTACCAGACGATTGATCTCACCTGGATGGCATGGACACCGTGGCTCCCGTATCTGATCGCGCATGTCACCGTCGCGTGGGAGGCATTTTTTATTGTCCTGGTCTGGAATCGTCGATTGCGGCCTTTCGTACTTGCGGTGGGCGTCGCGATGCATTTCGGGATTGGGGCGTTCCTTGGAATGTGGACGTTCGGACTTATTATGACATTTGCATATCTGTCGTTTGCCGATCCGGAGATCTGGCGGACTCGCCTTCATATTGTGAAACGCCGACTATGAGAACATTTTACGCTTCGACGGTCAGGACATGCCTCGCGTCCGTTGCCTGCCTGATACTGCTGGTATCTGGTTGCGCGGAAGCACCGGATTCGCCGGAGTTGATGTTGGCACGCGCAAAGATTCTGATGGATCGAGGTCAGGGGGCGGAGGCCATTCCTGTGCTCGACCTTGCGTTGAAGGCCATGCCGCAGAATCCTGAAGTGTACTATCAGCGAGGCCTGGTGTATCAAAACCTTGACCTGCCCGAGAAGGCTCTGGCTGATTATCTCGCCTGTCTGCAACTCGATAATCGGCGCACCGACGCCCTCAACAACAAGGCTGTGCAGCTTGCCAGACTGAAAAGGTACGAAGAAGCCATCAGCGCCTTCTCAGAACTGGTCGATCTGGATCGGGAAGATTTCCTTGGATACCGCAATCGGGGACTGTGCCGATTCGATATGCACGACGATGCGGGCGCGCTTCAGGACTATGATACCGCCCTGAAGCTGAATCCCGACGATTCGTCGTCCTGGTTTCAGCGTGGTAACGTGCATCTGTCCATGGGGCATCTGGACGCTGCAGAAAGCGATTTTTCAAAGGCACTGGAATTGGACCCCGAATTTGCAAAAGCATGGATGAATCGCGGCGTCGTGCGGTATCGCAAAGGCCAAAAACCATTGGCGGCTGAAGATCTGACGAGGGCTCAGGAACTGGACAGCAATATTGTGCTGCCAGCGATAGATTTCTTCAAAGATGTCGCACCATCGGCAGCTGCCACGGAAGTCATGGCCGCTTCCGCGTGGGAAAGCTGCCGTCCGTTGATTGAAGAAGAATTGGCCGAACGAGGATTTACGAAACTGGTTTATGTACGGGAGTTCCCCGATTTGCAGTGCGCGGAATTGGCAGGTGAATTCGACGGCAAGCCGAGCACGGTCCTTGTGACATGTCAGCAGGCATGGAAATCGACGCTGACCCTGCCCTGCCCCGACTTGCCAAAGCTCCCAGGCGGCGAGCGCCGTCCATGTACCCTGCTGGTGCTGGAAGTGCCGGACAGGAACGGCACTGCCCCGAAGGTCGCACGGTTCGAACAGTCGTGGAATCCACAGTCTCAAAATGGTTCGCCTGTGATTATGGAGTACGAACTCTGACTGGTGTGTTTCGTCCTGCTTCACACACCCTACGTTTGCTGTTGTCGCAAAATGACGGCAATCGCTTGCAATCGCTTGCAGTCGCCGTGAAATCACGGCACGATGCGTCTTTGTGGTTCTTCAGGCCAGGATCCCACGCAATGCCGGGCGGGTTGGCCTCGATCCCTTAGATCTCTGTTCGTTCCGGAGGCAATATGAAGTCTTGCTCATGGGTAATCGTTGCATTGACACTCACAGTTTCTGCGGGTTCGCAGTTCTGTCTTCGGGCGGATGAGGACAAGCAGAATACTCCGGTGCCTGATAAAGACAAGGTACAGCCTGCAGAGGAACCTGAAGCTTCAACGGCGGAACTCCGAAAACTACTGCAGAGCGGATCGCTGGATGATGCAATCAAGGCACTTGCTGCGGCAATCGAACAATCACCAAACGACGTTGAAATTCAATTGCTGCGGCAGATGCTTGCCGCACGCCTGATGTCGGTGAGAAAAACGGTGGAGGCGATTGAGCAGGCTGAGAAACTCACCGCGTTTCAATTGAGTCGAGTGCAGGATGCCAGTCCGGCTCAGAATATTTCTCTGGCATCGTCAATTCAAATGCTGCGATCCCTGTATCTTCGTGAGCAGAAGTCCGCCGAGGCTGCCAGGATCACCAAAGAAGCGTTGGAGGCACTGCGTTCGGTTGCCGTTAAAGATGAGGATGATCTGTACCTGCCCGCAATTGCTCAGCTCGTCAGTGCCGCAGCTCAGGGGTTGAGTCTGGAAGAAAAATATGCCGAAGCGGAGGACATGTTAAAGAAAGAATGCGTTGATCTGCAGACGAAAATCGATGCTGCGGCAGCGACGGAACGCCCTGTTCAGGCATGGGCAAATCTGATGCAGTCCCGCGTCATGAATGCGCGGCGGGCGGAATTCGAAGGCGCTCAGGCATTGGCAGATGAACTCGACGCAGGCATTCGTCTTGCAATCGAAAAAAATGCGTCGTCGCAGAACCTGATGTCCGCCTTCATCGGCTCCCGGTCAATTGAAGTGGGAAGGATCTATCGGGACGCTCCTCAGGCAGCCCAGGAGTTGCTGACGAATACGGTCGAGTTTGTTGAAGCATCCGAACTGAAGGAAGACCTTGTGATCAAGGCTGCAGTTGAACGCTTGAAGGCGTACGAATCCAGAATTGCATCCGCATTGCTGGTCCTGGAGATGATCGGCAAACCCGCACCGCCACTGGATATCGAAGTCTGGGCTCATGGAGATAGCAAATCGCCTGACGATCTGAATGGAAAAGTCGTGTTGCTGGACTTCTGGGCAGTGTGGTGCGGACCGTGTATTGCCACGTTTCCACATCTGAAGGAATGGCACGAAGCTTATCATGACAAGGGGCTGGAAATTGTCGGCGTCACCCGTCAGTACGGATATGAGTGGAACGAAGAATCCGGACGAGCTGCCAAAGCGAAAGAAGATGTCTCACTGGAAACTGAACAGCAGATGCTGGACAAATTCATGTCACATCATGAACTCCACCATGCCACGATCATGACACCCAAGGCCTCGGAAATGCAGAAGCATTTCGGGGTGACGGGAATTCCTCATGCTGTCCTGATCGACAGGTTGGGAAATGTGCGCATGATCAAGGTCGGCTCCGGCCCCGCAAATTCGCAGGCGCTGCACGAGATGATTGAAGTGCTGCTGGCCGAATAGATTTCTCAGCAACATTGCAGGCAAAACAGAACCGGGTGTGTACATATTTGTGTCAATGTTGTGACCCACGAAGCCGTCAGCAATGGGCTGACGGCTTCTTCGTTTAAGCACCCATTCATAAGTTTCTTCGTTTAACCGCGTGGGCATCGCCCCGCGCTTTCGCGAGTAAAACGCGGCCCGATGGGCACGCGGTTAAACAAGTTGTGTGCGAAAACTTATGCATGGGTGTTTACGACCCTTACTTGCTGGACAATTGTCCATGAATGCTCCATCGACCTCGCAACTGCCTGTTGGATTTCAGGCTTCCGGCTCAACCTGTGGAATCAAAGTCAGCGGCAAACCGGATTTGGCGTTATTTGTTTCAGATCGCGATGCGACGGCGGCCGGGGTCTTTACCACGAACAAAGTCTGCGGTGCCCCGGTAATTGTGTCGAAGCAGCGCGTGCCCTCGACGGTCGCTCGAGCCGTCATTATCAATTCGGGCAATTCGAATGCTGCCACTGGTGAACCCGGGATTCGGGACGCGGAGCAGATGGCTTCAGTTGTGGCTGAACAGCTCGGCTGTGATTCGAAATCGGTCTTTGTGTGTTCGACGGGTGTAATCGGTGTGCCTTTGCCGATGCGCACGATCCTTGATGGCATTCCCCACGGGATACAATCGCTGGGTACATCCGAAAAGCATTTTCTGGATGCTGCAACGGCGATGATGACGACTGATACGTTTCCCAAACTGACGGCTATGGATGTCGTCGTGTCTGGCGGCACTGTCCGCGTCTCCGGCGTCTGCAAGGGCGCGGCAATGATTGCTCCGAACATGGCCACGATGCTGTCGGTCATCATGACGGACGCTCAACTCACACCGGCGCAGTGTGATTCCGCTCTGCGGTTTGGCGTCGATCGCACGTTCAACTGCATCAGTGTCGATGGTCACATGAGTACCAGTGATACGGTCTTATTACTGGCAAACGGAGCGGTGGTCGGATCGCTTTCTGACGGCGACTTTGCCAAAGTCCGTGTGGCGATTCAACAGGTTTGCCAGAAACTGGCAACGGACATCATCCGCGATGCCGAAGGAGCAGATCATTTTATCACGATCGATGTCACGGGCATGGAGACCCGGGAAGCCGCTTATCGGATGGCGAAAGAGATCGCCGACAGTGCATTGGTGAAAACGGCGGTCGCTGGCGGCGACCCGAACTGGGGCCGCATAGTCTCAGCGGCAGGTTATGCTCACGTCGATTTCGACACGGCTTTCGTATCGCTGCACATCAACGGAACCGAAGTCTACCGCGCCGGCATCCCTGTCCCGTTCGATGCCGCCGCCCTTTCAAAGCAGCTCAAAACCGACCGTGACGTCCATCTGGAACTTGCCGTTTCCGGTGGTCCCTGTTCCGGCCAGGAATCTGTCCGCTTCTGGACGTCCGACCTGACGCAGGAATACGTGCGGTTGAATTCTGAATACACGACGTAGATAGCCTGGCCCGCTTCGGGCCGGACTATCCGAACAAATGGGCCTTTGACGCGAAACAATGTAGCCGTCTCGCTCCGCCAGGAAGAGCCAGTCTGGCACGATTGAGATTCGTTCGCGCTACTTCGCCTTTGACGCTCGATCGGCGCGAACATGGTTGTGACAATCGAAGCACCGTTTTGTGGCATCGAGCCATTCCAGTTGAGCTGATGCGAATTCTGATTTTTGGGCGGCTTCATCCAGACGCTTAATCGAACTTCGAAATGTCTGTGTATGTTCCCGATAGTCGGCGTCCGTCAGGACCTGCCAGACTTCCGCCTTGCTGAGTGCGGTCAGGATCGCCGTGCCTTCATGCACAAGTTCTTTGTCTTCAATGGTCAGCCC
>Ga0105049_10009952_pt1 | contig 10922 bp, 6 predicted proteins | sample MAT06_FD_78087 | JGI IMG/M metagenome (GOLD analysis project Ga0105049, IMG submission 78087) | Freshwater microbial communities from Lake Fryxell liftoff mats and glacier meltwater in Antarctica - MAT-06 | ecosystem: Environmental > Aquatic > Freshwater > Ice > Liftoff microbial mat | place... | reverse complement strand
GCCATGCCGTCGCCCAGCAGCCGGGTGCTGTTTAGAAAGGCGTGAATAATGAGAGGCTTGCTGACATTGAGTTCGAAATTTCCGGTCGCAGCGCCCATTCCGATCGCTACGTCATTGCCCATAACTTGGCAGCATGCCATCAGCAGCGCTTCGCATTGGGTCGGATTGACTTTGCCGGGCATCATCGAGCTGCCTGGCTCATTGTCGGGAATAATGAGTTCGGCCAGTCCGCAGCGGGGGCCCGACGCGAGCCAGCGAATGTCATTGGCGACCTTGGCCAATGCCGTCGCTAACATGCGCAGGGCGCCATGCATGGACACCAAGGCGTCGTGGCCCGCCAGGGCGGCGAAGCGATTGGCCGCGGGAATAAACGGCAGCCCATAGCGTTCAGCCAGGGCCGCGACGATGCGGGGGGCAGCCTCGGGGTGAGCATTCAGGCCGGTTCCGACTGCGGTTCCGCCGATGGCGAGTTCACCCAGGGCTGGCATCGCAGCCAGGATGGCCGCTTCCGCGTGGGCAAGATGCGCGGCATACGCCGACCATTCCTGGCCCAAGGTTAATGGCACCGCATCTTGAAGGTGAGTGCGGCCGATTTTGACGATGTCCGCCCAGGCGTGTGCCTGACCCTGCAGCGTCGCCCGCAAGGCACGCAGCGCGGGCAAAAGACGCTGTTCCAAAGCAACGCAGGCGGCCACATGCATGGCGGTGGGAAATACGTCGTTCGACGATTGGCCCAGGTTTACCGCGTCGTTGGCATGCACCACTCGGTCCAGGCCACGGGGGCCGCCGAGCAGTTCCGAGGCGCGATTGGCGAGCACCTCGTTCATGTTCATGTTGGTTTGCGTGCCCGAACCGGTCTGCCACACCAACAGCGGAAATTCCACACGATGCTGGCCATTGATGACTTCCTCGGCCGCGCGCGCGATGGCTTCGGCCTGATCCGCCGGCAGCCAGCCGAGATCGCGGTGGGTCAAGGCACAGGCGTGCTTGATCGCCGCCAGGGCGTCGATGAGGGCTTCCGGCATGCGCTCGTCGGAGATGCGAAAATGGGTCAGCGAGCGCTGCGTTTGAGCCCCCCATAAGCGTTCCGCAGGCACCTCAATTTCGCCCATAGCGTCTTTTTCGATGCGCGTTGTCATGAGCGCAGCAATTCGCGCAGCGCGTAGGGCAGGATTCCATCGGCGAGATAATAGTCGACTTCGATCGGCGTATCGAGGCGCACCAGCAGACGGAGCGTCGCGGATGAACCGTCGCCACGGCGGATGATCAGATCGACTTCTTGGTGTGGACGCAGGTTCTGCAGCCCTTCCACATCGAAATATTCGTCACCGCGGATGGGAACACTATTGATACTTTCACCGTCGAGAAATTGCAGCGGCAGAACGCCCATGCCGATCAGGTTCGAGCGGTGGATGCGTTCAAAGCTGCGTGCCACCACCGCCCGCACCCCCAACAGACGTGGGCCCTTGGCGGCCCAGTCTCGACTGGATCCGGTGCCGTATTCACTTCCAGCGAAGACAATGGCGGGTACTGCTTCGGCCTGATAGCGCATCGCCACGTCATAGATTGGCTGCACCTCGCCGCTGGGCTGATGCACGGCCCAACCACCTTCGCGGCGGGTGCCATCTTCACCCTTCGGCAGCATGAGATTGCGGATGCGCACATTGGCGAAGGTACCGCGCATCATCACGTCGTGATTGCCACGCCGGGCGCCGTAACTATTGAAATCGGCCACGGCAACGTCCTGGTTGCGCAGATAGCGCCCGGCCGGGGAATCGACCGTAATCGCGCCCGCCGGACTGATGTGGTCGGTGGTGATCGAATCTCCAAACAACGCCAACGCACGCGCCCCGTGAATAGGGTGCAACGGCGCTGCCTGCAGCGTGAAGCCAGCAAAAAACGGCGGTTCGGCGATATACGTCGACGGTGCCCACGCATACGCGGCACCGCTTGGAGTCACGATTGCGTCCCAGCGCGAATTGCCGTGCGTCACTTCGCTGTAGCGTTGACGATACACGGCGGGGTCCTGCGCCGCCGGCATCAGGGCGGCGATCTCGGCCGCTGTCGGCCAAACCTCGTGTAAATAAACGGGCCGTCCGTCGGCACCAGTGCCCAAGGGCTCGGTACTGAAGTCGATACCGACGCGGCCAGCGATGGCGAAAGCCACTACCAACGGTGGGCTCATGAGAAAATTAGCCCGGATATTGGGATGGATGCGGGCCTCGAAATTGCGATTACCGGACAGGACCGCGGCACACACCAGATCATGCCGCGTAATCGCCGCTTCTACTCGCGGATCGAGGGGTCCGGAATTACCGATGCAGGTCGTGCAGCCATACGCCACCACCGCAAAGCCCAAACGCTCGAGAAAGGGCAGCAGACCCGTGGTGCTTAGGTACGACGTCACCACTCGCGATCCCGGCGCCAACGAGGTCTTGACCCCCGGCCGTACCCCGAGCCCACGTTCGACCGCTTTGCGCGCCAGCAAACCGGCCGCAAGCATCACCCCCGGATTGGAGGTATTGGTGCACGAAGTGATCGCTGCGATAATCACATCGCCGTGGCCGATATCGTGCCCAACCGCCACGACAGGTGTCAGCGCGTCTGTCAGTGTGTCCGGGTCAGCAGGGGGCTGCGGCGCGGCCTCGACCATCTCGACTTCGTTCCGCAGCAGGGTGCCCGCTTGTTCTGAAACACTGGCGGGATCATCGCTGACGCCAGTCGGGGCCGTCGCAACTGGCCCTGGCACGAAAGATTCCTGCGTCAACGCGTAGCGACGCGACAATTCTTCGCTGGGTTTGCCATAGCCGTTTTCAGCCACCGGCGCGCTCAACAAATGCGTGAATCGGTCTTTTACCGCTTCCAGAGCAATGCGATCCTGGGGGCGACGCGGACCAGCGATGCTCGGTTCTATGGCGGCCAGGTCGATCTCGACCACGGTGGTGTAGGAAATGTCCCCGGTTCGCGGCATGCCGAACATGCCCTGCCCGGTGAGATAGGCCTCAAGCGTCAAGATGTCCGCTTCATCACGACCGGTGGCGCGCAGATATTCGAGTGTGCGCGCATCGACCGGGAAAAAGCCCATGGTCGCCCCGTATTCCGGCGCCATGTTGGCGAGCGTCGCGCGGTCAGGCACCGCCAGCGCCGCCGCACCCGCGCCAAAGAATTCGACGAACTTCCCCACCACGTCTGCTTTGCGCAATTGTTCCGTGACATGTAGGACCAGGTCCGTGGTGGTGGTGCCTGCGCGCAGGTCGCCCACTAATTCTACGCCGATCACATCAGGCATGAGAATAGAAACCGGCTGCCCCAGCATCGCGGCCTCGGCCTCGATTCCGCCGACGCCCCAGCCCACCACCCCCAGACCGTTGATCATGGTCGTATGCGAATCCGTACCGACCAGGCTGTCCGGATAATAGACACCTTCTCGTTCCCAGAGGGGTGGCGAGAGATATTCTAAATTGACCTGATGCACAATACCAATGCCCGGCGGCACCACCCGCAAAGAGTCGAACGCCTGCATGCCCCAGCGGATAAAGCGGTAGCGCTCGGCATTGCGCGCGAATTCCAACGCGATGTTGCGTTCTAGCGCTGCGGGCGAGCCGAAATGATCGATCTGCACAGAATGGTCAATCACCAAATCCATGCGCACCCGCGGTTCGATCAATTCTGCATCGCGACCCTGGCGGATCGCGGCGCTGCGCATCGCGGCCAGATCGCACAGCAGGGGGACACCGGTAAAATCTTGAAGCAGGATGCGCGCGACCACGACTGGAATCTCGACGTTGCGCTGTCCCTGCGGCTCCCAACTCGCGAGCTGGCGGATATGCTCGACCGTCACTTTGCGCCCATCGCAATTACGCAGAATCGACTCCAGGATCACGCGTAGGCAGATCGGCAGACGCGACACCGCGCCCAGCCCTGCCTCGCTAACCGCCGCCAACGCATGCATGCGCCCGCTGCGGCTAGGAGAGATGGTGAATGTGCGGAGCGTCGACAGGGTTTGCATCCTACATCGCCCGCTCATTCCGTACCAGTCGCAGGGCTGGGGCGCGCTACAATCTACGCCAAAACGGCAGTAAAAGCCGGTATGCTCCGTGTGCAGAAGTCGCCCTCCCTGCCGTTTGCAGGAATCACGTTCCCGAGGCCATGCAAAACGAAAGGTGGAATCCCACCGCCCTTTGTCACGGGCGTGAGCCCGCCAGCACCAATTTCACGGCACCTTCTCCCAGCCCCAACGGCGCGGCATTCTATGAGCCTGGAGTAACCTCCCAAAATCAACTGTAAAGACAGCGCGGTATGTGGCGACGAGAGATGAACCTCCCGGATTTGGCCGCGGATGCTCAGCGAAGAATTGGCTGATTTCCTGGGTCGCGTCCACATCATAGCATACCGCACCGACGACGAGAGTCCCAGGTCGGCTGGGCCAGTTGTGTCCGCCGCCGACAATGCGCAGGCGTTTCACCGCATACGGGCCATTTTCGCTGACCCGACTCCATACTCGGCAGGTATCTTCAAACAAATCCGGGAGGACCACCTCACTGCCAACGACGGTGATATTATTACTGACGTGCCAACGCTCCTCGAGCGCATCAACGCCAAGTATGTCGCCTTGAGCGGATCCGCCCGTGTATGGCACCAAGGAATCGGCTTGCCCATGGATAATGAGAACAGACAGAGGGGCACTGGGAACCTTCGCGAGATGTGAGACCGCCAAGGTCCCCGCTACCGAAGCAATCGCGGCAAAACGCCCCGTGCGCTCCAACCCCAAACGCTGCGTCATAAATGCACCGTTCGACATTCCGCAGCAATAGATGCGCAATGGATCCAATAGGATACGTTGTTCCAGATAAACCTGCATCGCGTCGAAAAATGCGAGATCGTCAATTCCAGCTTGGTCAGCAGGGGTGGCGCCGCGGCCATCGGCCCAACTCTTTTCATAGCCATCTGGGTACACCACGATCCACCCGTTGTTATCCGCGAAGGGCGCGAATCCATAGGTTGATTCCGTCTGAAGACCGCTGCCGAAACGACCGTGCAAAACATAGAGCAGCGGTGCGGCAGTGGTCTCCATAAACTGGGGCGGCAAGCGAATATGAAACGTGCGCAGCTGATCTCCTACCTGCAAACTGATTTTCGTGGTTACACCTCGAACCAGGGGCGTGTCCGGTTCTGACGGCACGGGAGGGGAGGTCGACGATGACGAGCCACAGCCGGGTAAAACAAACAGGACGCACAAGCAGCAGAAGGAAACCAAGCTGCGGTGAGACACCGGGGGTAGCATGGGAGTATTACACAGCTGGGCCGAGATCTGTTACATTCGGTCAGTGCATGTCCCCCTAAGAGCAATGCCGTTCTGGATGACGCCCCGCATCGGACCGAGAATCGGCCACCCAGCTTTCCGGGCGCGCTGTCAGATAATTTTTTCGATGTACGCGTTACCTGCAAACAACGTCCTAACGCTTCCACTCCAAGCTGAAGCCCTCGGCGGTAGGCGTGGCGGTAACGTCGGTCAGGCGTTGCAGCCATTCGAGCACGTTGCCTAGGGCCAGGTCCTGGGCGGTCATGGTAACCGGCAGGTCTTTCAAGGGTTCGGCACTGGGGTCCAGGGTGAAGGTGGCCCCGGTGATCAGGCCCAGCATCGCGGCGACCTCATCGACGGAGATGTCGCTGAAGGCGACGGTGACGGGCTTGGCGAGCAGCGCCGTGCGTTCGGCTTGCCAGGCGGGGATTTCAGGCTTGGCCGGAGTCGCAGGAGTTGCCGGGGCCGTGGGTTTGCTGGCGGGGTCGCCGCCGAGCAGGGCGATTTCGGGGAGGTCGGCTAGATAGCGGACGCGGTAAACGTGGGCGGTCACGCTGCCCGTACATTCGGACTGGCGCAGGGCGACTGGCTTGGTGAGGAGCAGGGTGCCGACGGTGATGCCACCGAGGCGCAGCAGGGCGGTGCGACCGCGGACTTCGAACTGCAGCGGCAGGGAGACTTGGGACAGGTCGACATCCAGCGGAATTTCGACGGCGCCATCGTGCACACCGAGATCACGCAGCACTGCTTTCTTGTGGTCGATGGTCACCGAAGCACCTTTGCCCGGGCCGTTGTTCAGGCTCAAGACTACTTGGGATCCGCCGAAGGTGCCGACCATCTCGATGCGGGCCCCGCGCAAGAATTCAGGGAAGATCACCGGCGCGCCGGGGACGCCAACGCCTGAGGGACCACCGCTCAGCGGCTTGCCATCGGCACCGACCAGAACATCGATGCCAGCCAATTCATTGTCGAGCAGCCAGCGGTCGACGGGGTTGAACCACACTCGCTGGCGTGGAATCGCCTGATTGGTCGCCTTGTAGTACAGCGCGACCTCTTTCGCTTCGGGATGATAATAGGCCAGTAGCGGATACACGGTATCAGCGGCCTTTTCGGCCTGATTTTTTACCGCCACCTCAATGAGATCACTTTTTAACTCGGTAAGATCCTTGCTGAGTTTTTTCCAGTACGATGCTGCTGCGGAATTGCGCAGGCCGATGGCCTCGGCGACGGCGCCAAATGCCGGATAGGTCATTTCGGCAACTTGGACCACCAAGGCCTGATTGGTACAGGTGGGAGTCGACCAGCCCTCGGTCGGGATGCCGGTCTCAGTGAAGGGGGGATTCATGCCGATCTTGGTGAAAATATCACGCGCCGGCCGGTATTTGGGCTCGTCGGCGAGCAGATGGTAGGCGAGAAAAACCTGATCGTCAGGGGCCGCCTTTTTCAGCAGTTCCTGCAAGGTCCGGCGAGCATCCCGGCGCTGGCGGTCCCGCCAATTCTCCAAATTGCGCTGCACGGGGCCAAAGGCGCGTTCCAGGCCCTGCTCAAATTGGGCGATGCGGGTATTGATGGTCTGGGCCGCGGATTCCGCGGCGATCGCAAAACCGGTCAGACAGCTCAGGAGGAGGCAGATTCGCAGCATAATGGTGGGGATCGTGCGCGGCCCGGCGCCCCAGGCAACACCAGCCCCAACACCCTGCCCGCGGTGCGTCAGCGGGTGACGTGTCAGTGGCGGTGAGGCGGGCGTAGTGACTTGTCGCGGCGCAACGGATTCTACGGTAGCCAGCATGCATATCCTGTTCATCGGCGGCACGGGCAACATCAGCATGGCGTGCAGTCGCGCGGTACTGGCGGCGGGGCACCGCTTGAGCCTGCTTACCCGAAATCCGCTACCCGCAGAACTGGCGGCCGCCGGGCATATCCAGGCCGATATCGGGGTTGAAACAGCCACTGCGCATGCCTTGGGCGAGAGCACGTTTGACGTCGTGGTGCAATTCATCGCCTACACGGTTGACCATATCGAACGCGACCTGCGATTGTTCGCGGGCCGCTGCCGCCAGTACGTATTCATTTCGTCGGCGTCGTGCTACGCCAAGCCGATGCCGATTCCGGTGCGCGAAAGCCATCCCGTAGGTAATCCATTGTGGGATTATTCGCAGCGCAAGGTCGCCTGCGAAAATCGCTTGTGGCAGACGCAGTCGGCGACCTTCGGCGTCACGGTGGTGCGGCCCTCGCATACCTACGACACCATCATTCCGCTGGCCTTTGGCGGCGGCCGCGACTGGACCGGCTGCGCACGCATGCTGGCGGGCAAAGCGATGATCGTGCCCGGCGATGGCACTTCCGTGTGGACGGTGACGCATAGCGACGATGTCGCGGCGGCGTTGCTGGGCCTGTACGGAAATCCGCAGGCATATGGCGAGGCCTACCACATTACTGGCGACGAATGGCAGACCTGGCAGGCCATCCACGTCGAAACCGCCGCCGCCCTCGGCGTATCCGCCAACCTAGTGCCGATGACCAGTGCGGCGATCATCGCGCGACATCCAGATAAACGCGGGAGTCTGCTGGGCGACAAGACCCAAACAGCAATTTTTGACAATAGCAAGATGAAGGCTGCGGTGCCCGGTTGGCAGCAGCGGGTGCCATTCGCCATTGGCATTCGCCGCACTTTAGCTTGGTTTCAGGCCGAATCGTCGCGGCAGATTGTCAATCCGCGGACCGAAATCGAGATCGAGGAATTGCTCGCGGCGAACTCCCGCGCTTAGGACGCCCGCGGCAAAGTAATCGTGACCGTCGTACCGGTGCCCACGGCGCTGGTCACCGTCAGGCAGCCCCCGAGCCGATACAGCGACAGGGTCGCTTCGGTCAGCCCGAATCCGGCGCCTTTGCTCTGCTTGCTGCCGCACATGGGTTCAAAGCAGCGTGGCAATTCTTCGGCGGCAATGCCGCAGCCATCATCTTCGACGAGGATGGTCAAATTTTCGACGCCGGCGGATTGCCCGCGCACCACCACGGTGCGGGCGTGGCTCTCACCCGCATTGGCGACCAAGCTGTGCAGAATCTGTTCGAGTTGGGTCCGGTCGCTCTGAAATGGAATGGGGTCCGCCGGAGTTTCCACGCGCAAGGCCACTTCGACCGGCAGCATCTGGCGTAAAGTGGGTTCCGCATCACGCAGGACCTGCGCAAGATGCAGGTCGCGCATCAGGGCCCGCTTGGGGCGCCCGACGGTGGTCAGCTTGTGGGTGAAATCAGCACTGCGCTCTGCAGCGCTGCGGATGAACCCCAGCCCGTCCGAGGGGCCCTGGCCGCGCGCCAGGACCTCGGTATAGCCAAGGATGGTGGTCAATTGATTATTGAAATCATGCGCGATGGCAGTGCTGAAACGGGCCAGGGCCTCAAGCCGCTGCCGCAGTTCGCGGACTTCCGCCGTTCCATCTGGATAGGTGCGCACCGACATATCCTGGAGCCTAGCCCAGTCCCACCCTTTAGCCAGAACGGCCAGCAGACTCCTTACGCATAGACCACAGGCGTTTGAACTCGCCGCTGATTGCATATTTTCAGCCCTGGTTCCGCTCCTACACTCCCAGCCATCATGGCTGCCGACCTGGTTACTCCCGAAACGCTCGCCCGGCTGCACCACCTGGAAGTCGCCGCCCGACGCATCGTCGAAGGCCTGCACACCGGCGGTCATCGCAGCCCCCATAAGGGCCATAGCGTCGATTTCGCCGACCACCGGCCTTATGTCGCCGGCGATGATTTGCGCCATCTCGACTGGAAAGTCCTGGGCCGATCCGATCGCCTGGTGCTGAAACGGTATGAGGCCGAAACCGATTTCGCCTGTCTGCTGGCGGTCGATGGCTCCGGCAGCATGGCGTACAAGGGTGATCGTGCCGCGATCAGCAAATGGCATTACGCCAGCGTTATCGCCGCCACCCTGGCCCGCTTGGTTCTCGATCAGAATGATCGGGTCGGCCTGCTGGTCTTCGCCGAGGACGCGATCACCGAAGTCAAAAGTGCCCGGCAGGGTCAATTCGAACGCATCTGTCATCTGCTCGAATCGCATCAGCCCCAGGCTGGCACCGATGCCGCCAAAGGTATCGAACATCTGGCCGCCCCATCGACGGGCCGCGGTCTGGTGGTGCTGATCACCGACGCCATGGCGGCGCCCGATGAATTGAGCACCGCCATTGATCGCCTGGTGCATCGGGGCCATGATCTGTGTCTTCTCTGGTTGCTGGATCCCGACGAACTGGATTTGGAAGTGGCCACGGTCAGCCGCTTCGAAGGCCTTGAAGGCGATGGCTTGATCACCGCCGAGCCGCGTGCGCTGCGCCGGGCTTACGTCGAAGAAGTCGCCGCACATCGTTTGGCCTTGCAGAAGTTGTGTCGCAGTCGCGGTGTTGCCCTGATCGAAGGGCGCACCGATGAGGCCTTTCACCGACCACTCAACGCTCTGCTCATCGAATTGCATCGCGGGCGTTGACCCCTGCGGCGCCAGCGGGACGCTCGCACGCATGAGCACGCATGCACCCTGGGCCGTGATCATGGCCGGTGGATCTGGCACCCGATTTTGGCCCCTCAGCCGCGCCGCACGGCCGAAGCAATTACTCAACCTGTTAGGAGATGGCACGCTTATTCAAGCGGCCGTGGCGCGCTTGCAGCCGTATGTGCCGGCCGAACGGGTCTTGGTGGTAACCACCGCCGCCCTGGCCGAAGCGACCCGAGCGCAATTGCCGATGCTGCGCCCCGAACATGTCATCGCTGAGCCGATGGGCCGCGACACCGCCGCCTGCGTGTGTTTGGCGGCACTGATCGTCGAACGCCTGGATCCCGGCGCGACGATGATCCTACTGCCGGCCGATCAGGTGATCCATTCGGCAGTGATGTTTCAACGCGCGTTACAGGCGGGCGTCACCGCCGCGGCCAGCAAAGGCCGCTTGGTCACGTATGGCATCGCCCCGCGCCACCCGGCCACGGGATATGGGTACGTCCATCTCGGCGACGCTTTGGCCACCATTGATGCGGTGCCGGTATTCCGCGTCGCCCGATTCGTTGAAAAACCGGACCTAGCGACCGCTGAAAAATATCTCGCGCAGGGCGACTACCGCTGGAATGCAGGAATATTCACGTGGCGCGTCGACACGGTGCTCAGCGCTTTAGAAACCCATTGTCCGCATCTCACGACTGCGTTGCGACCGGTCGCTGCCGCGTATGGCACCGATACTTTTGCCGCCACGCTGGCCGCTGCTTACGGTCCGTTGCCGCGCATCTCGATCGATTATGCGCTCATGGAACACGCCACCGATATCGCCTGCGTATGCGGTGATTTCGCCTGGGACGACGTCGGTTCGTGGGATGCGCTCTACGATCATCTGCCCAGCGACGCCACTGCGGTGCGCCAGCGTGGCAGCGGTACGATGATCACCATCGACTGCGCGGACACCCTAATCAGCAACGACAGTAAACAGGTGGTCACCGCCATCGGCTGTCAGGGTCTGACCATCGTCGCCACTGACGACGCCATTCTCGTCGTGCCCAAAGGGCGCAGCCAGGACGTCAAAGTTATCGTCGAAAAGCTCAAGGCGGACGGTGGCGCGGGGTGGCTCTAGATCATTGC
>Ga0105049_10009950_pt1 | contig 10923 bp, 12 predicted proteins | sample MAT06_FD_78087 | JGI IMG/M metagenome (GOLD analysis project Ga0105049, IMG submission 78087) | Freshwater microbial communities from Lake Fryxell liftoff mats and glacier meltwater in Antarctica - MAT-06 | ecosystem: Environmental > Aquatic > Freshwater > Ice > Liftoff microbial mat | place... | reverse complement strand
TCGACAGAAGACCGCCGACCGGATCGACGGTGCCGATCTTTTGCGTATCGCTCGCCGGGTTTTCGATGTTGTCGTAGACCGGATCGGCCTTCACGTCGGGAGACCCGCCCTCCTTGTAAGTCAGGATGACGGTCTGGGTGCGTTTCGTGGACACCTGCTGGATCCAGGAATTGGCCGGCTTGACCATTCCGAGAGAACCAAAGCCATTGGCGGCGGCGCTGACGGTGTTGGCGGTGAAGGTGGAGGCGAGGCCGCGCGGCTCGGCGTAGATCTTGGCGTCGTAGGTGCCGTCCTTCAGCGTCAATTCCAGCCGCATCTGGCCGACCGAGAGGCCGAGCAGCGAGACGTTGTAGACCGCGCTGATGGTGTAGGCAGGTGTTGCGGGTGCCGGTGCGGGCGCTTGGGCGTTGCCGGCGCCGAGTGCGAAGGCAGCGAGGGCGGCGGTGATGATCGTTTTCTTCACGAGAGGCTTACTCCGGTCGCGAGGCTTTGGCGCGATAAGCGGTTAACCGTCTGAATAGAGGGTGAATGTGGCAACGGGATGCTTGCGGGGCATCTGAATTCCCCGTCATTTGGGCCGTGATGACCGACGCCGACACTCTCGCTAAACGCCTGATTTCCGGCGATCGCCGTGCGCTCGCCAAGGCGATCACGCTGATCGAGTCGACGCGGCCGGATGACCGGGCTGCTGCTGACAGGCTGCTGGCGGCGGTCCTGCCCCATACGGGCGGGGCGATCAGGATCGGGCTTTCAGGCACGCCGGGGGCGGGCAAGTCGACGTTTATCGAGGCGTTCGGGACGTTTCTGACGAAGGCCGGGCACAAGGTGGCGGTGCTGGCGGTCGATCCCTCGTCGCGGCGCTCGGGCGGCTCGATCCTTGGCGACAAGACGCGGATGGAGCGGCTGTCACGCGATCCCGATGCCTTTATCCGCCCTTCCCCTGCGGCGGGTGAACTTGGCGGGGTGGCGCGGCGGACCCGCGAAGCGATCCTGGCGCTGGAGGCCACAGGGTTTGACGTGGTGCTGGTCGAAACTGTCGGTGTAGGTCAGTCGGAAACGGCGGTTGCCGACATGACGGACCTGTTCGTGCTGATCCACGCGCCGGGCGGCGGCGACGAGCTTCAGGGCGTGAAGCGGGGCATCATGGAGCTTGCCGATCTGGTGGTGGTGAACAAGGCGGACGGCGATCTGCTGCCCGCAGCGCGGCGCTCGGCGGCCGACTTGCAGGGCGCACTTCATCTGATGCGGCCCAAGCACAAAGGCTGGACGGTTCCGGTGCTGCTGGTGTCGGCACTGGAGGAAAAGGGAATCGCCGAGGTCTGGCGGGGAATCGGCGCGTTCCGGGCACTTCTGGGCGCTGAGGGGCTGGCGGCGGCCCGTTCGACGCAGGATCTGGCCTGGATGCGCGCCGCGCTGCGCGACGGGCTGCTTGCGGCGCTTGAGGACGATGCGGAAATCGCCGAGCTTACTCAAGGGCTTGAGGGCGAGGTGGCGGCAGGGCGGATCACCCCACCGGCGGCGGCAGAACGCCTGCTCGCCCGTTTCCTCAAAACTTGACAGAACCGGCTGTTTTCCCTAAATCGCGCGGCTCTTGAGGACAGGGCTGCGCGACGACCGCAGCGGCCGGTTCTCTGTCGAAATCGTTTCTAAGGATAAATGCCATGGCACGCCGCTGCGAATTGACGGGCAAAGACGTCCAAGTTGGCAACAATGTCAGCCACGCCAATAACCGCACGAAGCGCCGCTTCCTGCCGAACCTGTTTGAGGTTTCGGTGCCGTCGGAAGCGCTCGCCAAGTCGTTCAATCTGAAGATCTCGGCCAACGCGCTGCGCACGCTCGACCATGTCGGCGGCCTCGATGCGTTCCTCGGCAAGGCCCGTGACACGGCGCTTTCGCCTGCCGCCCGCCGCATCAAGCGCGAAGTGGCAAAGATCGCGAAGAAGGCCGCTGTTGAAGCCAAGGCCAACGAAGCCAAGACCAGCGCCGCCTGAGGCGAGCAGAAGCTAGATTTCAAAAGGCCCTGCCGACCGGCGGGGCCTTTTCCTTTGAGGCCGCGTGCATGTGTTTTTCTGCAACCGCCAGTCTGATTGCCGGGGCCGCCTTGTCGGCGGCGGGCATCGGCGCGTTGGCGGTGACGCGGGAGCGGCGGGCGGTGCCGTTTGCGGCGATCCCGTTGCTGTTTGGATTGCAGCAGGTGGCGGAGGGCGCAGTGTGGCTGGCAGCGGCGGGCGGCCACACGACGCTGCAGAGTTGCGCCAGCGCGGGATTCATGTCGTTCGCGCAAGTCATCTGGCCGCTCTATGCGCCGTTGGCCGTGCGGTTGATCGAGCACGAAGCCTGGCGGCGCAAAGCGATGCTCGCTTGTCTTGCCTGCGGCCTGATCATTGCGGCGGCGATGCTTTTCGGGATGGTGACGGCATTGGTGCCGGGTGTGCCGGAGGGTGGGCATATCCGTTACACGCTGCCCTACTATAATCAGTTTCGCGATGCGGGGCTGCTGCTGCCGCTGCTGGCGCTTTATACAATTGCGACGTGCCTCAGCCTTTTTCTCAGCAGCGACAGGCTGATCCGATCGTTCGGCGCGGTGGTGGTCGTCGCGCTGGGCGTAACGGCGTTCGCCTATGAGGCGTGGCTGTTTTCGGTGTGGTGTTTCTTTGCGGCGGTGCTGAGCGCGATGGTGCTGCTCTGGGCGGTGCGGCGGGCTACGCCACCCAGCCAAGACCGGCAGCGATCAACGCGGCGCCCACCTGCAGGATCGACCATAGCGGCGATTTCGGGAATAGGCCGCCGCCCATGATGCTGACGCCGAGCAGATAGAAGCCGATCAACTGGATGGCGCCGAGATCGCCGGCCAGCGCCTCTCGCAAGCCGAGTTGCCCGACGAGCAGCAGGAACGGGCCGGTTAAAATAAACCAGAAGGCCAGCCGCCTTGAATCGTCGCTGGCAAAACTGCCGATCAGCCCTTCGCTCAGCGCAGCGCGTAGGGGTGTGCGGAAGCGCATCAGACCGAAAATCACATGGAGTGCGCCGAGGACGATGAGCGCCCATGCGGCGTAGGTGGCGGTCATTAGTCAGCCATCGTTTTGCGGCCTTGGTCTCTATTCGGCGAGTTCGAACATCATGATGAGGGTGCGCTGGAGCGGGCGCTGGAAGTTGTCGTCGGAGACAACGTAGATCAGCGTCTTGCCGTCGGCGGTCTTGCGGGCCGCGAGACCTTCCATATTGTCCACCGTGACGCCGGCGAAGAGGACGGCGAGGCGTTCGCCATCGACGGTAGCGCCTTCGATGAAATTCTTGGGGTCGAACAGGCGCAGTTCCGCGCCGGGGCCCGTGGCGACCGAAAAGCGGCGCTCCAGCACGAGCAGGCGGCCATCGGGCAGCAGGGTTGCGTCGGTCAGCGAATAGGGCAACTCGCGCTTCATGGTGAAGGCGGTAGCCTCGCCGGTCTCAGTATTTAAAACCCAGCCGGGGCTGTCGTCGTTGTCGTCCTTGGGGCCTTCTTCGGCGATCGCGACGATGTGGCCGGAATCGAGGGTTGCGAGGACTTCGAGGCCGGAATTGTTGCGGAGGCCTTTGACGGCTTCCGGCATCGTCACCGGCACGCCCCTGGCCTTTACGCCGTCGGCGTCCCAGTTGAAGGCGAGGATGCGATGGTCGCGCTCAAAGCTCACATAGGCCATGCCTTTGAGATTGAAAGGATATGCAAAGGCGAGTCCCTCGGCGTCGCCTTCGCTCTTCCCGAAGAGGGATTGACCCTCAGCGCCCAAAAGCGGCGCGATGAGGATGTCGCCGGCGCCAATGAGATCGCCGTTCGCGCCGTATTGCAGCGTGCCGGTGGTCCAGTTGCCGGTGTCTGAGACCGAGACGAATTTTGCGCCGTCGGCGCTGACCTTGAAGGCGGAGATGCCGCCGAAGCGATCATCCGACGGCACCACCGAAATGCCGCCGCGATAGATCAGCTTGCCGATGCGCTTGTCGGTGGGGTCGGCGGAGCGGAGTTCGACCGGCACGTTCTCGACGGCGATCGCGACGCCTTCCATCGGGACGGGCGCGACCTCGGCATCGGCGAGGGCGAGCATGGCGCCGACGCTGCTGGTGAGGAAGGCGGCGCTGAGAACAAAGGTGCGAAGCTTCATGTGCGTTCCGGGATCAGCTGGCGGCAGCGCCGCGCACGGCCTGAAGGCTCGTCTTGGCGAGGCCGGGACGGGTGAGCGCGCGGGGTGCAGCAACGTCGCGCGACGACGATGAGGATTTCTTGCGCGCGCCTTCTTCCTCGAAGAGCTCGGCGAGCTTTTCTGTCATCGCGCCGCCGAGCTGTTCGGCATCGACGATGGTGACGGCGCGGCGGTAATAGCGCGTGACATCGTGGCCGATGCCGATGGCGAGGAGTTCGACAGGTGAGCGGGTTTCGATCTCCTCGATCACAGCACGCAGATGCCGCTCGAGATAATTGCCGGCGTTCACCGAGAGGGTTGAATCGTCGACCGGTGCGCCGTCGGAGATGACCATCAGGATGCGGCGCTGTTCGGGGCGGGCGAGAAGGCGATTATGCGCCCAGATCAGCGCCTCGCCGTCGATGTTCTCTTTGAGCAGGCCCTCGCGCATCATCAGGCCGAGATTGCGGCGGGCGCGGCGCCAAGGCGCGTCGGCGGGCTTGTAGACGATGTGGCGCAGATCGTTGAGGCGGCCTGGCTGTCCCGGTTTGCCATCCTGAATCCATTTCTCTCTGGACTGGCCGCCCTTCCACGCCTTGGTGGTGAAGCCGAGGATTTCGACCTTTACATTGCAGCGTTCCAGGGTGCGCGCGAGGATATCGGCGCACATCGCAGCGACGGTGATCGGGCGGCCGCGCATCGAGCCTGAATTGTCGAGCAGCAGCGTAACGCAGGTATCGCGGAACTTCATGTCCTTCTCGATCTTGAAGGATAGAGGGTTCGAGGGATCGGTGATGACGCGGGTGAGGCGTGCGGCATCGAGCATGCCTTCCTCGAGATCGAACTCCCATGTGCGGGTCTGCTTGGCCATCAGACGGCGCTGCAGGCGGTTGGCGAGGCGGGTGACGACGCCCTGCATGGCGGCGAGCTGTTGATCCAGATAGGCGCGCAGCCGCGTCAACTCGTCGGTGTCGCAGAGATCGTCGGCCGAGATGACTTCGTCGTGCGCGGTGGAGAAAATCTTGTAGGCAGGCTCGTGCGGTTTGTCGGGGATGTTCTGATTGGGGCGCATGGGCTGCGTGCCGTCATCGGGCGCATCCTGCTCGTCCTCGGACATCTGGGCGTCACTGTCGACCTCGACCATTTGCTGGTCGTCGTCCTGCGAGGCGCCTTCCTCGAACTCGACTTCATCGGCGCTGGAGCCCTGCGGCTGCTCGCTCTCGCCGCTCTCCTGCTGCTGCTCCTGATTTTCCTCAGACGACTCGTTCTCGCTGTCGTTGTTGTTTTCGTCGTTCTGGTTCTCGCCCAGCTCATCGCCGAGATCGAGATCGCGCAGCACGGTGCGCATGATTTTGGAAAAGGCGTTCTGATCGTGTTCCTGACCGACAAGACGCTGGATGTCGGCCTTGGCGCGCTCCTCAATGAAGGGGCGCCAGAGATTGACCATTTTCTCTGCGGATTTCGGCACGGGGCGGCCAGTGACGATTTCGCGGACAATCAGCGCGACGGCATCGGGCAGCGGCGCGTCGGCGCGGTCTTTCGCTTTCGCATAGCTCTTGCCCGCGTAGCGCTGTTCCAGAACGGCGGCGAGATTATCGCCCATGCCGGTCATGGCGTTCGCGCCGATGGCTTCGATGCGGGCGTCTTCCACCGCGTCGAAGATGACGCGGGCGTTGGGGCCGGTGGGGGCGAAGGAGGCGTGGGTCTTCTCGTCATGGAAGGCGAGCCTAAGGCCGAAGGCGTCGGCCTGGCCGCGCACGAGCGCGACGTCGGCGGCGGGGAGGTCGCGGGCCGGGATGGGGAGGCGGGCGCGCACGCCCTTCAGGGCCGGCGGCTCGGTACCGTAGGTGACGGTGAGTTCGGGCTCTGCAGCGATCGAGCGGGTGGTCTGCGCGACCGCGCGTTTGAACCGCTCGATCTGGGTTTCGGATTTGCTCATTGGGGACAAGTCTTAGCGGAGGCGGTTGGGCCTGTCAGCGTTCCGTTGGGGCACCGCAAGGCGATTCAGGCGTCGGCCTCGCAGAAGGTCAGGCGATTGCCGGCGGGGTCGATGACGCTCATTTCCGTGCCGCCCCATTCCGGCATTTCGAGGCCCGGACGCATATTGCCGTAGCCCTTGGCCGTGATTTCGGCGTGGAAGGCTTTGAGGCCGGTGATTTCGATTCGTACATTGGCGCCGGGCGAGCCGTCGCCGTGATGTTCGGAGATGTGGAGAGTGATGCCGTCGCGCTCGACGCTGAAATAGAGCGGCAGCGAGGGTTCGAAGCGGTGCTCGAACTCCACCGCAAAGCCGAGATAGTCGAGATAGAAGGCCTTGGCCCTCGCCTCGTCGAACGAACGGAGGACGGGGACTGTGCGGATGTAGGTGAGAGCCATATCCTGCGCGTCCCCTTCGGCCTTTGGGTACCTTCCCCCGGCGGGGGAAGGCCCGCATGTCATTGGGCGGAGCTAAGCCACCATCACCTTGGCGGCGCTTTCGGGGAGTTCTTCGCCGAAGCAGCGCTGGTAGAATTCGGCGACCGTTGCGCGTTCCAGCTCGTCGCATTTGTTGAGGAAAGTGAGGCGGAAGGCGAAGCCGACATCGCCGAAGATGTGGGCGTTCTCGGCCCAGGTGAGCACGGTGCGCGGGCTCATGACGGTCGAGATGTCGCCATTGATGAAGGCCGAGCGCGTGAGATCGGCGACCCGGACCATCGAGGCGATCTTCTTCTTGCCCTCAGGCGTCTGCCATTGCGGCGACTTGGCGAGGACGATGTCCACTTCCTTTTCGTGCGGGAGATAATTGAGCGTCGCTACAATCGACCAGCGGTCCATCTGGCCCTGATTGATCTGCTGCGTGCCGTGATAGAGGCCGGACGTATCGCCCAGACCGATCGTGTTGGTGGTCGAGAACAGGCGGAAGGCGCTGTGCGGGCGGATGACGCGGTTCTGATCCAGCAATGTCAGCTTGCCGGCGATTTCCAGCACGCGCTGGATCACGAACATCACGTCGGGGCGGCCGGCGTCGTATTCGTCGAAGACCAAAGCGACCGGGCGCTGGAGCGCCCAGGGGAGGATGCCCTCGCGGAACTCGGTGACCTGCTTGCCGTCCTTCAGGACGATGGCGTCCTTGCCGATGAGATCGATGCGGGAGATGTGGCTGTCGAGATTGACGCGGATGCAGGGCCAGTTGAGCCGCGCCGCGACCTGCTCGATGTGCGTCGACTTGCCGGTGCCGTGATAGCCCTGGATCATGACGCGGCGGTTGAAAGCGAAGCCGGCGAGAATGGCCAGCGTCGTCTCGCGGTCAAAGCGATACGAGTCGTCGCGTTCCGGCACGTAGGAGTTTGGTTGCGCGAAGGCCGGGACCTGCATCTTGGTCTCGAAGCCGAACAGCGTTTTCGCGTCGACGGTCGTGTCGGGGGCAGCCTCGGTAGAGAGACTCTCACTCTTCTCGGCACTCATCTCGGCCATGGCAATCCTGCGCGGTTTTTGCGGTTCTGAATTCGGATGTTTTACGGCGCGGCGGCGAGGACAGATCGACCGCGAGGCAGGCTTAGCCGAAGTTTGACTTCTTCAGCACGCCATATGCGCGGATGACCAGCGCAAGCCGCTCTTCGGCCGAGCGATCCCCCCCGTTCACGTCGGGATGGTAGAGTTTCACAAGTTCCTTATAGCGCGCCTTGACGACGGGCAAGGATGCCTCAGCGGTAAGCCCGAGCATGTTCAGGGCGTCCATCTGGAGCTTGGGCAGGACGCGGACGCGCTTGGTCGAGCTCTCGCTGCGGACCCGGGCAGCCTGGCCGTCCTCGAAGATCTTGTAGGTGTCGTTGGTCTTGCCGGCGAACGTCGCCTTGGCGTCGCGGTTCTGCCAGGAGGTCGACTGGCGGTCTTTCAGCTTCCAGGTGGGGCGGTGGCCGAGTTGGGCGTCGCGCTGGAATTGCTGGATCTCGGCATCGGACATGCCGTCGAAGAAGTTCCAGTTCTCGTTCACGAAGCGGACATGGGGCATGCAAAGCCAGCGATGCTCGCGCAGATTATCCTTGGACTTCGGGGCCTTGTGCGTGCCGGGTGAGGTGCAGCCCGGAAACTCGCACAGCCTCACCTCCGGCTTCACGGGGCCGGTGGGGCGCTTGATGGTGAAATCCATCTTTGGGCGGGCGCGGGTTTCGCTCATACGATTCAAATTATGGGAAGTGGACGTTAACAACGCAAGAAAGGCTCTTGCTTGACAACGTGCGCGAAGCGGAGTGACGAGTGTCTATGTCTATCGAAGATACCATTCGCGAGAAGCTGATACAGGCTTTTTCGCCGGTGACTCTGAATGTCGAAAACGATAGCGGCCGGCATGCGGGCCATGCCCATCTCGCGCATCATCTGCGCGGACCGGGGGTGGTGACGGGCGAGACGCACTTCAACGTGACCATCGTGGCCGAGGCGTTTGCAGGACAAAGCCGGGTTGCCTGCCAGCGCATGGTCTATGCGGCGCTGAAGGACGAGCTAGCCGGGCCGGTGCACGCGCTGGCCTTGAAGGCCAAGGCGCCGGGCGAGCCCTAGCTCCGCGCGTGCGTGGTGCCGCCATCGACAATGAGGGTTGAGCCTACCACGTAGTCGCCGGCCCGGCTGGCGAGATAGATCGCGGCGCCTGCCATGTCTTCATCAGTGCCGATGCGGCGGAGGGGGACGCGGGCGGCAACTGCTTCGGCTTCGTCGCGGGCGGTGGTGTTCATTTCAGAGGCGAAGGGGCCGGGGGCGATGGCGCTCACAGCGATCTGTTCGGGCGCGAGCTGGGTCGCCATGCGGCGGGTCAGCTGGATGAGGCCGGCCTTGGACGCCGCGTAGGAATAGGTCTCCTGCGGGTTCACCGAAATGCCGTCGATCGAGGCAATGTTGATGACTTTCGCGACATGGCTTTTTGCAGCGGCGCGGAGCTGCGGCAGCAGGGCCTGGGTGAGGAAGAAGGGCGATTTGAGGTTGAGGTCGACAACCTGGTCCCAGCCCTTTTCCGGGAAAATGTCGATCGGTTCGAGCCAGGCCTTGCCGGCATTGTTGACGAGGATGTCGAGGCTGGGTTCGCGCGCGGCGATGGCGGCGGCGAGGGCCTTGATGCCCTCCATGGTGGAGACGTCCATGGGGAGGGCGACGATCTCGCCGAACTGGGAGAGTTCGGCGGCAGTCGCATCGCAGGCGGCCTGCTTGCGCGAGGAGATGTAAACTTTCGCGCCGCTCTGCAGGAAGCCGCGCGCGATCATCTTGCCGATGCCGCGGCTGCCGCCGGTGACGAGGGCGACGCGGCCTTTGAGCGAGAAGAGATCGAGCGACATTGAGAAGTCTCCTGAAGGAAGCGATCCCGCCTTGTGTCAGGCCAGCGCCCAGATGAACAGAACCGTGGCAAACGCTCCGAGCCCCGTGCGAACTGCGTGTAGATTGTTCCACGCCGCCAGAAGCGCGCGTGTCTCGTCATTCGCAGCGGCCGGGTCTGTCGCGCCGAGCTTGTGATTGACCGGCATGATGATGAGGAGCGTGAAAGGCCAGTTTGCAATCAGGACGAGCGAAGCTGCCATGAATCGCCAGTCTTTAGTCTCCCACCACGCCGCCATGCCTAGCAGGAAGCCTACTATGGCGAGCGCCGACTGCATGATGAAACCCCGTTTGTAAGACGGCTTCCACTGGGTCAGCGTTGCGCCGACCGTCAACTTCATGCGGGCCGGTTGTTCGGCGAAGTTGATATAGAAGGCTGCGCCGGCAAACACCGCCGCGATCGTGAGAGCCAGCAATCCCGTCAGCATTATCATTCTCCCTAAGCGGCGACGTTGAGGGCTTGGGCGACGGCGGCGGCGTCGACATCCTTGGCGATGAAGGCGTCGCCGATGGCGCGGGCGAGGATGAAGGTGAGCTTGCCGTCCTCGACCTTTTTGTCCTGCGCCATGTGGTGAAGCAGTTCGGCGGTGGCGGGGCGGTCGCCCGGAATGTCGGCGAGACGATACGGAAGGCCCATGCGGGCGAGGTGGGTCGCGACCCGGCCCGGCACCTGGCCGTCGCAATGGCCGAGCGCGGCCGAGAGATCGAAGGCGAGCTTCATGCCGATAGCGACCCCTTCGCCGTGGAGCAGGCGGGTGGAGAAGCCGGTGGCGGCTTCAAGCGCGTGGCCGAAGGTGTGGCCGAGATTGAGAAGGGCGCGCTCGCCGGTTTCGGTTTCGTCGCGCTCGACAACGCCGGCCTTGGCGCGGACGGAGGTGGCGACGGCGCGGGTGAGCGCGGCGGTGTCGCTGCCAAGAAGTTTCGAGCCGTCGGTGTCGAGCCAATCGAAGAAGGCGGCATCGCCGATGAGGCCGTATTTCACTATTTCGGCGTAGCCGGCCTTCATCTCGCGCGGCGGGAGGGTCGCGAGGACATCGATATCGGCGAGGACGAGGCGAGGCTGATGGAAGAGGCCGACGAGGTTCTTACCTTCGGGGGCGTTGATCGCCGTCTTGCCGCCGACGGATGAATCTACCTGGGCCAGAAGCGTGGTCGGGATTTGCACGAAGCCGGTGCCACGGCGGACGAGACCGGCGGCGAGGCCGACCAAATCTCCGATGACGCCGCCGCCGAGCGCGATTACGAGATCGCCACGTTCGATGCGGGCGGTGAGAAGGGCGCGGCAGACGCGCTCGAGGTTCTCGAAGCTCTTGGTCTTTTCACCGGCGGGGAGGATGAGCGCTTCGGCGGCGATGCTCTCAGCGGCAAGCGCGGCCTGAAGCGGTTTCAGATGAAGCGCCGCGACGTTCTCGTCGGAGACGATGAAGCT
>Ga0105049_10009949_pt1 | contig 10923 bp, 10 predicted proteins | sample MAT06_FD_78087 | JGI IMG/M metagenome (GOLD analysis project Ga0105049, IMG submission 78087) | Freshwater microbial communities from Lake Fryxell liftoff mats and glacier meltwater in Antarctica - MAT-06 | ecosystem: Environmental > Aquatic > Freshwater > Ice > Liftoff microbial mat | place... | reverse complement strand
CGCCACCTTGTCCACCGCCACCTTGTCCACCGCCAGTGCCTTGGCTGCGATCTTGCCACGGCTTGCGCTCGTAGTTGCCACCGCCACCTTGTCCACCGCCACCTTGTCCACCGCCGGTGCCTTGGCTGCGATCTTGCCACGGCTTGCGTTCAAATCCACCAGCACCCTGAGATCGGTCAGGACGATCAGCAGGTTTGTCTTGTTTTTCAATAAATGGGTCTTCAGATTGTTCGGATTTCGTTCGCTCTTCCAGCGGGGAATCCATGTCCGACTTCGAGAGGCGCGGACGGCGCTTTTTTTCTTCTTCCATTGAAAGCGGTGATTGTTTTTGGTATTTTTAGGAACGTGTGAGTAATACGACCCGCTCCTTAACTACGATGATGAATCTTTGGCACAAATTTCAGTTATTTCTGCGGAATGCCCGCACAGAAACCATTTTATTTTCCTAATGTTCACGTTCCAATTCTTCCAAGCGAACTTTATAAATATACTGGGGGGTGCGGGCGTACATGGCGCGGTAAAGTGCCAAAGCTCGGAGGTGGTGAGGAGTTGGGTTATCCGCTACACGACGGAGCTCAAAGTGGACTGCAGCTTCTTCACGCTCCGTGCGGGTTAGGCCAAGCATTTGCTGGAGTTGTCGCATAGCCTCGGGGCGGTTTCCTTCTGTGATAATAACTTGAGCACGAAGTATATTGGCCCCGAAAGTGAGTTCTGCATTCCCTAAGGCAAGCGCAATGTCACGGCCTTCTTCTACATATTGGCGAGCCAAGGCCACTTCCCCAGCCTGAATATGGACGAGCCCTTTTTCAATCAACGAATAGCCGAGCACCAGACGGTTCCCCATTTCACGGGCATGATCAATGGCCTCGTTATAATATCGGATACTGAGTGGGAAATTACCCTTGTAATACCAGGTGTCACCGAGGGTATTAAGTGCTTTGGCGATACCTTTTTTATAATTGAGTTCTCGGCTGAGCGCGAGATTTTGCTCTAAATATTCTACGGCCTTGTCAAACTCGCCGATAACGGAGAGCAGGTCACCAATCAGACCACAAGCGATGGAGAGGCCCTGTTTATCGCCTAATTCACGGACTAGTTCAAGGTCGCGTTCAAAGTTTTGCATAGCCTTGGTGTAATCCCCCTTTTTTTCCCAGACTGAGCCGATAGAACCGATGCAGATGGTCATAAAGAGTTTATTGCCCAATTCTTCCGAGAGGGCCAGGCCACGCTCGAGGCAAAGGAGGGCGGAGTCAAGCGATCCTTTTTCGAGGTTGATGATCCCGAGGTTGGTGTAGAGGGTAGTGAGCCCCTGCTTTTCGCCAGCACGTTGGGCGATATCCAATTGTTCTTCGAGCCAGCGGATGCCCTCATCGTAATGCCCCTGATTCATGAAAATGAGGCCCAGATTTGCCACAATGGCCGCATTTTCGGCTTCACGTCCATTGGCTCGGTTGATTTCGATGGCTTTAGCAAACCAGCTTTTGGCCGATTCATAGCCGCCTTGACGGAAAAATAGTGTGCCGAGGTTGCCATACGTTTTGGCTGTACCAACAGGATCTTTTGCAAAATCAAAGAATGTGGAGGCCACATCCAGGTGCTTTTTGGCTTCTAGATAATCACCACGCAGCATGCGCAACTGGCCCAAACGACGGTTTGAGCGCCCGATCAGCAACCAATCGCTCAAGCCTTGGGCACGTTTGAGCGCAATGCGATAATCTTTTTCCGCTTCTTCCCATTGGCCCACCAATTCATGCACAGAACCCTTACGCAGCATGAGCCGAATGACCTTTTTGTTTTCCTTTTCCTTGCTCAGGTGGTTGCTAATCAGTTTGTCGTAGAACTGCAAAGCTTGCCGGTTCTGATAATTTCTCTGAGCATACCGAGCCGCTTTTTCCAGATATTTGTTGGTTTTTTTCTCGTCTTCTGCTTCGTTGAAGTGGAACGCGAGATCTACAAATCGCTCCTCCGAGTTCGGGTACAATTGCTCAATGGCCTCAGCGATCAGTTGGTGGAGTTCGCGCAAGCGGGTGCGCAATTGCATATCGTAGGCGGCTTCACGCAGCAAAGAGTGTCGGAAAATATACCGCAATTCATTCATGGCGTACCAGACTTGCCACTTTTCTCCGGTCTGAATTTGTTCGCGCAGCACGACTTCTAAGTCGCCATTACGTCTGATAAAATCTTCTTGTCGAGCCATTACAGCTGAAAGTACTGGCAACTCAAACTCGCGCCCAATCACGGCTGCCGCTTTCACCGTTTCCTTCACTAATCCACTCAAGCGGTCAATCCGCGCCATCATGATTTCTTTGACGGAATCTGCAATTTGAAGGTCTTCGTTTTTGAGTTGAAGCACGCCTTCATCCGTCAATTTTAACAGGTCTGCTTCTCGAAAATACTCCGCCATTTGCTCCACATAAAACGGGTTACCCTGCGTCATGCGGTGCAGAAGTTCATAGAGATCCGGGTGTAGCGCATTCCCCAATCGGGCTTCTGCAAATGCTTTCAAATCATCGTTTTGCAGAAAATTTAAGTCTACCTCACAAAACGGAGCCGCAATTTCATCCAGCAAGCTCCGCTTAAAAACATAGTTTTTGGTTCCATCGTCTTCGTAGCGGCTAGTGATTAAAAATAAGAGTGGGTAAGCTTGCGCCCGCCGGGCAAACTGGGCCAAAAACTCACGGCTCATATCGTCGTACCAGTGCCCGTCTTCCAATTCGATCACTACGGGTTGAAGCAATGATTCGGCTACAAAAAGATTGGCCATGGCTGCCAGGGCATTTTGGTAGCGGCCCCGTGCATCAAGTTGTTCCCACAAAGCGCCAGGAAAAATAATGCCCACCATAGCAGCTAACACACTCTGGGTACGGGCAATTTCGCGGCGCACGGCATCGGCTTCGGAGTGCTGGCTCTCGGTCAGTTCGTATTGAAGTTCGAGGAAATTTTGCTCAAAAAGTTCTTTGTTACGGTCCGGAGTATTTTCCGGACTCTGGTCAAAATAGTTCTTGAGGAAATAAATAAATGGATTGAATGGCTTGCGCAAAATCTGGTCGCTGGCACAACCAAACCAGCTGACAGCCATGGTATCACGCAAACGGCGGCGCAGTTCATAACTCAATCGGCTCTTGCCAATGCCGGCTTCGCCGAAAATGTAAGCCATGCCCGAAAAGCGATTTTGGTGCAAAGGTTGGGCAAATTCAAAAAGCCGTTCCAAATCTCCGGATCGCCCAAAACAGTCTCCCGCAAAACTGGCTTTTCCGGCCAAATTCCGGCCAGTAAGTACGTACGTGGGGAGTTTATGCTCGAAACCTTTAAAATATCCGTCGCCTCGGTAGCTGAATTTAAAGTTTCGATTACGCGACACATTCTCGTCGCTCAATACTTCGCCCCATTCTGCCTGCATCATGAGGCGTGCACCGAGATTTACCCTTGCTCCAACGGCTGCATATTGGCAACGTTCTTTGCTTCCGATTACACCAGTGAACGCCTGACCAGAGGCTATGCCAACCCGGTATTGCGCGCCGGTAAGTTCTGTCAATTGCGAAAGGTCATCGCGTACTGCAGCTACAAATTCGAGTGCCCGCTCCGTATTGTTTTCAAATGCAATGGGGGCGCCAAACAGGCAAAACATGACGCCTCCTTTGTCGCCAAAATCAATTTCCTTGAAGTAGCCACCAAAGTTTTCGCTCTGATCGAGCACAATAGAGGCAAAATGATCGAGCGATTCGTGGGAGCGTACCCCATCGAAGGAGATAAACACACTTACCACGTTGCGGAATTCGCCAATCTGTTGGTTCTCAAAGACTTCTTTGGGTAAAAATTCAGCGACAATGGCGTGGTCAGCTTTTGGAAGTTTAATCGCCTTATCTGAATTGCTGACGATAGACTGTTCGAGATCAACCTTGAGGTTGAAATAGCCCTCGCCCAGGTCTGTGGCCTCATAAACTTTGGGATCAAGCAGCCGCAGAAATTGTGTGTCGGCCACTGCTTCCAGGCTATTGGCCCGGGTTTGAGCTTGAGCACAACAGTCAATTGGATCTCCTTGAAAATAATATCCTTTGCGATGCTGGCCCACAATCCCCCACTCTACTTCACCTTCGGAAAGCCCAATTTTAATGCCAATATTATGGGCTGAAAGGATGGAATCTAAACTCTTTTGTTCGCGAGAAAAACGAGAAAGGATGATTTGGACAGAAGTTAAAGCACCCGCCAAACCTGCTCCTGCGACTCCACCTGGAGCATTTGGAAAAATGGCGGTGAAACTATCTCCAGCGAAATAAGGTATGAATCCGCCCTGCTGATACACCAACTCCACCGTGGGCTGAAAAATATGATGGAGTACATCGGAGAGCTCTTCTGCACCCTCATGGCCTTTTGCCATGAGCGATTCCGTCAGTCGAGTGAATCCGCTCAAATCAACAAACATCGTACAAGCCTGCAAGCTACCCTGCCGGATGCCGTTGCGGTAATTTTCCTGAATAAAGTGTGGCAAAAAATGTCTCAAAAGCGGCGGAATAGTTAGTTTGATTGGGGATTTGGTTATTGGGCTATTTAGTCAATCCCGGGCATCGAATGCTGCCAAAATAGTAGTTCAATCCAATTCCAATGGTGGCGTATGAATCATTGTTTTTGCCATTGCCACGCTGTCGGCCCGGAAGACCTATAGGTGGTTCGCCGGAACGATCAGCCAAAGCGGCAGCAATATCGCCGCGCTGTGAACGTATGTCACGAATATCGGCGTAGGAACCATGAACATCATCAAGATAATCTGTAAAGAGTTTGCGTCCGCTGAGCGCAAAATCCATGCTCCAACGATACGAAAGGTCTATTTTGAATCCAATACCATAGGCGAAAGCGCCTTGTGAGGTGTTATATTCTTCCCCCCGAAACTGCCCTTCGGTACCCATTTCACGCAAGTCGTAGGTGGTGCCATCCAAATCTGCCTTGGGGTTGTACCAGAAAAACGCGGGTCCCGCAAACATATAAGGCGTAAAGAAATATTCTCTGTGGCCATGTACATAGGGGAAAAAATTGAACTCAAATAGTGCCGTGGCATCCAAAATAGTGCTCCTAAAATGGAGATTTCGGCGCTGCTCGTAGGTGTTTTTAGAGTCAGAATCGAAGGCACTAATTTTACCCGCCCCGACACCGAAACGCATGGCTAGTCGGTCGTTGAGGTTGTACCGTCCACCCAAGCCACCAGCAAGGTGAAGCCGATTGACGCGGAAATTGGTGTTCAAATCGCCAAAATAATTGGACGCTCCTACCCAACCTCCTAATTCCCAACCCCGCATTTGGGCGAACGACGTTTGATTTGTCAGCACGACGCTACAAATAAGCAGCGCACAAAATCGCATTTGTTTGTTCATGTAAATCGTAATTTTTGGATTCTTGGCTCTTGGACGAGATTGAGTTTAAAATGGATGCTTTTCAGCCTGCAAAAGTAACATGCTTTTTGACGCTTTCCAGCGTTTTTCAACCGTTCTCGCCAAAAACGTGCCGAATGGAAATCTGGTATATTGTTTCGCCAATGGTTCCTAATATACCAAACCAATCTTCTCTTGAATCGTTTGCAGGGTTTCCACCAGATCCAGTGTGAATTCAAGTGGCACGATTTCGCTTTCAAGCAATTCGTTTTCAAGGCATTGCATCACATGGGCAGCTTCATGTGAATAACCCAGACCTATATATGGAAGATCAATGTCGCGGAAAGTCTCCTGCCTTCCATCATATCGTGAGACCGTAATTTTTTGCGTGTGGTGCCAGCGTGGATGTAGAAAAATAGTACCTTCCGTTCCGTACAAGTGCGCGCCAAGAGACGTGTTGGCTGCAATCGTGGAATGACCTATTGCCAGACGGCCAGCGGGGTATTGGAAGTTAAACGCACAAGATTCGTCTACATCGGTCGTGGTAAAAGTGGCGGCTGCGCAGATATTTTCAGGCTCGGGTTTCCCAAAAAAAGAAAGTGCCAGCAGGGCTGGGTAAATGCCCAAATCTAGAAGCGAGCCTGCACCTAAGGATTTATTGAACACCCGCGAGCTTAAGTCAAGGGGCATTTTGAAGCCTAAATCTGCTTTAATGGTATGCAAGTCACCGATTTCACCTTGTTCCACCAATTGGAAAACGTGTTCAATAGCCGGGATAAACCTGGTCCAAAGTGCCTCCATCAAAAAAACTCGATTGCGTCTGGCTGCGGAGACCATGCGGCGAGCTTCGGCCATGTTCATGGCAAAAGGTTTTTCGCAGAGTACCGGAAGGCCGTTTTCGAGGCAAATCAGGGTGTTTTCACAATGAAATGGATGTGGGGTAGCCACATACACTACATCCAGATTAGGGCAGTGTACGATGTCCTCGTAGCGCCCGTAAGCATGTGCTGCACCAAATTCGGTGGCAAACGCATCGGCTCGTGCTTGAGAGGTGGATGCAACCGCGTGCAGCCGGGCATTGGGCAGCAGGCGAAGATCGTCGGCAAATTGCCGGGCGATTTTTCCTAATCCTATGATTCCCCAGTTTGTCATGGAGTTTTATGAAGTAATGAAGTGAGCGCATCGGGGCCAGCGTCAAAGGTCGGGGATTATAGCAAATGTCGCGGCCCTAACATGTTATGTTTGTTGTTGCCGGATACTTTTTAGAATTAAGCGCTTATTCGCACCTCTGAACCATCAAAATTCAAAACGATATGATTCAGACCTATTTCCCTTTGGCGCTCCGGCTGATTGCCGCTGCCATCCTTGCACAAACCCTCTTTTTCAAATTTTCCGGCGCAGAAGAAAGCGTATGGATTTTCCAACAACTCAATGCTGAACCCTGGGGCCGCCTCGGAAGTGGTGTTGCCGAATTGGTGTGTGTGGTGCTTTTGCTCTTTCCGCGCACGGCTTGGCTGGGTGCTTTGGGCGGACTTGGCGTGATTAGCGGAGCTATTTTTTCGCATCTTTTCTTGCTGGGCAGTGAGGTAAAAGGTGATGGCGGGCTCTTGTTTTACCTCGCAGTGGTTGTGTTTATTTGTTGCGCGGTTACGCTTTGGTTGCGGCGGGGGGAGTTGCTGGCGTTTGTTGCTCGATTTAGATAGCACTTTTCCCTACTTAAACCAGGACGAATAAAAAACATAGTTGTTCGAAATACGCTCAATTTGCCCTTTGAATAACTCCGGTGTAAGCTCTTTTACCCGCTTAGCCGGAACACCCGCGTATACGCCACCGGCATGGCAAACCGTGTTCTCCAACACAACAGCTCCGGCAGCAATGAGGCAATTTTCTTCCACCACTACCTGATCCATAAGGATTGCTCCCATGCCTACGAGCACATTATCGTGCAGGGTACAGCCATGAACCAGCGCCCGGTGACCGATACTGACATTGTTGCCAATAGTGGTGCCGCATTTTTGGTAAGTGCCATGCAGAATCGCACCGTCCTGGATGTTTACTTTGTTGCCAATACGGATGAAATTTACGTCGCCGCGCACCACGGCTTGAAACCAAACGGAGCATTCGTCGCCCATTATGACGTCTCCGATGATGGTGGCATTTTCAGCCAGGAAGCAATTTTCGCCAAATTTTGGGGTGAAATCTCGACAGGGAACTATTAGAGCCATGGGTTGGTGGGTTGGTAGGTTGGTTATTCGGGGATTTGGGGATTTTATTATTTGGGGATTTGGGGATTTGAGTGCCTGAGCTGGGGATTTGATATTAGCCTGGAGGGGTAAATTGAGGGGATTCAATTACTTGTGTCATTGCTAGATCTACTTTGTCTCCCTCCCGCAAATAACCTATAAAACATTGCAACGAAAAATGCACCAGCTGCATTTGCCAACATATCATAGTATTCGAAAGAACGATTGGGGAAAAATGTGCCTTGCACCCATTCCATAAACGCACCATATCCCGCGGCAAAACAAAATACCAACAGCAATTCTCTGCGCGACACTGGGCTGTTTTTTGATTTACTGATACCTCGAATCAGGAGCCAGGTAAGCAAGGCATAGGATCCAGCGTGAGCAAGTTTGTCGGGGGAAAAAAAGTTCATCTTTGGCATTGGCACATTGGAGCTCACCGATAAAAAAGTGATTGCAATAAGCCAAAGCAGGGCAGGAAAAAAGGATTTTAGTTGCATTAGTTCTTCTTTTTCAGGGCGGGTTCAGCAGGCTTCTTGTCTTCCAACACACCCTGGCGTTTCATTTTGTAATAATGGACTCCTGCACCAAAAACCCAACCTTCTTTGCCAGACTGGGTGCGAACTTTCACCCAATGATCCGTTACTTTTTCGTAGCCGAGACTAATTTCCTGGGTCCATTCGGTTTTTTTATTGAGAAAAGTAACTGGCTCATAAAGCTTGAGCTCCGCCAAGGTTTCGCTTTTAAGACTGGCTTCTTTGCGCACTTTTAGTCCATCTATGGTGACAAAAAGTGTAACACCACTTGTACTCGTATTGCTGCTTGGGGGTGGAGGCTGACTGATTTCGTTGGTCAGCGTAGGGCGTTTCGGGATTGCGCCAGGTTTGGGAGCGGACTGCGGCGGCGGAGACTGGGTTACTGGTGGAACGGCGGGGTCTTCCGCAATTTCTTTGGCTGGCATTTTTGGGGCAGATTGCAGCACAACGGTATCGCGTTTTGCCGGGCGTTCTTCGCTATTAGGATCTTCGGTATCCAGTATCCGCCGTATGGAGTCCGCACGGCGAGCAGAACATTTGGATGCCGCCCACAAGGCCATGCAGACCAGAAAGGCGAGAAGAATTAGCATTTCTGCTTTGGGTAGCTTCATGGATTGGTGATTTGTTTATTTGGTAATTGGTTTATTTGGTGATTTGGAGGCAAAGATTATTGCCCGGCAGGTTCGACTTTAGTTTCCAACGTTGTTCTAAGCATTTTGCACTGGGGCTTATTCAGAAATCTGTGTCAACTGCCAGTTGCGCCCACTTCTCAGTGCAGACGCATGAATTGAGCCTTTTGAATGGCTTGCGACAATCGAAGCAAATGTAGGGCGTTTTGTAAGTGCGCGCTAGAGTGTGTCTGAAAAATGCTTACCAGGCTGAAAACGCGTATTTTGTCGCTTCTTTCCCAATCCAATCCACCATGATACCCGACTGGTCTATTGCAATCTGCTTCGCCTTTATCGCTTTCATTTATGCCTCGGTGGGTTTTGGGGGCGGTTCCGGGTATCTTGCAATGCTTGCTGTGGTGGGTTTGCCTTTTCAGGAAATCAGATTGACGGCACTCGTTTGCAACATCGTCGTGGTTACGGGTGGTACGATTCTCTTTTTTCAAAACAAGCAACTTCGGGGACGAAAAATACTGCCCTTGGTTGCCGCAAGTATTCCCGCAGCATTTCTCGGTGCGAAGATGCGCATCAGTGAAGAAACTTTTTTTACCCTTTTGGGAATAAGTCTGGTTACTGCGGCGGTGCTGCTCTGGTTTCAGCCCAAGCCGCTGGTTTCGGAAGCTGTTGAGGCCCAAAAACCTGTCAGAGACGGGTTGCTGGGCGGAAGTATCGGACTACTGTCGGGCATAGTTGGCATTGGCGGCGGCATCTTTTTATCGCCGTTGCTGCACCTGCTGCGCTGGGATACGGCCAGAAAAATTGCGGCTACGGCCAGCGTGTTCATCCTCGTCAATTCGTTGTCCGGTTTGGCCGGACAATTGACCCATCTCCCTGCCGATTTAAAGGTGCCGCGCATTCTGCTTTTAGGCGCATCGGTTTTGCTGGGCGGTCAACTGGGATCGCGAATCAGTATGGCCCGATTCGATCTTTTGACGATACGTCGACTAACTGCTTTGCTGGTATTGGTGGCAGGAATAGAAGTGCTGATTCGACATTGATCCTGCGCCCTAAGGGTGTGCAGCCACCCATACTTCCCCATCCTCGAAGACTTCCTTTTTCCAAATGGGTACCGTTAGTTTCAAGGTATCAATGGCATAGCGACAAGCCTCAAACGCTGCGGCTCTGTGCGCCGCTCCTACCGCGATGACCACGGCAACATCCCCTACTTCTAACACTCCGGTACGATGATGTATTGCAATGGATAGTACCGGCCAGTGCTCAAAGGTTTGTTCTGCAATTTTTTGCATCTCACGCAATGCCATGCTTTCATACGCTTCGAATTCCAGGCGCAACACGGGCTTTCCTTGCGTTTCATCCCGTACCGTGCCAATGAATACATCTATTCCGCCACAAGCAGGGTCGGTCACCTGGTTGATGCAGGCCATGAGGTCGAGGGGGGTGTCGGATATTTTTAGTTGAATCTTCATTTTTTCCAAAGCAGTTTAGCCACCACTAACCGGTGGAATAATCGCCAGCTCATCGCTAGGGCTAATCCGGGTATCTGGTTCTGCAAACTCCTGATTTACACCCAGTAAAAAAGAGGTCAGTCCACCGAGGCGCGGGTATTGCTCGACCAACAATTGTTTGAGCTGGCCAGCAGTGGCTTGTTCCGGCAGCTCCAATTCCAGGGTACTACCGCCACAAATTTCTTTAGCTACCCCGAAGGCGCGCAAGGTAATTTTCATAACAAACCTGTTTTTTCCATCTCTTCCGGCGTGTTCACATTGGCAAGCGCGGACTGGTTGGGAGCGGGTAAAATTAATGTGTCGGTGTGAATCAAAACTTTTCGAGGGCAGGAAACCCCCTGAGCCAAAAAAGAAAGCAGTACTGCATAACTTTTGGGTTCCCAAACCGTAATTAAGGGCTCCGGGAGTTGATCATGCGGGCTTTCAAAAGCGGTGGCGATTCGTCGCGGTTGTCTATTTTGCAACAAAAACTCAAGTGTATCGCGATCAAGTAAAGGCAAATCGCAGGCAACTACCAGCCAGGCGGCGTTGGGTTGGAACCGAAAAGCCGAGAGTATAGCGCCAAATGGACCAAGTTCAGAAAACGTATCTGGCAGGATTTGATAGGCCGATTCCAGCGCCTGTTCCTGCCCAGGCCGACACGAAAT
>Ga0105049_10009945_pt1 | contig 10926 bp, 14 predicted proteins | sample MAT06_FD_78087 | JGI IMG/M metagenome (GOLD analysis project Ga0105049, IMG submission 78087) | Freshwater microbial communities from Lake Fryxell liftoff mats and glacier meltwater in Antarctica - MAT-06 | ecosystem: Environmental > Aquatic > Freshwater > Ice > Liftoff microbial mat | place... | reverse complement strand
GGACACAGGGATGATGAACTCATTGCCTTGCGCCTCGTCGAAACCCATCAGTCTGGCGCATTCGCGAGGGGTTAGCCGACGGGGCCCCTGGCCCTCCTGTTTGATCAGGATTTCCGAGCCGTCCTTGAAGTACCGGGCCGACAAGGTGCGCGCTACGTCGTCCGGACCGACCAGACCGAAGCCGAAACCGTTGCCGGCGGCCTGGTGCTTTTCCTTGTAGCGCTGGAGGTAGTTCCAGAGATGGTCGGTCAACGTATATTTTTCTGACACCCGCCCGGAGTTGCCGACGGTGAAACGCTGATCCGGTGCTTCGGAGCCGTCGCCGGGATGCAGGATCGCGCCAAGCTTCGGCGCAGCGTCAGGCAGCTTCATATCCGCAAAGCGGAACCCTTGGTCTTCGCGGAAGCCGATGATGAAAATCCGCTCGCGATGCTGGGGCGTCCAGTAGCGGCCGTCTATAACCCGAAAGTCGATCTTGTAGCCGAGCTCGTCCGTCAGCACGTCCTTGATGGTCTGGAAGGTCTTGCCCTTGTCATGGCCGACAAGGTTGCGGACGTTCTCCAGCAGGAAGGCGGCGGGGCGGTGGTGGGCGATGATCCGCGCCACGTCGAAGAACAGCGTCCCCTGCGTCTTGTCCTCAAAGCCGTGCGCGCGACCGAGGGCATTCTTCTTCGACACACCGGCGATGGAGAACGGCTGGCAGGGGAAGCCAGCCAGCAGCACGTCATGCGCGGGAATATCCGTCGCATCTATCTTTGTGATGTCGCCATTGATCTCGTGATCGTCGTCAGGGAAGTTCGCCCGATAGGTCTGCTGGCTGTACTTGTCCCATTCCGACGTGAAGACGCAGCGGCCACCAATCGACTCGAAGCCGCGACGCAGTCCACCGATCCCGGCGAACAGGTCGATAAAGGTGAAATCGGAGTTTTCGGGCCTGTCGCCGCGAATCAGTTTCAGGCTGGGCTGCGCGCCAGACGGTTTTGCCAGCGCCTCGATGTAGCCAAGGCGCACCGCCTCGTCCGCCACCGCCTGGCCGGCCTGCTTCACCATCAGTGCATACTCCGCCACGGACGACTCCGCGCTTGCTCAGGGTGCCAGATTGCCAAGTTCAAGCCAGGAGAACAAGTCAGGAACGCACTAATCGGTCCCCAGGCTCGGGTGCCCCCTACCCCGCCGCCTTGACCAGCAGGGCGTCGACCGGCTGGACCACGCCGTTGCTGGCCAGGGTCTCTTCGCCCGTCAGACGGCCGCGCGCGCCGTTGTCGCCGGTGACGATCAGCGTGTCACCGTCCTTCGAGAAGGTCAGCAGGCTGTTGGCCATGGTGCGCATCTCGGCCGTGCCCGAGCTGCTTTGGTCGATGGCGGCGCGGATGTCGGCGCGGGTCAGGGAGCCCGGCACGATATGGGCGCGCAGCATGGCGGCGCCCTGGGCCTTCATGGCCTCATCGCCCAGATCGCCGGCCGAGGCGGTGAAGGCCGCGTCCGAGGGGGCGAACACCGTATAGGGGCCCTTGCCCGCCAGCACCTCGCCGAGGGCGGCGTTGTCCAGCACCCGCTCCAGCGTGCCGAACGTCCGGTCGCCCTTGAGCGTCTGGGCGAGGGTCTGGCTTGACGGCGTGACGGCGGTTGGTCCCCCGGCCTTGCCCGCCCCGTTACCGGCCCCGCCGCCGGCCCCGTCGCCACACGCGACCAGCGTCACCACACAGAGGGGCGCGAGCGCCCAGCGCATCATCGTTTTCATGGTCATGGTCCCTGTCGCGTCCGGCTCAGGTCAGCAACTGGATCACGGTGGTGATCAGCTGGGTCTTCGGATCGGCCTGGTAAAGATAGCCGTCATTGTAGCGGTACATGGACGTGGCATTGTCCGCATACTGATCGCGATAGCCATAGGGCACATTGTAGACGTCATAGCCGCTGGGCAGACGCTGGCCGACGCCGAGATTCTGGCCGGTCAGCAGGGCCGCGACCTGACTGATCATCTGGGTCTGCGGATTGACGCCGTACAGGGCACCGTCGGCATAGCGATAGTCCTGGTTCTGGTTCAGGCCGAAATAGCTGGAATAATAGTCGGGGGCCGGCTGGTAGCGGTACCGGGTCGGCCAGGCCGAGCCGGGCGACAGTGCCCCGCCCAGCACGGGCAAGTACCCGAGCAGCGATCCCTGCTGGTTCATCCGGTACAGATAGCCGTCGCGATATTCATAGCGGTTGGCGTCGTCGCGGGTGCGCCACATCCAGTCATAGCGGTCGACCCCGGCGGCGCGTGCGATCTGGCGCGCCTGACCCGGGGGCAGGCAGCCGTTGTTCTTCTTCGCCAGTCCGGGCGGGCAGCCGACGATCAGGCCGCGGTCGTCATCGTGACGGAAATAGACCACGGGCCGGCCGTCGCGGGTCTGGAACACCTGACGCTCGACCTCGCGGCGGACCTCGCGGCGGTCGTCCCGGCGATCAGTCCTCCGGTCGTCATTGCGGTCGCCGCGGACCCCTTCGACGATCTGTACGTCGGGACGATCGGCGCGGCGGTCGTTGCCGTTGCCGTTGCCTCGGCCATTGCCATTGCCATTGTCGTTGCCGCGCTCGGCGTTGCCGCCGCGCTGGCCGCGTTCCTGTTTGTCGCCGCCCTTGCCGTTGCCGGGGTCGGCGAGAACCGCCGTCGGCGCGGCGAGAGCGAGTACGAGGGCGGAGGTAATCGGAACAAGCTTGTACACGGGAAACCCTTTCGGTTCCGATGCACAACGTTCGCGGACGGGGGCTGTTCCGGCCGGTCGGATGCAACGGCCAGCCTCCCCCGCCCGTCGAGCCGGTCCTTTAGCCCGCCCGGCGGCCGAACATCGCCGCCAGCGCCGTCATCCGGCTCTTGTCGGCCCCGGTGGCCTTGTCCGCCGCGGCGGTCAGGCTCGTGGCGAGGGCGGCCGAACCGCGCCGGTCGGCCCGGCCCGAGCGCCACTGGCCGACGGCGGCGCGGACGCGGTCGTTCAGGGCCGTGTCGGTGCCCGGCGCGCGCGCGAGCTGGTCCAGATAGGCCTGGGCCACGTCGGGGTGGTCGGCGAAGGCGAAACGGGTCTGGGTCTGAGGGTTGATCTCTTCGGCCATGACGCTTTCAGCCGCGGCGATCTCGGCCGCCGACAGCTGGTCGCCGGGGACCAGTTTCAGCACGTCGAGGCCGCGGGCGATCTCGCTGCTGTAGATGCGGCCGTTGAACCAGTAGGCCGACCATGAGCCGCCGACATACAGTTTGTTGGCGTCGATCGGGCCGCGGTCGAAATAGGCAATCTCGACAGGCTTCAGCGGATCGGTGAAATCCATGACCGAGACGCCGCCCTGATACCAGGCCTGGATCATCAGGTCGCGGCCCGGGACCGGGATCAGATTGCCGTTGTGGGCGACGCAGTTCTCGGTCGCGCCCTGGGCCGACGGCAGTTTGTGGAAGCTGCGGCCGGTCAGGGTGCGGTTCTCGATGGTGGCGACCATATTGGCACCCCAGGTGGCGGGGTCCGACGCCTGGCAGCGCGCGGCGAGGCCACCGCCCCATTCATCGGTGAAGACGACCTTGTCGCCGGCATTGTTGAAGGTGGCCGAGTGCCAGTAGGCCATGTCGGGATCGAAGATGTCGGACAGGCGGGTCGGGTTCCGCGGGTCTGAAATGTCCAGCAGGATGCCGTTGCCGCTGCACGCGCCGGCGGCCAGACCGATCTCGGGATAGACGGTGATGTCGTGGCACTGGTTGGTCTGGGCGGTGCGCTGGCTGGCGAGACCGGCGGCCCCGCCGCGCCACAGGCCTGCGACGCGCCCGGTCTGGCTGTCGGCGAAGATGCGCGGGCGGTTGACGATGGCGGCGTCCTGCGGGCGGTCCAGCGGCACCTTGATGACGTCGATCGAGAACAGGGCGGTCTCGGGGTTGGCGTCCGGCTGGCCGTCCGAGCAGATCGCCAGTTCCCCGGTCTTGCGTACGCCCGAGGTGCCCTGGTTGTAGACATACAGGCTGCGCGGATCGGTCGGGTCAGGGACCAGGGTGTGGGTGTGTGAGCCACGGCAGGTCTGGACGGCGGCGATCTGGCGCGGGGCGTTGAGATCGCTGATGTCGAAGATGCGCACGCCGCGGAAGCGTTCGGCGTTGACGTCGCCCTCGGCACCGGACGTGCCGCAGTCCAGACGGCCACGGTTCTCCTCGACCGACATGAACAGCAGGTTGCCGTGGACCGAGACATCACCCTGACCACCGGGACAGACCACGGACATCACCAGCCGGGGCGCGCCGCGCGTGATGTCATAGGCGTTGAAGCCGTTGAAATTGCCGACGAACAGCCGTCCACGAGAGATCGCCATGTCGCTGTTGGCCAGGGCCAGCGGGCTGAAGCGCGGGCGGGCCGGCGGGCCGGCGTTGACGGGGGCGGGCGCGCCCTCGGGCGGCCGGGGCGCGGGCGCGAACAGGGCCGCCGGGTCGAAGAAGCCGGGGGCCGGCTCAAGCGAATACTCCAGCGCCATGCCGGAGGCCGCCTGGCCGGCGTCGTGCAGGCCGGCGGACAGGGTGCTGCGGGCGTCGGCCTGGATGGTCTGGCCCGCCTGGGCCACAGCGGCGGTGGCGGTGAGCGCCAGCCCCAGGGCCGCGACGGAGGAAAGCAGAAGGCTGCGAACGTTCATGGCCGCTCTTTCGGGATGGGGTTTCAAAGGTCAGACAAAAGGGATTGCATACGCAGGATCTCGGCCGACTGATCGGCGACGACCGAGGTGGTGAAGTCGGACAGCATTGTGTCCTGGGCCGCATTCGGCGTGGCCAGCAGGGTGTCGACCATGTCCAGCGCGCCCTGATGGTGCCGGATCATGCCCGCTAGAAACAGCCGGTCGAAGGCCGGTCCGCGCGCGGCGGCCAGGGTCTGCATCTGCGCCGGCGACAGCATGCCGGCCATCAGGGGTGTATCGCCGGCCGGAATGGCGTCGCCCGCCCCCTGCCCGACGTGCATCGCATGATCCATTCCCGCCATCTCGAGCGGCTGGCCGCGCGCCGTCAGCCAGTCACGCATCAGGGCCATCTCGGCGTCCTGGCTCAGGGCGATGCGCTGACCCAACCGCTGCACCGTCGCGTTCGACCCCTGTGCTCGCAGCAGGCCGACCATCTCCACCGCCTGGGCATGATGCACGATCATGTGCTGCATGAAGCCGGCATCGGCCCCGGTGAAGGTGGTCCGGCTCAGCGCCACCGCCGCGTCCGCCGTGATGACCCGTGACGCCGTCCCCGGAGCACCCGGCTGAAAGATCGGCGGCGTCTGCGGGCGCGGCTGTGCCCCCGGCTGGGTCATGATCAGTCCGGCCAGCAGCAGTCCCGCGACGCTTTGCACCAGACCGGCCCTAGCCGCGCGGACCGACGGCGCTGAACTTGCCGTTCCGCAGACCGCCGATGATCCAGTTCCGCGTCTGGCCGCTGGCGTATTTCACGCTCCAGGTCTCGACCCGGCCGTCGGGCGTGTCATCGGCCTGGACGAAGGTCATCGTTTCGATCGCGCCGAGACTGGCAAGCCCGGCCGCCATGCCGCTGATCTGTGCATTGCAGGTGTTGAGCAGCGGCTCCTGCATGAGTTCGGCCAGGCAGATCCCGTTCGCGGCCTCGCCCAGCATCCGGGTCAGTTGCGGTCCGTAAAGGCCGTCCTCGGCCATCGCCGGAAACGCCATCAAGCCTGCGGCCGCCACGCCGGCCAACATCAAACGGATACGCATTGCCTGTTCCCCCCAAACGGTTTGGAGAACCATGCTCCGGCCCACCGGCCATCACAACCGGATGCCGCATGACAAAACGTTCATGACTCCCCGTCCGCAGGCCATCCGCCACGCCGTCCGGGGCGCGCTCACCAGCGCAAGGCGACCTTGCCGATCAAGGCTCCGGCACCGACGGCCAGAGCGATCCCCAGGGTGTACCAGACCGCCACGAAGGCGGCGGCGTATTCAGAACAATACAGGCCGTACACGGTCGCCGCGAGCCCGGCCGACAACAGACCCGCCGCCGCGCCCGCCGCCCCGGGCCGCACGGGCGCGAACCGGCGTGCGGCGAAGAAGATGAAGGGCGCGGTCAAGGCACCCAGAATCAGGATGTTGGTCGGGCAGACACGGGCGGAGACGCCCATGATCATCCCGATGCGGTCCACCGGTGCCGCCGTCGCCAGCTCGATCGCGGCCCAGGACGCCGCGACCCCGAGGATCAGAGCCAGAAGCACCAGCGGGCCGCGCGCCGAACGCCCCGGCCGTCCCAGCCGGTCCAGCAGCCAGAAGCCCGTTCCGCACAAGGCGACGGTATACGCCGCCTTGGCCCAGAAGGTGGGACCGGCGACGGCTGCGGCCAGGTCGGGCCGCAGGCCCAACCACCACAAGACAGCCATCATCACGGCGGCAGAAGCCGCCAGCATGAACATCAGCAGCCGAAGCTCCAGCCGGCCTCGCCGCGTCGGCGGAAGGTCCAGCGCCAGCCCCGTAATCAGGTCGTCAGTCCTCATGAACGCCCCCTTCCGAATTGGGCGCAAACCGGCCGGTCAGAGCCTTGAAGCTACGGTGGATGCTGACCTTGGCGGCGGCGACGGAATAGCCGTGACGTTCGGCCGCCTCGGCCATGCTCAACCCCTGAACCTTGACGTCCTGGATCAGGGCTCTCTGACGGGCGGGCAGGATCGACAGGCAGTGCGACAGATCACGGCGCGCTACGCCATCCTCGACCGTGTGGTGCGCAATCAGTTCCCCGGCATCGTCCAGAGGTTCGGTGAGGCGACGCCCCTGCCGGCGAAGGTGGTCGATCAGCTTGTGGCGGGCGATGGTAAAGGCCCAGGCCGTGAACGGCTGGCCGCGATCCCACGTCGCGCGCTTGCCGTGAATGGCGATCAGGGTCTCTTGCACCAGGTCCTCCGCGTCGCTCTCTCCATGGAAGAGGCGGCCTTTGAAAAATGGCCGCAGATGCGCGGCCAGGTCCGACAACAGCAAGCGCCAGGCCCGCTCGTCGCCGTCGAGACCCTTCAGCATCAGGGCTTTGAGTTGCGATTCCCGGTCAAGCACGTTTGGACTGCGATCTACGACGTGGAGACGATCAGGGTTACACGCCGTCCCCGAAACACCACACGAAAAAATCCGGACCGATAATGTAACCCCTGGCCGACGGGCGACGAAAGGCTGGAGCAGCGGTCACTGACGACCGCGCTGTTTCCAACAGGAGCCATTCGATGAACCGTACCCGTATCGCTGCCGCCACCCTGGTCGCCCTCACTGCCGGTGCCGGCATGGCGCACGCCCAGAGCAGCCAGAACCGCGCCCAGCCGGCCGCCATGGAGAAATGCTACGGCGTCGCCCTGGCCGGCAAGAACGACTGCGCCGCCGGCCCCGGCACCACCTGCGCCGGCACCTCGGTGCGCGACTACCAGGGCAACGCCTGGAAGAACACGCCGGCCGGCACCTGCACCAGCATCCGCACGCCCCTCGGCAATGGCTCGCTGACCGCCATCACGCGCTGACCGGACCACACCGATGATCCGCAGATCGATCGCCGGGGTGCACGCTCCCACCGTCGGGCTGGGCCTCAAGGCCCGGCACTACGAGGAGGCGCTGGCCTGTCCGACGGTCGGTCTGTGGTTCGAGGTGCACCCGGAAAACTACATGGTCGAGGGCGGGCCGCGTCTGAAATGGCTGGAGGCCATCCGCCGCGAGCGGCCGCTGTCGCTGCACGGCGTCGGCCTGTCGCTGGCGGGCGAGGATGGACCTGATCCGGACCATCTGACGCGCCTGCGCGTACTGGCCGACCGGTTCGACCCCTTCATCATGTCCGAACACCTGGCCTGGTCGCGCGGCCCCGGCGTCTATCATCCCGACCTCTTGCCCTTCCCCCGCACGCGACAGGCGTTGGCGCGGGTCTGCGACAACGTCGGCCGCGCCCAGGATACCCTGGGCCGTCGGCTGCTGATCGAGAACCCGTCCCACTATCTGGATCTCGAAGGCCATGAGATGGGCGAGGTCGACTTCCTCGTCGAACTGGCCCGGACGACGGGATGCGGCCTGCTGCTGGACCTCAATAATGTCCATGTCAGCGCCAGTAATCTGGGTCTGGACCCGAACGTCTATCTGAATGCCGTGCCCGGCGATCTGGTCGGCGAAATCCATCTGGCCGGCTTCACGCCCGATCCGCTGCACGGCGACAGCCTGTTGATCGACAGCCATGGCTCCCCGGTGGATGAGGCTGTCTGGGCCCTTTACGCCGAAACGATCGCTCGCATCGGCGCGCGTCCGACCCTGATCGAGCGTGACGACAATGTTCCGGATTTCCGCGAACTGATGGCCGAGCGCGATCGCGCCGAGGCCTTGACGGAGACGAGCCATGACCGACGCGCGGCCTGACACGGCTTCCGTATCGTTCCACGCCCGGTTCGCCATGGCGCTGAACGGCGACGACGCCGCCCTGGCTCCGTGGCTGGCCGTCGGCGGGGCTCCGCCACCCGGACTGGCGGTCTACCGCAACACGGTGGCCAAGGGTCGGGCGGACGCCCTCGCCGCCCTGTTCCCGTCCGTGGAACAACTGGTCGGTGCGGACTGGTTCCGCGACGCGGCACTCGAATATGCGCGATCAGTGCCGCCGACCGGGCCGGTGCTCGACGAATACGGCGCGGACTTTCCGGACTGGCTCGCCGCCTTCCCGCCCGCGTCCGACATGCCATGGACGGCACCGGTCGCCCGGCTGGACCAGGCCTGGAGCCGGGCCCACCGCGCCGTCGACGCAACCGCGCTGAGGCCCAATGAGGTTGCGAACCTGAAGCCCCGGGCGCTCTACGCCGGCCGCGCCATCCTGCATCCCTCGGCGCAATTGTTCTGGTTCGACTGGACCGTACCCTCGATCTGGCTAGCCCATCGCCAAGATGCGCCGCCCGCCGACATGGTCTGGGAGCTGGCACCCGAGGGCCTCCTGATCGTCCGTCCCGAACTGACGGTTGTGACCCACCGCCTGACCCGGCCGCAGTTCGACTTTCTCGACGCCTGCCGCGACGGGCAGACGGTCGGCGGTGCCGCCGTCGCGGCCCTGGGTTCCGATCCCACCACCCCTCTGGCTCGCCTGTTCAGCGAGATACTGCTGACCGGTGCCATCACCCGCATCGAAACCGGACCCCTGCCATGACCGAACGGACCGCCGCCCCGCCTGCCCGCTTCTCTCTGGCCGCCATCCCGAACCTGGCCGAGACCGCCATTCCCCTGCCGGTGCTCAGCCTGATCGCGCGGGTGGCGATCGCGGCGGTCTTCTTCCTCTCGGGCCGAAGCAAGGTGGAAGGGATGCTGACCCTCACCGACAGCACCTATTATCTGTTCGCCGAGGAATACCGCCTGCCCCTGATCCCCAGCGACATCGCCGCGCACCTGGCGACGTATTCGGAACATCTGTTTCCGGTCCTGCTGGTGCTGGGCCTCGGCACGCGCTTCTCCGCCCTCGCCCTGCTGGGCATGACGGCGGTGATCGAAATCTTCGTCTATCCGCTGGGCTGGCCGACCCATCTGCTGTGGGCCACGGTGCTGCTTTATATCATCCGCTTCGGTGCCGGCCCGGTCAGCCTGGACCGGCTGTTGTCGAAAATGGTCGGGCGGTAGAGCCTGTTCCGTTCAGGCGGAATCGCGTCGCTCCGCCGCCGATGCCGTGACTCAGGCTCAAGCCTGATGCCGGGACGGACCCTAACGGACGTTCGAGATCGAGTTTTTCACCGTGTCGTGTTTGGTCTTCATGATGTTGGAGATGGCCGTATAGCTGCGGTTCTCGTGCTGCATCTGGCTCTGCAGTTGCAGGTATTGCAGGTTGAAGCTCATTTGCGTCTCCTGCATCTGCCGGGTGGCTTGCAGCAGTTGATCCTGGCCCGCGCCGCCCGCGGCTGCACCGATCTGGCCAGACCCGCGAGGGGCCAGCGCGGCTCCCCCCGATTGCGGGATCGGGGACGCCAGAACCACCCTCAGCCGCGCCCGCTCGGCGACCAGCCGCGCCGCCGTCTCGACGATCCGCCCGTCGGTGTCCGCCAGCGCCCGCTCCTCGGGTGTGCGCGCCAGTCCCCGCATCTCGGCCACGGCCGCCCGCGCCTCGGCGATGGCTCGCGCCTCCTCCAGCGCCAGCGCTCGCCCCTGCGCCCCGGCCGCGGGCAGGGCGAACCGGCTGACCGCCGCCTGCGCCCCCGCCGGGCCTGAAGTCGTGGCTGCAGCCGTCAAAGCCACAGCCACCAGAACCGCCGCCCACATGGTCCCACGCATGATCCTGCCTCCGTCTCTCATCGGGCGGAGGATGCGCGTGAATGGCGCGGGCGGGAAGGGGGGCGGCGGGAGCCATCCATAGTGTCCGGCACAGCCGGGACGGGGGGCGGTAAGCGCCCCTCAATCGTCATCCATCTTCAGCGCGGCGATGAAGGCTTCCTGCGGAACTTCAGGCGGTTCATCGGCGAACTTTTTGCCGACAAGGCCGACGTGTCCGAGCGCGAGGCGCTGAAGGGCTATGTTCGACCCGGCGCGGAACGCGACGCCATCGATGCTTTCTGAGGCGGACCGCCGGGCCGGCTCCGCATCCTGATCCTCGACGAAGGCGCCGCGTCAGCTATTCCGCCGCATAGGCGTGGCCGTCCTTGTCGGCAGCCGGGCGCGGTGCCTTGATCCAGTCGCCGGGAGCCAGAACCTTGCTGGCCGACAGCAGTTCGAGGCCGACGACCTGACTGGCCGCATTGTAATCCAGCACGAACGGGCCGGCGTCGGCACCGTCCACGGGCCGCTCGTCCGACAGCCTGATGTAGAGCGCATCGGCCTCGGGATCGTAGGTCATTTCAATCGCCATCGGGCGGTCTCGCGTCTCGGTCGGGGTGGGCCGACAAGACCCGAATATGATCGCTTTCCTCGACACACGCCACCCTGAGCACGCGTCCGGCCAATTCGGTCGGTCGCCCGAAACGC
>Ga0105049_10009943_pt1 | contig 10926 bp, 8 predicted proteins | sample MAT06_FD_78087 | JGI IMG/M metagenome (GOLD analysis project Ga0105049, IMG submission 78087) | Freshwater microbial communities from Lake Fryxell liftoff mats and glacier meltwater in Antarctica - MAT-06 | ecosystem: Environmental > Aquatic > Freshwater > Ice > Liftoff microbial mat | place... | reverse complement strand
CCCTCGCCGAAACGTTTGCCAACCCACCTTCGTTGCCGCCTCCGACCTCTTTCGATCCCCGTTCGGGTCGTCGACCATCGCTGGTCCGCGCGCCGAAAGCCGCATAGACTCGCCTATCCTTCCGCCGCTCCGCCGACGAGGATCCAGTCGCCCGTGAGCTTCTCGGCGGCGCTCTGGAGCAACCGTTCGATTCGCGCGCGGTCTAGCTCGATCCGTGGCAAGGCGCTAGGATAACGCAGTGCTCGATCCCTGGCAGATCTTGCGGCGTGCCGGGCTCCCGTTGGGCATGCCAGATCCAGCCGACGCGGCTCCAGAGATCACGGATCTCACTACAGCCGTGCGCACAGCCATCGCAACCAATCCAACAGGGCGGCCGCGCGATGCGCTGAGCGCGTTCGTGCTTGCGTGGTGGCGTCAGTGGCCTCGGACGTTTGCCCGCACGTTCGGCGACGACACGCCATCGATCGTCGAGTGGGCCGACGCCGCGGTGACGGATCAGGGCAGCTACCTCAAGCTCTCGCGAATCGCGACAGCGCACCTCGCAAACGTCCTGTGACGGGTGTGGCTCTCATCGTGATCACGCGGCCACCCGGACCGATCTTCGCAGCGGTCGCAGCGTGAGCGCCATGGCCTCTCCCCATCGGTCACTGGTCGCGAGCGCGCGGAGTTGGATGATGTGACGTGCCGTGTCGATGTTCCACCTCGAGCCGGCACGCTTCATTCGAACCTCAACGAGCGTCTTGCATGTCGCCTCGGTGTTGCCGCTACCGATCGGGAGTCCTGCGGCACGAAGCGCCGCGTAGTTCATCTTCTCGTGGTGGTTGTCGAGGTACGTGATCGCGTCGTGAACCGGCTCAGTCTCGCCGACCTTGACGTGCTCGCGATCGGATTGGCGAAGCTCGCCGAGGATGTCGAATGCGGCACGCTCGATGTTGAGCAATTGCAGGCGCCACCGCGCGAGGCGTTTGTCGTGATCGCCGCCGAGCAGCCGAGAGGCTGCTCCGAGCTTCTCGATCAGGTGCCAGAAGTCGACGCCTTGCATCACCTCGCGTTCGACGCGACCGGCGACCTCGGTCTCGAGATGCCTGACCAGGTCGTGGGCGCCGTCGCTGAGAAGCGAGACTTTGAGGCGTGGCATCTTTCGCAGCAACTCGTTCACGTCGCCGGCGGCGCCGTGCAGAAGGCTCTCGCAGCCGTCGTCGGGCATCGCTCCATAGCGGATCGTGTGAAGTGCGTCGCCCTTGCGGTCGTGCAACGTGACCGTCGCAACCCACATCATCCGCCAGGCCACCGTGATCGGACGCTTCGGCGCTCCAGCCTTCGGCCTGCCCGGTGGTCGAGGACGTGGCTCGATCGTCGGCAACGAAACGCGATCGAGTCCGACGCTGACACTGCGCGTTTCGGCCGGTGGCTCGTAGGCGGTGATCAGGGCGTCGTCGATGTCGACGTTGCGATCACCGTAGAGCTCGCCGACAGCGTGCGTGACTCGATCGAAGCTGCATCGCGAATAGCTCAGCCGGCCAGTCTCCGCCGCGCTCGCCTCCGCATCACGTGCCGTGCCGGCCTGAACGTGGTGAGCCATCGCACGCGCTGTCTGCGGCAACCAACCGTCGGCGACGACGCCGGCACGCAAGCTGATCGTGTCGACGACCTTGGCGTTTCGTTCACCGACTCGTCGGTACAACGACCGCTCCACGCTGATCGAACCTGCCATCGTGTGGTACGCGCCTTCGCAGCGGCCGACCTGCCTATACAGGGCGCCATCGACGACGATCTTCTCCGCGTTGACGTCGAGAGCCGCGAGGATTCCTTGATGCGCGGCGCGTTCGACGATCGCGGCGGCAGCTCCGACTTCGCGCTCTACCTTCGCGTAATCGATCGATTTTCCATCACCGCCCCGCGCTCCGAGGCGTTCGACTTGTTCAGCCATCGCTTGCAGCGCGAGTGCGAGGTGCTTGTGTTGATCCGGCAGTTCGATCACGATGCGAGCCACGGGGCATCCTTCCGTCGAAGAGTCTTGGTAAACCCTCAATGGCACGGGCTCTGCCCCGATTTCAAGCGACCTGCAGCCTCACGCAGCGGGCGTCGCGTTCCGGATCTCTTCGGCGTTGCTCAGGATGAGATCCACACCCCCTGTGACGGCGGTCGGTCTCCTACTCGTGACCGCTCGCATGAAACGCCGCATCGCCACGAGTGGATCGACTCGCCCTCCAGTCCCACCGGGGCCGTCCTGCATACCGCGCGGCCGAGACATCTTCCTGAACAGGACCTCGTTGGATTGGACGTGGGACCCGTGGGACGACTGACCGCGAGGATCTGACGGCCAGCGCTAGGTCGAGCGACGAGGAGAGATGACACGCGCGAGACGAGAACAAGGCCACGAGTTACCGTGGAATGCCGATGGCCGACTGGACGCGAATCGCAAAGCGAGACCTGCTGGCGCTGCGCGCGCTGACGGTCCCACAATCGATCGCGATCGACGAAGCGCTTCTCACCTCGGACGTGATGCGTATCGTCACGCCGATCGAAGGGCCCCATCCACCATCGATCGCAGTGGCGCTCGGGATCGCGGGACGACGAACCCGCCGCACGTGAAACGCGAAAGCTTCGATGCGCTCTGTCGTGCCTGCCTGGACACGCTGAAGGCCACGCAAACTCGGTACGTCGTTGTCGGCGGGCTCGCCGTCACAGTGGTCGGGGAGTACGCGCGCGTCCGAGACTCGTAGCCTCGGTTGGACGATTGGAAATCGCGTCGTCACCACCCCACCACCACGGCGCGGCGACATGGACGGTGCGAATCGGAGTCCTTCGTGAAGCAGTCGCAACCGAGCCGTGCGCGTGCCGTCGCGAAGAATTCTCAATATTCTCCTTTTTTTTTTGCATCGCACGCCGTGTAGAACGAGCGTGCAGCGTTTGGGTCGTCGGGGACGACCATCGTTTGTTTGTTGGTTGGTAGCAGGTGAATCGAGCGAGTCGCCAAACCCGCGACTCGAACAACACCTCGTGGGTTTTGTCCGCCGAGAACCTTCTCGACGGAGACACCACGGGTGCGTCCTCGGTCGCCTGGAAAAGGAGCTTGTTCGTGCGTCACCTCCAGATTCTCGGTTGCCTCGCGATCCTCCTAATCGTCGTGTTCGCGCGCGCCTCGCGCGGTGACGGCGAGCCAGACTCTCTCGAGCCCGCTTTCGACGACACGACCGAGCCGATCACCGGCGACCCGGTGATGCCAATCCCCGGCTCCGAGCAACCGATGCGCGATCCGTTCACACCGTACGAGATCGGCAAGGGTGCGGGCTGGACGCTCGACGATCTCACCCCCGACGAGCAAGACGTCGCGCTGCGTGGCGTCGCCGTCAATCCGCAAGCCGTTCAGGATGCGTACGCTGACGCGGCGCGGGACCTCGCGGAGCGTGCCCGCGCCGAACATCCGGCGGCCGAGCTCGGGATCTCGAAGCTTGGCGAGATCGGCGTGGTGCCATGAGGGCGGCGCTAGTCCTCGTGCTCGCGAGCTGCGCGTCGAGCCCGTCGCTCGATACTGCGAAGCTCGAGACGCTCGACTACGTAGTCCCCAGCGGATGGACATCGCGACCGCTCGCGTCGCCCCACGGTTCGATGGTCGAGTGGACGCCGCAGCGCGACAACGATCGCAAGGAGTCGCTGGTGATCTCGCGCGTCGCGAATCCGGCGCTCGCACTCGATCGGAACCGGGCCTACCTGACGCGCGATCTGATCGGCGCGAACCGCGCGCTCCCGGAGGCGCGGTTTGGCGCGGCGACCTCGTTCGTCACCCGAGGTGGGCTACCCGGCCTGCGCGTCGAGGGCACGTTCACCCCGGCCGGGCAAGCGCAGCCCTATCACCGCCTGCACGCCGTGCTCGTCGAGGGGACCTCGCTCGTGCACGTCCTGTTCACCGCACGCGAGCTCGATCGCGATCAGATCGACGACGTCCTCGACGGCGTCCGACCCGGAGCCTGAACCATGCGTATCATCCAGCTCCTGATCATCCTCGCGAGCTCCGCGCTCGCCATCGACGCCCGCGCCGCCGAGATCTGTGGCAACGGCGTCGACGACGATGCCGATGGCATCGCCGACGAAGGTTGCTATCCCGCGCTCACCACCGGCCAGTGCGAGAGCCCGCTGTCATGTAGCGAGACCGGCATGGTGAGCCCGACGACCGGCAGTCTGCGCTACGCGCTCGATCCTGACCTCGCACCCCGCGTGCCGTGGGGCCCGGGTATCGGGTTTCGCCGTGTCTACCTGTCGCAATTTTCACCCGGTGGCGGCGCGCCCGCATACCGGACGTCGCTCGGCCCGCGCTGGGGACATACCTACGCGACGTGGATCGACTCGTTGTCCAGTCCCACCCGGGCCGTCCTGCATACCGCGCAAGGTCAGGACGTGTTGCTGAACAAGACCTCGTCGGACGCGACGTGGGACTACTTCACGCCGACGCCAGGCCATCACTTCAAGGAGTTCAAGCGGCGGCTCGCCGCGCCGAACGAGTACGAGATCAAAACGCTGACCGGCGAGAGCATGATGTACGACAGCGCTGGCCGGCTCAAGCAGGTGCGCGACAGCCTCGCGACGCCGAATGTCGTGACGCTCGAGTACGACGGCAACGCGCAGGTCTCGCGGGTGATCGATGCGTCGGGCAAGCGCCAGCTGCTGTTCGCGTACAGCGGTGGTGTGATGACGTCGATGAAGTTCCAGATCTACCTCTCCGGCGTGTGGACCGATCAGCACACCACGACGTTCGGCTACACCTCCGGCATCCTGACGACGGTCACCATCGGAGGTCAGCTCGCGACCACCAATGTCTACGCCGCGGGCTATCTGACCTCGATCCAGGACGGCAGCGGCAAGACGCTGGTCAGCTTCGTGTACGACGGCGCGACCGCGGGCAAGATCGTTCGCGTCGACACGCCGCGCGGCGTGGTCGGCTACGAGTTCGCGCCGTCGCGGACCCAGTGCACGGGCGCGACCAAGACCGCGCTCTACTTCCACAAGGCCAACACCACGAGCTGCACGACCGACGCGGATTGCGGTACCGGCAACCTGTGCGGTGGCAAGACCGGCGCAGGTGCGACCGGCCAGTGCTTCCGCGGTGCGCGGTGCCTGACGATCTCGAGCCCGAGCGAGGACGTGGTCACCGGCGTCAGCGCGTTCGCGGGAAGCAGCGAATCCTGCAAAGGCGCCTGCCTCGAGGCGATCGATCACGTCTGGAAGACGGTGGGTAGCGTCCTCGATCTCGGCGCGGTGCAGGATCCATCGCGCAACTACACGACCAAGGAATTCGATGGCAACGGGATGCCGACTCGCATCGTCTATGGCGATCCGGATTCCACGGCCGGCGGCGGGACGCGCGAGGTCTTCCTCTACTACGGCGACGCGAACGTGCCGGGCAAGGTCACCGAGGTCCGGCGAAAGAGCGATCTCGACGCGAGGGCATGCAACGCGACGACCACGCACGGGTGCGCACGAACGCTGCATTCGTACAACTCCGATCGCCTGCTTGGAAGCACGCAGCGGATCGGCACGACGCTCGACAGCGCGGGGAGCAACCTGGGCTTCGCGTACACCACGGGCTACACCTACAATGCAAAGGGTCAGTTGACGCAGATCGACGGTCCGCTGGCCGGCAGCGACGACGTCACGCTCCTCGAGTACTGGTCGGCGCCGAGCGATCCGATCAAGGACGGCTTCCTCCAGAACTACAAGCGCAAGAAGGACGCGACGACGTTCCTCACCCAGTCGTCTCTGACCTACGACTTCTGGGGCAACGCGACGTCGGTCTCGGACGTCGATGGCACGATCTCCTGCCAGACGTTCGACAGTGCGCGGAACTTCCTCACACAGCGCCGCGAGCAGATGGCCGGGCAGACCGACTGCACCGCGAACGCCGCGGATCTGGTGACGAGCTATGCGCGCGACTCCGCGTTGCGGGTCACCCAGCTGACACGGCCCGACGGCAGCTGCGTGATCTCCGAGTACGACGCGCGAGGCCGGCTGTCGAAGGTCAAGCGCCGCGACGACTGCAACGCCGCGTCGACGGGCGACACGCAGGAGCTCACCTACTCGGATGAGGGCTTGTTGATCATGACCGAGCTCAAGGACGCCGCGGGGACCGCCAAGAAGCGCCAGGAATTGACCTACTTCGATTCGCGGCGGCTCGAGAAGATGATCAACCCGGTGAACACGGCGAAGTGGACCACGCTGGCGTGGGACCCACGAGGCCTGCTCGAGAGCGTGACCGCGCTGGACGGAGCTACCAACCTGGGTAAGACGCAGTGGACGTTCAATGCCGAGGGTCGTGTCGAGAGCGAGCGACGCTATACGGCGGGCTTCTCTGCGTTCGATAGCTGGTCCGTCTTGTTCGGGTGGCTTGGCGATCAGAGCCAGGTCACCGACGGTGACGCCAAGGTGATCGGCTCGATCCGCGATGATCTCGGGCGGCTGGTCAAGCTCTCGGGCAACGACTACGTAGCCCAGGCGTCCAACTTCCCAACACTGCGCGTGTATGACGCGGCAAGTCGTCTGACGACCGTGGCCGAAGGATTCGGGGACGCGTTCGGACGTACGCACACCTTCTCGTTCGACCACCTGGCGCGCCCACTCGACGCCGACTACGCAGGGACCTGCAACAGCGTCAACGTCCCCGATATCGTGCGCGTCTACGACGGGCTGACGGGTGCACCGGCGTGCCCGGCAGGAACATCGTGTACGAACCTCGGGGGGCGGCTAGCCTACGTCAAGGTCAAGCTGATGTGCACCACCGCGGCTGGTCCCGACGGCGACTACACGCTCGAGCAGGAGACCTGGTACGGCTACGACGCCGCTGGCCGGCTGACCCACGAGTACATCTCCGACGACAACGGTCGCACGGCAGCGCACGTCTACGCGTGGACCAAGAACGGTGCGCTCAAGCAGGTCACGTTGCCTTCGGCGACGGTGCTCGGTGCAACGTACGACTCGGCTGCCTCCAATTCGAACAAGGACCGGATCGCGGCGCTCTGGCGAACGAACACCAGCACGCCGATCATCAACAACGTCCTGTACGATCCGTTCGGTCCTGTCAGCCAATACAATCAGCGCAACTCGCCGGGCTCGGGATTCTTCCGCACCCGGATCACTCGCAACCTGGCCTATCGGCAGACGCTCAACATCGTCGAGAAGACGGACGGGACGAACGTGCAGAGCTCGGTCACGATCGCCGAGGACACCAAGGGGCGAACCACACAGCGCGACTACTTCCCCAGCGATCCGACGATCGCGGGCCGCTTCGACTCGTTCTACACCTACGATCTCCAGGATCGCGTGGTCTGCGAGTCGACCACCTCAGGCACATGCCCGACGAGCGGCGCGACGCTGAAGAACAACCACAACGCGAGTCCGCCCTTCAAGGCTGCGGGGGACTGGAAGTCGCTGCTCCGCCCGATCCTCGGTTCGACGGGCGTCACCCATACCATCGGCCTCTACACCACGTTCCTTGGCGTCAACACGCACTTCATCTCGACGGTCGACCAGACCGGCGGAGCGCCAGTGCTCGGAACGACGACGTTCAACCGCAACGCTGATGGTTCCCGGTACCTAGATTCCAACAGCAGTGTGCTGACCAACGACCTGCGCGCATTCACGTACGACGAGCGAAACAACCTCACGAACGTGCGAGGTCAGTACAAGCCGGGCGCCTCGTGGAACTTCTACGACGTGGCGAGCGCGTTCGATGCGAAGAACCGGCGCGTCTTCAAGTCGTTCTACAACGAGACCACCCTGAAGACAGCGACGTGGTTCTTCTACTACGACGCGCTCGACCGCCTCGCCGAGGTCAAGTACACGCCGGACACCTCCGTCGCGACGACGTACAGCGTGTTTCAACTAGTGTGGCTCGGCGACAAGCTGGTCGCCTATTGGCAGACCGATTACCCGAGCGTGACAACCTCGAAGCGCTACGTCTCGACCGACGAGATGAATCGCCCGGTCGACATGATGTCGTGGCCGGCCTCCGGTGCTGCCGCTCGGGTGTGGACGATCAATCCCGATGCGTGGGGCAACGACACGGTCCTCGTGGGCTCGGCGGTCTTTCAGCCGATCTTGTTCGCGGGACAGTACAAGGATGACGAGACTGTCGCTTGGATGAACGATGGGACGACTCGACATCGACCTGGCATCGTCCTTAATTGGTACCGAACCTACGACCCGTGGATTGGAGCCTATCTGCAACTCGATCCGTTGATAGACTCGACGTGGAGTTCGTACCCATTTGTCGACAGCAGTCCCACCACAAGAAGTGACCGAGATGGACGCGCATGGGTTAACCATCCCGATGGCAGCCTCTTTTGGTGTAGCGACCAGTCATATGCGCCTGTGGAAACCGCAGAAGGGACGGAGCTTCGATCTGGAGCATGCTTCGAGTTTGGTATTAATAAAGGATCAGGCGGAGTCAATAACCACGACTATGATCCAGGAGATATTCCGACGGGCGGTGGGGGTGGCAGTGGTGATGGAAACAACAATAATACTGGGAGCACGCAGGATTGTAAAAGAGACGAGGAGTATGCTGCGTGTCAAACTGAGTATCTTGGAGCCGAAGCATGCATCGCGTGCTGCAACGTAACCATGGACAATCACATTCTATGTTGCGAAACTCACGAAACCTTTGAACCAAGCTGCTGGACAGTTGCCTTTGCAGACAACGAGATTTGCCTCCTGAAATGTGCCACTAAGGACGACGGGCCATTGTGGCTAACAGAACGGAGACGGTAATTTGCTAGTCGTCAAGGAAAGCAATAACGATGACTAGTCGGAACCCAAGCAAAAGGGACGCTCACTATAAGTCGAGCACCAAGCCGGCGTCCAAATTCGCTATCGTCGACACAGTCATATTCGTAGCTCCATCTGAAGGCCAATGGAATGGGAGGATTCTCATTGGAGTCCCCAAGCGTGTCCGCGGTCGGAAGTCCTGGTTCTGCGCCGTCTTCGCGGAGCGGATTACAGACAAACGGATTGCAGGCGCAACCAGGTTGCAAGCAATGATGCTGGCAATGCAGCACTTGGCTATAGCACTGTTTGCATTTGAAAGTGCCGGTGGACAAGTCCTTTCTCGGCAAGGCGCCCGATTGCCCGGACTCGATATCTTTGGGCGACTCTGGTGCAACGCCGAGAACTTACGAGACTTTCACGCGACGAACGTTGACCCCCGTCCTTGAGCACTGCCGCGTCGACTCCTCCATCCAGGCAGTTCAAACCCAGCAACAACAAAACTCGGGGAAACCTCAGCGCTCGACGAACGTCACGAGGTCCGCGTCCTCGGCGTTCGCGAGGGTCTCGCCGATCTTCTCGCCGTCAATCGCACCGCGCGAGAATCCGAGGATCGGGATGTGCAGCTCGCTTCCGCGCAGCTCGCCGAGCACGTCGCGCGCACCTTCGGAGGCGAGGTCGAGGAGGATCGCGCGAGGCCGGAGCGCGCGGGCGAGCCGGGTCAGCTGCGCGAGGGCGCGCGTCATCGTGACGACGGTGAAGCCGCGCGAGGACAGCAGGACGTCGAGCGCCTGAAGCCGCACCCGATCGTGCTCGATCACGAGGACCACGGCGCGATCGGGATCGGGGGCGAGATCCGCATAGCGAATCGCCGTCGTGCTCGGCGTCTTGGGGATCGGGATCGGTCCCGAGGAGGCATGGGGGTTGGCCTTCGCGCGGGAGCGGTACACGGCGAGGGCGACCTTGTTGAGGAGATCCTCGACGTCGAACGGCTTCTCGACCAGCTCGCTCGCCCCCACGTTGGCCAGGTTGACCTCGAGGCCGTGGACGGCGGTCATGATCAGGACCGGGACGTCGGCGTAGGCCGGCTCGTCGCGCAGCGCCTGGAGGAACTGCCGCCCGTTCATCCCGGGCATCATCAGATCGAGGAGGATCGCGTCGGGGCGGACCTGGTGGACACGGTCGAGTGCGTCCTCGCCGTCGACCGCGAGATCGACCACGTAGCCCTCATCCGAGAGCATGTTGCCCAGGGTGTCCCTGAGCATCGGCTCGTCATCCACGACGAGGACTCGCCCTTCCTTCATGATCGTGCCCCGGCCGAAGGTATCACCGGCGCGCGGGTGTATCATCGCCGGCGATGTCGACATCGTCGACGGTGCCGCCGCTCGCGACTGCCTACGAACTGCTGCGTCCGAGGATCCTGCAGCGGCTCCTCGTGCTGCGCGGCACGCTCGATCCTGCGCTCGGCCGGATGGACGAGCTCACCGCGAAGGCGCAGGTCGGCGCCGTGCTCGACCACCTTGGGAACTTCATCGTCAGCGGCGACATGGGACAGCATCGCGCGTTCCTCCACACGTTCATGGCGATGCGCGCAGCCGAGGCGCAATCGCCCGCGGCGGTGCTCGCGATGCTGGTCGCGATCGGCGACACCGCAGCGCAGGTTGCCCAGGATGAAGGCGCCGGCACGGCGGAAGGGGCCGAGCTGACGTTGCTCCTGACCAAGGTCACCGCCACGACGGCGCGTGCGGTCAACGACCTGATCGCCGAGGAGCTCGAGCGGCGGCTCGGGACGTGGGGCGACCTCCGCGCGAAGACGCAGCAGGAGACGGGTCGGTCGTGACGATGGCACCCAGCCTCACCATGCGCGTCGCCGGCGATACCAACGTCGGCAAGATCCGCACGACCAACGAGGACTCGATGATCCTCGAGCCCAAGTACGGCCTGTACGCCGTGCTCGACGGCATGGGCGGCGCGAACGCCGGCGATATCGCCTCGCAGATGGCGCGCGATGCGATCCGCGACTACGTGATCGCGCGGCGCGGACCTCCTGGCCTCGCAAGCTCGGCCAACCACGCACCGGCGCGGCAGCTGCTCGAGGCGGCGATCCAGGCCGGCTCCTCCTCGGTGTTCCAAGCGTCGCAGGCGAATCGAGAGCGCCACGGCATGGGG
>Ga0105049_10009940_pt1 | contig 10927 bp, 8 predicted proteins | sample MAT06_FD_78087 | JGI IMG/M metagenome (GOLD analysis project Ga0105049, IMG submission 78087) | Freshwater microbial communities from Lake Fryxell liftoff mats and glacier meltwater in Antarctica - MAT-06 | ecosystem: Environmental > Aquatic > Freshwater > Ice > Liftoff microbial mat | place... | reverse complement strand
CGAATGATGTGCCTGAACGAATTATAACGGTCTCCCCAGCAACATTTTCGGCCGTTACGCTGGACTGGTCGGAACATCGAACCAAACCCATCAGAATGAAAGAAATAAGAGCGATTTTCATGATAATCTGGTGGTTAGTTAAAAATGATAATCCAAACCAACACTTACCCCTATTGTTTGAGGGCGAGTAGTTAGGTCAGTTCCAGCACGAGTGCCCCGTTGAAGAGCCTGCTGAAAAATGCCGGCCATTGAGGCCGACCAACGCCGGGTAGGGCGATACCGGAATCGAAGTCCCGTTGACGCTGATAGAGTAACGGGCCGATAGACCATATCAGAATTCGTGATACTTAGTTGATTATTAACGTTGTTATGAATAAATAGGTTTGTTAGAAAGCCTCCTAAAACAGTGAAACCGAGCCGTTTTCGGGGCCGTATCTGATAGCCAAGCTGAACAGGTACCTGCACAAATGTATAATCGTTTGACAGAACCTGCGACCGCCCAATATCATACAAATTGGTGTTAATTAGAGGGTCGGAGGCACTGGGAGAGCCAAGTTTGCCAGGCGTAACACTGAGCGAAGCATTCGATAGAAAGCTGTTTTGCTTGTCGGAAACCCGGCTATTATTGAGCGCATCAGCATATAAATTCGACAAACGATTGCTGGGAAACAAAGAAGATACAATAGTTTGCACCGGGCTATTCACCGTGGAACGGGCTTCGAGATACCCCACGCCTGTTTCGACCGACCACCGACTGCTTAGCTGAATGCCACCTGAAAGTTGATAGGCCATCGACAAATCAGCCTGACTTTTGAGGGTGGGGTTAGCAGTGCTGTTTTGCGCAAAGGCATTGCTATACATTACCGTTGCTTGTTGCAAGCTAACAAGTGGGTTGTAGGACGATGGCATTACACTGACCGAGGCCCAGTGTTCTGACCCGGCTTTTTGAGCGCTAAGTTCGGCTGGAGCAATGGGTGTTTCTGTTGGTCGGAACCAGACAATCCGCTGGGTGCCATGCATAGCTGGAAGCTGGACTAGCCGGGTGGCCAGATTGGCCACTGTCATTTCTGACGAAGCATTTGCTGTGGCTATATCCGATGACACAATCTCAGGAATCTGCCCATCAATTGATGGCTGTCCAGATACTGTTTTAGGCGTTACCGATTGGCTAGAGGAGACTCCTGCAATCGCTTCGCCCGAAACAGGTTTCGTGTTCTGGGCTGGTTTGTCGTCGATATATTGATTCGATGAATTCATTGGTGGCTCAGGCTGCAAAACAGATGCCACTTTAGGCTGAGAGGTTAACTCTGGTTGTGCTAATGAAAGTTGTTCGCGATTATCGGCACCGGATAGTCGAACGGCGGACCCATTCGCTGCCAGGCGCTCTGAAGTTCTTGCTGTTGATTTTGACGGCTCGATAGGCCTATGCTGAGCTAGGTGGTCTGTGTTTTCAGGGGTAATTGCCTGAGAGGCTTTAGTGGGCTTACGGCTCAATGCGTTAGACTCGTTTGTCTGGTTTCTGGCTAGGTCACTGTTGATTTCAGAAGAGGTCTGCTTGCTGGCCATCGGCGTAACCTGACTCACAGGGTTAGCAGCGGGGATATTCAGACTCCACCAACCCAATAACATCAGCGCCACTGCAGCAGCCGCACTCCATCTCCAGGTAGAATACCAGCCCCAAAACGGCACAATAATAACTTGCTCCTCCTCTTCCCGGTCCAGATCCCGCTCAATGGCATCCCAAACACGGGGCGGGGGCATTTCAGAAGCCTCGTCGAAAAGACGTTGCCAATTTGGGTCGCCCTGACCGTGCGGTATCGGATTTATATGTTCGTTAAACTCACTCATTTCATCGTTGGTGTTCTGTGGAACGGGGTTCTGGTGAGCGACCGTCCATTTGTAACTTATGTTGTAACAGAGTACGAGCTCTGGAATATTGTGATTTTGATGTTCCTTCCGAAATTTCCAGCATTTCAGCTATTTCGGGATGACTGTATCCTTCAATAGCAAATAGGTTGAAAACAGCCCGGCATCCTGGCGGCAATTCCTGAATCAAGGCCAGCAGGTACTGGTAGTTAAGGGTTGGAAGGCTTAGGTCTTCCTGTGATATAAGCGGTGCCACCTCGTCGATGTCGGTTGCTTGATCCCAGGGTTGTTGGGTGCGGAGATACTTTAGTGCCGTGTTGATCACGATTCGTTTGAGCCAGGCCTCGAGCGGACAATCGAACCGAAACTGGTCGATGTACCGGTAGATTTTTACGAAAGCATCCTGTAACACATCCTCAGCACCATTTGGGTCTTTTGTGTAGCGTTTGCTAACCACAAAGAGCTTTCCGGCAAACCGCTCATAGAGCTGTCGCTGCATGGTTCGGTCCTGTTTTCGGCACCCTTCTACCAGATCATAATCGCTCAGCATATCAACGTTGACAAAATATAGACCCCATTCTTGCCCGAAGGGTTGGAATGAAGCAAAAAAAAACTCAAAAATTTTGAGGGATATTACTCAACGAAAGAGCTTTACAGTAATATGAACCGGAGAACCCTACTCGAAAAAGCCCTACTACTTACCGGGGCTACCACCCTGTCACCCTTGTTAGGAGAATCTTTTAGTACAGACAAGTTACAAAGAAAGCGAAACTTTCTTATTGGAGCTTGCGATTGGTCAATAAATGGGTTGGCTTCACTTAAGGCTTTTGATACGGCAAAACAGATCGGATTAGATGGTATTCAAGTCAGCCTAAATTCCGTAAAAGATGAGGTTTACCTACGCGATCCGGCCATGCAGCAGCAATATAAAGATGCTGCCAAACGTACTGGCGTTGCTGTTAGCGGCCTGGCTTTGGGTATTCTGAACGAGATTCCCTATAAATCGGAAGCCCGGACGGAGCAGTGGGTTCAGGACAGTGTAGATGTGGCAAAAGCGTTGGGGGTGAAAGCGATTTTACTCGCCTTTTTTGGTAAGAACGATCTCAAAAATGACCCAATAGGCACTCAGGTTGTTGTCGAACGCCTGAAGGCCGTTGCCCCCAAAGCTGAAAAATCCGGTGTCACGCTGGGTATCGAATCGTGGTTGTCGGCTTCCGAACATATGGCTATTATCGACGCCGTCGGTTCGCCCGCCGTGAAGGTCTATTACGATGTTTGCAATTCGAGCGTGATGGGGTACGACATTTTTCAGGAAATGCGCGACTTGGGTAAAAAGCAGATCTGTGAAGTACACATCAAAGAAAATGGTTTCCTGATTGGGCAGGGCAAGGTGGATATGAAACGGGTTCGGCAAACGCTTGACGAAATTGGCTACCGGGGTTGGTTGCAACTGGAAGGAGCTGTGCCGAAGGATAAATCAATGATGGATAGTTACCTGGAAAATATTAAAGCTGCCCGGCAGCTATTTAGCTGATATGAAAACCTCCCTTCTACCACTCTCGCTTCTACTGCTGCTGAGTGCAGGCACTGTTCGCGACGATGATACGGGCAAACTCTACCTGCCCGACGACCTTGAAGCTACGCTTTGGGCCGAGTCGCCCATGCTGTTCAATCCGACCAATCTGGACGTAGATGTACGTGGGCGGATTTGGGTAACCGAAGCCGTAGACTACCGCGATTTCAACAATAAACCCGACACGCACCTGCACCACCCTGAAGGCGAGCGGGTTGTGATTCTGGAAGATACCAACGCCGATGGTAAAGCTGATAAGCAAACGATTTTTGTGCAGGACAAAGAACTTGTGTCGCCCCTCGGTATTTCTGTGATTGGCAATAAGGTGTATGTATCGGCGGCCCCGAACCTGTTTGTTTATACCGACGAAAACGGCGATGATAAAGCTGACAAACGCGAAATTTTCTTGACGGGTTTTGGCGGATTGGATCACGACCATTCACTGCACGCGCTGGTGGCCGGGCCGGATGGCAAGTACTATTTCAACACGGGTAATGCCGGACCGCACCACGTAACCGACAAAAGCGGCTGGGCGCTCCGGTCGGGGAGTTTGTACGTGGGTGGAACGCCTTACAACAAAATGAATAAGGGCAATCAGGTCAGCGATGATGGTCGGGTTTGGGTGGGGGGCCTGGCCCTGCGCATCAACCCCGACGGAACGGGCCTGAAAGTGATGGGTCATAACTTCCGTAATAATTACGAAACATGCCTGGATTCCTACGGGAATATGTGGCAGAACGACAACGACGATCAGGTGGTGGCCTGCCGCACAAGCTGGCTCATGGAAGGGGCCGACGCGGGCTATTTCAGCAAAGATGGCACCCGCTACTGGCAGGGCGACCAACGGCCCGGTCAAACGATTCCAATGGCGCACTGGCATCAGGATGACCCCGGTGTGATGCCCGTTGGCGACATCACCGGAGCCGGTTCTCCGACGGGGACGGTATTTTACGAAGGTGACGAACTTGGCCCGAATTACCGGGGAATGTTGCTCAGTGCGGAGGCTGGCCGTAACGTGATTTTTAGTTATAAACCCCAGCCAAAGGGGGCCGGTTTCCAACTTGACCGGACGGATTTTATCAGCACGTTTCCGAAAGTGGACGAGAATTATAAATGGAACGATGTTGGTGATGATACGCGCAAGTGGTTTAGACCCAGCGACGTGGCTGTGGGGACAGATGGTGCGCTGTACATTGCCGACTGGTATGACCCCATTGTGGGTGGCCACGCCATGCACGATAAAAAGGGTTACGGGCGCATCTACCGGGTTACCCCCAAGGGCAAAAATCTGCCAACGCCTAACCTGAATTTGACTATTATAAAAGGACAGATTGAAGCACTGAGGAACCCGGCTACCAACGTCAGGATGCAGGGCTTTGCCGCGTTGCAGGCGCAGGGCGAAAAAGCGGTGAAGCCGGTGAAGAAACTGCTCGAATCAGCCAATCCGTTTGTGCGGGCGCGGGCCGTGTATTTGCTGGCTTCTTTGGGGCCGAAGGGTATTGCAGAGGTGGAAAAAGTGCTGGCCTTCGGCGACGACCAACTGCGGGTTGCGGCTTTCCGGGCGTTGAAAGGCACCGCCGATTTTCAACCAAAATACTTAGCCGCTAATCCCTCGGTTGCCATTCGCCGGGAAGTGGCCATTGCCCTGCGCGATGTGCCATTCGATCAATGTAAAGAGGCACTCCGAACGTTGGTTCGGGGTTATGATGGCAAGGATCGGTATTATCTGACTGCTCTCGGTATAGCCGCCGACAAGAAAGAGGAAGAATTGTTTGCCCTTCTGAAATCCAGCATACCTGCTGATCCCTTAGCCTGGGATCAGAAAACAGCCAACCTGATTTGGGAACTTCACCCGGCAAGTGCCGTGGACTTGCTGGAACGTCGCGCACAGGCCCCCACCCTCACCGCCGACTCGCGCAAGCAGTCTATTACAGCTTTGGGGTTTATCAAGAGTCAGATGGCAGCCAAAGCAATGGTGAATCTCTCGAAACTGGCTGACACGATAGTGGCGAATCAAGCCCGGTATTGGGTCAACTTCCGGCGCGGCAACGACTGGGCAACGCTGCTTAATTGGGATGAATTGATGCCTCCCAGGTTGTCAGAAAATGAACAAAAGATGTTATCCCTTCGCCAAAAGCTGATGGATGAATATGTATCGGAGGCTGACAAAACAAAAGTGGCTTTGCAGATGGCCCGCAACCCCGAAGGCGGACGGGTGTTGGTGGGGCTGGCGGCTGACAAAAAACTGCCCGACGCGCTCCGAAAGTCGGTGGGGGAGGTGATTTTCCAGAACCCTGACCAAAGCGTTCGGACAATGGCTGGTGACTATTTTGCGCGTCCCGGCGTGGAGAAAACCGTGTCGTTGAAGCAAATTGCCGCCCTAACGGGTAATGGTTCAGCGGGTTTGGCCGTGTTCAAAACCAATTGCGCCACCTGCCACAAGCATGGCAGTCAGGGTGCGGAAATCGGCCCGGAACTAACCAAAATTCACGAGAAGTTTGATAAGAACGGCTTGTTAGATGCCATCATCAACCCCAGCGCGGGGCTGGCATTTGGCTATGAACCCTGGCTGATGACCACAAAAAACGGGCAAACCTATTATGGCTTCCTGATTTCGGATGGGGCCGAGGCCGTGGTGATGAAAGATGCCGCCGGGCAAAAACACACGATTCCAACCACCAGCATCACCTCCCGAAAACAGTACACCACCAGCCTCATGCCCGATCCCGTTTCAATGGGTATTACTGAGCAGCAACTGGCCGATTTAGTAGCGTATTTGATGAAGTGATTTAGCCGCATTATCTTTGGTTAAACCACTTTCATAAATGACCAGCGACGAACGGCGCGACTTGTTTGAGTTGAAAGCTTTTTTGGAAAAAGCAATTGTAAGGGTTGACAACCAACTTATCTTTACAGACCCTGATGTGTCAGAAAGGGACTATGATTTTTTGATCGACAAAGTCAAAATGTACAGAAACAATTTGGAGCAGATTTTACAATTGCTTCAGACAGACGATGATAGCTAATGAAAATTGTTGATGAATACTACGAACGAATTAAGCAGGCCGCTTCTGTAGAGGAAAAGAAAGCAATTGCCACTGAACTGCATACGTTAGCCCAACAGTTCGATTCGGTAAATCGGAGCGAATATGAAGGAGCAATGCGTGAAAAACTCTTTCAGGTTGTAGCTACTTTGCCTGAAATTGACGCGGCTGTGCATAAGACGCAAAACCTGATTGCAGCTATCGAAGCTCGTCGGTCGGTGCAGGTTTAACAGGAACTCTCCGCCACCTTACTATTTATTTCCCTCATTGAAAAACACGGTCAAGCCATCTTTACCAGCCACAACAATGTCTTTTCGGCCGGTTCCGCGCAGGTCGTGCAGGGCAAAATAAAGCCCCGTTCCCTTGCCTTCGCCCGCCGGGCCATAGGATATAGTGTGTTTAGTGAATGCCTTCCCGTCCCATGTAAAATAGTATAGGCCCACTTCGTCGTAGCAGCCGGGATCTCCATCGTTGTGGGCGCGGAAACGTTTACCCGTAATGAGATCAGGGCGATTATCTCCGTCGATATCAGCCCATTCCATGCTGTGATATTGGGAGTTTTTTTCGTCAATTACATGCTTGATCCAGGTACGTTTGCCATCGCTACCCTTTTTTTGCTCGTACCAGTGGAGACCGTACCCGTGGCCCTGCCCCACAATCAGGTCGGCTAGCTTGTCGGCGTTCAGGTCAGTCACGATAATGGGAATGCTGGCCGTGCCGAGGTCGAACTCCTGGTGATGTTTCCAGCCTTCGTTGCCCATATTCTCCACCCAACCCTTGGGGATGATGAAATCGCCTTTCCCATCGCCATTGATGTCGCCGAAACCGATCCCATGCCCCTGCGTTGAGGCCACTGGAATCTGGCGGAAGGTGTTGGGTTTGTCAAGCTTAAAGTACTTCAGGGGTTTATTAGGATTGTTGGGCACAATCTCGACTATACCATCGCCATCTATGTCCCAGGCTCGGGTAGTTTCCACATTACCCACCTCAGCAATATCATGAATGGGCCACGTTTTTCCAGTTGGACCAGTATTCTCCAGCCAGCGAAGCATGCCGCCAAACCACCCCCCCGTCACCACGTCCTGATCTCCATCTCCATCGACGTCTAACGGAATGGTCGAAAAGTCATCGTAATATTCGTCGAAGCGTTTCTGATCGCCAATGAGTTTACGCCTGCGGAATGAGTTTTTGCGCTCGTCAGCATTTTCGTACCAGAAATCACCAGAGACCAGATCGGGTTTGCCGTCTTTATTGACATCAATAATACCCACCGACTCGAAACTTTCGGCGGCAACAAAATGCCGGGTGAATTTCACGTCGCGGGTTGCCCGAGAGGGTGAGATTCGAGTAGTAGAGGCTGTAAACAGCGATAGAAGCAGGATGTAACAGAGGGTCGTTTTCACAGATCTGGAATTGAGCATGCTGGCGATGAAGCTGCCAATAAATGCTTTGTTAATCATTATGGTGACAAGCAACGCTTTTTTTAACAAGTGATTAATTTACTGGTTTCTTTTTAGTAAGAATTGATTGAATGTTACAATGAACAAAGATACTAAACGTAACAAATGAGCCACTAAATGTGGTAAAGACTGGTATTGAGAAAGTCAGTTTGCGCTGGATTGGGGTACTGTCTGTTATGATTCTTTTAAATTCCCAATTATACGTTTTTACGAAAGAGCATAACCGGACCTTTGCGGAATCAACCAAAAAGACTTGTTATGCCCATTTTCTATCAATCTACTTTATCACCTATATTCATCTTCCGCTGGGGAATACAGCTTTGTATCCTGATAGCCCTGGGGTTGCCGACTGTTGTTCAGGGGAAGTATTATGTACCCGATCTAGGCTCCAGTATGAATAGCCGAAACGAGCTAGTGAAAGCTGACCTTACCATTAGCGGCCGGGTAACAGATGCTTCGACTAATGAGGCACTGGCGGGCTGTACAGTCGTATTAAAAGGCAGTCAGAAAGGTATTACTACTGATGCCAACGGCGAATTTCGGATTGTAGTCCCGAATGGAGAGGCCGTTCTGGTTATTGGGTTTATTGGATTTGTATCGCAGGAAGAGCGCGTAGGTAATCGAACCAGTTTAACTGTAGCACTAAAACCTACGGCCTCCGAACTGGCGCAGGTCGTAGTAATTGGCTATGGTACCACCACCAAGAGAGACGCAACGGGCGCGGTTAAGACCCTGAAAAGCACTGACTTTAACCGGGGTATTATCAACTCGCCGGAGCAACTGTTGCAGGGCCGGGTGGCTGGTGTAAACGTAACGTCGGCTAGTGGGGAGCCAGGTGGTCGGCAGAGCATTACCATTCGCGGGCCGGGCGGTGTCAGAACGGGCAGTACGCCCCTGTTCGTCCTCGACGGGATTCCGCTCGATAACTCCGGCACAGGCGGAGTCACCAACCCGCTCAACTTCCTGAATCCGCAGGACATCGAAGCGATTGACGTACTGAAAGATGCCTCGGCTACGGCCATTTACGGAGCGCGGGGCGCCAACGGCGTAATCCTGATTACGACCAAGAAAGGTAAAGCCGGTACAGCTAACCTGACTCTCTCAGCCAACGTCGGGGTGTCCAATATCGCCCGGCCCATCGAACTCTTCAACGCCGACGAATTTCGGAAGCAGGTGGTGGCTGTCGGGGGCGTGGTCGATGACCAGAAAACCTCGACCGACTGGCAGCGCGAAATCAGCCGGAGAGCCATCACCCAGGATTACAACATGGCGTTCAGTGGCGGCACCGACCGGCTCACTTACTACGGTTCATTGGGCGTTCAGAACCAGGACGGTATCCTGAAAAATAGCCGCCTGAACCGCTACACAGGTCGTTTCAATGCGTCGCAGAAATTCCTGGAGAACCGGCTCGTGCTGGACGTAAACATGACCGCATCGCAAACGCTGAACGAACGCCCGCCTATCGGAAGCATCATCGGGGAAGCGCTGTCGGGCAACCCAACCTTCCCGGCCTACGATGCAACGGGCGTACCGGCCCGGTTTCAGGCGTTCACCAACCCGCTGATTACGCTGGCCCTGAACAAAGACCTGACTACCACTAACCGCGTGGTTGCCAGCGTGTCGCCTTCGTTCAAAATCACTAAAGACCTGACCTACAAACTGAATCTGGGCGTAGACAATTCGAGTTCGACCCGCGATGTGCAATCGCTGGCCAATGCGTTGCCGTTGCAGGAAGGTCGCCTGGATGCGATCTACGCCAACAACCGCAATGTGCTGATTGAGAATTATTTCACCTACAACTTAGCCCGAAACGACCACAACCTGACTGCCCTGCTGGGGCATTCGTATCAGAAAATTTCGCTGTCGGGCCGAAACTGGAACATCAACAGATTTCCGATTTCGGCGGTCGAACCGATCAACAACCCCGGTTTGGGGCAAGACCTGACACTGGTCAACAACCGACCCGGCGGCTTCGCGCTCGAAAACGAACTGCAATCATTTTTCTCGCGGGTGAACTACCAATTCCGCAATCGCTATCTGTTCACGGCAACGGTCCGGGCCGATGGGTCGAGCAAGTTCGGGGCCAACAACAAGTACGGCGTGTTCCCGTCGTTCTCGGCGGGCTGGCGGCTGTCGGAAGAAAACTTCCTGAAATCGGGGCCGTTCTCTGACCTGAAACTGCGTGCGGGCTGGGGACAAACGGGTAACCAGGAGATTCCGTCGAAAATCACGCAGGCGTTATTTACTGCGTCGGTGGGGCCAGCCACGAGTTACCCCCTCGATGGCTCGACCAACTACCCGGCGGGCGTAACCTACACCCGGTTGGCGAACCCCGATATTCAGTGGGAAGTATCGACCCAAACCGACATCGGCCTGGACTTCGGTCTGTTCAACGGGGCGTTGACGGGTACGGTTGACTTTTTCCGCAAGGTGTCGGGCAAGATTCTGCTCGAAGTGATACCGGCTGACCCCATCCAGCCGGCCTCGACCTACTGGACAAACGTGCCGGACATGACGATCACCAACCAGGGCCTTGAACTGGACCTGAACTACCGCCACGTGAGTACCAACGGATTCCGGTTCGACGTGGGTGGTAACATCACGTTCATCAAAAACATCGTGAATAACTCGCCTTACTCGGTTATCACATCCGGGTCGGCATCGGGCGCGGGCCTAACCTCGGCAACGGTGAACGGCTACGTGAACGGCCAACCCATCGGTACGTTCTTCCTGCGCGAATACATCGGTATCGACGATAAGGGCGTGAGTAAATACAGCGATACCAACGGCGACGGCATTGGCGGAACCGACAAAGACCGGATTGCCGCCGGGAGCGCACTGCCAACGCGGCAGTTTAACTTTAATACCAGCGTAGGCTACAAAGGCTTCGACTTGACGGCCAACTTCAATGGCGTGTCGGGCAACAAACTGTATGACAACACGGCCAACGCATTTTTCTACAAAGCCCGCTTAGTGAAAGGCTT
>Ga0105049_10009939_pt1 | contig 10927 bp, 8 predicted proteins | sample MAT06_FD_78087 | JGI IMG/M metagenome (GOLD analysis project Ga0105049, IMG submission 78087) | Freshwater microbial communities from Lake Fryxell liftoff mats and glacier meltwater in Antarctica - MAT-06 | ecosystem: Environmental > Aquatic > Freshwater > Ice > Liftoff microbial mat | place... | reverse complement strand
GTCGTCGAGGTGCGGTGGCGGAGCCGCCAGATGATGGCCCCTACGGCGAGCAGCACCGTTCCACCCATGATGCTGGCGGCGGGGAGTGCGAATCCGAGGGCAAAGCACCCGATCAGCCCGAGGACCGGGAGGGCGCGGGGCCATCGGCGTTCGTCGGCCGTGAGGGTGAGCGCTGACGCGTTGGCGATGGCGTAGTAGGAGAGCACGGCGAAGGAGCTGAACCCGATCGCGCCCCGAACGTCGGCGACGAGGACCACGGCGATGACCGCTGCGGCGACGGTGAGCTCGGCGCCGTGGGGCACGCGGCGGGTGGGGTGCACGGCGCCGAGCCAGCGAGGCAGATCGTGCCCGCCGGCCATCGCGAAGGTGGTGCGGCTGACGCCGACCAGCAGCGACAGCAGGACGCCGAGCGACGCGACCGCGGCACCGACGCGCACCACAGGGGCGGCCCAGGCGAGCGTGCCGGCCTCGACCACCGCGGTCAACGGGGCGGCGGTGGCGGCGAGGGTGTCGGCTCCGACTGTCGCGAGCGCGGTCAGCGCGATGGCGGTGTAGAGGACGAGGGTGATCCCGAGCGCGAGGGGGATGGCACGGGGAATCGTGTGAGCCGGGTCGCGGACCTCCTCCCCGAGCGTGGCGATGCGGGCGAAGCCGGCGAACGCAAAGAAGAGCATGGCGGCGGCTCGGAGGATCCCGCTGATGCCGCCATCGGTGAGTGGCCCGATGTTCGTGGTCGTCGGGTCAGCGGTGATCCCGGTGGCGACCACGGTGGCGAGCGAACCAACGACCACCGCCACGATGGCGCGGGTGAGCCAAGCGGTTCTCTGTACGCCGAGCAAGTTCACGGCCGTGAGGGCGACGACGGCGCCGATGCCGAGCGGGCGGGCGAGGTCGGGGTTGGCGTAGGTGCCGAAGGTCAAGGCCATGGCCGCGCAGCTGGCGGTCTTGCCGATGACGAACCCCCATCCGGCGAGGAACCCCCAGAGGTGGCCGAGGCGCTTACGACCGTAGACGTAGGTGCCGCCCGACGCGGGGTAGAGCGCGGCGAGCTGCGCAGAGGACGTTGCGTTGCAATAGGCCACCCCCGCCGCCAAGGCCAGGCCGATCAGCAATCCGCCGCCGGCGGCGGCGGCGGCCGGTCCGACCGCTGCGAACACCCCTGCACCGATCATCGACCCGAGGCCGATGATGACGGCGTCGAAGGTGCCGAGCTGACGCGACAGGCGGCTCGGGGGCTGGGAGGACTCCTCGCCGGTCAACGCAGCTGTGGTGTTCGGAGGTCAGCGAGCAACAGCGCCACACGGCCCTCGATCTCGTCTGTGACGTGTTGAAACGTCGCGTAGGTCGCCTCGTTGCTGCTGCTTGCGTTGGCGGGGTCGGCGATGCTCCAGTGCGCGGCGATCGGTGACCCCGGGAACTCAGGGCAGATCTCGCGCACCTTGTCGCAGACCGTGATGATCCGATCGAAGCGGCTTCGGGTGAAGCGGGTGAGCGACTTCGTTCGGCGACCCGAGATGTCGACACGGCGCGCCGCCATCGCCCGCACGGCGTTCGGGTGCAGCGGTTTGGGATGACTGCCCGCGCTGCGGGCCTCGACCGTGCCCGCCGATCGGTGTTCCACGAGGGCCTCCGCGATCTGAGAGCGCGCGCTGTTGCCGGTGCACAGGAACAGCAGTCGTGGCCGAGCCCGGCGTGGCGGGTCGTCCGGTGGGGCCGGCGCGAGCGAGAGCCCGGGATGGAGCGAGAGCCCGGCTTCCCCGAGAAGGTCCCGGCAGCGGAACAGATTGGCCCGGTAGTAGACGTCGCGAGCGTCAGCCGAGCTTCGGCGGGCGCTGACGATGCCGGCGCGTCGAAGCTCCGCCAGATGGTACGAGACCAGGTTCTGCGGCTTGTCGACGAGCTGCACGAGCTCGCCGACGCGGCGGTCGCTTCGGCCGAGCTCGACGACCAGGTGCCATCGCACTGGGTCGCTGAGCAACCCGAGGATCCTCGGCGGTGGTGTCGCTACCATGGCGCTATTACATCAGGTGAATTTGATGCATTACAAGTCGGTGGAGGGTGCATTCCGGCTCGGCGGGTGAGCCACAAATAGTTCATTCTGGACTGGATTCATTCAGGACTGTAGGGTTGAGCCATGACTGGTGCCGCCGTCCGCACGATCGACGCACTCGAACGGGTCGGCACCGCTCTGGCTGATCCCACCCGCCGCCGCATCCTGCTGGTCCTCCTCGAAGGACCCGCGTACCCCGCTGATCTCGCCGACGCCCTCGGGTCAGGTCGCACGAACATCTCGAACCACCTCGCGTGCCTTCGCGGGTGCGGGCTGGTCTGGGCCGAGCGTGAAGGTAGGCAGGTCCGATACGAGCTGAGCTCCCCGCGCCTGGTTCACGCCCTGAACGATCTTGTCGAGCTGGAGCTCGAGGTCGAGCAGCACCACCTGGATCTCGATGGCCGCCGCTGAGCACGACGGACATGACCATGGGACCGCCGCTGTCCAGCTGGCACCACGTCCCGGCGGTCACGATCGCGCGGCAGCGGTGCGACGAGCTCGCTGGCTGAACGCGGCGACCATCGGGTGGAACTCCGTTGAGGGCTTGGTGGCAGTGACAGCGGGGCTCGCCGCCGGGTCGGTGAGCCTGATCGGCTTTGGGTTCGACTCGGCCATCGAGGTCTCCGCCGCGCTCGTGCTGGCCTGGCGACTGCACCAGGAGCGGAGGGGCGGGTGCATGCAGTCCAGCGACCAGCGCGCCACCCGGGCCATCGCCGCGAGCTTCGTGGTGCTCGGTGTCTACGTCGGGGTCGAGTCGATCCGGGATCTGCTCGGCACTGCTCGGCCGGACTCGAGCATGGTCGGGATCGCGATGGCCGCCCTCTCGTTGATGGTCATGCCGTTCCTGGCTCGAGCCAAGCGAGCCCTCGCCCCGGTGCTCGGGTCCGCCGCTGCGGTGGCCGATGCCAAGCAGACCAACCTGTGCGCGCTGCTCTCGGCGATCCTGCTGGTCGGCCTGGCGAGCAACGCGGCTCTGGGCTGGTGGTGGGCCGACCCGATCGCCGGTATCGGCATTGCTGCTCTCGCCCTCCTCGAAGCCCGCCGCACCTGGGCGGCCGAGTCCCTGGCGGACACGTGCTGCGCGTGAGATGGACGCCGCCCGTGGACACGACGACGGTCATCGCCTGCGAGGGCTCGACCCTCCTGGTCGTCGCCAGCGCCCTCCTGCCCTTGGCCACCAGGCCGACCATCCGCCGGGGCCGCTAGGCCACGGGCGACTGGCGGGGGGCGACCCGATCGAGGAGGAGCTCGGCGTCGGCCGGCTCGAGGGGGTGGGCGAAGAGGAATCCCTGAGCGAACTCGCAGTGCTCATCGCGGAGCTGGTCTCGTTGGGCCTCGAACTCGACGCCTTCGGCCACGGTGGCCAGCTCGAGCGTGCGTCCGAGGTCGAGCAGACCGCGCACGATGGCCGGGATCTTGTCTCGGTCGTTGATGCTGCTGATGAAGGATCGATCGATCTTCAGGATGTCCACAGGGAACTGCCGCAGGTAGCTGAGCGACGAGTAGCCGGTGCCGAAGTCGTCGATGGCCAGCCTGATGCCCAGCCGCCGAAGCTCGTGCAGTCGCTCGGCGGCAAGGGCGGTGTCCTCCACGAGAGCCGTCTCCGTCATCTCCACGACGAGCCGGGACGGATCGAGGCCGGAGGCCGACAGCGCCTGAGCGACGTGGACCAGCAGGTCGGGGGAGGCGATCTGACGGGCCGAGACGTTCACCGACATCGTCAGCTCGTGGTGCTCGGGGTGGGAGCGATGCCAGTCGGCCGCCTGGCGGCACGCTTCATCGAGCACCCACGCGCCGATGGGCACGATCAGTCCGCTGTCCTCGGCTAGGGGGATGAACTTGTCGGGCATGACCACGCCCAGCGACGGGTGGTGCCACCGAAGCAGCGCTTCGAATCCGACGATCGCCTCGGACTCCAGCTCCACGACGGGCTGGTACACGAGTGCGAACTGTCCGGCGTCGAGGGCGCCCAGAAGGTCGGCCTCGAGCTGGAAGCGCTCGACCGCGGCTGTCCGCATCTCTGAGTCGTGCACGACCCAGCACCCCTTTCCCGTCGCCTTGGCCCGATACATCGCCACATCCGCCTCCCGCAGCAGAGAGCCCGAGGTGGCCTCGGGGTCGCCGCACGCGATGCCCAGACTGGCGGAGATCGACACGGTCTGGTCAGTCAGCTCGACGGGTGCGGAGAGTGAGGCGAGGATTCGATCGGCAATGGTGGTCGCTTCGTCGAGGGGCCGAGAGCTCTGCTCGAGCAGCACGGCGAACTCGTCGCCTCCGAGCCGGGCCACGGTGTCGCTCGGGCGAACGGCTGCGACGAGGCGGCGAGCAACCTCGCGCAGGAGATCGTCGCCCGCCGCGTGGCCGAGGGCGTCGTTGACCGACTTGAACCCGTCGAGGTCCAGGAAGATCACGGCAGGCTCGAGACCGGTTCGGGCATTCCGGCGAAGGGCGTGCTCGACGCGATCCGAGAACAGTGCTCGGTTGGCCAGATCGGTGAGTCCATCGTGGAACGCCTGGTGGGTGAGCTGGTCCTGCGCGTTCCGACGCTCCGTGATGTCGTGCAGGTTGATGAGGATGCCGCTGACGTCGGGATCGGCGGTGAGGTTCACCACACGGGCGGCGAGCCAGATCTCGTGGCCATCGCGGTGGATGACTCGAAGCTCGCTCTCGTAGGATTCGCCCGGGCGACGCGCCACTCGTCGGAACCGAGCGCGCGTCTCCTCGACGTCGACGGGAGCCACCAGGAGGAAGACGTCCGCGCCAGCGGTCGGCGCGTCGGGGTGTCCCACCAACGCGGCGAAGGCTTTGGCTTCGCTCATGATGATCCCGTCGGCGTTCACGATGACCGATGCATCGGCGGCGTGGGCCGCGAGAGTTCGTGCCTGCCGCTCACGCGACCGGATGAGTGCCCGGGACTGATCGGCGGCCCGCGAAAGCTGCGATGCCCTCAGAAACGCCAGGACCACGAACGCGACGGTGGCCGCAAAGAGCGGAAACGGGTTCGGGTCGTTGCCTCGAAGCCATCCGGCGATCTCGATCGCTCCTGGGAGTGCGAGCGGAAGCATGGCGACGGCGATACGACCGTCGCCGACCCGACGGTCGTCGTCGATTACAGGCTCTACGGTCGGTGCGGCCAGCGGCGGTTGCCACGCCGCCGTCGCGAGGAGCACGGCCCCGAGCAGCCACCCTGCGTTCAGCCACGTGGTCACGGCACTGGTGGGAGTCAGCACGGTGAAGAAGACATCGGATCCGAACCAGAACGCGGACCCGCCGACGATGCGGGCCGCGACTGCTCGATCCATGCGCCTGGCGAGCACCGCCCGGACCACGAGGGCGACGAGCACCGAGTCGAAGGCGGGATAGAGCGCCCAGACGATGCGGGCCAGCGGTGGACTTCCACCGTCGCTGATCAGCCCGCCGGGCGCGAGCTGCCATTGCAGCAGCAGCACGAAGATCGTCACCGCCGCGATGTCGATCCAGGCGTCGACGTCGAGCCGATGCCGCCCTTCGTTGCGGATCACCAACAGCAACGCCGCTCCGATCGCAACGTACGCGCCTAGCCAACCGATGTCGCCGACGGAGATCGCAGGTTCCTCCCCCGTGGTCCACACGAGCACCTGGTAGGTGAGGTCCCCCGCCGCAGAGAGGCTGACCCCTGCGGCGACGAGCGCAGCCATGGGTCCGCGAACTCGGAACCAACCCGCCCACGCGGCGGCGCCGGCCCCGAGGCTGATCGCGAGATAGGAGACCTCGCTGGCGCGCCCAGCCGGGACGACGAGGTGGACGGCCACCGCAACCAGTCCGGCGCTGAGGACAAGCCGCATGGTCCGGCGCGAGGCGACGTTCCCCGACTCGCGGGGGGCGCCGATCGACTCAGGCTCAGGCTTCATTCCGGTGGCATCGGCCGACGCGTGCCTCCCGCGGCAGACTCATTCGCGCGGTCACCCGCTGTCCATGCGGACGATGACACCCGTAGTCAACCCTCTGGCGCGACCAACCACCGGCGGGGTGCGGCCGCGCGATGCACAACGGACGAACAACCGCTCTGGAGCACCGTCGCCTGCCGGCCGATGGTGCGGACAACCTGGAGGGGGTGTAGTCGTGGATCGTTCAGCGTGGCGCGAGCTCGTGCCGGACCGGAGGGCGGCGCCTGCCATCACCGCGGCTGTCAGCGCGGCTGCCATCGCCTTCGCGCTCGGACGCGCTGTCCAGGCGCCGCGACTGCTCACCATGGTGGCGGCCCTGGCCGCCGGAGTGTGCGCGGGCATGGCCTGGACGGCTTCGGGTCGATCACGGGTGGCCTGGTGTGCGTTGGGCCTGGGCAGCTTGTTCTGGTGCGCTGGGCACACCGCCCGCACGGCTTGGGAGGCGGTTCCCGCACCCGGGCCTTCTCCGGTCTCGTTCGGCGCGGTCGCGGCGGTCAGCTCATTGGTCTGCCTGTCGGTGGGGTCGCTCCTGCAGCTCGACTGGCCGGTGCGCCGAGTGGCCCAGGTGCGAGCCGTGGCAGAAGGTCTCATGATCGCAAGCAGCATCCTGTTCGCCAGCTGGACGCTCCTCTTCCCGGACGCGTTTCACGCGGCGGCCGGGCGGCCCGCCATCGATCGCGTGCTGCTCCTCTCGTACATGTCCGGTGTTGTCCTGCTGCTCGCCGCGGTGGCGTTTGCCACCACCCGGGTGTCGTGGAGCATCCCCCGGAGGGGCCTGGTCCTGGCGGGCGTCGGGAGCCTTGCCGTGTCCAGCACCGCCGGAGCCCTCAGCAGCCCTGACGGGACGATTGGTCCTGGGTACCTCGAGGCCGGGATGGCGGCGGGGTTCCTCATCCTCGTCTTGGCGGCCACGCGGGCCGGGTTGCCGGACCCGAAGGGAACCCCCCACCTGGACACTGTGCCGACCCGGGTGCGGGCGATCCTGCTGTCCGCACCCGTCCTGCCCGTACTGATCGTCATCGCCACCACCATCCTGCAGGTCACCGGCCAGCCGGTGGCCACCGAGCTGACCTGGATCACCATCGGGGTGCTGACGCTCAGCCTGGTTCTGCACCTCACGGTGATCTTCGAGAGCCATGGACTCAGCGCCGATCTGGCGCTGGCCCGAGACGAGGCCGTGCGGGCCTCGCTGTTGAAGTCCTCCTTCCTCGCCAACGTGAGCCACGAGATCCGCACCCCCATGAACGCGGTGATCGGGTTGACGGGTCTGCTGCTCGACACGCAGCTCGACGCCGAGCAGCGGGAGCTGGCCACCGGGGTGGCCACCTCCGGCGAGGGCTTGCTGGGACTCATCGATGACGTGCTGGACTTCTCGAAGATCGAAGCCCTCAGGGTCGACCTCGAGGACATCGAGCTGAACCTCGAGGACCTGCTCGACGAAGTGGCGATGATCACGGGGGACAGTGCTCGCCGCAAGGGGATCGATCTCGTCGCGTACTGCGACCCGCGCCTCATGACGGTCCGACGCGGCGACCCGGTGCGTCTGCGCCAGATCCTCCTCAACCTCACCGCGAATGCCGTCAAGTTCACGGCGGAAGGTTCCGTGACCGTGCGGGCGGTGCCCGGGGACGGATCCGCTGACGAGGTCACCTTCGAGGTGGCCGACACGGGCATCGGCATCCCGGCTGGCGATCAGGCGCGCCTCTTCGAGCCGTTCTCGCAGCTTGATGAGTCGACGACCCGCAAGTTCGGAGGCACCGGCCTGGGCTTGGCCATCGTCAGCGACCTCGTACGGCTCCACGGCGGCACGCTCAGCCTCGAGAGCGAGGAGGGCGTGGGCACCACGTTCCGTGTCACCCTTCCGCTGGCGGCCGGAGTGCAAGGACCAGTGGAGCGCGCTCTCGGCGCGCTGGTGGGACTGCGAGCGCTCGTGGTCGATGGCAACGCCGTCAACCGAAGCGTGCTCGCCCACACGCTTCACACGTGGGGGTTCATCGTCGATCAGGCGTCCTCGGCCGAGGAAGCGCTCGACCACCACGGCTGGAGTGGGTCGCCCGACGAGGTGTACGCGCTGGCCCTGATCGAGCACCAGATGGAAGGGATGGATGGCATCGAGCTGGCCGAGGTCCTGCGTTCCCAGCAGCCGACGGCCTCCACCGTCATCCTCCTGCTCAGCTCCGCCGCTGGGCTCTCGCGACAGGCCGCGCACGACGCGGGCATCCAATCTGTGCTGATCAGACCGGTCCGCAACACCTACCTGCTGCGTCGAATCATGGACACCCTCATCACCCACCCGGTTCCCGAACCTCTCGGGATCCCCTTTGCAAAGGAATCGGTACATGCATCGAGTTCTGCTCGCTGAAGACAACAAGATCAACCAGATCGTCGCCGCCGGCACGTTGCGCAAGCTCGGCTATCACGTGGAGATCGTCGACGGCGGTGTCGACGCCGTCGAGGCCTTGCGTCAACGGGAGTTCAGCGCGGTGCTGATGGACGTGATGATGCCGGACCTCGACGGATACGAGGCCACGGCCCAGATCCGCGCCCTCGAGGAGCAGCGGTCGAGCGCCCACACCCCGATCATCGGCCTGAGCGCCCGGGCGATGGAAGGGGACCGAGAGATCGCGCTGGCCGCGGGGTTCAGCGACTATCTCACGAAGCCGCTGCGGGAGCTCGAGCTGAAGGACGCCCTCGAGCGTTGGATCGGCGCGCCGGTCCTCCTCCGCGCCGAGTCAGCGACCTCCTAGCGCAACCACGCGGCGGTAGGGTCAGCCGATCCGGCTGAGAGGCGCTCGCTCGTGTCAACACTGTCGGGGGCCGTCGGAACGAAGGTCCTCCTCGTCGAGGACGAGGCGGCGATCCGGAGGCTGCTCCGCCACGAGCTCCAGAACCAGGGCCTCACGGTGGCGGAGGCGGCCACCCTTCTCGAGGCCCGAGCGGCGTGGCGCGAGCAGGTGTTCGACATCCTCATCCTCGACCTGTCGCTTCCCGATGGGTCTGGCCTCGAGCTGCTCGAGGAGGTTCGTCGATCGGGGTCCACGAGCCACGTGATCGTCTTGAGTGGCGCGGGAACCGAAGCCGACCGCGTGCGTGGTCTGGTGCTCGGTGCGGACGACTACGTCATCAAGCCGTTCTCGATCCTGGAGCTCAACGCGCGCGTGCTGGCGATTCGACGTCGGCTCGACCCGGCCCGCGAGGCAACCCTGTGCGTGGGAGCGGTGACGGTGGACCTCGCGGCCCGCCAGGTGTCGGTGGAGGGTCGGCCGATCGAGACGACGGCCAAGGAGTTCGACCTCCTGGCGTTCCTCGCCGCGCGTCCCGGTGTCGTGTTCAGCCGTGACGACCTCCTGCGGGGTGTCTGGAGCTCGGCGCCCGACTGGCAGGTGGCTTCCACGGTCACCGAGCACGTGCGCCGGCTACGGGCGAAGATCGAACGCGATCCTCGCCATCCGATGCTGCTGCGGACGGTTCGCGGAGCGGGGTATCGACTGGACCCACCGATCACCCTTGCGGGTCGTGGTCATGGACGGTAGGTAGTGGCAGTAGGTAGGTCAACAGACGCGATCCCCGCGCGCCGGCCGACGATCAAGCCGCCATCCTCAGCCGTCTGGGACAGACTCGAACGCGTGGCCCACATTCCTCATCACCACGATCACGGTTCGGGTGCGGCGCTGACGTCGCGAGATACGCGGCTCCTCCTCGGTGCGGTCGTCGGAGCGTTGGCGGTGGCCGCCCTGGTGGGCGGGCTCCTCCTCAGACCGAACGCGGAGCGGCCCGCCCTCGCCGAGGCGCTTGGCATCAGCGGCGCGCTCGTGGACGCCACCGCCACCGAGGTGGAGGAGGTCCCGTGCCTCAACACGGTCGAGGCCGACGGCATCCGGTGCAACCGCGTGACGATCGATGTCACCAGCGGGCCAACCAAGGGGGAGCGGGCGTTCTTCGAGCTCGGCGTCACCGACTCCTCCGTGCAGATCGACCGAGGCGATCGGTTGGTCGTGCAGTTCGACGGGGACAACCCATCGGGACTTCAGTACTTCTTCCAGGACTTCCAGCGGGAGGGGCCGCTCCTGCTCTTGGTCGTGCTGTTCGCGGCGGCGGTGATCGCACTGGGCCGCTGGCAGGGCGTGCGGGCGCTGCTGGCGCTCGGCGTGACCGGGGTGGTGCTCGTGGCCTTCGCCTTCCCGTCGATCCTCGACGGCAACGACCCCACGGCGGTGGCACTGGTCTCCGCGGTGGTGATCGCGCTGGTGGCGCTCTACATCACCCACGGGGTGACGGAGAAGATCACGGTTGCCCTGCTGGGCACCTTTGCGGCGCTTGCCCTCACCGCCGTGCTGGCCATCGTGTTCACGAACCTCGCCAGCTTCACGGGGTTCGGATCCGAGGACGCCTACTACCTGCAGTTCGCGTCGGCCCAGATCGATGTGAAGGGGCTGATCCTCGCGGGGATCATCGTCGGAAGTCTCGGTGTGCTCGATGACGTCACGGTCACGCAGGTGTCGGCGGTGTGGCAGCTCCACGAGGCCAACCCGAGCTATTCGGCCAAGCGCCTCTACTCCTCGGCGGTGACGATCGGGCGCGATCACATCGCGTCGACGGTGAACACGCTGGTCCTGGCCTATGCCGGTGCGTCGCTCCCGCTGCTCCTCCTGTTCGCGCAGGCCGGGCGAAGCCTCCGTCAGGTGGCGGTCGGGGAGCTGGTGGCCGTCGAAGTGGTGCGCACCCTGGTGGGGTCGATCGGATTGGTTGCCGCGGTGCCGCTCACTACAGCGCTGGCGGCGGTGGTGGTCACACGCGGTTCGGTGCTCGGCCGGTCGGTTGGCGATCCGGTCCCCGTGGCCCCCGCTCCCGAAGCGTCGCCAGCCCCGGCGCCGGACTGGAACCAGTTCGCGCCCGACGACCCCGACGAGCCGCGCCGCCGGTGATGGAGGTACCGTCGGGCCCATGTGCG
>Ga0105049_10009935_pt1 | contig 10929 bp, 8 predicted proteins | sample MAT06_FD_78087 | JGI IMG/M metagenome (GOLD analysis project Ga0105049, IMG submission 78087) | Freshwater microbial communities from Lake Fryxell liftoff mats and glacier meltwater in Antarctica - MAT-06 | ecosystem: Environmental > Aquatic > Freshwater > Ice > Liftoff microbial mat | place... | reverse complement strand
GTGATCGCTTACAAGCAACCCATCATGCGGGCCGAGGTGGAGAAAGTGCGTGGCGTGGCGTGCAGTGAAGTGATCCGTCAGTTGATGGAGAAGGGATTCGTGCGCATCAGCGGTCGGCACGATTCGCTCGGCCGACCGCAGTTGTACGCGACCACCAAGAAGTTCCTCCAGACGTTCGGGCTGAACACCCTCAAGGACTTGCCCGAAGTCGAAGCGTTGCCGAAGCCCGGCGGACCGGCGTGAGTTGAGCCGTTCGTTCCGTCGTGACACCTGGCGAGCGGGGGACGTAAGTCCTCCGAGTTTACGTTGACATGTAATATGTGCAGAAGTTCACTCGTGGAACTCACGTCCCCCGCTCCGGTGTCTTCGTGAAGTTCCAAGCAACTTACAGAAACACGCGGTCGCCGAAGCGGCGTTTGAGGCGGGCGGCGGCGGGTGGCGAGATCACGTTTCCATGCAAATCGAGGTAGATTAACCCCGTGAGGTGTGGTGATGCCACAAGCGCATCAGCCCCATAGTCTTCGATCAAGTTCGATGACAGATCGAGATGCACGAGGTTCCGCAAGTGTGGGCATCCGGCGACTGCAGCCGCACCGGCGTCCCCGGCGCGGTTGTCTCGCCACTCCAGAACACGCAGATTCGCCACGCCAGGGCTTTGCGCCAGCACAACGGCGGCTTCCGGGGGCAGATTGTTCCCCCCCAGCGACAGGCTCCGGACTTCACCCAGGAACGCGGCCGCCGCCAGCGCGCGGATGCCTTCGTCTTCGGGTTGCGTGCGAACTAGCCGCAGCGTGCGAAGGTGCGGCATCTTCGCCGATGCGACCGCGACGACCGCTTCGGCCCGCAAGTTATTGTCGCTTAGGTCGAGCGTTTCCAGGGCCGACAGCGCGGGTGCCGCGAGCAATGGGTGAAGGATCACGGCCGTCATCCGGTTCCCAGAGAGGTCGAGCGTCTTGAGTCGAGGCGGGTCCGCGAGGCGCAGCAAGTGAACGGCCACTACACATCCGCCGGTGCGGTCGCCGCGGTAGCTCAGCGAAGTCAGTTGCTTGAAGACCTGGCTCTGCACGATGGAACCGGCGGACGCTTCGGTGCTTAACCCGGCTCCGATGTGCAGTTCGCGGAGGCGTTCGTAATCCGGTGAATCCAGTAGTCGCCGGGCCGAGTGACCGCTCAAGCCTTGCGCGATGGAGAGCCGCACGAGGCGCGATACCCATTCGCAGCATGCGAAGCGGCCGGCTTCGGGCAACCGCGCGACGCTGAGTTCGACGGATTCAATGGGGAATTGGGCGAACAACTCGTCCGCGTGATCCACGAATGCGGTGGCGTCCCGCGAGTGAATGCTGGCAGGCAGTCCACGGCGGAACGGTTCGCGTGCCCATTGTAACCCGTCGGGTAGCGCGGGAAGTTCGGCGATCCACCGCGTGCCGAACATCTTCTCGCGGTTGTGGTAGCGGGTGCGAATCCAGCCTGGGTCGTACTCGGGAAGGTTGGCGAGTTCCACCTGCGTGCGCACGAAGGCGGCCCGCCGGGTGTCGCTCTCTTCTTCGAGGGCGTCGGCGTAGATGAGCCTCAATGTGTTATCGTCCGGGTCCGCCAGGATCGCCCGGTACAGGGCTTCGCGGTCTGTCATTTTGCATCTTTTGCTTCACAATGAAACACGCTTGCCGAAGCGTTTCACGAGGGCGGCGTGGGCTGCATCACCAAACGTTCGGGCTGTCACCGAATGCGAGACAAGGTTCAACCGCAGCAGGCGGTCGAGGCCAGCGGACTCGGCGAGCGCCATCGCGCCGGCATCGCTGAGTTCGGCGTCTCCCAGGTCGAGTTCGAGCAATTCGGCGAGGGAGCGCGAATTCGCCAGTGCCGCCGCACCGCTGTCGCCCACGGGGTTTTGCGACAGATTCAGCACCCGCAATCCCCGCGCCGCTGACGACTCCGCCACCAATTTGACGGCCACCGGGCCGAGGCGGTTCGCGGAGAGGTCGAGGCTTCGCACGCCAGCCAGGGCACTTGTCTCAGTCAAAGCGCGGATTCCCGGAACTCCGGGGTATGTGTGGCTCAGGTTCAGCACCCGCAAGCCGCGAAGCGTCCCGCTCTCGGCGAGTGCCTCAATACCTTCGACGTTAAGGTTATTGTTGGATAAGTCGAGGTGTTGAAGGCCGTGCAGCAACGGCAGCGCGAAGAGATGGCCCGCATCGTACCGTGAAATGTGGTTACTCGCCAGAGAAAGCCGGGAGAGCGCACCGGGTTCACGGCTGGCGGCGAGGGCATCGACCAGCAGCGCCGGCGGGATCACATTCGAGCGTAATTCCAGGCTTTCGAGCCTGGGGAATACGCTCGACTCGACGAGGGTTTGCAATCCCTCGGCCGAGATGCCGTCGAACTCGAAGCCGAGTTCCGTGAGAAGCGTTGTGTATGGTGAATTGCCCAGGCGAGCGGCGGCGTCCGGGCCGAATCGCGCTACGGAGAATTCTAACCGGCGAATGCGGGCGAGGTGTGGCCAGTCCGCGAGGCCGGCGACATCGGGGCGGTCCTGAGCGTTCACTTCGAGCGCCTGAATCGGCACCAAGTCGAAGACGGACGCGCCGCTGCCGACGAACGCTTCGAGCGATAGCACGCCGACCTTCCAGGGGAAGCCGCGGCGGAACTCGAAGCGGTGCCAACTGTAGCCGCCGGGCACCTTGGGAAGCGTGTGAGCCACGCCGTGCCCGTGGAAGGCATCCGGGTTGGTTTGCCGCGTCCGAACGTGTAGGGGGTCGTATTCGGGGACGCGAGAGAGGGCGATTTGCGTGCGGATGAATGCGGCCCGCGTTGGGTCGTCGTTTTCCTCAAGGAGGTCGGCGAAAGCGAGGCGGGGCGTGTCCTCGTCCGGGTCGGCACAGATGGCGCGGTACAGGGCATTGTGTTGGTCGGTCATGCCGTCCTTCGCCGCGAGTTCCGGTTGCTCCACCGGCGCAGTTTACGCCAGCCGTGCGAGCCGCGCCTATGCCAGTGGCTTTTGCGTTTAAGGTTGCGCGTTTAATGTCTCGCGTCACACGCTCGGGAGTCTCCGTCGGGGACACCTTCAAACAAAACTCCTGAAGCCTCAACGTGAAACCTTAAAACGTGCAACCTTAAACGTGAAACGCTACCGCCCGCCCGGCGGCGCGTACTTCGCCAGCCAGGCGAAGACTTCCTTGTGCCAGCGTTCGCTGTTGCGCGGCTTCAGCACCCAGTGGCCTTCGTCGGGGAAGTTCACGAACCGACTCGGCACGCCCTGCCGTTGCAGTGCCGAGAACAGTTCGTGACCTTGCCCGATGGGGCAGCGAAAATCGAGGTCGTTGTGGATGATGAGCATGGGCGTCTTGTACTTCTTCAGGTTCGCGGCCTTGGCGTGCGGTGAGAACTCGCGGTACTTGCCGGGAATCTCCCAAGGTAAGCCGCCGTGCTCGAACTCGTCGAACCACAGTTCATCCGTGGTGCCCCACATGCTCTCGAAGTTCCACACCGAGCAGTGCGTGATGAGGCACTTGAACCGCTTGGCCGCCTCGTTCACCGCGAACCAGTTCATCATGTAGCCACCGAAGCTGCCGCCGGCCGCGCCGATGCGGTCTTTGTCCACATAGGGCAGTTTCTCGACGTAATCGAGGCCGGCCATCAGGTCGCGGTAACACTTGCCGCCCCAGTCGGCGGTGATCTCGTCCACGAACTTCTGGCCGAAGCCGGTGCTGCCACGCGGGTTCGGCATCACGACGACGTAACCTTGCGCCGCCCACAGTTGTGGGTTCCAACGGTAACTCCAGCCGTCCTCCCACGCCCCCTGCGGCCCGCCGTGAACCAGGAACGCCACCGGCCACTTCTTCTTGTCGTCGAAGCCGGGCGGCTTGATGACCCACATCTGCATCTCGACATCGCCTTCGACTTTCACCTTCACGGATTCAGGCCTGGCGAGCTCAAGCCGGTCACGCATGTCGGTGTTGGCGCGCGACATCCCTGCCCCGTATGTCGTCCGACCGCCATCGTCGCGCAACGGGAACCCTTGCACCATCACCTCGGGCGGTCGATCCATGGAAGCCACCAGATACGTCCAGTGCGTACCCTCCGTATTACACGTGAGAGAGGAAACGACGGCGAACTCCGTCTCACTTCCTCCTCCCATGTAACTCCAGCCATTAACGATCTCACCGTTCGCCTTAATCGTGAAAGTAAGGACGGCACCGCCCGCATCCGCAGTGAACGTCATCTGCTCTCCCGCCCAGCAGAATTCGTTCACCGATACGTCTTTTTTCTCCGTGAAGTTCTGAATCTTGCCCGCCAGCGTGCCGTCAGGCTTGCAATCGGAGACGAGGATGTCCCACTTGTCGGCCTCGTAGCCGACCTTCTTTTGGGCACGCCACGCGAGTTTCTTGCCGTCCGGGCTGAACTTCGGGCCGCCGTCGGCGGCTTTGTTGTCGGTCGTAAGGCATTCCCACTTCGGCGAGGTGTTGGTGATGCTGACGCGGCACAGATCGTAGTTCGTGCTCCACGCCTCGTCTTTCTCTGGCACGGCGGTGAAGACGAGGTTTTTTGAGTCGGGCGTGAACGTGAAGTCGTCGCCGCTGCTGAACGTGGTGCTGGTGGGGTAGGCATCGCGGTCGCCAGGTGTGGCGTCGTGTGTGTCTTTGCCTGCGGCGGTGGCTACGAAGAGGTGCTGCCGTTTGTCGCCGACGTATTCATCCCAGTGGCGGTAGAACAGTTTCGTGAACACCTTCGCCTTCACGGGGCTTTTCTCAAGGTCGTCGTCCTTGTCCTTGTTGAGCTTGTCGCTCTCGGTGAACACTTTCTCGCTGAACTCGGGATACACGGCCGACATGAACGCGATGTGCTTGCCGTCGGGCGACCAGATGCCGTTGCTCGCGCCGGTCGAAATGTCGGTGAGTTGAACGGGGTCGCCGCCCTCGGGGGTGGTCACCCAGAGTTGCGACCCGCCGGAACGGGTGGACTCGAACAGGAGTTTCTTGCCGTCGGGCGACCACCGCGGGCTTGTGTCCTTCTTCCCCTTCGGGTCGGTGAGTTGCTTCGCAGGTGTCTTACCATCCGTCGCGGCCAGCCAAAGGGCCGTCGTGCTTTTGTTATCCTTGAGGCTGACGCTGGTGAGTTGGTAAACGACGTGTTTGCCGTCGGGCGAAATCTGGGGAGCGGCGACCCGCTTGAACGCGAACATGTCCTCGATCTTAAGTGGTCGCTTTTCAGGTGGCGCGGCGGCCAGGCGACCGGGTGACGCAAGGCTTCCAGTCACCAATAACGCTATGGCGAACGCCACCGGATGCAGGAGCGGGTGCATGAAAAGTCCTTTCACGGACACGTCGGGTACACGGAACGGCCTGAACCCGTTGTACCCGAAATGTGGCCCGCAATGAAGAACTTGGCGTGGGGTTATGTAGGGTGTTGCGCGTAAATAGACCCCCGGCAAGCCGGGGGCTATGTGAAGCCCTTAGCCATTTAGCCCCTGGCGTGCCGGGGGTTCCAATTCACCAGTCGCCGGGGAGGAGATCGCCACCGGCGCGCGTGCAGAGCGCCCGGAGAGTTGAGATGCTTGTGCTATCCCGCAGGAATCGGACGCTGCCGTCGGCGAGTGCCACGTTCGCGCCGCTGGTGTGGTAACTGCCCATCGAACCCAGCCGTGCCCACGCTTGCGGGCCGAAGTTCGACCATGACACCTTTGGCGGAGGTGGCGGAATCATCGGTGGCGGCGGTGGCGGCGGGGGGCCCCACGTCGAACCGTGGCGGTAGTTAATCATCGTTGTTGAGCCAAGCAACCCGCCGGCGGCGTTTGGCCCCGATGGCGGTGCCCACGGCATGTAATTCGTTTCCGGTTGAAGTGGCGGCGATGGCGGCGTATCGAACGGCGCGCCCAGGAACGTATCCATGTTCAGGTCGCCAACAATGCGTTCGCCGAAAAGGAGTGTGTTGCTCGCGCCGTCCGAGATGTGGATGATCTGCACACCAACTTGCCCGTAGCGTGGCCGTGAAGCCGAACCCGTGATGAAGAACATGCCGTCGCACGGCGAGATGTCCGCCGGGAACGGAAGCGTGCCGCCGTTGCCGCCGTAGGTCGTGAGGGCGTACTGCCCTGTCGTCAGGGACAGCGGCGTGTCGGCTTGCGGGTGGCTCGGGCAGATGTACGTCTTGATGACGCTTCCCGCCCGTGTGCCGCCGTTGGACCCCGTGGGTGAGAAGTCCCATTGATTGGAAAGCGGAGTCTGTTCGATGTACGGAAGAAGTTCGACAAACAAGGATGAGTAGCGGCTACCCTGTTCGACCGCGCCGGGGAACCGGGTGTTCGCATCGTGGTAACCGTGGCTGGCGAGCGCGATTTGTTTGAGGTTACTGGTACAACGCATGCGGGAAGCGGCTTCGCGCACTTTCTGCACGGCCGGCAGCAGCAAACCAATCAACACCGCGATGATGGCGATGACGACGAGAAGTTCAATCAGCGTAAACGCCCGACGGCGAAGGCGTGGCATGAACGGTCTCGCGGTCAAGGTGAAGGGTCTGCGCCTCCATCATGACCGATACGCTGGGCGGCGTCCACCCGTGCGGCGGGAAAACGTCAGTTTACCTTGGCCATCTAGCCCCGGCTTGCCGGGTTCCTCTTTTGGGCGAGAGATAAGACCCCGGCGAGCCGGCTATATGAGACAGTGAAACCGTTAGCCCCCGGCTTGTCGGGGGTCTTGTTTCGCGCAAGGCGCGATCAGCCGTCGCCAGCGCGAATCTTGATGCTCGTCACATTGCCCAGGTTGAAGGTCCGGCTCTCCCCGGTAGCGTTGTTGACCACCTTGAGGGAACCGTCGCTGATCGTGCGGACCACAATGTCGTCGTTACCCGTGGTGCCGCCGACATCGAGCAAACCGTTCGAGAGCGTGATCGAGGGCAGAACCCGGTGATCCAGAGCTTCGCATTGAGGCCGAAACGTGTTGGAAGTCTTCAAAGGTGTACTCTGTCCCTCTAAAGATGATCGCAGCAGGAATGTTGAGATGGTTGCATGCGTCCGCAACCCGCTGACTTGATCCCGTTCGGCAGCGAACGGTTTGGCTGGGCGACATGGGCAACGTAGAGCATTATTCCGCGCCGGGCGAGTGAATTCGCGTGCGCAGATGGACACGCTCCACGGAAAGAAGCGGCCAAGATGGCCGCGCTCCACGGAGAATACCTAGCGGTTGTCCACGGGAACCGGTGGGGCGGGCGGTGCCGGTGCGGGAACCACGCCGCCCGCGCCGCCAGCACGACGAGCCGCGCCTTCGGGGTCTTCCTGGCTGGCGAGTTCGCGCGGTAGCGGGTGCAGAGGGTCCGGCGAGAAGTACTGCGGGTAGTGTTCCAGGTAACGCCCGCTGGGGAGCGTCAAGCCGCCGAACCATGTCTGACATCCCGTAAGCCCGGCGACGGCAAACGCCGCCCCAGCAAGCAACAGCCGCTTCGTTCGCATGTCGAGCCTCCGTATTGGGTTGCCCCGTACTGGGACAAGGGTAGTGCAAGTGGTATCGGCGGCACCGACTCTGTGGCTTGAACTGAATCTGCCGACGAACCGCATCCGGGCCAAGGCACCAGGGCCATTCTGTGTTTCACTTTGGGCGATGGCTGCACCACGCAGATCACCCAGTGTGAAATAGGGAATGGCCCTGGCCAAGGTACTCGCCGATCTTCACCTGACCCGCTAAAGTAGGGTATTCGCTACCAACACAAGCTTCGGAGACGGTCATGGGGAATCCGGCCAGCGACACGCGGAAGAAGACCGAGAAGCGGCGCAAGAAGTACGAACTGCGACTCGGGCCGGGCGTGTACATGCCCAAGGAACAGCGCCTCGCGTTCAACGCCGAGGTCGCCAAGATCGCCGACGCCGAAGAAGCCGACAAGAAGGTCGCCCTCGCGGCAAAGAAGGCCGCGGCCGCCAAGAAAGCCGAGACCAAGCCCGAAGCGAAGTGAACTGGAATAAGTAGGGTGGTGTTGGCGAGCGGTGGGTGTCAGCCCGCTGTTTTTACGCCTTGGGAACAGCGGACTTACGTCCGCCGCTCGCCAATACCCGGTGTCGGTGTTGGCGAGCGGTGGGTGTCAGCCCGCTGTTTTTACGCCTTGGGAACAGCGGACTTACGTCCGCCGCTCGCCAATACCTTAGAAAGCAAACCCGAGCTGGAAGAAGAACCCTTCCAGCGAGTAGTTCGACGGTCGAGTAACGAGTTTACCCTGGCCGACATCGTCCACGAAGCGGACCGGTTGGGTCAAACCGAACCAGTGCGTGACCTCGTAGCCCGCACGCACGGAGAACGAGCGGTATTGCCAGCCGCCACCGATGGCGATTCCGGCAACCGGCACGACCTGGCGCACATCGTACTGGGTATCGACATACGTTGTGCCGCCCGCGTTGTTCGTTTCGAGCAAACTGTTCGTCGAACGACCACTGAGCAAGCCACCGTTTGCCCGAGCGTAGCCATGCCATCCGTGCCAGCCGCCCAGGACGGCTTCGCCGCCGATGAGCGGGCCGAACCCGTCGAAGCCGGACCGCATGTTCACCGCCGCCCGCCGCGCATCGGCTCCATCGTACAGCACGTCGAACCGCTGGCCGAAGTCCGCGAACCGGAACCCGGCGAACGCACGCACGGCGAAGTGGTCATCCACCACCCAGCGTTTGCCCACGACGAGGTCGTACAGGTTGTAGTTCGTACTCGCCTTCGCCGACGCCGAAGTCGCCGTGTCCGTCAGGCCGGGCCGTGTCGTCGTCGGGAAGATGATCTGCCCCGGCCCAGCGTTCACGAAGTCGCTTCCGATGGCGTTCAAGTAGGTGTACGCCACGCCCACATCCCAACCCGCTTTGAAGCGGTAGCCGCCCTCGACCCGCAAGCCGTTGCCGCGACTGTACCGCAGCGATTCAATCGGGCCAATTGTTCCCAAACTACCGGCGGTCGCGTTGAGCAGCGCGTAGTCGAACGACCCGGAGCGAGGCCGCAGCAGCAGGTATTCCGCGCTCGTGTAGAAGCCCGCGTGGCCGGGCGCGAGCGGCGCGAGGTGGCCGGGAACTTCCCCGTGCGCGTGGTGCGGGTCGGGCGGCGGAATCAGGTCCGCGAAGCCCGGCGGCGTCAAGTCTTTCAACGGCGACTCGCCGTGCCCCGCCCCGCCGCCGTGCGGCGCGGCCCCGCCGCCGTGCGGCGGCACACCGGCACCAGGCGCGGGTGGCGACAAAGCCGGAAACGCGGGCAGTGTGCCCAGTTCCTGACCAGCCACCGGCGCGGCCAACACAATCGATGCAACGAAGCCAAGCCAGCTTCCACGCGGCATAACGTTCCCCCCAGAACGTGGTCCCCCAGAAATCCACCGGCGTGTAGCCTGAGTCACGCCGGAATGCAAGCCCGAATCGGGGTAGGATTCCAGTCGGCGGTATGTCCTCGCGGAATCGCGTGGTAGACTGATCGATGATCCCTCATGGAGAAGCCCGGATGTCCGACGAACTGAACCCGCCGCCCGATGGCACCGTCGCGCAATCGCCTGCGGAGCAAGCCTCTGCCGCTTCCGCTTCCGCTTCGACAGGGACGCCCGCGCCCAGTACAGCCCGGATGTCCGACGAACTGAACCCGCCCGATGGCACCGTCGCGCAATCGCCCGCGGACCAAGCCCGTGCCGCGACCGCTTCGACGACAGCGACACCGGCAACCTGCATCTTTGTGCCCGGATACGAGATTCTGGAAGAACTCGGCCGGGGCGGAATGGGTGTTGTTCACAAGGCACGGCAGACCGGATTGAACCGCTTTGTCGCGCTGAAAATGGTGATTGGCCAGGCGGACGGGGAAGCCGTGGCCCGGTTCCTCGCCGAGGCCGAAGCCGTTGCCGCCATTCGCCACCCCAATGTGGTTCAAGTTTACGACTACGGCGAACACGCCGGCCGGCCGTACATGGCCCTCGAATACCTTTCGCGGGGAACGCTCTCGGACCGCCTGAAGGGCGGTCAACGGCTCGATGCTCGGGTGGCCGCCGCGCTGGCGGAGAAAATCGCTCGCGGCGTTCAAGCTGCCCACAGCCAGGGGATCACGCACCGGGACATCAAACCGGGCAACGTCCTGTTCGACGAGTTGGACGAGCCGAAGGTCGCCGACTTCGGGCTGGCTCGGCGTGCCGAATCCGAGTTGACCCGCACCGGCGCGGTCATGGGCACCCCCGCTTACATGGCCCCGGAACAGGCTGGCGGCCACACCGACGAGGTCGGCCCCGGCGTCGATATCTGGGCCATCGGCGTCATCCTCTACGAGTCCCTCACGGGGCAACGGCCGTTCGTCGCGGACCGCACGGACGAGCTTCTAGTGAAGGTGCTGATGTCGGACCCCGACCCGCCGCGGTCGCGCACCGGCGGGATACCGCGCGATCTGGAGACGATCTGCTTGAAATGCCTGGAGAAGCAGCCGGCGCGGCGGTATTCTTCCGCCCTGGCGCTGGCCCAGGACCTTGAGCGTTACCGGGCCGGGGAGCCGATCCTGGCCCGCCCCGACGGAGTGATTCGGAAGATGTGGCGGCGGACCCGGAAGCGGGCACTGACGCTCGCGCTAGCGGTCGCACTCCTCACTGCGCTTGGTATAGCCGCTTCGCTCCTGGTTCGCTCGGGGGCGGATCGGCGTGAGAGCGACTTGACCCGGCGGATTAACGAGGGTTTGGAAGCCGGGGAGTGGCCCGTCGGCCACCGCAGCAGCCTGGACGAAATGACCGAAGAACTCGCCGCCGTCGCGCCGGTGCAGGCCACGGCCGCCCGCAAGCGACTGACGGAACGGGTCGCCAAGCGGTTCCGCGAATCACTTTCTCGCCCCCGCGTGGAACCCGCCGACGTGCCGGCGTTTGAAGCGGATGTGGCCTGGATTACCGCCCGCGATGCCGAACTCGGCACGACGCTCGGCAGTGAACTTCACGCCCGCTTGCGGACGTGGAATCCGGTCCTCG
>Ga0105049_10009934_pt1 | contig 10929 bp, 10 predicted proteins | sample MAT06_FD_78087 | JGI IMG/M metagenome (GOLD analysis project Ga0105049, IMG submission 78087) | Freshwater microbial communities from Lake Fryxell liftoff mats and glacier meltwater in Antarctica - MAT-06 | ecosystem: Environmental > Aquatic > Freshwater > Ice > Liftoff microbial mat | place... | reverse complement strand
ATTTCAGTTTTTAATTTTTTTCAAGTATCCATTCGGATTAAATGTGACATAGAATTTCTCCTTCGATTTATCAATTTCAAAAGAATTATTACTTTTAAAGAAATCCTCTATTGCCTCGTATGGCCCAGGTCCAAATTCAGGATAAACTGGATGCCCGTTAATGTTAGAATCTTCCACTAACATGTAACTTCCAATAGTTACATATTTCGAATACATGTTCATTTCTTTTAAAACATGATCCCGAGTATGGTCATCATCTAAAATAACTATCACTACTTTTTTATCTAAGCATGCGGCTTCAACTTGCTTTAAAATTGCTTCATCAACTGTTGACCCAGTTAAATATTTAATTCTTGGATGTACAGGTTTATTAGGAAAGTTTTCAATGTCAATAGTGAGAATTTCTCCTTTACCTATCAAATCACAAAGCGAAGCTAAGAAAAATGCACTCCCTCCTTTATAGGTCCCACATTCTACAATTAAATCTGGTTTCAATTCATGCAATATTTCTTGATACATCCAGGTATCAAAAGGGCACTTTTTAATGTGTACTCCCATCCATGTAGATTCAGCCCATGTTTTACCAAAAAGAAATGAATCATAGAAAAGCAAGTGGAACTGATCTGAAACATTGCTTACCTTCTTCTTATTTGAATAAAACTTCCTGTAAACTATGCTTTGAAACCTTAGAATCTCTGATTTTATTGACATACAAATAGGATATTTAAAACTTTTAATAGAAATCCCCCTTTAGGCCACTTTTAACATTGTTCATAAATCGTTTGAAATAGCTCATCCGACCACTAAACACGGACAGCAAAAATAAATAAATGATATATAAATTCTTATTCAAAGTGAAAATAAATGCAGAATCAACGGTGTGCTTCACCTGAAAATAAACGAAATTCCTCACTGACATATGGATTTTAGGCTCATCGAAGCGTAGCATTTTAGGTAGAATTGGCTTTTTATCTGAAGCGCCCCAAGTCTCTGCTAAATCATCTACAATAGCATTCTTCACCAAATAGATGGGTTTATTTAATGTTGTTAAATTGTACGTAAAATCAAAATCATCAGCATAAACAAAAAACCTTACATCAGGTAACGGCACGTTTTCAATTAATTCCTTTTTAAAAAACAACCCGCCATATGGTGCACATGGTATTTGTATTGAATCTGTTTCGTTTTTCGGAGTGAAGAATCTCCGCTGTAAGCCAATAAAAATTCGAGCAAAATGAAAGCCTAAAAATGCATTTTTGCTTGGAAAATTCCAGGATACTGGCTCGCCATTTGCCACTCTTACTAAATAGCTTCTTTTAATTCGCAGGCATTGTAGCGCAAATTTTTCATTCCCATACAATGCAGTGTAGCTTTTGAAAATTTTCTTTAATTCAGTTAAACAACTTTCACTTGGCAAATTATCATCATCTAACAACCAAATAAAATTACAGTTGGTTTTACTAATGCAAAACTCCAATCCCGTTTTATAACCCCACGCTGAACCCTTATTCTCCGACGAATCAATAAAATTAATCTTACAGTCATTTAGAGCATCCAATTTATGCTTCAAATTATAGGTGGAATTATTATTAACAAGAACAAATTCAATATCTTCTAATTTACTTCCAAAGTTTAAAAGCGACTCCAAATAAACCCACCTATTTGCATAAGTTACTACTACAATAAAAATCTTACCCATTTACAAATTAATTTCCTTTACATGTTCAAGCTGGTAATTATAATTATTTAAAAAATGGATTAATTTAGAAAACATTAAATCGTTGATCAATATAATCCCGCACGCACCACTTTCAGTTTGCAATTACAATTTTCTTGGAAGCAACTGACCCATTGCTCAATTTTGCGAATACAACATAATTTCCATTCGGCAAATTCAAAACTGATATGCTAATAGATGTACCGTTGTTTCCTGCTTCGATTGCATAAACTATTTGCCCATCCATGTTATATATAGATACTAAGGAGATTTCTAATTCACATTCTAAATTTAAAACATCACTTGCAGGTTGCGGATAAATATTAAATTCCGCAGTGCCCCTTTCTAAATTTAAATCAATATTCGACCATTTTGCATTTGCTTTATAATTAAAAATAAATTCATTCCTAGTCGCAATATTCTTTCTTATCAATTTATTTGCAGCTGTATCTAGTGTTGCAGATAAATTGGACCAAGTTGGCACAGAGCCATCAGTTCGACGATAAATCTTGGATCCAATTTCGTTGAATGAATCGACAACACCGTTATCATAAGAATAAATATAATTAATGCTATACTTTGCTGCAACTGCATTGTCTGCTGTAAAAACCCCAAAATAATAATTTGTGTGTAAACCTAATCCACCTGTTAAATATGGATTTTCATCTACCCTATATAGCTGCACACCAAATGGCAAATTTTTAATTTGATTAACTTTAATTATATCGCCGCCAGGTGAATTTAAATTCATTGTAACCCCAGTATAGGTAGCTGCATAGGTATGCATGCTTACATCTCCAATAGGCGCTCCTGAAGTTATTTTTGTTATAGCTCCTACAAGTGTTCCATTTTCTGCAGGAACTGTGTGATCGCTAACAGATACGCCAAGGTAGGACTCATCAAATTTCCAATAACCTAATAAGCCAGCTTCAAGTCCACTTAGCTTTTTGCACATATAACCCCTTAAATTTAATTCAGTCAGGCTAATATTCCATAGTCTAACTTCGTCAATTTTACCATGATAATAATGTTCGGCAGAAGGAGTCACCTGCCTGCATAAAGATGCAAGATTAGCCGAATGAAGTATATTTGTGACAGTTGAGCTACCATCTGTACTGACCTCTGTCTGCTCTTGTCCATTTATATAAAACGTTATGTCGGTGATAGAATTAGCAACAACAGCAACATGGCTCCATTTATTAATTGAGACCACATTTATTGTCTTTTTCCCTCTTCTATCTGACCCACCTGAACCTGAACCATCTCCAATTTCAAATATTAAGTTCCCTAATGAATTAAACCTAAACCAAAATCCATAATAACTTCCAACATTTCCATTGTCAGTAGAAATTATTGATGAATATGAATCATAGCTAGTTGGATAAACCCAAGCTTCTACCGATACAGGAAAATCAAGGGTATTATACACATCACCTAAATCAATATACTCACCACCACCAGCAGTAACGTCAGCTGCAATGCCAGATCCCACAGAATTTGATTGCGAAAATCCAACACTGTGAAAGGAACTAATCACGGCAATAATTGCTAATATTTTAAATTTCATAAAATTATATTTTCAAAATTATTTAATTTAATACGCTAAAAGTTAGAAGCGAAATACAAACTGTATTTCACTTTTAACTTATTTTCTTTATTGCTTCACTACTCGTACTGTGTTACTTGCGCCACTTTCAACATCAACAATTGAAACTAAGTAAATTCCATTCGCAAATGATTGTAAATTTAATACAAATTGTGCTTCAGTAGATTTATAGGTTTGAATTAAGGCGCCTGAAACATCTAGCAAATTAATTTTCATTAACTGCCCTGCATCATTAGGATTTTTAATTAACACAAGTCCTGTTGTTGGGTTTGGATACACTGTTGCAACCTGTTCCATTAATTCCGACTTAAAATCTAAATTATCTTCAACCAACAAATCGCTATTAGTTGATTCCATTCCCAATCCATTTGCGGCACAGGTAGTTTCTGAATTAAACGTATGCTTACTTCTGGTAGGAGCTGATGCTGTAAATGTAACAGCTGATGAAACTTGACTCAGTGTTTGCACCGCATCATAATTATCCAATAAACTTGTTACAGTACAAATAATATCGGTTCCACATTCTCCAACTTCACCAGAAGCCACAGGGGTTTTCATAAATACACCCTTCATTGTTCCGTCCAACTGACGCTTTTCCCCAACTTGGAATATATGTTCTCCAACAATAGCCATTGAGCTAGAATTGTATAATCCAGTAGTTGGCGTTCGTGTGCTAAATGGATATGATTTAGCCCAAACAATGCTTCCTGATTGATCAAGATTAAACAAGAAGATATCAGAAAATTTACTTCCGTTGTGCAATGAACCATACACAATATATCCATCATTGTGTTTTTTTATCGCTGAAAATAAGCCGTCATTAGTTACACCAGTTATATCATACTTATTAGTTAAAAAAGCATTGCCATCCATATCAGTTTTAATGAGCCATAAATATCTTATTGAATTAGTTCCAGCATCATCACCAGCACCTACAATAATGAGTGTATCACCATCTTGCATTAAATCTTCAGAATAATATCTGCCTGTTGTTGCAGTGCTTTCAATATACGACCGAGTAAAATTGACTGTTCCATCTGTATTTAAGTTCGACAAACAAATCCTAAACTTAGATGCACCGGATAATAACTCATAACGGCCTGTTGTATAAATTGATGCAGAGTTTTCATCGTATACCAATGCTTCAACACTTTCATTAATATTTTTATTCAAACTGCTAATTGTTGTCATTGTGCCAGTATTTCTATTTGCGATAACTGTAATGTCATCCGTCTGATTACCAGCGCCAGTGCCAGTTTCCTGACCACCAATAACATAATCACCCCCATCAGCCATTTCCGCAATATCCCAAAAGAAACTATTTACAGTAGATTTTTGATACCACATTAGATTTTTAGAAAATGGATTAAATTTTAAAGCGAATGCCTTACCAAAATCACCATTAATTGAAGCACCAACAATCACTAAATGACCATTGCTATCTTCAATCAATTGATTAATGGTAATACTAGTATCGGCAACGTTTATTTTCCTAGCCCAAATAGGATCTCCCGCTTGATTAAATTCCCCAATAAAAACATAAGTGCCATAATTTCCGGCAACATATAAATTGCTCGTTGGCGTTTCATCTACAGGAATAATAGCCGCGAATCGCACATTTTGTCCAGGCAATTTAGAATACTCTCTAATAAATTGAGCGTGATTCTGTTGCATTAATCCTAAGGTAAGGAGCGCAAGCATTAATAGTTTAGTTTTCATAATGATATTTTATTTAATTTGTTTTATAATTATTGTTGATTGGTATCTTTTTAGATTGTTTTCTATAACTAATAAATAAGCATCATCAAGCAAATCTGATAAATCAAATTCTGAATATGACCCTTCAATATCCAAAGATAATACAACTTCACCAAAAATGTTGAAAATCTTAACAACCCCACTAAAAGGCTCAGAAACCCCTGAAATATTAAGGTTCAATTGTCCTAAAACAGGGCTAGGATAAGCATGCATATAGGCATATCCCGTTGTAAAACTATCTGCATCATTCATTATACCATGATTTTACCGAACTAAAACACGCTGACAAAACATTAATACTTAATTAAAAAAATAGACACCAAAACTTTGTTTCATAAAATTATAGCATAAAAAAAATAGCCAGATTGCAGATTTTCAAAGTAAACCACCCATTTTCGTTCTCAAACGTATATGCATTTTAAAAAACTGAGTAAATATTTGTTTCCCGATAACCCACGCATGTATTTCAGAAATACACAAAATAAAATCGCACTATTACAAGGTGCTATTGCTTTTCCCTTTCCGCATTAATTCAGGCAACTGCCTCAATTCATTTCTATATATACCAAGAATGAGCACAACGGCAAGAATTAATTGGGCTAATCCAAACGCCAACTCGGTTAATACATTTAACTCCTGTAACTCAACTACTGCTAAAGTATACACCAACGGAATAACCAATATTTTATATATGTTAAAACTAAATTTATAAATTTTTCTGGCTTCCAACCATAATAGTAAAACTTGGATTGGCCTTACCAAAAAGAAACTCCAAACAGCTCCTAAAATGCCGAAATAATTAACCATAATAATGCCTGATATAATTTGTACAGCAGCAGAAATTAAAAGCACCTTTGGTAAAACGCGGGTTTGTTTGAAATAAAAAAGCGGGTTAATAAAAATAATATAAAGTCCCTTAAAAACAGCAGCAACACACAAAATAGTTAAATATTGAATGCTATCATAATATTGTTCATTGCTCACAAACAACCTAATTATTATGGGTAATAAAAAAATATTTAAGGCAATGATAAAAATATTCATAGCGCTAAAAACGTGGTAATAGCGATTCTCTTCTGCTGAACTTTCAGCAAGTCCCGACTTTTTCCATAATTGGTAAATTCGAGGATTTATTGCTCCAGTAATACCGAGACTAGCGTATTCAATAACCAATGTGCATTTTAATGCAAAATCGTAAACACCTACATCAGCTGCTGTTGCAAATCCGTTTAGAATATAATTATTAATATAGCCCAAAACCCAAGTTAGCAAACTAAATAAAACAATTGGCGTTGCATACTTTCTAATTTGAGGTAATAGTTTAAAGTTAAAAGATATTCCAAACTCTTTCCACCCATAAATAAAAGTTAAAAAGAAAATCAACACACCTGAAATCAACCTTCCCCACATGGGGCCAACCAAAGTAAATGCATATTCATAAACCAGCAAAGTAGAAATAACGACTGTTACCACAAAGTTGAATAATCCGAACAAAAAATATTTAACCGGCTTATCCGAAAATATTTGAATATTTACATAAGTGCGAAACCATGCATTAAAAAATGCCGTTAACACACTCATGAATCCATAAGGAAAAAAAGATATTGTTCCTTCTTTAAAAATTAAATTAAATAAAAAGTAACCAACTACAGAAAACAACAAGGTTAGAATTGCTCCCAAGCTCAATAACATTCCAAATATCGACGAAAGAAATTGCTTTAATTTCGACTTGTCTTCATGATGATCATAGTAATGAACAGAAAGATATGAGTCGATAGCATAGTTCATTAATATTTGCACTAATAGCGCAAAAGAAATATAGATAGCTAATAAACCGTAATCGGCGGTATTCAGATTTTGAGTATACGGTATAAGCAATACCACGCTCGAAAGGAGAGGAAGTGCGCCTCCTGCGGTGATAAAAAATGCTGATTTAACAATACGCTTCAAATTGGGACTTGTGGCAACAAAAATAGGTATTAGCAACCGAACTTACTCGAACATGCCTTTCGAATTGCTTAACTTTCTTAACCCGAGTGTCGTAATCTCTTTGGCTAAAATCAAGAGATAAATATTTTTACTGCTAGCAAAGTTTCGATTGACTTATTTTTGCAGCTAAATCTTACGCGTATGAAGTTCATCTTGTATATCACTTTACTCACAGTATTATTCAGTTCATGTAGTAATTTAGGCGACCGCATAGATTTTGAGGGTGATGAAGTTTATTACAAAGAACCGATTACTGAATTGGACGCCACAAGTATTGGTCAGTTTTTAAAGGATTATAAATATTTTACTGGCAGTGGATTTACTGTTCAGGTTGTCAAAAAAGATCTCATCACCGTTAATTTTGCTACAGTTGAAGGCATTGAAAACGATGAAGAAGTCATAGTAGGCTATTACTTTCTACTTGTTGACATGAGCAATGCTGTAATGGATGGAAAGCCAATAGATATTGCACTTTGTGATGAAAAACTACAAGTAAAGAAAGTGCTGACATTTGCCGATGCCAAAGCATTTCTTGATAAAGCGGTATTATCCCAATAATTTATCAGTATGTAGGCTTAATTCCCTGTTAAAAGCTTTTTTAACAGCACAATAGAATAACTAATAGCTCAATTCCAAAATTAATGAAATCACTTAATTGCAAAAAACCTAAAACTGCCCCTAATCCCCTTTCCTTCCAAAGCTAACCGACAACAGCACATAAAGGAATGTCGGGGCAGTTTGTAACGCGGGGATATTACTTCTTCGGGCTAACGATGACCAGTTCGCTTACCTGAATTTCGGTAACATACCTCTTTACATCATTCTTGTCGGTGTAGTTGCGGTTAATCAATTTACCTTCTACTACAACTTCAATTCCTTTTGTAAGGTACTTCTCAGCAAATTCTGCAGTTTTTCCCCAGGCGATTAAGTTATGCCATTGGGTTTCTTTAATTTTTTCACCTTTTGCATTTTTGTAGCTTTCATCTGTAGCAAGATTAAACTTTGCAAACTTTCCATATCCGACACCGGATTTAACTTCTGGATCCGCACCGAGGCGACCAATCAATTGTACCTTGTTTCTAAGGTTGTTCATACGTTAATTTTTTAAGGGTTAAACAATCAGCATTTTTATTTGCTATGCCACTGATATTAGCAGCAACTAAACAAAGATGTAAAAACGAAATAATATCACAAAATTCTAAGCGCTTAAATTCGAATATAAGCGCTTAATTACAATTTTAAAAAAACTGTATATATTTGTTCTATGTTTTATATCCTAAACCTTAAAAACTTTAAAAACTTGTTTATCTATGGAAAACAAACATTGCAGAGAATGCGGCAAACTTGTGTTTGGCCGCATCGACAAGAAGTATTGCAGTGACATCTGTCGTCACTCCCACAACAACCGCGAGCGCATAGCAAGTGGAACTTATGTAAATACGATTAACGCGATTTTGCGCAAAAACAGAAACATTCTTGCGGATTTTAATCCTGAAACAAATGCAAGGGTTTCGAAAAACAAATTAGATGCAAAGGGTTTTAATTTTAATTACATCACATCTGTTGAAACTAACCTGAAAGAAGCATGTTATTATTGCTATGAGTATGGTTATAAAGTAGCAGAAGCCGACTGCATTTACATTATTAAAAAAGAAGATTGAGTAGTGTTAATGCAGACTAATTATTATTCATCATTGTAGAATTTGCACTTGCTATTTTTTACAATGATGATTTTTTATTTTTGAATTGATTATTAATCTCAGAATAAACAATAGCAATCGTAACATCTTTTAATATGTAATAAAATCAGATGTTCCCATCAAATAACATGCACTTATCAAATTGTTTGCTATTGGGGTTAAACCCAACTAAATCAATATTTTGATTGATTTATTAATGTCTATTGATTAATTTGGGATAAAATAATAACAACAAGAAAAAAAGATGTTCGGTACGGAAATTGGATTGCATTTACAATTAAAACAAATGAAGCCATTGGTTGGGTTTGTTTAAAAGATTTGGACAACACTGAAGAAATTGAGGTGGGTTTTAGATTGCTACATCGCTTTTGGGGCAAGGGCTATGCAACCGAAAGTGCACAAGCTTTAATTGATTATAGATTTACCAAATGTGGATTATCAGTCATTGTTGGCATAACAAATCAAACAAATTTGAGGGCGCAACATGTGCTAGAAAAATGCGGATATTAATTTATAAAAAAATCATTTTTATATGCTACGAACTTTCGTTACTTTAAAATAAACAAACCTGATTAATTCGCTAATTGGACGTTGCAACAATTTTTTCCTTTCCATTTGATGCTATTTTTTTTGTAACAACAGTTTCTTTTTCACCATCAATTACCACTTGATCTACATCAATTGTGTAACTGTTTTCAGGTGTTGCTTCGAAATTAAAATTTTCGTCTAATCCATATTCTGCAGCAGGCTCTTGCTCAACTTCAGATGCGTCGTTATCTGTTTCTTGTGCAACGGACTCCGATTCAACTGCTATTTCACCATCGTAGTTTTTATAAGTATAACTATATTCAGAAAGCAAAATGCCTCCGTCAACATTTCCTGGGTCATAAATAGTAACACCTGTACTTAAGTGTTCAGGGTAATCGCCAATTCCCCATCCTGCACTCGTAGTTTCAATATAATAATAGAATTTATTGCGATGTTGAAATGCAGTGCCTGAAATTTCATATTTCAATGCAATACCAACTCCCATGTGCTTGTGCGGGGAAACTAAAACACAATCAAAACCCAACGCTTTTAATATAGCCTCTAGCAATATGGCCGTGTCTTCGCAATCTCCGCCTTTTTCTACTAATGTTTCAATCGGATAACGAGGATATTCATAAGTACCGTCATTTTTATATTTCATTGTTTGAATAAAACTCACAACACATTCTGCGAGTTGCCAATCGCTTAATTTATTTTCGGCGGCAATGCGTTTAAATTCTGCAGCAAAATTTGCAATAACAGGATACTTAGGATTTTCATTTAAATAAAACAAGAAATCATTATAAACTCTGTCTTGACCTTTATAATAATTATAGGTAGGTTGGTCGTAATAATAAACCATTGTATAAAGCTTACTACCGTAGGTCCAAGTGTAAATGGATTTAACGGCTGTTGCGTGCAAGCTGAAACTAGCAAACACCAATAAAGCTGTTAGAATTAATACATTTTTCTGCCCGGTTAGCCAACTCATAAATTTAATTTAGTGTATTAACTACATTCCATATCTTGAATTTTACAATAAACTTGCCACAAATTGTTTTTATTGTATGCCAGTCGTAAATGTTTTACACAATCCAAATATATCATACCTTTCTGAGTTCCGCATTTTCTATATGCACAAAGCGGTGGAGAACTATGTCCTAAATCAATTACAGCTATTTAGGCAGCCCAATTATCTCTGTCTAAACTACGGTATTGAATAGCTTCTGCAAGATGTTCAATTTTAATTTCTTGGGAAGCTGAAAGGTCAGCTATTGTTCTGCTAACTTTCAATATTCTATCATAAGCCCTAGCGCTAAGGCCTAGCTTTTCCATGGCCTTATTCAACAGGCTTTGACCAGCAGAAGTAATTACACATATTTCTTTCACCTGTTTAGCATTCATTTGTGAATTGCTATGAATCAGATTATCGGCAAATCTAAGCTCTTGAATTTGTCTGGCTACAATAACTCTTTTCCTGATCATTTCACTTCTTTCGCTTTCGGAAACTTGGGATAATTCTTTAACTCCAACTGGTACCACTTCTACATGAAGGTCAATTCTGTCTAACAGAGGTCCTGATATTCTATTTAGGTATTTTTGAACTACACCTGGTCCGCATACGCAATCTT
>Ga0105049_10009928_pt1 | contig 10935 bp, 9 predicted proteins | sample MAT06_FD_78087 | JGI IMG/M metagenome (GOLD analysis project Ga0105049, IMG submission 78087) | Freshwater microbial communities from Lake Fryxell liftoff mats and glacier meltwater in Antarctica - MAT-06 | ecosystem: Environmental > Aquatic > Freshwater > Ice > Liftoff microbial mat | place... | reverse complement strand
GGTTGCTGACGGACGGCTTTGAATGGCCGACACATTATATGCGGGTGAAGTCGCTTTCAGCCGCCAAACCCCCTCACCGCAGATAGCTCACCAAGCTCAGCCTCGAAAGCTGCGAGAAGACCGAATAGCTCGCCTCAAGGATCGTCTTTTGCTGCGCCAGATCGATCGCCACCTGGCCGAGATCGGCATCCTCATTGCCCGAAATGATGCCTTGCAACAGCATCGAGCGATCGGCCGCGCGGGTGCCGAGCGTTTCGGCCTGGGCTTGCTTGCGGCCATTTTCGGCGTTGACCGCGCGCAAGCCGGACAGGCCGGCGTCGATTTGCCCGGCCGCTTGCGTCAGGATATCGCGCTGCGCGGCGGTCGGCGGATCGCCGATCGGGCCGGCCCCGGCCAGTGTCTGAAACGCCGAATAGAGGCCCGCGCCGATCTCGCTCGCGGTGACGCCATAGTGGACATCGACCCCGTCGGACAAGCGCACTGCTGCCTTGATTCCGTCATTGGCGAAGGCCGCCGACGCCGGAGTGCCCAGGGTGTCGGCAAGGGTATTGGGCAGGAACGCCGGGCCGTCGGTCTGCGATCCGCCGAACAGCGCCGCACCACCGCCCGACGCGTTCAGCGCCGCGCGGAACTGATTGAACGCAACAGTGATCGCTTCGTTCAGCCCGCCCCCCTTGCCGGTGCCGATCGCGGTCATCAATTCCTGCCTCAGCGACGTCGCACTGGTGTCGAGCGCGCCCATATGCGCATCGTTCAGCGACAGCGTCGTACCGACCCGGTTTGCGGCGGCGACATAGGCGTCCTGTTTTGCCTGGAGCGAATGGGTCGACAGGTTGCGCACCGCCTCGGTGCCAAGCGCGGCATAGTCGTTGGCCTTTTTGCCCGTCGCCAATTGCTTCTGGGTGGCGGCGAGCTGCTGCTGCGACCGCTGGATCGCAGCAGACATGCTGCGCTGGAGCGGGATGGTGGCGACGCGGGTCATGTGCGAATTCCTTATCTGATCATCGACAACAGCGTGTCGTACATCTCGCTTGCCGTGGTGATGACGCGGGCGGCGGCCGAATAGCTGTTTTGCAGCACAACCATATTCGCGAGTTCCTCATCGATGTTGACGCCGGAAAAACTGTCACGCCGGTTGACCGCATCGTCGCGCCGCGCAGTCGCGTCGGCCAGCGTCGAGGCTGCCTGTGATGCCGCAGTGCCGGCATTGCCGAGCAGGGCGGCGGTGCGCGCCGCGATGGTGGTAATGCCATCCTTGCCGAGGTCGAGCGTGGCGGCAAGCCGATCGACGAACGCCGTGGCACCGCGATTGTCGCCCGGGCCAAGCGCCTTTGCGCCGATCGCCGTGCCAATCTGGAGGCGCGCCAAACCGAGCTTGCCGGGGCTCGCCAGAATGTCGGGCCGGACGGTCGCGGTTGCTACGCCGCTTTGTGCGCCGGTCAATTGGACGATGCTGGAAAAAGATTGCCCGGTGCCGAGCCGATCGGTCGAATCCCCCGCGACCGATAGCGCCGCGCCGAGGACATTGGCATTGGCGGCAAACTGGATGCGCCCCTTGTCGTCCATCGCAAAGCTGCCGAACGATCCGATCGGGCTGGCATTCAGCTCGGTCACCAAATCGCCGAAGGTCGCGCCGACCGAACCCGTCATCTTGTAGCTGGTGAGCGGGCGACCCGAAACATCGCGCAGCACGAGGTCGGTCGCCTGGCCCGCAGCAAAGCCGTGCGCGTCCGATGCTATGAACCCCGAGGGGACGAGCGCGCTGGTCGCGCTGCGCACCATGTCGTTCATGCCGAAATAATGCGAGAAGCCGATGCCTGCGCGGTCGCTCGGCATGGTCGGGTCCTGCGCGATGACGACCCCGTTGCCGCTCGCATTCGCCTTGATCGAGAACACACCCCCGGTGAACGATGCGGTGGCGGTGGTGCCAAGGCCGGCGTTGATCGCCACGACCGCATCGTCGACCGTCGCGCCCGCGCCGAGCGCAGAGAAATCAACCGTCGTCGAGGAAACCAGCTCGCCGCTCGCTCTGGTCACGGCGAACACCGCCGAGCCGGTAAAGCCGAGCCGATCGGCACCCGTCAGCGCAGACGCGCGCCCGTCGAGCCGGGTCGGTGCGGGAACGGTCGTTCCGGCATTCGATACCGCATTGAGCGTCTGCGCCAGACCCGTGAATACAACCCCCAACTTTTCGGCGAAATTGGGCAGCGCGCGATCCCGCAGGTCGAGCAATCCGCCAAGTTTTCCGCCGACCGCCGCCGAATCGAGCTTGTCGCCCGTGGCCGCACCAGGGCCATTATTGGTATCGGCAAAGCGCACCGTAATGACTGGATAGGTCGTCTGCGCGACGCCCCCGCCCGACGCGGGCAGCGACAATCGCCGCAGCCGATTATCGAGCAAGGGGATGCCCGAGGCCGTATCAATCGCGATCCTGCCATCAGGCTGTTCGCGCACATTGAGCTTCACCAGCGCGCTCAATTGCTCGATTGCGGACATGCGCTGGTCCGCCACCCCGGCCGAGCTGTGTCCGCTGCCCTGCAGCCGCGCCACGCTGGTGTTGAGATCGTCGATCCGCACCAGCAGCGTGTTGATCCGGTCCACGCTCTCCCCCACTTCGGATTGCACATCCGACTTCAGCGAAGTCACGTCGGACCCGAGCTGATTAATCGAGGAAATCGCATCCTGCACATTGGCGGTGAAGCCAGCGACCGTCTGCGGCGAAGCTTGCGCGCCCGTCATCGCCACGGCCGATGCATCGATCGCATTAAGCCGCGACGGCAGACCGTATTCGGCACCCGGTGCGCCGAGCAGCGATTGCAGGCGATCGAGATAGGAAAAGGTGACGTCTGCTGACCCCATGTCGCCCGCGCGCCGAAAGACGGTTGCCTCAAGGAAGCGATCCGCGATCCGGCTCGGTTCGCCAACCGTCACGCCATTGACGAGCCCGGCGGTCACGCCGGTGGTCTGGGCCACCTTTTGGCGCGCATATCCCGGCGTGCCGACATTGGCGATATTGTTGGAAACAGAACGCAAGCCCGCCTGCGACGCCGCAAGCCCCGATACCGCCGATCCCAAAATCTCGTTCAACGACACGCCGATATTCCCCTAGTCAGGCGGGATCGATTTCCCGCCCGGTCGTTACGCGCGATCCGTTATCGCTTGAGATTGCCGATTTCCTGCAGCATCTCATCGACGGTTGTGATGATCTTTGACGACGCACTATACGCACGCTGGAACCGGATCATGTTGGTGAACTCCTGTGCCAGATCCACCGTCGATGCCTCGAGCGTGTTGGCCGAAATGGTGCCGGCCCCAAGCGAGCCCGGCGCATTGATCGCGACGCTGCCGGATTTATCCGAAACTTGATAGGCGTTGCCGGGCAAGCGGGTCAGTCCGTCGGGATTCTGGAAACTGGCGAGCGGCAACTGGAACACCGGGCGCGACGTGCCATCTTCGAATACGGCACTGACGAGGCCGCCATCCGAAATGCGCGTCGAGGCGACGCTGCCGAGCAATCCGCCATCGACGGTCGAGGAAATGACCGACGACGTCCCGCCGAACTGGGTGAGACCATCGAGACCGCCATCGGTGCCAAGCCCAAGCTGGATCGGCCCCGATCCGGCGCCGCTGGTCCAGGTCGGCGTCAGCGCGGCGAACATTGCCGGACTGGAACCGGCGCGATTGAGCGAGCCGTCGGCATTGAACAGGATCGTCCCGCTGGCGAGCAGCCCGCCTGCCGCTGCTACATCGGTGGCGGGCGTGGCGTAGATCTCGCCCCTCCACGCGTTAGGCCCGGTCTTCAGGAAGGCCAGCGTCACGGTATGCTTGCCGCCTTGGGCGTCGGTAATATCGATCGGACGCGAGAATTGCGCGGGTGTCGTGCCAGCGGCCATGTCGCCTGCGGCATAGGCACCGACGAAGGCGGTCGCGGTCGCGTCGAGGTTGGCGCGCAGCTGCAGTCTGCTTGTCGCAGCGGCGGTGCCGGTAAGTTGCGTGACGCGAACTGGCACCAGCGCGCCGAGATTGCCGGTATTGGCATAGCCACCCTGCGCATCGAGCGGCCAGCCCTGCAGATATTGTCCGCCGGAATTCCTGAGATACCCCTGGCTATCCGGCGTGAACGACCCGGCCCGGGTATAGGTGACGTTGGCGTTCGCTCCGATGCCGTCGCGCGTCACGAAGAAACCGGCCCCGGCAATACCCATGTCGGTTGAGCTGCTCGATGCTTGGAGCACACCATCCCTGGAGACGAGCGAGCGCGTCACCGCAGTGACACCGCCAGCGGCATAGGTCGTCCCGCCGCGTCCGTCGGACACCAAAGTGCGGAACTGCGTATCGGCATTCTTGTAGCCGACGGTGTTGATGTTGGTGATGTTGTCGGCGACGCTGGCCATTGCGGTGGCTTGCGCGCTCAAACCGGACACACCGGCATTTAAGGCTGAGTAGAGGCTCAAGGATAATCTCCGGCAAGAAGGTCCGGGCGACATCAGCGGCGCTCGGTTCCCCTCATTGTAGGACAATTGTCGCCACGCATGCGGATCGGCGCGAATTTTCCGTAATCGCCCCTGCCTGACGCGCTCTATCCTATAAGATGACATGCGCTCACGAGGACACCAACGATGACACTTCGGATTTCCCTGCGCGATGGCGAACAGATGATCGTCAACGGCGCCGTGCTGCGCGCAATCGGTCGCACCGATTTGTGCGTCGAGAATACCGTCGCGCTGTTGCGCGGTCGCGAAGTGATGTCGCCGGACGAGGCCACTACCCCGGCACGGCGGCTCTATTATGCCTGCATGATCGCGTATATTGATCCGCAGGGTGCCACCGCGCACCATGACGAGATCGTCCGCTATCTGCGCGATCTGATGGGCGCGCTGGAAGCGCATGAGGCCAAGGCGATGTGTGCGAGCTTTGCCCGCAAAGTGGCGAACGGCGATTTTTACCGCGCGCTGGCGGATTGTCGCGCGCTGATCGAGTATGAAACCGCAGCGCTCGCGCGCCCCGCGCCAAAGGTTGCCTGCGTCGGCGTATGAAAGCGCTTGCCGCCGCCGCGCGCAGCTTGCGCGATCTTTCGCCCGACCAGCGTTTTGGCCGGGTGATCGGCGTGCGCGGGGCCTTGATCGAGGTCGAGGGCCTCACCGGCGCCGCGCAGATCGGATCGCACATCAACGTGATCGCCGCCGCTGGTGTGGTTGCAGCCGAAGTGACCGGGCTTGACCGTAACGTCGCGCACTGCCTGCCGTTCAGCGACCCGCAGGGCATCGCTTCGGGCGCGCGTGCCGATCTTGTCGCGGGACGCTTCGTCGTGCGGCCCGGCCACGCCTGGCTCGGTCGCATGGTCGATGGGTTGGGCCGCCCGATCGACGGTAAGGGCACGCTGCCCGCCGGACTTGACGCGCGTCCGATCAAGGCCCCGCCTCCCCCCGCTGCACAGCGCGCGCGCGTCGGTCAGCGGATCGGCACCGGGGTGCGCGCGCTCGATATCTTCGCGCCGCTTTGCCAGGGGCAACGGCTCGGCCTGTTCGCCGGGTCCGGCGTCGGCAAATCGGTTCTGCTGTCGATGCTTGCGCGCTGGACCGGCTGCGATGTCGCAGTGATCGGGCTGGTCGGCGAGCGCGGCCGCGAGGTGCAGGAATTCGTCGAGGACGATCTCGGCCCCGAAGGTCTCGCCCGCAGCGTCGTGGTCGTCGCCACGTCCGACGAACCCGCCTTGATGCGCCGTCAGGCGGCCTGGACGACACTCGCGGTTGCCGAGCATTTCCGCGACGAGGGGCTAAACGTTTTGTGCCTGATGGATTCGGTCACGCGCTTTGCGATGGCGCAGCGCGAGATCGGCTTGGCCAGTGGCGAGCCTGCCGCGACCAAGGGCTATACGCCGACGGTTTTCGCCGAGCTGCCGCGCTTGCTAGAACGCGCTGGCCCCGGGCTACCCGGTCAGGGATCGATCACCGGCCTGTTCACGGTGCTGGTCGATGGCGATGACCATAATGAACCCGTTGCCGATGCGGTGCGCGGTATTCTCGACGGGCATATCGTCATCACGCGGCGCATTGCCGAACGCGGGCGATACCCGGCTATCGACATCCTCAAATCGGTGTCGCGCACGCTTCCCGGTGCGCTCGACCCCGACCAGAACGCGCTGCGTCTGGCCGCGCGATCGGTCCTTTCAACCTATGCCGACATGGAGGAGATCGTCCGGCTCGGCGCCTATCAGAGCGGTGCCAACCCCGAAGTCGACCGGGCGATTGCGATCGCGCCGCAGATCGAGGCGCTGCTGACCCAGACCAAGCAGGATCGCGGAAACCTGACCGACAGCTTTGCCGCACTCGCCGCAATCTTGGAACATGTTGCGTGATCACGCCCTTTGATGCGACGTTGCGCCTGCGCCAGCGGGAGATCGACGCCATGCGCCTCTCGATCAGCGTTCAGGTCACGCAGTTGATGGTGATCGAGGAGACACGCGACACGATCGACCGCTCGGTCCGTCGCGAGACCGAGATCGCGGCAACCCATTGGGACTCGTGCGCCCACGCCTTCATGACGCGGATGCGCACGCAGCGCGAACGGCTGTCGCAGGAGCGCGCTACGGTCGACGCCCGATTGACCGGCCTGCGCGTTCAGGTCGCGGAGGCTTATGGTGCGTTGCGCGCGATCGAAGGGGCCGCAGAACGCTATCGCGCCGAAGCTGACCGCGCCGCAGCGACAGCTGAGCAGGGTCGGGTCGACGATTTTTCTGCAGCCCGCTTCAGCCGCGATCAGGATGTCGCGCGGCGATCAAGGGCAATTGCGGGAGAGCACGTCTCATGATCGTTGCCAACGACCTAACTCGCTTGCCGCCTGCCGAGAAGGCAGCGCTGATCTATGCCCAGGCGCAAAGCGACGTTTCCACGCGGCTGTGGCGCGCCGCACTCGGCAGCGACAGTCACCCGGATCAGCGGCTTACGACATCACCGCAAAACATTGAATTCAATCTGGATTCGCTACTGTCGCTGCTGTTACCGAAAAGCCAGCCAGGCGGGACAGTTGCGCCGCAGTCCTCCCTGATACCGCCGGTGGTTGAGAAAGCGCCGTTGATGGTGTCGCTGGCCAGTTCAACGACGCCGACGGCCGGGGCAATTGACGGCCTGGGTCCGAATGCGCGTTACACCGCCATATTCGATGCAGCCGCGACGCGCACCGGCATTCCGGCTGCTGCACTTGCCGCAATCGTTGATGCAGAGGCCGGCAAGAATGGCGATGGCAGCTGGAAGACGGGATCTCGCAATCCGCGGTCGAGTGCGGCGGGTCTCGGCCAGTTTCTGGGCAGCACTTGGCAAGGCGAGGCGGAGCGCGCGGGAACATGGCTGCACGATTTCGCCGTTCAACAGGGCTGGCTCGGCGATAATGGCCGGGTGCTTCCGGCCGCGCGCTCGGCACTCTTGGCGCTCCGCTATGACGGCGCAGCGTCGATCCACGCGACGGCGGACTATGCGCTGCGCAGTGTCGCCCACCTACAGCATGCCGGGATCGAGATCGGCAGCGACATCGTCACCGTCGCGCGCGCCGCCTATCTCGGCCACCACCTCGGCGCCGGCGACGCGATCCGCTTCCTCAAGGGCGGACTCGACCCGAGCCGCGCCAAGGTGCTGCTTGATGCGCAAGTCGGTGCTGCAAGCGCGAACCAGCGAATCGCTAAAACTGGCGACGCCGCCAGTGCACACCGTTCGTGGTTGCTGGGCTTTATCGATCGCCGCATCTTGCCCGCCCGGTTCGGCGCCTGATTGGAACGAACCGGACGAGGGCGGAAATCCGTCACTCACCCTAAAATATAGGATTGAATACGTAATATTTCGTATAGGAGGATACCAATCCTATTAAGGATTTTGCTCCCAGATAGACAGTGTGAGGGGAACGGTTGGCAAGGGGCCACCACTCCACTTGTTTGGGGAAAAACCAATGTCGAAAACCACGATCGCGCTGGAAGCAGCGGTTGCTACCGTACTCGAAAATATGCCGGAGGGCGGTGGCGTCTCGAGCGCGCGGCAGCGCGCGTCTGTAGATAAGGCTTTTGTATCAATCCTCAAGCTGATCGCGCCCCGTATTCGCCATTTCATCCGCCAATATGGCCTGGTCGCGCATTGGGAAGATGCAGAACAGTGCTGCGCAATTGCCGTACACCGCGCAATTCAGGGATATAATCCCGCCAAAGCCATGTTCACGACCTTCGTCAATTGGCAAATTCGCGGCGAACTTCAAAGTCTGCGCTTCCGGCTAATGACCGACCAGCGTCCTTCGGCCAAGAAGGTCGATGCCACCACCGTGTCGCTACACGCCATATCGGTGGGGGGCGATGGCGAGGAAACGACGCTTGAATCGATCATCGAGGATGAGGGAGCGTTGGCCCGCACAGAAGCGGCCGCTTCGGATTATCTGGCGCACGCCGCAACCCGGTCGCTCGTGGAGGAATATATCGGTCTTCAGCGTTCAACGGGAATAGAACAGCTCCGTAAGCGCCCTCGGGCAAAGCGGATTGCGGGGGCAAACCTGGTCGATCATGGGGCAACAATGCTTCGCCGCCCACTCACCCACGGCGTCTGCCCGATCGAGATCGAAAAGCTCGAACAGAAGCTTGGTCGTGACAAAGAGATCGTCGAGCGTCGCGTCTTCGATGTGGCTACGCTGGACGAGCTTGGTCTGAACACCGGCGTCACAAGGGAACGCGTGCGCCAGATCACGAAGCGCGCGTCCCGCAGCATCGGCGACCTCGCCGCCAGTCATCCCCGTTTCGCTGTGATGGCCGAATACCGCAAAACGCCGCCCCGCCCGCCGCAGTTCCGCCCCGCCAAGCTTGGCCCGGAAAATGTGACCGTGGCGATTTTGCCCGCGTTGGGACAGCCTCACAACACGCTTTCACGGATGCTCGCTGTTGATACGAACGCTGACTCGGTGCTCCGTCCCGAACATAACCAAATCCATTTCGGAGCGGCTGAAAGCGCCAAGCCAACAGGATCGGAAACACGAGAGGCAAACGCACCAGGCAGTCAGGCTCATCACTGACCCAGCCGCGATTCGAAACGCTCGTTACCTAGTCCGTCTGCGCTCACAGTTAACCCGCGCTCTTCAGTTTGAAGCGCCTTCCGACGACATTTCTGACGTAACCTGCCCTAACCTTATAGGGTTGGTGAAAATTCTTCCTCAAGATCCAAACAACATCATCGTCTATCAAAGAGGGTTACAATTATGCAATACAAGAATTTGTTGCCCGGTACAACCGTTCGAGGCTCTTCATTATTTCGCCCGACAGTTATGAGTATAGCTATGGCCGATGCTGGAGTTACCCCTGACATTCATCTTGTGTGTGACCTGTCCGCAACAGCCATCGTTCGTCACAGGAATGACAATCTTAATCAGCGCAATTCTGACACTTTGGCATTTTAATTATCAGAGTTAAGCTTGGATAGTGTATAGACAGGGCCGTCCCTGTGTAACCCATAGACCACGCTGATAAAACAGCGCAGCATGAAATGTTTCCTTTTCTTATTACCAGCACAGTTTCAGTAAAAAGGCACACCGCATGACTTCGGCGCGAGGCATATCAACCAGAAAGCCATCACAGGTTTTCGCCGCGCGTTTGCTGCCCGGCTTGTCGGTCGCTTTGGCTCGCAGCGCCGACACATTGGTTACGCACGCGCAACCGCTTTTGCGTTTCAATCAGGCCGTTTTGTTAAGCGCAACGGTCAGCACGCGTGTCGAACCGGCAGCGCTCTTAACGAACGCCTGGAATGCCGTGTGTTCACCCGTGCCACTGTTGCCGATGGTTTTGGGTGACGCGAATTCGCAACAATTCACAGAGTTCGAGAAAGCCGCAAGGGCTCTGCTCGACGATTTAATTCGTCGCTGGCCTGCTAATGCCCGTCCGCCCGCTGTCGGCATCTTTACCGACGGATCAGGGGTCGCCTTTTCTTCGGACCACCCTTCGCCACTATCATCCGACTGGTTAGCGCAGCATCAGGCAGGGCGGTGCCCAACGACCACATTGCTCCCCTTTTGCGCGGATGGTGGGTGGGCGCGGATTATTTCCCCGGCGGCAAGCGCTTTCCTGCACTGAACGCAGTTGAACATTTATCCAATATCCCATATTCATCCTAGTCGGGGCGGATTTAAACTCGCCGTCCTATATTGGATGATGGCACAATGGCAGCAGGAACCCGATCAAAGCTAAACCCGATCTTGGTAGCCGTCGAACGATCGCGAACGTCGACCCGAGCGAGGCGATCCCTTGTTGAAATAACACTCGATCGCTACCGCGCCTTCGTCTTTCCCAACCGGGTGCGAGAGCAGCGCTATCGCAGCGGGTTCCTCAAGCTGATGCCGCTCAGCAACCGCCTTCCCGAAATCCCCTATATTCGCTTGTCTAAAATCGAGCGCGGTGAAGTCTTCGCGCGGGCGGACGAATTGATCCGCATCGGGCGGGCACTGAATGTTGCGCCCGAAGATTTGCTGGTTGATGTCGATTCGTCAAAGTTTGATATCGCAACCTGGGCAGCCCCGTTTCAGGACACGCGACCATGGAATGACGCAGACGAGCGCAACGCCGTACTGCTCGGCGCGGCGCTGAAGGTTCGGCGCCACCACGATCGTGCGTTGACCATTGCGGCTCTTGATCAGGCCTATGGGCTGCCGCCAGTAATCCTGTCTCGCCTCGAAAACGCCCAAAAAACGCTTGGACGCTGGAACGACGCCACTCTTGGGTCACTATATCGCCTGTTCGACGTCAGCGACGCGGTAATGCTGGAGGCGTTGATAACTGAACAGTATCTTCTTGGTGAGCTTGACGGGTTCGTCGAACTGGTCGCGAACCCGGCAACACGGCTGGGTCGTTCGCGACAAAGGATCGGCGAACTGCGCGCCGCTCTTTTGGCGGGCGGGCGCAAAACACGCGCTGAGCGTTCG
>Ga0105049_10009927_pt1 | contig 10935 bp, 8 predicted proteins | sample MAT06_FD_78087 | JGI IMG/M metagenome (GOLD analysis project Ga0105049, IMG submission 78087) | Freshwater microbial communities from Lake Fryxell liftoff mats and glacier meltwater in Antarctica - MAT-06 | ecosystem: Environmental > Aquatic > Freshwater > Ice > Liftoff microbial mat | place... | reverse complement strand
GCGAGCGTTATTTTCAATGATCGAGCCGCTGGTGTATTTGCGTGGAGGTCAGGGTTGGGGTCAGGGTTGGGGTCAGGGTCAGGGTTGGGGTGCGGCTAAGGAGCGTGGTAATCAACGCCCGCCGAGGCTCGGTGGCGTCGAAGCATTTATGGCCGGGCTGGGCGGGGTGAGTAGAGAGGGCAACAAAGCTACAGCGTTCTGGAACAAACGCGACTTGGCTCGGTGGAAAGCGGGGATTATCTGCACAGAACTGAAGGATGTGTCATCTACCGATCTGCGCGCTGCGTTGGCCCGTGGCACTAGGGGCACCGATGAAACCATTGCCAACGGACTGCACCCACGGGTGCGTGCGTTCATCGAACGTCGCGGAGCGTACCGTAAGCACGTCGGCGAGCTCGCATAAAAAACCGCGATTGCTCGTAATAAGTATTCTCAGTGTAATTACTTACATGAAACATCCGGGAAGTGACGCCCCTCGGAATGATGCCGGGGCTACCTAGTTGTTCAACTAATGAGCTGGCGTGTTACGCTACTCAGCCGACCGAATAAGCGACGTTCGCCGCCGCCCCGAAGCCCATCACTCGCACGGCTGCAGTGCATAAGACGGTCTGGGCAGTACCGCGCTGCGAATCGGGCGCAATGGGGTAATACTTTTGATCTCGCCAGTGGTTTTGTGCATAAGACCGGCGGTGACTGGTACAGCGAAAGACGACTTACTTCACCAAGTTACCCAATGCGTCAAACTCTTTCGGCTCTGCCAACTTAAACGGCGCCAAAGCGGGCAGCTTAAGTTGCTCCAGGATGAGGTCCTTATCACCCACGAGCACCAGCACGCCTTCCTTGAGCCGCACCGAGGTCGGAGCGATTTTGTTAAGAGTTGCGTCGGTAGCTCGCTGGATCGCCTCAAGCTCTGCGTTTGCAGTGGCGACGGGCACTCCACCGACCAGATAGGGGGTGACGCCGCCGATAAGGCCGGAAAGGCTTTCGAGCCGCGCGACGGTATCGTTGCGGGCCGTCTCGCGGGCCTTTCCCGCCTCGGAAGCGGAGATATCCGCGGCTTGCAGCCTGGCAAACTCCTTGAGAAACTCGCCGATGGCCGCGCCCGTCACTGCGGCCTCCACAGCTGCTCCCGCGGTGAAGAGGCCCTGCGAGATTCCAGAGTCAAAAACGGATCGAGCACCATAAGTATAACCATTGGTCTCGCGGAGGTTCTGATTCAGCCTGCTGGTAAAGCTGCCGCCGAGAATGGTGTTCAGCAGCGAGAGCGATGTGCGCTGATCGGATTGAAAGGTTACACCGGGCGCGTAGAAACGAATGAAGGTCTGAACCGCGCCCGGCCGATTGACGATAGCCACCCGCATCGTCCCGGCCGCCGCTGCCGGCGCGGCCGAGAATGGAGTTACTTGACTGGTTACAACCCACCCTCCGAGCGCACCCTCCAACGCGGCCTTCGCAGCGGATTCAGTAATGTCGCCCGCGATTATAAGTATTGAATCTTTTGGCACGAACATCACGGCCTGCGCGGCTTTAATATCTTCAAGCGTGAGCTTCTCGACATGACCTGGCAAACCCGAATCCGAGCTTCCCCACGGCGTGGCCCCGCCGAGCAGCAGCGCTCTGCCCACTCGTGCGGCTGCCGCTGCGGGGTCATCCAGCTCTTGCGCGAGTTCATTTAGGTGCAGGCCACGAACTCGGTCCCAGTCGGTCGTGTCGTTACGCGGCGTTTGCAGGGCCGACGCGAAGAGTTTCAGGGCCTCTGGAAAGGTGCGGCCCAAGCTCGATAGCGAAGCAGTTGCGTAATCGTCGTCGCAATCCACAGAAAACTCGGCGCCGAGCGCGCTCAGCTGCTCAGCGAAGGCCGCGCCGGTCACGCCCTGCGGCCCAGCGATTCCCTCGCTATACATCGCCGCGGCGAGGGAGCCCAAGCCTTGTTTGCCCGACGCGTCGATCCAGCCGACCTGTTTGTTTACTAACGAGAGGGTTACGAGTGGGAGGCTGGGGCGCGGGTACAAAATCACGCGGGTACCCGATGTTAATGTAAACTCAGTGGGTACGGGCATCGCGAAGGGCTGGGGGCTCGCTGGCCCCGGGCGTACGTCGCGCGCGGTGGTGGCTCGCTGGGGCGTTTCTGGGAGGACTCTTATGATTACGCGGCCACGATCCTTGGCCCCGGGCTTACAAACCAGAGTAAGGTGCTCGGCAATCTGTGCGGCGGTGGCGGTGCGAAATCGGTCCAGGTCGCGCTGGAAGCTGTTGGGGTCGCCATAGTAATACTCATATTCGTTGAGCTTGTCGGCTTTGGACCGTAAGCTCTGCAATGAGGAGAGGGCCTCGGCTTCGATCTGGGCCTGAATAGCTTGCAACTCTGCGGGAGTGGGACCATCCTTGGCGAGCAGCGCGACTTCTTCGTCGATGATCGCCTCGATCCGCGCCAGGTCGGCCTCTGGCCGCGCTAGCACATCGATCGTAAAGATTCCCGCGAGCGGATAGCCGCTCTGGGAAGCCGAAACCTCGTTGGCCAAACCTTCCTTAACAACCAGACGCTTCTCAAGGCGGCTGGCCTTGCCAACACCGAGAATCGCGGATGCCATCCGCATGGGTGCATCACCGGGAGCGTAAGCAGTCGGGCTTAAGTAGTTGAACTGAACCTTCGGAAGCTGGACCTTATCGATAACCGTCAGCCGCCGTTCAGAAGTGAGCACGGGAGGGGTGACGGGTGATTCATACTTACGACTTACTCGCTGGCCCGCGGCAATGGTGCCGAACTGTTCCGCGATGTACGGTTTAATCTCCGCGCTGGAAAAATCGCCGGCTACAACCAGCGAGGCGTTGCTGGGAACATAAAAGTTAGCGAAGAAATCCTTGACATTGGTTACGTTGGCGGCTTCGAGATCCGCATGAGTGCCGATGATGCCGTTGTAATATGGGTGGGAGGGCTCAAAGAGCAGTTTCCAGACCGCTTCGGAGGCCTTGCCGTAGGGTTGGTTCTCCACGGTCTGCCGCAGCTCATTGCGGACGACTTCGCGCTGCTTATCCAGCTTCTCCTGGTTCATGTTCAGACCCATGTCCTCAAGGCGATCGGCATCAAGCCAGAGAAGGGTCTTAAGTAAGGAAGATGGGCCCCACGAGAAGTAGTTGGTGCGGTGAAGATCGGTGCTCGCGTTGTTCGCCCCGCCACCGGTTTCCATCAGCACGTCAAAGTCGCTGCCGGGCACTCGCTTGGTTCCCATGAACATAAGATGCTCGAACAGGTGCGCGAACCCGCTGCGCCCTGGCGGCTCATCTTGCGCGCCCACGCGGTACCAGAGGTTCACCGTCGCTACGGGCAGGCTGTGATCTTCATGTAAAATTACGATCAAGCCGTTGTCCAGCTTATATTTTTCCACAGCCACCTGCTGCGCAGAGGCGGCGAATGTCAAACACATCAGAACCGCACCGCACCCGAGCGTTGTCAGACTCTGCTTTATCCCCCCGCGTTCCAACTTTGTTAAACTCATAACTTTACTGTAGCGGAGGCAGAGGCGGATTCATTGTCCTCCACCCGCCGAGTCCTGTTCCACCGTACTCTTGTACGATGTTCGAGCTCACCGTAAAATCAACGTTCTGCGCTGCCCATTCCATCTCGATTGGAGGCACGGCCGAGCCGCTTCATGGCCACAACTGGCACGTGACAGTGACGGTTCGCGCCGAGCAACTTGATCCAGACGGGCTCGTCTGTGACTTTCACACCGTCCACGACAAACTTCGCGAGGCGATCGATAGCTTTGATAATAATAATCTCAATGAAATTCCTCCGTTCAATGCTGTCAATCCGACGGCGGAACTCGTAGCCAAACACATCGCTGACTCGCTCACGGCATCACTGGGTGACGGGCTTGCGCCGTACGCCAGAATCGCTGCTGTGCGGGTCACGGAGTCGGAGGGTTGCTCAGCAACCTATTTTCCCCCGGAGACTCCGGTCAACTGATACTCTTTAGATGTGCCTTCGATAGGCCGTAATCGTCATGCCCAATTCTAAGAAAAATCATTCAAACCATCACCATCAGGGCTCGGGAGGCTCGGGAAGCTCGAAGACCATTGGCTCTCCGGGGATCGCGGCATCTGGACCGGCCGCGGCTGGGCTGTCTGCGATTAAAGTACCTGACAGTGCCCTCTCCGCGGACCAGAGTCAGGGCGGTGTGGAGCACCTTCCGTCGAACTTGGAAGGCGCTGAGATCCTCGGGGAGGAGACGCCGCGATTTTTCAATCGCGATCTTTCCTGGCTGGAGTTTAACCGGCGGGTGCTGGCGCAGGCCGCGGATTCGAGCGTGCCGCTGCTTGACCGGGTTCGTTTCTTGGCCATCTTCACAAGCAACCTCGATGAGTTTTTCATGAAGCGGGTGGGGTTGCTGAAGCGGACGGTACACGCGGGGGTGGATACTCAAGGGCCTGACGGATTAACTCCACGCCAGCAGTTGCTGGCGATTCGAGGTATGGTTACATCGCTCTGTGAGGATCAGGTCGGCATCTTCGCCTCGGAGATTAAGCCCGCGCTTGCGGCGAGTGGGGTTGAGATTGTTAACTATGTGGATCTCCCGGGCAAAGATAAACGCTGGGCGGAGGACTGGTACCGAACGAACGTCTTTGCAACGCTCACGCCACTTGGCGTAGATCCTACCCATCGATTTCCGTTTATCTCCAATCTTTCAACCAACCTGGCGATTCTGGCCGAGCCCCCGCTTAGTCCCGCGCGGCTGCAGGTCCGGAGCGGGGGGGGGGCGGCCTCGGAAGGGCCCGACCACCTCTTCGCGCGGCTGAAGTTTCCATCGAATATTAAGCGATATATCGCGTTGCCCAACCGCGATTCTAGCGATGCGCACCGGGGCGCGCACTCTCGCTTCGTGCATCTTCACGACATCATCCGGAATAACCTGGACGATCTGTTTCCAGGAATTACGTTACGCGAAACAGTTATGTTTCGCGTTACCCGTTCTTCGGGCATCCAGAAGGATGACCTCGAGACGGCGAACTTTGTGCAATCGGTGGAGGCTGAGCTGAAACGGCGCCGGTTTGCTCGCGTGGTGCGGCTGGAGATGGAGCCGCACGCTTCGCCAGCGGTTGAGAGGCTGCTCCAGGATAAGCTTAATATCGACACACGCGATGTCTACGAGATCGCGCTCGATGCCGACTTTCTGGGTCTGAGCGAACTCTGCGACCTTGACCGCCCGGATTTGAAGGCCAAACCATACAAGCCGGTGATCCCCTCCCGGCTTGCGGAGACGGCAACGCAGCCGATGAGCGACAAAGCGGCGGCGTCGTTCTTTGCCGCGATTCGCAAGCAGGATATTCTGGTGCATCACCCGTACGAATCCTTCGCCGCGAGCGTCGAGCGGTTCATCGCGGCGGCGGCGAACGATCCTGAAGTACTTACGATCAAGCAGACGTTGTACCGAACGAGCCCGGACTCTCCGTTTATCTCGCATCTGATCAAGGCTGCCGAGGCGGGCAAACAGGTGGCATGCCTTGTAGAGCTGCGCGCCCGCTTTGACGAGGATCGCAACGTGCGGTTTGCGCGGGTGCTGGAGAAGGCCGGGGTGCATGTGGCCTACGGTGTGCAGGGGCTGAAGACTCACTGCAAGACGAGCCTTGTGGTCCGTCGCGAGCGGCACGGGTTACGTTGTTACGCGCACCTTGGAACCGGCAACTACCACCCAAAGACCGCGCAGCTCTATACCGATGTTGGGCTACTTACGTGCGACCCGGAGATTACCGGCGATCTTGTGAGTTTGTTCAATTATTTAACAGGGATCGCGGCGATCCAGGAGTATTCAACGCTCTTGGTGGCCCCTTCCACCATGCGAACTCGCTTCTACGCGCTCATTGACCGCGAAATAGAGAACGCCCGCAGGGGCCTACCGGCACGAATTGTCGCCAAGGTGAACTCGATGGAGGACCGAGAGACCACCGAAAAGCTATACACGGCCAGCCAAGCTGGCGTGAAAATCTCTTTGATTGTTCGCGGCTTTTGTTGCCTGCGCGCGGGGTTGCCCGGGCTCTCTGATAACATTACGGTCACTTCGGTGGTCGGACGATTCCTCGAACACTCAAGAATCTTTCACTTCGCCAACGGTCACCAAGATCCGCTGAGCGGCGACTGGTTTATCGCGAGCGCGGACTGGATGTACCGCAATCTTTCGAACCGTGTTGAGGTTGGCGTACCCATCCGTGATGCCGTCGCGAAGCGGCGCTTGTGGCACATAATTCAGACACATGCCGCGGACCGCCGCCAAGCGTGGGATATGCAATCTGATGGAAGTTACATCCGCCGAACCGTTCCAGCGGAGGCGGATCACGCCTCCCCCACCGCGATGGGAACATTTGAAACGCTCATGCGCCATGCGCAGGGTCAGTCGCAACAGCCGTAGCTTACGCGGGCGTGGCGCTGCTACCAAATGAAAGCAAGTGACAGAGGAAGCGACGACGTTTACTAGGCAGCGAGGCGGCTGGCCCAGTTCCTGGGACGCACGTTTGAGGGCGCGTTCTCGGCTTCTTGCCAGTCCTGGGCACGACGCAACTTAAGTTCGCTGGGCATGGTCTTGCGGTATCCAAGCAGCCGGATGACCTCTAGAACGTCCGTCCATTGCGGGAACGTCTTTTCGTTGGCTTTCTTAAACTCATCGATGGCCATCAGAAACAGAAACTGTTCTGAGGTCATCTCGCCTTCTTCGGCAGCGCGTGAGAAGTCGCTGAGTCGGCGGCCCCTGCCGCGGCGACGTTCAAGGCCGGTGGGCGCGGAACCACCCTCGCCGCTGTTGGCTTTAGTTACCCTGGTAACAGCGGGCTTTACTATATTATCTTCGGCCGAGACACCACCGGTTAGATTGACCTCGTGCGGGGCGTTGTGGTCCACGGTTCCACCGACCGGCTCTGAGTAAACCAGTTCGCCCGTGCGAGGGTCACGAAGCGTGCGGCGATCGTTGAAGACGCGGCGATCGACCACAGTTCCACCCTGAAATGCGGGCGTAACTGCTTGCGGGGGAACGGAGGCTTCGCGGTGCTCTGCTTCGGCAAAGTTTCGTTGATCAGATGTACCGAGAGCGGTGGATGGTGTTTGGTCAGGCATATCAATAAACCTTCTCAAGTGAGCTACTTGCAGAGTCTATCGGCCCATCTGCAGCACGGGTTGTGCGATTAGCTTTGAATGCGGTCCGCCCCCTCTCTAGCGGACCGTAGGCCTCTTGAGCCCCTAGCCCCTTAATCACTCCGTTAAGGGAGACTGCTCAGATAAGTTTAGTGGCGAGGGCTCGTTCGTTGAGCCAGCTCGCGACGCGAGCATGCTAGAAGTCGTCATCTTCTTCGTCGTCCTCTGCCTCGGTGAACTCGCCGTCCTCGTCCTCTTCCTCATCTTCAATAAAATCCTCATCATCTTCTTCGGCTTCGCCCTCTTCTGCAAACTCCTCTTCCTCATCGTCAAAGCTGGAATCGTCGTCCTCGTCGTCGAAGTCGTCGTCGTCGCCGTCGCCCATGAGCACTGCCACAGATGTCACTGGCGCGTCAACGACAACGTCGCCTTCGCCAGAGCTTGCGATTGTGAACTGCGGCCAGCCTCGAACGAGCGACCATTCAGGCTCACGGCTCGCAGTTCCGGACTTCTTGCTCAGTTTTGTTACCATGTTCCACCTCTCCATCACCAGTGTGATCTGTGTCATCTGCACGGTCTGTATCACTTGTGTCATTTGTTTCACTTGTGTTACCTTGTAGTACCCACCACCTAGACCACTTATCTTTTTACCCACGACGACCACGCCACCCCATTCGGCACCAACGCCACGCCCGCAGCCTTGCAACTACCCCCGAACCAAGCCCTCAGCCCACCTGCATTTTGCGAAGGCCCTGGTCACACGTTTCTCGCGCCAACCAGCCAGGAGCCTTTCCGACGTGACCCGACCGTCTCGACCCCGCACAATCTCCGCTGCGCCAATCGTTCCCACCTTGCACGCGCCGGACCACTCACAGTCGCAATAGTTCTGCAAGATATGTTGAGAGCCGCAATGTGAAGCGATGACACCGATTATCACGTTTCCGCAAATATTTCCGCTCGAAGCCGGCATCCGCCGACGTGCGCGGGTCCGCTCCGGCTAACTTCGCCACGCAAACGGCGACTTCTCAAAAACCGCTGCCACTGAAAAAAGCGGCTTAGAGTACTAGGCTCAACGGATAAGTCAATGCACCCACGCCGATTGTGGGTCGTGCGACTTGGCCGCCGCGTGAGTCGCGCCCGATCGTACTCATACACCATACCCTGCTCCCGCCCGCACTCACTTCTTTTCGCCATGAGCACCGACAGCCCGCAATCATTGTTTTTGACCCCTCCCTCTTCGGAGGTCTCAGCCTCTGAACACCCCCAGCAACCAGCAGGGCCGCATTTCCGTCCCACGTCGTTGGTTGCCGCGATGCTCTTTCCTGGGCTGGGTCACTTTATAGCAGGAGAGCGCACCCGCGGCCTGCTTGTTGCGACGGGGGTGCTGGGGCTCTTTTTCGGAGGCATGTTTATCGGTGGCATTGATGTCATCGATAGCAAAGAAGATCGAATTTGGTTTTTTGGGCAGGCGTGCATCGGGCCGATCGCGGTTGGTGTTGATTGGACCCATCAGAATCGATTTAAAGTCATTGACCCAGAGAGCAAGAAGCTGCGGTCGGCAAACCCGGATGAGGGGCGGGCGGCCAACGGGTTGGCGTTCAAGGGTGGAGAGCCCCCTAACCGCAAATCAATCAATAAAGTAAACGACCTGGGAACGCTTTACGCCACGCTGGCGGGAATGATGAACTTAATTGTAATTCTGGACGCCGGATGGCCCTCGCGGAGACGGATCTGGCCGGTGAGGAAGCCGGGAAGAGGCGTGGCCAGCGAACCGGCCACCGGCGCGTTGCTTCCCACGTCGAATTCAGTGCCAACTCTGTCGGCTTCGCCAGCGTCATCATCGCCTGCCTCGCCTTCCTCGCCATCATCCACTCCGGAGGTGGCTCGGTGAACGGAGTTAACGAAACAGTGTTGCCGGTGTTGGTCGCGTATACGCCCTTCATCGACCCCATCAACGCGCACAGCACGTGGTACCTTTTGCTGATTCCTTTGGCGGTAGGAATCTCTGTGGTCTACAAAGCTGTCCGGGTGGGCGACTTACGTTATTACCCCCGTCAGGTGTTGGCAATGACCGGGCAGATCGTCGGCGTGATGGTGCTGCTGGCCGTGGGCGCTTATGTTCTCATCCAGCATCTATTACCAGTGATTTTTCCCGCCCGTTAAGCATCTGGCGGCCTATGGCACAGCTTATGTTCAAGGTTCTCCGATGATCGGCGACGGATGGAATGGAGACAACGCGGCAATGCGGCCGGAGCACCACGGCACGCCGGAGGAGCCGACTCCGCGGCGGGTCGCGGTTATTACCGGCTCACGCGCTGAGTTTGGCCTTCTTGCACCGGTGATGCTTGCCATCGCCGCCAATCCGAGCCTGCAGCTGATGGTGATTGCGGCGGGATCCCATCTTGTGGCTCCGGCGGAGACGTTCTACGACGTGAAGGCTTTGTTTAACATTGCCGAAGTGGTACCGATGCAAATCTGCGGGCGGGTGGGACGGGCGGAAGATGTCGAATCGCTCGCACGCGGGGTTGCCCGGTTTGGGAGGAGCTTTGAAAAACTACGCCCACAGTGGGTGGTGGTGCTGGGCGACCGCATTGAGGCGTTCGCGGCGGGGATCGCGGCGAATATCGGCGGGTATGCGCTGGCGCATATTCACGGGGGCGACCGTGCCGAAGGGATTGCGGATGAATCAATGCGGCACGCGCTGACGAAGCTGGCGCACTTGCATTTCCCGGCCACGGAGTTGAGCGCTGAACGTATTATTAAGATGGGGGAGCAACCCCGCCGTATACTTATGGTGGGATCGCCAGCGATTGATGGGCTGAGCGGGAAGCCGTCGCTAGATGACGTAACCTTTGAAGCACTGGGGAAGCCCACGGCCTTGTTTCTTATGCACCCGGTGGGGAGATCCAACGAAATGGAGGAGGCCGGGGCAGCGGCGGTGCTTGAGGGGCTGGCGGGGGAACGGGTCGCGGCCCTGCACCCCAACTTTGAGACCGTCGCGGTCGATATCGCGGGACTGGTTTTCCAGAGGGATCGAAAAGCGGAACGTCCGCGCGATCGGGTCGATGGTGTTGGCCATAAACGCGATCCGCAGGTCCAGGGGTTTCGACGGCCAGTCGGACGAGGCCCCCTCGGCGAAATCGACCCGCAGGGCGACATCGTCCCGGATCGCCTTTTCCAGCATCGGGATCTCGTCGCGGAACGCCTGGCCTTCGAGCGACAGCAACTGGTGATTGGCCAGTAATACCAGCGTCTGACCCGCGAGAACCTGCTGCCCCAGCTCGATTTTCAGCTCCTGAATCTCGAATGCCATCGGTGGGACCGGTGGCGATTTTTGCGGGGGGACATCCGGGGTCTTTACGACGACCTCGGTGACGAACCGGCCTTCGCCGATGGCTCCGATCTGCTCGGGCGAAAACCCGCGAACGAGCAGTTCCTGCCTCCAGGCCCGGCCCGAGATTTTCAGGCGCGCGAGCTGCGAATCGATCTCGATGAGGCGCGACTCCGACACGACACCGGGGGTCGCGGTCAACCGTCGCTTCTGAGCGTCCGCGAGCTCGATATCCTGGGTGTTGCGGAACAGGTCCGTTTGCGTCTGCTGGATGGTTTCGCTGAGCAGACGGATGGTGAACAGCGTTTCGCCGGTACCGACGCGGTCCCCCGCGAAGCGATGGATGCGACTGACCACCCCGGCAACGGGCGAAACGACGCTGCGGTCGCTGGTTCCCGGTCGGTCGATCACCATCCCCGGAATCGACACCGTTCGGACGAACGTCTCGGCTTTTAGCGGTTTGGCGACCATTTTGAGGTTCTTT
>Ga0105049_10009926_pt1 | contig 10936 bp, 8 predicted proteins | sample MAT06_FD_78087 | JGI IMG/M metagenome (GOLD analysis project Ga0105049, IMG submission 78087) | Freshwater microbial communities from Lake Fryxell liftoff mats and glacier meltwater in Antarctica - MAT-06 | ecosystem: Environmental > Aquatic > Freshwater > Ice > Liftoff microbial mat | place... | reverse complement strand
TGATCTCGACCTGGCGCTTGTTCGCGCCGGTGATCGGCTTGCCGCCGTCGATCGGAATCCCGACCGCGTTGACGACGCGGCCGAGGAGCTCCTCGCCGACGGGGACTTCGACGATCTTCTGCGTGCGGCGGACGACATCACCTTCGCGGACGCTCTCGTACTTGCCGAGGAGCGCGACCCCGACGTTGTCTTCCTCGAGGTTGAGGACCATGCCGGCGACCGTCTCGCCGCCCGCACCCTCGAACTCGAGAAGCTCGCCGGCCATCGCGCCCGACAAGCCGTACACGCGCGCGATGCCGTCACCGGCCGTGAGCACGGTGCCGGTTTCGGTGACCGAGACCTTCTTGTCGTAGTTCTCGATCTGCTTGCGAATGATGTCGCTGATCTCTGCGGCGCGAATGTCCATAAGTCCTCGGCTTTACTTAGTTAGCTCTTCACGCAGGGTGCGGAGCTGGGTGCGCAAACTTCCGTCGTAGACCACGTCGCCGACCTTGGCGACCACGCCGGCGAGCAGCGCGGCATCTTCCTTGCGGACGACGTCGACCTTCTTGCCCGAGAGCGCCTCGAGCGCGACCGTGATCTGCGAGATCTGGGAGGCATCGAGCGGCTTCGCCGACGTGATCGTGGCCGACACCCGACCGGCCTTGGCCTCGATCATGGTGTCGAGCTCGCGCGAGATCCCGCCGATCGATGACATCCGCTCACCGTCGAGCAGCAGGTACACCAGGTTCTTGGTGTTGGGCTGCGCGCCGATCAGCAGGAGCAGGGCATCGATCACCTTGCGGCGATCACCGCGGCGGATCGCCGGGTTGGTCAGCACGGTGACCAGCTCGACCGAATCGGTCATCGCCTTTGCGAGGCTGCGCAGCTCGCCGGCGACGGCGTGCCCGTTCGCCAGCCCCATCACGGCCTTCGCGTAACGCCTCGCCAGACTGCCGGACGCCATCAGCGCACTTCCTTCCGGGCAACGGTCTGCACGCCCGTGATGAACGCGTTGATCACCTGCTGCTGATCCGTCGCCGTCATCTTCTCGCGCAGCAGCGTCTCGGCGGCTGCGATCGCCGCGTATGTGATTTCGCGGGTCAGCGTGGCGCGCGCGAGCTCGATCTCGGCGGCGATCCGGGTCTCCGCATCCTTCTTCATCTGGATGGCCTGACGATCGGCTGCCTCGAGGATGCGCTTCTTGTCGGCCTCGGCGTCGGCGCGGAGACCGTCGACCATCGCCGTGATCTCGGCATCGGCCTTCGACAGCCGGGTCTGGTACTCCTCGAGCCGATCGGCCGCCTGCTTGCGGAGCTTCGCGGCCTCGTCGAGCGCGGTCTTGATCTGGTCGTGGCGATCCACGGCGAGCTTCTCCATCGCCGGCTTCGCCTTCCACGCGAGGAGGATCAGGAACAGGACGAAGTTGAGGATCATGAAGATGAACGGCGCGCCCATCTCCTCCTCGTACGGCTGGTTGCGCTCGTCGAGCATGACGTTGCCGTGGGAGTCCATCATCTTGCCGTCGCCGAGCTTCCCGCCCATCACGTCCTTCCCGTTGTGCTCGAACGGGCTGCCGAGATAGTTGAAGTGTGCCGACGGGTCGTGGTGGTGCTCGGCCTTCGGGTCGTGAGCCGCGCCGCCGACTTCCGCCTTGGTGTCATCGGCGAATGCGACGTGCATCGCGAAGAAGCTGGTTCCAAACGACGCGACGAACAGACCGGCGGTGAACACCGCGATCGTCGTCAGCTTGCGCATCGCGCTCACGCGACCTCCCGACCGAGCAGCTTGCTCGCCATCTTCTGGGCCAGCACGTTCGCCTCGGGCATCAGCTTCGCGCGGGCATCCTCGACCTGGCCGCGCATCTTGATGCTGGCCTCTTCGATCGCCTTCTGCGTCGCGACACGCGCGGCGTCGGTGACCTCGCGCTCGTGCGCGGTCGCCTCGGTGCGGAGCTTGCGCCCCTCCTCGTTACCCTTCGCGCGCGCGGTCGCGAGCTGCTTCTCGTAAGCCGCGAGCTTCGCGTCCGCCTCGGCGGTCATCCGCTCGGCCTCGCCGCGCGCGCCTTCGATGCCGGCTCGACGACGCTCGCGCAAGGTGAGGTACGGCTGGAAGAGCATCTTGTTCGCGATCACGTACATGACCAGGAACAGACCGAACTGGATGAAGACCGTCCCGTCGACGTCGATCAACGGATGGCCGCCGGATGCGATCGATGATGCTGCTTGATCCATGCTGGCTAACCTGAGGCAACCTGCCGAAAATCCTGGGAGGCGCGCTGCTTAATAGTCGGCGCCACCAGCGGTGTCAACGGTCGGATGCTCCAGGTTTTCAGGCCGCTGCTGCGACAATGCGCCGCGAGCGCAAACCCACTCAGATCAGCGGGTTTCGGCTGGTGGAAGGATCGAGGAGATCTCGATCTTCACGTCCGGAAATGCGGCTCGAGAGATCACGTCGCCCCGCGAACGAGTCGTCTTCTGACGTGGTCCTCGCCTTCCGTCCTTTGTCTTGTTTGAGGGATGGCGGAGGCGTGGGGATGGGTCGATCAGCGTGGAGCGGAGCGCGGCTTGCTCGATCGCTCGCTTGCTCGCCGTGCTGTGGAAGCTCACCCACGCACCGGCGATTCGGAAGCAGGAGCGTCAGCGCTGAGCGCAGTTGACGGTCTTCGAAGCGGGTCTGGGGTTCGGTTCGCGGAGCTGCGTCGAGTGAGCCTGGCGAGCAAGATCGGGCTGTCGGGTTCCGCGGAACCTGACCTGGCCGGCGGAGTCGACTCGACGAACCTCAGCCCTTGACGGGCGATGGCGCGGGCGACTTCGGCGCTTGTGCGACCGGCTGCTTCGTCGCGCCTTCCATGAAGGAGCGGCCCTCGAAGATGACGCCCTTGTCGATCTGCAGGATCGGGGTGTGGAGGTCACCCTTCACACGGCCCGGCGCATGGATCTCGATCGAGCGCTTCGCCTTGATGTTGCCGACGACGGTCCCCTGGATGATGACCTCGCCGATATCGATCTCGGCTTCGACGATCGCGCCTTCGCCGATCACGAGCACGTCATCCGAGAACACCTCGCCCTTGAACCTGCCGTCGATGCGAACGGTGCCCTCGAACGTCAGCTTGCCTTCGAACGTCGCGCCGCGTCCGAGCAGCGTCGTGATCTCGCCCATTGCCTGTCGCGCTGCGGTTGCCGCCATTGGACGTACAACCTATCACCGCGCTCGGCCTTCGATCGATGGCTCGCAAGCCAAACGTTCACGTGATCGAGCTGTTGCGATAGGCCGTCGACGACGAGCTCGCGATCAGCGGTCCTTGCGCCTTTGGCCGGCCGGCGCTCGATTCGATGTCGGAGCTGACGAAGCAGCGCCTTAGAACAAGCCGCCGACGCAGCTCGCGATATCGAAGAACATGAAGGCGAGCGCCTTCTCCTGCGGCGTCAGGTCGAGGTTACCGGCACCGCCAACACAGCTGTCCGGGTAGTCGCTGTTCTGGTTCTGGACCGATCCAGAGACGTGCATGTCCGTGAACACGACCTTGCCGCAGCGCTGATCATTCGCCACTTCCTGCGGTGTTGTGAACTGGAACATCTGCGGGGTACCAGTCGCGTTGGTCTGGCGGACCCAGAGCTCGGATCTGGTGGTGTCTAAGGTTTGACTCGTGGTCCTACCCTGGACGACCGGAAAGCTTCCGCGCGTCGTCGATCCGCCAACGTTCACCATCCAGTCCGCGAACAACGTCCCCTTCGGATTCGAGACCTCGTCGATGAACTCGGTGCCATCGAAGTTGCCGTCGTCGGCCCACGTCCCGATCGTGTCCCAGTTGTCGGGCGTCGGAGTGCCTACTCCACCCTGGAACTTTCCGCTGATCCAGATGTTGTGCCAGTGCGAGGCGAACACGCGACCGCCAACATCCGCGTACTCCTTCATCGCGTCGAGCGCGTTCTGCGACTTGTTGGTGGCATTTTGGAGCTGCGCGCCTTCGCACGACAAGATCACGATGTCGTAGGTCTTCAGCGTGTTCACATCCGACCAGAACGGTTCGGCTCCCGTGAAGGTTCGGTTTGCCGAGGCTCCGGCGAAGCCGTTCTTGAACGCATCGACGCCATTACCTGCGTAGAGGTGAATGCGTCCAGCGTCGCTGCTCCTGGTGACCTCTGAATCCTCGATGCCGAGCTTGCGGACGAGGCATTCCATCGAGTCGGCATTGCCTGTCGTGATCGCGATCTTCGGGATGTCGCCTTCCGCCTTGTTCTTCGGCAGTCGCGTCTCGCCGGCGCCGATCGCGTTGTCAGCACACTGGTTGACCGTCGGGATCACGATCTGACGACGCCACTTACCGGTCGTGACGATCAGCGGGATGTTGTCGCCCGCCGGAACATTCTCGAGTCGGAAGTTACCGGCGGCATCACTCGTCGCTTGCGCCACGGCGGAGCCGGGCAGCGTCGTCGAGCAACGATCACAGCCGACGCCCTCGGTGAAGGCAGGAACCGGATCGCGGTTGACGTAGACGGTGACGCCGTTGAGCGGCAACGTTCCGTTGGGAGCGAACACGGTGCCCGTGATCGCCGTGCTCGGGAGACCCATGGCTCCACAGTTCACGACCTGACATTCGATGCCGACACATGCGTCGGGTTGATCATCGTCATCACCGTCGTCGTCGTCGCCGCTCTTGCCACCGCATGCAGTGGCGAGAACGAACAGACTGATCACAGCCGCGGAAATGGTCTCGCGCATCAAGGCCTCCTCGAAGCGCTTATTCTATCGGAGGCCGGGGGTGATCGGAAACTAACGCCGTGCTGACCAATGCTTACTGCAACACTCCGACACAGGACGAGATGTCAAAGAAGATGAAGGCGAGGGCCTTCTCCTGTGGGGTGAGGTCGGCGGTGCTGCAACCGTTGTTGTTGAGGCCGGTGCCCGGGAACGGGTTTCCGGAGTTCGAGCTCGAGCCCGACGCGACGTGCATGTCGGAGAACACCGCCTTGCCGCAACGCTGGTCTGCGGGCACATCGAGGGGCGTCGTGAACAATGCGTTCTGGACGCTCGAGACCTGTGGGGTCACGATCGAATCTGCCTGCTCGACATAGACCCACCGCTCGGCCAAGGCGGGCTCGGCGATCGCAGACGCTGTGTACCGTGGAGACGTGACGCTGACCTCGTTGCGTGTAGTCGAGCCACCTACATTCACCAACCAGGTCGCGAACGACGTTCCCTTGGGGTTGGGGAGCCCGCCGATTCCGGTTGGCGTGGGAAGCATCGCTTCGTCGACGGTCGTGATCTGCGCCGCGTTCGTCTGTGGGGCGCCGAACGCCCAGGTGATGACCGACTTCCAGTCAGCCATGCCGTAGGTCGGATCGGGTGGAGGGTTTCGGCGATCACCACCGATCCAGACGTTGTGCCAGTGCGACATGAACACGCGCCCGCCAACTCCGGCGTAGTCGTGAAGCGCTTGGAGCGACGATTGCGGCTTGTCATTGACGCCTGTCGTCGCACCAAACCCCGAGTCGATCCGCTGATCGCCCTCGCACGAGAGGAGCACGATATCGTAGGTGTCGAGCGACGTGCGTGAGTCCCAGAACGGCTTCGCCGGCGCAAACGCGCGCGCACCGCCAGGATGCGTCGCCGCGAACGAGCTGGCGCCGTTTCCGACATAGAGGTGAACCGCGGTGTCCTCGCCGGCGGTGCCGAACTCGGTGTCCTCGATGCCCATCTTGCGTACGAGGCACTCGAGGGCGTCGGCGTTGCCCGTGGTGATCGCGATCGAAGGGATGTCACCCTCGGTGCGGTTCTTCGGAAGCGTGGTGTCGGCCTTCGCGGCGGCGTTGTCCTGACACGCTGCCACCGTCGAGATCTTGAACTGGCGGCGCCATTTTCCGCTCTGGACGACGATCGGAACCTCGGTCGTCGCGGGGACGTTCTCGAGGCGGAAGTTGCCGGCCTCGTCGGTGACGGTCGAGGCGATCGCACCACCGGGCAGACCGGCCGCGCAGCGATCACATTGCACGCCGGCCGGCAGCGGGCCCGGCTCCGACGAGGGCACGTAGACGTTGACGCCGTAGAGTGGCAGCGTTCCGTTGGGAGCGAACACCGTTCCCGTGATCGTCGTCGGTGGCAGACCCTTCGACTGACAGTCGACGACCGCGCAGAACAAGTTGTCGCAAGCATCGGGAGACGGCGTCGCCGAATCGGGCTCGCCCTCTTCGGGACGCTTGCCGCAGGAGATGACGAGAACCGCGATCCCCGCGGAGATCACCAGTCGAGAGAGACCCATGACCTTCATCCTATCAAGTCGCGCGCCATCGGGGAGGTGCTGCGTGTGCTCTCGACGATCATCGTCACACCACGCATTACCCACACGTCGGTGGGGTCAGCCGTCCGAGGACAGCTGTCAGCGGTGGGGCTACTTCTTCAGGATCACATCGAGACGGATCGTGCCGTCCTGGGGCCACTTCAGCTCCTGGATGATGGGCTGAAATCCCTTGAGGCGGATCTCGACGGTCTTCGCCGAACCCATGTCGAGGTCGACGATGGTCTTTGGAGTCTGTCCCTTGGGCTCACCATTGATCAGGATGTCGGCCTTTTCGGGTTTGGAATCGACGACGAGCTTGCCGGTGATCTGCTTGAGGATCGCCATCACCTTGGACTGACCGGTGGCTTTCGGGATGTCGACGGTCTCCTCGTAGACCGCATGCCGCGGCAGGACGATTTGGATCAGATGTCGAGAGGACAGCGGGACCTCGTCGATGGTGAGCGGGGTGATGCCGACCTTGGTGTTGTCGTAGACGACATCGGCGCCGGCCGGCAGGGACTCGACGATGATCGACCCGTGCGTCGGCGACGCGCCCTCGCGTGTCATGCGGATGATCAGGAACGTGGCGATCGCGGCGACGGAGACCGCGACGATGCCCGCGACGATGTACGAGAACCACCGGCGCCGGGCCGCTCCGATCTTGTACTGCGAGGGAATCTCGTCGACTTCGAACAGCCGCATTTGCCCCGTCAGCGACATCGGCTGCGGCGGCGGGTAGCCCATCTGATAGAGCGAGCCCGGAGACATCTGCGGGTACTGCGGGTAGCCGCCTTGCTGCGGCATCTGCGGGTACTGCGGTGGCTGACCCTGGACGTGCATGTACGGCTGCAGGTGCGCAGGCACACCCGGCTGCGTGTAGGGCGTCATTCCCGGCGGCGTCGGCATGCCCATCGGCAGGCCGGAGGCGTCGGCGTTGTAGCCGAGCGCGGCCTGATTGTTGGGGGTTGCCGACGGGAACTGCTGGGTCTGCTGCGGAGGTGGCGTGGGATCTGGCGCGCGCGGCACTGGCATCGGCTCGCTGACCTGCGATCCGACGATCTGCTGGAGCACGTTCGCGACCACGCCCTGCCCCGGCGTGCGGCGTGACGCTTTTGGCTTGCGAAGCGCACTGAGCGCGGGCGCGTGCGTCTTCGCCGCGAGCGCTGCCGGCGGCTGGACCTGTGGCCTCAACGTTCGCCTCGGCGCGGTGACCTGCGCGAAGTCGCGGCTGAGCGTCGGCCCTTCGTCGTCGTCGATCTCGTCTTCGGGCAACGCCTCATCGGAGATATCGTCGGGCGTTGGCGCGCCGGTGATCAGCGTGGCATCGACGCCGTCCTCGCCGGCAACATCCATCATGAAGCCCATGCCCGACGGTGCGGAGACCATCGTGCGCTCGCCGATGTTCTCGAGCTCGTCGCCGGTGCCGTCGGTATCGGTGGAGTCCCACTGCGCGACGGAGAGCTTGCGACCGGTCTTCGGCATGAGCAGCCCACTCTCATCGCCGCTTCGCGGTGCGTGACTCTCGAGCTGCCGCGTCTCCTCGTGGGCATGCCGTGGCTTCGCAGACGGACGGGATGGCGGCTTTGCGATCGACGGGATCTTCGCCGCGGGCTTCGCAGTCGGCGACAGCGGCAGCGGCTTGCGTGGGGGTGGCTTCTCGGGCTCGGCCGGCTTGAGCTCGGCGACGCGGAAGATCACGCTGTTCTCGTCGCGCAGGTTGTCGCGATCCGCGGAGTGAGCGAGCTCGGAGTTGTCGAGCGTGTGCGTCGAATTGATGCCGGAGCGGATCTCGATCGACGGGAAGTGCTGGTCGTCGGGGACCTCCATCGGATCGCCGATCACGTTGCGGATCAGCTGCGAGATCTTGCCGGCGGTGAACACCGGCGAATACGTGTGGAGGAAGCGCTCGAGGTCGGACGAGAAGTCACCCGCGGTCTGGTAGCGATCGCCCGGTGCCTTCTGCAGCGCGTGCATCACGATCTTCTCGAGCTGCGGCGGGATGCCTTTGCGAAGGCGCGACGGAGGCGCGATCTCCGCCTTGCGCGCCATGTCGAGGAGCTTGTGCAGATCCTCCTCGAGATAGAGCATCTGCCCCGTGAGCATCTCGTAGAGCACGATGCCCGCCGAGAAGATGTCCGAGCGGTAGTCGATCGGATCGCCCCAGGCCTGCTCGGGGCTCATGTAGTAGTACTTCCCCTTGATCACGCCGACCGCGGTCTGGCGCGCCTTCATCGTCGCCTTCGCGATGCCGAAGTCGACGAGCTTGACCTCACCCGCGTAGGACACCAGGACGTTCTGCGGCGACACATCGCGATGGACGATGCCGAGCGGCTTGCCGACGTGATCCTTCTTGCGATGCGCGTGATCGAGCGCCGAAGCGACCTCCTTGCCGACGAACGCGCAGACATCGAGCGGCATCTCGATGTCCTGCTCGGACGCGCGACGCAGGATCTTGTAGAGATCTGGGCCGTCGACGTACTCCATCGTGATGTAGTAGGTCTCGCCGACGCGGCCGAGGTCGAACGTCTGGGCGATGTTGCCGTGGGTGAGCTGCACCGCGATCTTCGCCTCGTCGACCAGCATCTGGATGAACTGGTCGTCCTCCGCGAAGTTCGGATGGATCATCTTGAGCGCGACGTACTTCTCGAAGCCGGCGATGCCGGTGGTCTTCGCGAGATGGATCTCGGCCATGCCGCCAACCGCGATCTGACGCACCAGGCGATATGGACCGAACTGGCGCTCAGCCACCGACGGGCTCCTTGTCAGGCCGCATGAATGCAAGGCTGGGGTCGTAGCTCTCGGGCATCGGGCCCTTGAGCAGCTCGGCGTTCCCGGGATGCACGAACACACCGACGAGGCGTAGCGGCGTCTTCGCTCCGCGATCGAACGTGCACACGACTTCCGTGGCGATGCCGTAAGCGACGTTGACGACGTAGGTCGCCGCCGCATTGGCGACGAGATAGAGCCCGAGTCCGGCGCCGTAGGTCTTGCGATCGATCTGGTTGGGCGAGGTGATGCACTTCTCGATGTACGAGAGGATCGTGTTCTTCGCGAGGCGGCCGAACCGATCGCGCACCGCGACGGCGAACGTGCTCTCGGTCGCGGCGTAGCGGATCGAGACCGGGCGTGGCGAGCGGGTGTCTCGACGAGCCTTCGGATCGACGTCCGCGAACACCTGGTTGCCCTGGTCGTCGACCGGCGCGTCGTAGAGCGCGTTCATCAGCAGCTCCTCGCAGACCGCGCCGATCGCGGTGCGCACCTGGCGGCGCATCTTCGATTCCTCGGCGAACCCGAGCACGGTATCGATCGCCTTGCCGCGACCTTCGAAGTCGCGCAGCCGGGCGTAGTGCACCGGCGTCTGCGCGGGCAGGTACTTCTCGATCCCGAAGATGTCGCCGGTCAGCAACTTCTGCGCGGTGACGAACACGCCGTCCTCGAGCTCGTCACCGACGATGACGTGGTTGACGCGATCGTCGCGGAGGTGGTGCGTGAGATCGGCGAGCTTCGCCTGCGGCGTGACGATCGCGACATGCGCGCGCTCGCGCAGCTTCGGAAGCAGCGCACCGAGGTTCGCGACGTTGCTCCCAGTGGTCGAGAAGAACACGTAGCGATGTGGAATCACGTCGCCCGCGATCGCCTCGGAATTGCGCACCGCATCGACCTCGGCGCCCGCCCGTTCGAGGGTGGCGACGATCCGTCGAAGTTGATCGAGGTCGCTGGAGATCGCGAGGACGCGCCGCTTGGACAAGGTGCACCCGCTCCAGGGAGACCGGAGCGTCGAGCATGATATCAGGCTCGTTGGCTCACGACTCCAGCGAGGCATGTGGGACTACGCCCACACGGGCGTTTTACTCGGTCGCGGCAGCGGCGCCAGCGAGCTGGTGATCGGCGAGGTGGGCGAGCACGAACGTGCGATCACCCTCGGTGAGCTTCCAGCGCGGGCCTGCCGTCGGCGAGCTCGAGGATCCAGGCGGTGGCCTTGTCGTTCAAGCTCCCACGCCAGAGGGTCTGGACCGGCGACGAGGCTGGCGCGAGGTCGTGCTCCGCCAGCCGATGAGCGCCTCGAGGTGGACGCTCAGCGCATCGATCTCGACGAGGAGCGCGGCCGCGGCGTCCTTTCCTTGTGTTTTGAGTGTCAGGGCGACGAGCTGGCGGGCGGCCGGACGAGCGGCGGCCGGACGAGCGGCACCGCCAGCGTAGATCGGTCGCGACGTCCAGTTGTGCGCCTCGTGGCAGGTCCACGCCGCGATCTAGTAGGTGACCAGCGCTGACGCGTAGGCACGAAATCCGGGCTGCGGATTCGGGAGGTACTCGAGGTGCGGCTCGTAATCCCCGAACACGTCGGGCTGGTACGCGTGCTGCGCGAGCGCGTTGTAGATCGTCGCGCGCAGCGTCAGGTGCTTGCTCGGTGCGTAGGTCAGCCCGAGGGAGAGCTCGGCCTGTGGCGGGAGGCGATCGAGGACGAGGTCGGTCGTGGCGACGACGACGGATTGCGGCTCGCCCATCGCATCGAACGTCAGGCCGCGATACTCGACGAGGCGGTTCGGATCCTCCGCGGCCCCGGTGACCTTCAGGCGCGTGGTCGCGGTGAGCTTGCTCGGCACCAGCGAGAACACGGTCGCGAGATCGAACCAGTGCTCGGGGAGGTTGCGGAGGCGACCCTTGTCGCTGGTGTCG
>Ga0105049_10009925_pt1 | contig 10936 bp, 10 predicted proteins | sample MAT06_FD_78087 | JGI IMG/M metagenome (GOLD analysis project Ga0105049, IMG submission 78087) | Freshwater microbial communities from Lake Fryxell liftoff mats and glacier meltwater in Antarctica - MAT-06 | ecosystem: Environmental > Aquatic > Freshwater > Ice > Liftoff microbial mat | place... | reverse complement strand
AACGCCGAGATGATGGCCGGCGGCGCTTCGTTGGCACCAAGACGATGTTCATTGCCGCTGGTGGCGATACCGGCGCGCAACAGACCGGCATGCTTGTGCACACCCTTGAGCACCGCTGCCAGGAACAGCAGGAAGCGGAGATTCTGATGCGGCGTCTTACCGGGCTTGAGGAGATTCGTGCCGTCGAGATCGTTGTCAGCGGTGATCGCCATCGACCAGTTGCAGTGCTTGCCCGACCCGTTCACGCCAGCGAACGGCTTCTCGTGCACGATCGCCTGCAGACCGTGACGCATCGCGATTTTCCGCAGGATGGCCATCGTCAACTGGTTGTGATCGGTGGCGATATCGGTGTCTTCGAAAATCGGCGCCATCTCGAACTGTGACGGCGCGACTTCGTTGTGACGCGTGACAATCGGTACGCCGAGTTTGTACAACTCGAGCTCGACTTCAGTGATGCAGGCCTGCACGCGCTCGGGGATGCCACCGAAATAGTGGTCTTCGAGCTGCTGTCCGCGTGGTGGTGGCGCGCCGATGAGCGCACGGTTGGCCATCACCAGATCAGGGCGCAGCGCAAAGTGCGCGCGATCAATGAGGAAGAACTCCTGTTCGGCGCCAAGCGTGGTGGTCACGCGCAGCACACCCTTGTCACCGATCAGCTCGAGCAGTTCCTGCGCGCGGTGCGAGAGCACGTCGGAGCTGCGGAGCAGCGGCGTGACTTCGTCGAGTGCTTCACCGTTGTAGCCGATGAACACCGAGGGGACGCACAGATACTTGGTGCCGCCCGTCTCCGAGATGAACACCGGCGACGCCGGATTCCACGCCGTGTAGCCACGCGCTTCCCACGTCGCGCGGAGGCCCCCCGACGGGAACGACGACGCGTCCGGCTCCGACTGAATCAGCTGCTCGCCCGTGAACGACTCGATCGCGGTCTTGGTCTCGTCGAAGTTCAGGAAGGCATCATGCTTTTCAGCAGTGAGCCCCGTCTGCGGCTGGAACCAGTGCGTGAAGTGCGAAACGCCACGCGAAATCGCCCATTCCTTGATGACCTGCGCGACGGTTGGCGCAATGTCGGAATCGAGCTTTTTGCCGAGTCGGATGGTGGCGGCCAGCTTCTGATAGACCGACTTTGGCAGCTTGGCGCGCATCTGGCGCAGGCTCAGCGTATTCGAGCCGTACCAGGCGCTCGTGGGCTGTTGCACGCCGTTGTCTTCGGGGCGGCCCGTCGTGCGAACTGGGCGCTTGGTAACTTCGCGCAGGGCAACGGAGCGCGGATTGATCGGTGAAGCCATGAGCCGGGATTTCTCCGAGGAGTGAGCGTCGATCTGTTAAACGGGCAGACGACTGCGTTGGGCGTGGCGCGGTGTATGCGATCGCCTGCAGAAGTTGCAGAAAAATGGCCAATTCGGGCCCGGAATCCAAGCCGGGAACGCCGAATGGAACGACCAACGTGCGATTTGTGCGTTTTTCAGACGACACTCCGTCCAGAAGCGACATAAACCGACAATAGGCCGAACGGAAGCGGGGCTACGGTCTGATGGTCGGCGCCGGTGCCTTGAGCAGTTGCGCGAACTGGGGTTAGCCTTCAAGTGTTGACTTTTTCTGGAGATTTCAGTGTCCATCGATACGTTGGCTGTTTGGCACGCGACCGTCGCTGCGCGTGACGTCCGCGCGCTCGACCAGCTGCTCGCGAACGACTGCGTCTTCCATTCGCCGGTGGTGCATACGCCGCAGATCGGCAAGGCAGCGACGACACGCTATCTCGCGGCCGCGTATCAGGTCTTCTTCAATCCGACGTTTCGCTACGTCCGTGAAGTGGCTGGCCCACGCGATGCCATACTGGAGTTCACCGTCGAGATCGACGGGGTCGTCGTGAATGGCGTCGACATGATCCGCTGGAACGACGCGGGCGCAATCGTGGACTTCAAGGTCATGGTGCGACCGCTCAAGGCGATCAATCTGATTCACCAGCGGATGGCGGCTCTGCTGCAGTCCGTGACCGTTTCTGGCGTCGCGTCGGAACCGGCGTGACAAGCGAAAGCGTGATTCCGCGGCCGATCACCCGGCGCACAGAGTGCTCGTCATCGCACGCCGCGCAGCGCGTCCCGACGATTGCCTTTACCGCACCTTCGCTGGCGGCAGCATCTGCGGCACCTGCGCACCCGCCGGCTGCGGCGCCCCCGCCGTAATCGCAAGCCGCATCCGCTCGCGCTGCAGCAGATCGTTGCTGAAAAATACGGCCACGAGATTCGACGACCGAATCACATCACCGGGTCGCGTAGACCATGCGCCGACCGTATCGGCAACGGGCGTGAGTCGGAGCGTATCGAGTTTCGTCCAGTCGCTGAGGAGCGCGATGGTATCGGGATAGTAAAACACAATCAGCGATGCCGAACGCCCGACCTGATACTTGATGCCCTTCGGTGTCAGATACTTCACCACCATCGTATCGTCGGTCGCCTTGAAGAACAGCCCCGCGTGCACAATTCGGTCGACCAGCGCGCAACTCTTCCAGAGACCGTCGCGTGGGCACAACGAATCACCAGGCACCGGGGCGCGCGGCGTCGTGTCCACCGCAGCCACAGCGGCATTGGCCGCCGGCGCGGGCTTTTCGCTGCAGGCGCTGGCAAACGCCAACGCAAAGACAACCGACAGGGACGCGAGCATGCGTGCCCGTCCGTACTTCTGCATAACGCGCACGTTACACCCCGAACTGTGTGAGATGATGATGGAGGTGTTTGTAGAAAAGGACATTCCACTCGTGCGCGGTGAGCGGCCCGAAGGACAATGACTCCTTGCCCTCGAACTGCCGCTCGCCCATCAGCTGCACGCGTCGAAGATAAACGACAAGACGCTGCTGCTCCGTCTCGAAGTTGCGCTCGTCGCGGATGATGAACGCCGGCGCAGTCCGCGTATTTCGCTTGTATGGCGCGTCGCCGACCACACCCTGCTTCACCGCGAGCCTGAGCATAAAACGCATCAGCGGATTGGGACGCGGGTGCTTCTGCTCAAAAACCATCTCATACGCCACGCAGCAATGCGCGAGCATCCGGGTGGCGCTCATCACACCCCACTGCGGCCTCGTGTCAGGCCGCAGATGCTCGATGCGATCCGTCAGCGCATCGATAACCGCACTCTGAAAGACATTGGGGAAAGTCATGCCGGGCAATTTGGCTGACGCGCAATCGCGGCGTCAGTCGGTAAGTCGCAGCCAAGACGACATCGACACTCCGCCTACTGTCTACCGCCTCGCCGTGGCCCGCGCCACGCTCGGCGCCGCCACCTGCGCATCCAGCACCGAGCCGAGCGCTTCGCTGGTCCAAGCGATCGCCGACGTGTAGAATCCGCCGACCTTGTCAGGGTCGATCCCCATCGCCGTCGCCAACTCGCCCGCGTACTCAAACATCCCCATCTCGTACGACTCGGCGAAGGTCAGGGCGTCGGCGTACGGGCCGTTCCGCTCCAGCAGAGCCTCGGTCGCATCGTCGCTGAGCGCGACGCGGGAAACGATCTCCGGCAGCGGCATCCGGAACACGGCGTCGAGCAGCGAGAAGAGTCCAATCAGAAACAACGTCCCGGGCTCGCGCGAACCGCCCGCCAACTGCTCCATCAATCGGCCGCGTTCCACTGCCTGACGGACCAACTCCGCGTCTACGCCCGTGGTCGACTTCCGGGACGCCGCCACGGCGACCGCCAGCCAACGCATGAACGAGTTCCGACCGATCACCCTGAGCGCCTGCCCGATCGAACTGACGCCGCGCATGCCTACTGACGCGGAGTTGACGAGTCGCAGCAGCTGGAACATGAGCACCGGGTCCGCGGAGATCACGTCTTCGAGCTGACGGTCATTCACGTTCGGGTCACGCGCCAATCCCATCAGGCGCATAGCCGACATGGTCGATTGCGGAAGGTCCGACGCCGGGAGCGGCTCAGGTCGGCTGAAGAACTCGCCCTGGAACGCCTCAACCGCGAGCTCCAGTGCCTGTTCGTAGGCCGCCAGGTCAACCACGTGATCAGCCACGAGGCGGGGCAGGGTGGCCCCGGCGCACAGCGCCTCGATGCGGGCCCGGGCGATCTCCAGCGTCACGATATCCCCGCTGCGCATGTCAAAACGGAGCCACGAGGCATACGGCACCAGCGCCTCCACCGGCGCTGGCTCGACCGTGATGTCACTCAGCGCGATCTGCCCATTGCGCTCGCGGTACCGGGTCACGGCGGCGATCACCTCGTCGTCCACCTCGAGGTCGCGCGGCAGGACCAGAATGACGGTCGTCGCGTCAGCGATCTGGAACGCGTCCTCGAGCAGTTGGCCGCGACTGCAGGGGACGTAGGCCGGGAGCTTGGCGCGTACCAGATCGAAGGTGCCACTGAGGTAGCTTTGTGCGAACGCGTGCCGTCCGTCTTCCGCGTCCCGAAAGCGGATATCGTAGCCGAGGAGTGCGCCTGAAGTACCAAACAGCGGCTGACGGACAAGCAAGGAGTCGGACATAACCAGGAGTCGATGCGAAGGCCGCGGTGCCCATCCCCTACGGCGGGGGTGGCGCAGACGCATCCTTGGTGGCGACTGTTCGACGATTCAGAGCCCAGTTGGGGCACGCCAGCACCAACGCAGTCTCCCTTCTCCCCATTTGCAGCAAATGAGTCTCGCAACACTGGATGGAACGCTTCATCGCGGCTGCGGCGGCCGGTATGCGCTGCAGACCGAAATGGTCACGCTCCGCATCAGCGGCATGGCTGCCGAAGTCACCCGTGAGTTGTTTCGCTGCGAAAAGTGCGCGCACGAAAACCGGACAATCGACCAGCGCGACATCTCCGAAAAAGCGGCGGTCGAGCAGATCCGTGTTGAGCACGGTCTGCTGGTACCGCGAGCGATCCGTCAGCTTCGGGAGTCGCTCGGGTTGACGGTCGCGCAGTTCGCCGAGTTGTGCTACGGGACGCCCAAGGGGATCGTGGAGGGGTGGGAAAAGGGGAAGTATGTGCAGAACCGCGAGGCCGACGCGCTCATTCGCGGTTTGGCTGACCGGGAAACTCTGGAGCGTCGCGCTGCGAAAGCAGGGGTGAATCTCCCGGTGCCTGTGGGCGCCGACGGTGCCACCGGAGCGACGGTGGCTCCGGTCTCCGCCCCCGCATCGCCGGAGTAAACATCGCCATCATCGAGACGGCCGCGCTCACGCGTCGGTATGGAGCGATCGTCGCGCTCGATGCGCTGACGGTCTCGATCGAATCGGGGATCACGGGGCTCGTGGGCGCAAATGGCGCCGGCAAGAGTACGCTCGTCAAGATCTTGCTGGGGCTCGTCGAACCATCGAGCGGTTCGGCGACGCTGCTCGGCCACGACGTGGTGCGCGATCGCGCGGGCATCCGTCAGCTCGTCGGCTACATGCCCGAACACGACTGTCTGCCGCCCGATATGAGCGCGACTGAGTTCGTGACGTGGCTCGCACGCTGCTCAGGATTACCCGCTGGCGCGTCGCGGGAGAGGGCGGCGGAAGTGCTGCGACATGTTGGTTTGTTTGAAGAGCGCTATCGCCCGATGGGTGGTTACTCCACGGGAATGGCGCAGCGCGTGAAGCTGGCGCAGGCGTTGGTGCACGATCCGCGCTTGCTCATTCTCGACGAGCCGACCAACGGCCTCGATCCCGCGGGTCGCGACGAGATGCTCGCGCTCATTCAGCGCACCGGGACCGAGTTCGGTATGTCGGTGCTCGTGTCATCGCACCTTTTGGGTGAGCTCGAACGGATCTGCGACGGTTTTGTCCTCATCGACAACGGTCGGTTGGTCCGAGCAGAGCGACTCGGCGCGCTGACCGAGGAGACGGCAACCCTCGTTGTGGAAGTGGACGGCGACGCGGCGATCTTTGCAACGCAACTCGTCGCTCTCGGGGTGACCGCGCAATCTGAGCGCCATCGCGTGTTGGTGCAGTTGCCGGCCGGTGGTGACGACATTGCACTGCGGCTCACGTACGATGCAGTGCGCGACACCGCCGTCGCGCAGCACGTCGGCGTGCTGAAGATCGAACGGCGCCGTGGACATCTTGAAGACCTGTTTCAGTGAGCGCTGAATGACAACAACTCTCAGTGCGTCAACCGGCAAGCCGGCGTCAGGCTCGATCGGCGACGAAACGGCCATTCACGATCTTGGTTATCGTCGCTACGATGGTGCGCGCATCGGAGCGAGCGGCGCCTGGCGTGCGCTCTACTGGCAAGGCTTTCGTTCCATGTTCGGATTCGGACGCACTGCAAAAGCGAAGATTCTTCCGGCATTCGTTCTGCTGGCCACGCTGCTGCCGGCACTGGGAGTCCTCGCGGCCGCTTCTGCATCGCAAGGCGGGTTGGCAATCCGGTATGGTCCGCTCATTCAGGCGCAGCTCATTCTCTTCGCGCTGTTTATTGCGGCCCAGGCGCCGGAGCTGATCAGTCGGGATCAACAGCATCGCATCCTGCCGCTCATTCTCACACGCGAAGTCACGCGCACATCGTACGCCTCGGCGCGACTCGCGGCATTGGTCAGCGCGCAGTTTCTCATCGCGCTCGCCCCGCTGCTGCTGTTGTACATCGGCGAAATCGGTGTGGCCAACGATCCATCGGCGGCGTTCGAGAAAATGGGGTCGCGCATCTGGCCGGTGCTCGCACAGGCGTCACTGGTATCAATCGCGCTCGGTGGAATCGGCGCGGCACTTGCGTCATGGACATCACGACGCGCGTACGCGACTGCCTCTATCATCGGTTCGCTGTTGGTCGCAACCGCCATCGCCACGGGACTCGACGACCTCGCCGGCGTGTCCGCCCGTACGTCGGAATTCATCGATCCGATTCGTACCATGCGTACGATGGCGTTCATCCTGTTCGACGAGAAGACGCGCAGTATGGAGCTCGATCCGCCGGCCTCCGTGTGGCTCTATGCCGGTGTGCTGTTGTCGCTGGGCGTGGCCGGAGCCGGAGTGTTGCACCTACGCTTGCGCAGGCTGGTGCCATGAGCGAGCCCGTGAGTACACCGGCGAACGAACGTAACGCGCGTGACACAGTGACCGATGGCGGACGGGCCGCCGAATCGGTCGCACTCGTATTCGATCACGTGTCCCACTGGTACGGTGATGTCGTTGCGGTCAACGACATCTCCTGCACGGTCAGCGCGGGGATTACCGGTCTCCTAGGCCCGAACGGCGCCGGGAAGAGCACCTTGTTGCAGTTGGCTGCGGGCCTATTGACGCCAACGAACGGCAGCGTGCGGGTGTACGGTGAATCGCCCACCGTTGGTCCGGCCGTGTATCGCCGAGTGGCATTGGTGCCCGAGAGAGAGGCATTGCCAGCGGTGATGAGCGCGCGCGCGTTCGTGTCTGCCCGCGCGGAGTTGCTTGGAGTGCGTGATGTGCCGTTTGCCGTTGAGCGCGCACTTGCGCTGGTTGAGCTCGATACGGTCGCCGATCGTCGCGTCGGCGGGTTCAGTAAGGGGATGCGTCAGCGTGTAAAGCTTGCGGCGGCGTTGGTACATGAACCGTCGCTGGTGTTGCTGGATGAGCCCTTCAACGGACTTGATCCGCGCCAACGATTGCACATGATGCGCCTGCTCGAGGATCGTGCGGCGGCGGGCACTGCCGTGCTGCTCAGCTCACACATTCTCGAAGAGATTGAAGGTGTTGCGTCGCGCATTCTGGTGATGCTCGCAGGCCGACTCGCGGCGAGTGGCGACTACCGGACGCTGCGTCGTCTGATGACCGATCAACCGCACACCGTGCGCATCCGGTCGAGCGACGATCGGCTGCTTGCGTCGGCGTTGATGCAGGTGCCGACGGTGATTGGTGTGGAAGTGGGTGCAGCGGGGCTGATGGTGCGCGCGACTGACTATGCGTCCTTCGCCCGCGAGGTTGCGCCCGTCGCACAGCGCAGCAGTCTCACGCTGTATGAGGTCGAAGCAACCGACGAATCGCTGGAACATGTCTTCGCGTATCTGGTGGCCCGATGAGCGGGAATAGTGTGCCAGTGCAACTCGGGCGTGTGTCGTGGATTCGTACTGCGTTGGTACTTATGCGCCTTTCGTGGGCGCGGACGGTCTCGCCGGTGCTGCTGCTCTCGATGCTGGCGCTGGTACTGCTGCCGATGCTCTTCTCGCTGGTGTTCGCCTCGCGCGGCGCGCTTTCCGGTGACCCGGTCGCTTTTCTCATGCAGCGCTACGACACGCTGGTGTGTGCACTCGCGACGCCGGTGATCGCCCTGCTGCTTGGCACGAGCGCGTTCAGCGCCGAAGCCGAAGACGGCACATTGCTCTATCTCGTGACCACAACTACACCTCGCTGGTGGATTGTGCTGGTGCGTGTGCTGTTTGCCGCACTGGGGACTGCCCTGTTATCCGCGGTTGCGGTGTGGGGTGCAGGGATAATTGCGACTGGTCTGCACGATCCCCAAGGCGTGACGCGCGCGTTCACAGCGGCGAGCGCGTTCGGCGGCGCTGCATACGGTGCGCTGTTCACAGCGCTTGCACTGCTCACGCGCCGCGCGCTCGTGGCTGGACTGGTGTACGTGCTGTTCTGGGAAGGCATTCTCAGCACCACATTCCCGGCGATTCACTACCTGAGTGTTCGGCAGTGGATGCTTGCGGTTGCGGGTGCGCTCACCGACGCGAATGAAAAGGCGATTACGCGCGGCCCGTCGGTCAGAGCGTCGCTGATTGGAGCGACGGTGCTTGTCGTCTGGGCGATTGTCGCCGGGGCGAGATCGCTCCGGCAGCCGCGGATTTCGCGGATCGGGACGTGAGCTGGACGCGCGGAAACGCGTTGCGATGGGAGGCGGAGGTCTGTGCCGGCCGCCGGATCGTCAACTGACTTGGTACTGCCGATCTAACAAGAAACCTTTTCTCGCGGAGGCGCGGAGCAGCGGAGAACTGCACGGGGCGGCAACGTCGATACGCGACATGAAGATGTAGCTTTCGCACCGAGCCCCATTCATCTGTGCTTTTTGATGTTGCTGTTCTCCGTGGCTCCGCGCCTCCGCGAGAGATGCTGTTGCAGTTTGTTGCAGTTGCCGTTTGTTGCAGTTGCAGTTCGTAACCGTTCTCATCAGCAGTGCTACCGCGCGTGCATCGCCGCGCGAAGTTCGAGATCCGGAAGCGCCGTCCGCAGCACCGCATTCATCTGCTCGAGTCGTGCTGCCGCCGACCGTTCCGCGAGCAATCGCTGTCGCTGTTCGAGATCGACATCGATCATCGATGCGACCGCCCAGGCGAGTTGCGCGGGATCGTCAGGAAGTGTGGGCGCTTCCGACCCCGGATCGTCGTTGAGCGTGCGCACCGCCTTCACCACGCGACCGAAATGCGAGACGACATCGTCCGCGAGTACCGCGAGCATCACCGCGGACGCTGCGGTATCGTCCGGAACGAGCGTGACGTCGGCGACGAGATACGGTGTGTCGTCAGCGTGGATCTGACCGAGCGCAAATCGTTCGCGCCCGATCACCACAATATTCGCTCGGCCATCAGGGAGCATTTCAATGTCGGTCACTTCCGCCACGCACCCCGCGCGTCCCGCCGGCAGGTCTCGCTCGGACGTGCCCGGAACTCCGCAGACGATTCCGAACCGCCGATCAGTCTCGCGCACGTCGGTAAGCAGCTGCCGGTAGCGCGGTTCGAAGAGGTGCAACGGAACGGAAACGCCCGGGAAGAGGACGAGGCCGAGTGGAAAGAGCGGGAGGCGCGCAGAGGTCATTGGGACTGAAACCTGGTGGGCGCCGCCGAGGTCGGCGGAACGAAGCGATCCGCTTTACGTCGTGGCGATGTGAGACAAAACCTTCTTCGGCGCCATGCCCGAGCGCAACCAGTGCAGTGATCGTCGCCGAGGCCGGGATACTCAGCAGCGTCTTCACCTGGTCCTGGGCGAAGCCGAGCCTTGGCGAGGTGTCGAGACCAAACTCTTTCGCGAGCAGCAACAGATACCCAATCGCGATGTTGGCCTGCGCGTTCCCCCAGTTTACACGGACTTCGGGCGTCATGCCGCCAAAAGTGCGCTTCAGCATGGCCATCGTGTCCGCGAACTTTTCGGCGGGGAGGGCGGGGCTCACGAGCCCTGGACGTTTCAAAGGCAAACTCTGGCCGCCCTTCGGTCCCATTGCTCATTGCTATGATATTAAGTTATTAAAGAACTGTAGTCAGGCCAGACAGTGCACACGGCCCACGCGTTCGCTACCGCCTCATTGCGGGTTCACATAGATTGACCAACCGAAGGTTGTTCTGATGGCGCCGTAGCCAAGTGGTAAGGCAGTGGACTGCAAATCCGCCATGCGTCGGTTCGACTCCGACCGGCGCCTCTGATTCGAGAAACGCCCCCGCCTGCTTGCAGGTCGGGGGTGTTTTGCTTGCCGCAGAATTGTCAGCGCACGAAGTCGCACCCACACTCATCCACACTAACCACGGTTCACTACCACCGCGCGACAAAGTCGTAGTTCGCGGCGCCACCCCGGGGATCGTACACCCGAATGACGGCGGTAAAGTTGTTGCGCGGATTGGGTTGTTGCACGACGTCGATTTCCCCGCGTCCGTCGCGGCGCACCAACTCCACGTCAACCAGACGACGTGGCAGACCATTGCCATCGATGTCGGAGTTCACGTTCGCGAGCCGCGCGCCGTTGCGCGTGATGTATTCGATGCGGCGACCCTGAATGCGGATCTCGACCAAGTCGTCCACGCGACCACTCCACCGGAGCACGCCATGCTCCGCGTTGCGGTCGTCGCGTCCGCGGTCATCTCGGCTGCGGTCATCTCGGCCGCGGTCATCTCGGCCGCGGTCATCTCGGCCGCGGTCATCTCGACCCCGATCGTCACGACCGCGGATCAGGTCGCCATTGCGACTGTCACCGTCCCAATAGACCGCCAGACGATAGCGATCGGTACCGCCACGAATGTCCTGAATACGAATGACCGCCTGATATCCATTGCGCGCACTTGGCTGTT
>Ga0105049_10009923_pt1 | contig 10938 bp, 8 predicted proteins | sample MAT06_FD_78087 | JGI IMG/M metagenome (GOLD analysis project Ga0105049, IMG submission 78087) | Freshwater microbial communities from Lake Fryxell liftoff mats and glacier meltwater in Antarctica - MAT-06 | ecosystem: Environmental > Aquatic > Freshwater > Ice > Liftoff microbial mat | place... | reverse complement strand
GATCGAGAAGTCCTAGCCAATGTTCGGTTGACGTTAGAGCATCCCTGGTTGCGATCGCTCAACGCCGAGCTAATCGACACGCCCGGAGCCGGAGATTTAAATGGACAACGGGCAGCGTTGGTGTCTGACCTGCTCAGTCAGTCGGATGCAGCAGTATTAGTGATCAGTGCTTCGATGCCGTTTAGCTTGACGGAGAGAGCTTTTCTAGAGCAGGAAGTGCTGGGGCGACATGTGCCATTAGTGCTGGTCGTCGTCTCAAAACTCGACACGATTCCCTTGCCTGAACGTTCTTTGATTCTGAGGGTGATTCAAGAGCGCATTAATCTCATCTCTCCAGCGATTCCAGTCTTGCCAGCCTACCCCATTGATGACAATACGACTGAAGAAACGACACTGGCTACTATTCGGGACTATATCAATGTGATGGCGACTCAGAGCGATCGCCACCTTTGGCGCAGCCAACAGATGGCTGGACAGATCCAAGATACGGTAGAACGCATGGTATCCATTGGTGCAGGAGCAGCCGCGACTGCCCGCTTGAGTGCGGTTGAGCGCCAACAAGTTCTACAGCAAGCTGAGACTGATTTACTGGAAACTAATTTGCAGTGGGAAACAGTTCGGACTGGGTTAGAGCAGCGCAGGATTCAAAAAGATGTGCAACTTCGAGAACGAATTCAGGCAATTCGGCAGGATGTCATGGAAGCGTTAGCGGTAGATTTAAGCCGTACTCCAGAGCCTAAAGTTTGGTGGGAGCGAGATTTGCCCTTCCGGATGCGGCGCGAGCTTGTTTTGCTGAGCCGTCAGCTTGAGGAGAGCTTATTAAAAGCGATCGCCCAAGATATGGACTGGCTCGATGAAACCATTGCTCGTACTTTTGGGACTCGCTTAAACCAAAAGGCTTCCTTCTCAAACTCAGCTAAAATACAACCCAGCTATACCCAAATGACTTTGAGCAATACCAGCCGTTATCGGTTGTTGACTCGATTAGGCAGTAGTGTCGCAACGCTGGGAGGGTATGTCTTAGGAGGACCCGTTGGCATTATTGCTAGTACAGGCATCTGGCTACTGGGGGAACAGTTGCTTGACAAAGAAGTGAACAGTCAACGTCAGCAGCTTAACCGAGAGCTAGAGCGCTGTATTGGTTATGCAATTGACACCTATGCGAATGCTGTGAGCGATCGACTGCGACAGGTTTATCAACAATTAGTTGATGAAACCCAACGAGAACAGACTGCATGGCAATCGGCTCGTCGGGCTGCGTTACAGTCGAGTGCTGAGACACCGGATGAAGATTGGTCACTTCTGATTGAACAAGCAGGCGTACTCAAACAGCACATCAAGGCTGCGTTGCATCGGTGAATGGTTTCTAGTAATACGAATACACAAATTACCTTTTCAAGGAGTCTAAGCTATGGTTTCTTTTTCAACAAATGCCTCTTCCATCCACGACCCGTACCAGAAATTTCGGGAGAAGCGTGATGCCCTGCTACATCTATTGCAACGACAGCTTCGTATCATTAACGATCTGAAAATGTCAGGGCGAGAGGAGGTTCTACACCGTTTAGACGAACGGGTACGTGCTGATAACTTTAAGGTGCTGATTCTAGGTGAGTTCAAGCGCGGTAAGAGTACCTTTATTAATGCCATGTTAGGTGATGAGATTTTACCTGCGTATGCCCGTCCCTGCACTGCCATTATCAATGAAATTAAATGGGGAGAATCGCCTTTGGCGCTGCTTCACGCTGTGCCTGATGCCGATGGTACTGTGCCACCCCCTCAAGCAGTTTCAGTGAAGGAGCTAGAGTCGTATGTGACGATTCCAACCGATATGAATGAAGGATCTGCAATCAGAGAAAATCCCTATGACAAAGTAGAGTTGTTCTGGCCCTTAGAACTCTGCCGCAATGGGGTTGAAATTATCGACTCACCAGGATTAAACGAGCATGATATTCGCCAAAGGGTGACGATGGATTACCTATCTACGGTTGATGCCATTTTGTTTGTCTTATCTTGCGAAGCGCTGGGTTCTCAGTCAGAGTTGGATGTGATTGATAACACGCTGCGGACGATGGGACATGAGGACATTTTCTTCATTTGTAATCGCTTTAATATGATTCGCCCTAAAGAGCGCGAAGACATCCGCCAACATGGTTTAGTGAAGTTGGCTCCGCGCACGAAACGAGGGGCAGAGAGAGTATTTTTTATTAATGCCTTGGGGGCACTAGATGGTCGTTTGAATGGGGACATGGAGGCGGTTGAGCAATCAAATCTTCCCCACTTGGAAAAGGAACTAGCGAAATTTTTGGCTACGGATCGGGGACGGGTCAAAATTTTGCGCCCAGCAGTAGAGCTGAAAAGTGCGATTCAAGAGGCACGACGGATTATTCCAGAGCGACAGGGAATGCTGCGGACGGATATGAAAACGCTGGAGAAACGCCACGAATCGGCACAAATTCCCCTTCGCCAACTGGAAACTAAGCGGCAGCAACTGGTGACCCAAATGGCAAATTTTCGGGAGGATACCAGAATTTTGGTGGGCGATCGCACCCGTGAATTTTACCGCAACATGGCAGATAAAGTGGATGATTGGACAACGGCATATGAACTCCAAAATCCGGTAAAGATGCCAACCAAAGGGCAAATTGAGCGTGCTGTGAAAGAGATGGTAGAGCACCTGGCACGGCAGATGGAAATTGAATTTAGCCAGTGGCAAAAATCAACGTTGCAGCCCTTAGTACAAGAGCGTTTGGAGGCACGTAAACAAGAGCTAGACGTAAAAGCGGCAGAATTTATCAATCAGTTGGATACGCTACGGGTTGCAGTTTCAGGGGTGGCGCTCACACCTTTAGAAGAACAGACTGGCAACGGACGACCCATTTCGCCATTAGAACGAATTTTGGCGGCAGCGGGCGGATTCTTAATCGGTGGGATTGGTTCGGCAGGGATTGGAGCAGTGTTTGGCTATGAGGAGATGCTGAAGAGCCTGATTCCCCAACTGCTGATTGCCGTCGCAGGAATTGCCTTTGTGGGGTTTAATCCTTGGGTATTAATTCCCTTGTTGGCAGGCGGGGGATTGGTGGAAGGGCTGATTGTTGCCGATAGTGTTAATCGAAAACTCAAAGCCAAGATTTCTCAAAATTATGCCATTGAGATTCGTACATCTGCCCATGAGCAGGCAAACCAACTTGCCAGTAGTGTGGCACAAGAGTTGAAGAAGATTGAGGATGCGGTGGATGACGGACTGGGTAAGGAAATTCAGAGCGTGCGGGATCAGGTGAACTCCATTTTACAGGAGAAGAAGAAGGGACAGGAGAATGTAGATCGCAAGCTGAAGGAGCTAGATGGTATTGCTCAATCGCTCAATGAAATTGATGGTGATTTGGATGATTTGATCACCCAAATGGCAATGCTGTAGGCAGTACTTGTAAAAAATTGAATAGGGTGCCTATGCACCGTTATGAATGAGGTAAAGAATAGCAAGTCACCAATCGGACTTTATCTATTCTTTATCTCCATCAGGTTATGAAATCTACTGTTCTAGGCAGTGTTTTATTAGTTGCATTGATAAGTCTTCCTTTTGCTCATACTACTGTAGGTTTTGAGAGAAACCCGACTCAGCAGTTTGAAAACTTGCAGGCAATCGCTCCTTCATTCTCAGCCTCTCAACCTCAAGATCAGTAGGATAGTGCTAACTTATCTAAGGGGTTATTGCAAGAGTGGTTAAGAGTTCTGGGTCAACGAGAAACTGGCTTCCCAATGGGCGATCGCCAGCAATAACGAATGCGAAATAAGCTCAACTTTGTGGGCAAATATCAATTTGGCGAATCCTTGCTGAAGGATATGAAGTTACGGAAGCAGAGTTTTAAGTATTGCCATTTTCATCTATGTTGATTAGCGAAATGGAATAGAGAGAACTATGGCGTTGCTGAATGATGCTATGAATCATTGAGGAATTGGGACATCCCAAAACTTCAGGTAGTGAAGTAGCAACCGAATCGAATTTCTCAGCATTTCCTCGGATTTGGAATAACACAGGGTCTTGCGATGCAGTCTTGCCAAATAATGTCGTAATCGGGTGTTTTCCCCTTCTACCCGTGTCATGTACGTCTTACTGATAATCTGGTCTCCGTCTGGGATAAATCCTGGATAAACCGACCAGCCATCGGTGACGTAGAAGTAACATTGCCACTGAGCCACGATTGCCCATAATGGAGCAAAAGTTTTCGCACTGTGGTCTCCCAATACCCAGCCTAAGATTCCTTGTTTGAAGTGGTCTACCGCTGTCCACAGCCAGATTTTGTTTTTTTTGATCCGACAAAGGTTTCCAGCTCATCAAGTTCTCCTACCTGTGGCGTTGTTTCTGGCTCGTAGGCATCCGGTAGCTGTTCTCCCACTTGCCTCACCCAGGTAATCACAGTCGTGTGATGGACTCCGGTAACGCGCTCAATCCCTCGAAACCCCATCCCGTTGACATACATTTTCAAGCATTGCGCTTTAGTTTCATCTGAATATCCTTTAGGAGCCGTGTAGACATCAATAAACTGACGACGACACTCAACACAGATGTGGTTTTGTTTACCTCTCATCTTGCCGTTCTTACGGGTATGACTAGAACCACACTCAGGACATTGCATCAGATTAAACCTCAATTCATATCACTATTATGCAACGCCTTCATAGGAGAGGACTCTGTTAACCGATGAACATTCAAAAGCCCCCGCCCTAGACTCTTAAGAAGAGAAAAAGGCTGAGGGTGTTTCGGACTATTGGCTCTAAGTTTTAGCGTTTATACTCTGAATGATGAGCCGATCGATGCTCAGTTTAAATCCTTCAAAGCTGATCAATAATCTGCTGAATCCGCGTCGCAAAATTCACAATCCCGACACCCCTTCTATCCGTCTGTCCCGCAGAATTCACCGCCACAATCCGATACTCGCCATCAATCAATCCCAAAATAGGACCACCCGAAGAACCCCCAAACGTATCGCAATCATGCTCAAACGCCCCATCTTTCTCATCTAAAATACTGCACCCGTCATGCACACTTGCCGTATTCCCGTCATTAATATCACCCGAATAGCCAATCAAAATAAACTTGCTTGGGTTATTCATCAAAACTGTTGTGGGCAAAGGCTCCCATTCCAGAGTGCCATAGACTTCGCCCAGCGACTTATTTAGCTTCACCAATGCCCAATCGTTAATATTAGGCGGCACCGGATCATCACTAAAATCAGTTCCAGCCATCACCTTAATTACCGTAGCCACATCATCATTATCCTGAACCCGTCCATTCACTAAATTGGGTTCAAAGAAAATCTGGCGGCTAAATTGGTGCGTTTCAGGATTGACCACGCAATGGGCATTGGTTAACACCACATCAGCCGCAATTAAAGTCCCGGAACAAATGTAACCATCCCCTTCATCATTAATGCCCCGAATCCGCCCGATCGCTGACCAAGGATAGCTGCGGCTCGTCATCAGTAAGCGATCGTCCTGACCAATGATCGCCCGACTTCCCTCGGCAGGATTAGACGATCGCCTCAAACCCTCTGGAATCAAAGGTGCAGTCGCAGGATTTAAATTAAACTCGCTCAAATCTTGAATCACCCCAGGCTGAGGCGACTGGGCTACCAATGCCCCAGTCACTCCCGTTGAACCTGCGTGAGAAGGAAAAGACATCAAGGGAGTCAACAATAAAAAGCTCAGAAGTCCAGAAATAAAATAAGTGAAATATCGAACCAACTTTCGCACAATGCCGATACTGAACATAGAGTATTCTTCCTCACTACAAACTGACAAACTTAATATACGCGACCTGAGACATGTCTGTTGGTAAAACTACATTTGCCCGACCGCGTGCCCCCGCTGCCCACTCATCTGCAAATTAGCGCTAAAGGCAGGAGCGCAACGTGCCAACGCTAAGACAGTTATGGTGCCAGCGATTGCCAACTGATTGAGTACCGTATGCATCGTTTTCATGGTGGAATCCTTGATTGAATCAGTGAGTGAATAAAATCTGTTGAAGGTTTTTGTTCTGGTTGCTTGTTCATATTTCCAAGCATCACCCACGTATGCATAGACTCAGCAGTTTACGATTCCGAGAGATTCACCAACGCCAAACAGCTCTCAATCCATACTGTCCTGCCTCACCATTTGATGCCTTAACTCGAATTTGATAAGTTCCGCGATCGGGCAGTGTCACCAGCGCCATCGTCTGAAAGCGAGTCGAGGTTGATTCTGCTGAGGGAAACCTCCGCTCACCCGTCACGGCTTCTTTGGGCAGAACAGTTCCTTGTGGACTCAAAACCTCAACCTGCGGCTGAAAATCATCACTTTCTAACGCAATGTCAATTGTCTGACCGGGCTGCCCCTCAAAGGCATAGTTTTCATAGGGTTGAGGGGATGAGGGCACGGCTTTAGCATTTAAATGCTGTGTCGTTTCAATTAAAGGGCAGAGTTGGGCGAAGGTATTATCGACCATACGATTTACTTCGGCAGTCGGCGGATCGATCGACAGCACTTCACGCCAAAAATCTGACCAAAGGTTAGCTTTCGCAAATATGTCAGCTCGTTCTATTGAGGCTAACTCGCTCTTTGGTAGATCTAGTTTCTCGCGTTCTTGAATTGAGATGACTTGGAAGGGGATGGTTAAGAACGTATCTCTAACTCGACTAGCATAATAGGTTTCATAAATCCGCCAACGGTAGAGTTGTCCTGGTTCTAGGGCAGTATTTGCCGTGACTTGGTAGGTTTCACGTCCAGAGTCTACAATTCGTGAGGACAATGGGGTGGCTGTGGTCATGTCTTTAAACCAGAGGATGTCTTCTCCTGCATTAATTAATTCCACTCGCTTCACAGTCCCTTTCCACACTAAGGTGGGACGATTGCCTAGAACGTTGCCATCTCTATCGGGCGTAATTTGACAAAAATAAAAATAAGGACCCCGTGACCCACCGCGACTAATGGGAACGGGGGGTGGGCTTTTAAATAACTGATTCCAAAAATCCCAGGTCAATGCTTGAGAAGGACTAGAAGGTAGGCTGATGATCAAGATTGATATCAGTGAAACGGCGCTTAATCGACACAAAGATGAACGCAAAGAGCGATGCATGAGCTTCCTCATTTGGGTTGGGGGATAATAGAAGGAAAGGCGTAGAGCCAATACAACGAAATCGGTAAAACGATCGGAATGAGAACGGCAATAGATACATACATCTGAACGCTGATGATGGTGTAAACCAGAGTTCCACCCATTAGCAGATATAAAACTGTGCGACGTTGGGGCGATCGCCTTTGAATCAGAAATACCGTTGTTTTACCAGCGGCGATCGCTAGCAATACCAGCCAAAGATCTGGAATCGGTGTAATGGCTCGCTGAGTTAAAAAATGGTGATAAAAATAGGCATGAAGTTCACTGCCAATGAGCTGCTCTCGTAAATCAGTGGGCTTCTGCTGTAGTCGCCAGTAGCGTGTAGCCGCTGGCAATGGATAATTATCTTGACCCATTGCCTGGATTCCGGCTTCAGCATAGCCTCCAGGAACAATCATTACCACTTGTTGAACTTGAAGATTTTGCAAAGCATTATCACTCCCTTCTAGCAACGCCCATGCTGGAATCTGCTCGTAAAGAGAATCAGGCGGCAATGAAAAATCTACAATTGGATGGAGCCACATTTGACCGAGAGCATAGCCAACTTGGGTAATCACAGAAGGCTGGATCTGAGGCTGAGGCGATCGCTGAGAATTAAACACTTGCTTGTATAGCTGTGCTAATTGATCAGCGAACGGAGTAGGTTCACTTGCTTTTTGTTCCCAGTATGGAACGTAGTAAGAGGCAGAAGTTCCATTACTTAAAAAACGCACATCACCCAATGGAGTACCCTCTGGTAATTTAAGCTGAGGAGACGGGCGTAGCCAATTTTCACAGCCTGGAAAAGCCTTCCCTTCACAATCCGCTGCAAACATTAGGTGCGTTCCTTGCGCGGATGCTTCTTGCACAGCTTTAGATAGAGTTAGGTCGCCCGATGGCTGATCTCGGTCTAATAGATAATCAATGCCAATCACCTTGGCTTTCAGTCGAGTAAGTTTATCCACCAAGCTCGCTAAATATTTCCGATCAATGGGATTAGGGTGTTGAATCTTTGCTCTTTTCAGCGATTCTTGATCCACTGTAACCATCAGCACGGGGAATGTACCTGTTGCCGTTTGGGTCGTGATGTTACGATACCAGGATTGTTGTAACAAGCGGTTTGCTAGTAAATAATCTTGAACGGGCAACGTTCCACTGAGCGAGACGATCGCGGTCACAGTCACCGCTTCGTAGATCCATTTGAAGAACTTTCTTCGCACTGAAGGATGAATTTGAAATAGCTTTGCTCCTGGATGACGAAATAGAGATGGCACCAAATATCCAGAGGGATAAGCGATATCTTTTTCAAGCTTAAGGTAGTTGCAGGCGCTAATCATACAGTCGTGTACATCTTTAAACTTGCCAAAGGCTTCTAAGAACTTCACAAGAAATTCTTGCGCCACATGGTTATGAATACGTTCTCGAATGACAATGACTTGACTAACCCCTAGTTTGATTAAAGTTTCGGCGATCGGAATGCCGCTGCATGAGTTGAAAATGGCAAACTGGAGACCGTTCTGTTGGGCGATCGCCAAATGCTGTTCCAACTCACTCATTTGAATCGAGGCACCGGGAGCCAGTTCTAGTGCTCCACCTGTCATTTCGGTTTCGCGGCTGTGCCCTGCAAAAAATAGCATCTCCCAGCCCCGCTTGTCCTGGATGGCGCTTACCACTTCTGCTTTCCAATCTTTTTGTGATTGATTGGGGCGCTGACTGAGGATCGTGACATCGGTAATTTGGCGGTTCATCAATTCCATGCGCTGGCGATCGACTTCGGCATCAACACCACCGCCCAAAATTGCTAAAACTCTGGGGCGATGGCGAATTTTTGCTTGTTGCCTAACCGACTCTTGGTGAATGCTGCCCGGTACTCGGGCAATGCGGATAGTGCCCTTTGTGGCAAATTGACTGTTGATGTCCCAGGCTTCCCAGGGTAGTCGGATCAAATCTATGGGTGTACAGGTCAATAACAGGTCGAGGGTTTGTTGCTCGGATTCTATTTGACGGGTTGCCTGGGCTAGTTTTGTCCAGATCGGATGCAAATCTTGGTTTAAGAGCCAGCGATGGAACTCATGCAGTAAGGTCGCTTTTGCTTCTACAAGCTGAGCTTGCCAGTCTTGGTTAATGGTCAATATGCCGCCACTGACCGTTCTACCTCTTAAATCGCTGCTAGCGGGCAGCGATGCTGTGGGTGGGTAGTGTTGATAAAAGTTCAGATAGGAATTTTTCCAGGTCTGATATAACCGCATCAGTTGGCTAGGATAAGCGACTCTGGCACATTCGCGCTGTCCGCTGCCCCAAGTCAACTCAAATAAACAGACAGACTCAACCTGCTGAACATTTAAGTGAAAGATTGCAGAGGAATGCTTCATACCAATTTTTGTTGCGGGGAGTGGGGGACGGAAATTAAATCTAAGGATTGCTTGTGATTAATGATATCCATAATGCGGACGGGGGCAAGCGTGAGGCTAGTGGAACTGTCTAGGTAAAGCGTTACCCAAAACTGTTCGTCGAGCCTCCCACTGACTTGGGTATACAGATGACGTTCAGGAGAGGGTTGCTCTAGGGGCAAGTCAGTTAGAAGATGGGCTGCATCTCGCACTTGCAAGCGGAGTCCTGCTGGCAAAATTGTGCCTGGTTGTGCACTTAGGATTAACAATAGCATCCACTCTGGTCTTGAATCTAGAGTAGAGGCTTCCCATGCCATTGTTCGTAGTCGTAAGGTTGTGGAATGGTTGCTAGTAAGCTGCCATTTGATATTGTGGTGCGTGCTGTGAGTCTGAGCGGGGATAGCAATATTGTGAGACTGCACCAGTTCTTGAAGAAGCGTTTCTGAGTCAGGATATATTGCTGCCGATCGCGATCGCATTGCTCCTAAAGCGAGGGGGGGTAATAGCCTCCAGTTAGAAGAGGTTGCGACGCCACCCAATTCATTTTTGAACCATCGCGCTACATTAATCAGGAGGTTAGGTTTTGTCTGATATGCGATCTGCAATTGTTGATTGGGAAAAGCTTTGAGACAGCGGAGAAGCAGGAGCAGGTTATCGGGATTAAAGTCAAACCAGTGCAGTGGAACTTGATAGTCTAGATTGTTTGGGGAAGAGGGATGCAGAGATATTTTTTGTTGGAGCCGTTGATCATGACAGAGGTAGCCGCAAATTCTTGATCGCTGAATTTCTTCATGAACTTCAACGAGAACATAAAAATCAGGTGGGTTGTTAGATTGAAGAACTTGTTTGGGAATAGCGATCGCACTATCAGGAAGACTATTGAGGGTTAAGAGGTGAATGCGAAATTGATTGACTTGGATGCAAGGACTAGAGGCTTTATGTATGCCAATCTGTGTTTTTATTTTGAGGTTGGGCGATCGCTGTTGTAGCCATTCTTGTAGGGTAAAAAGTGCTAACCCACTCAGATAGGCTTGCCACTTTTGTGCTTCTGAGGGTAGGGTTTCGCTGAGATGAATTGCCCAACGAATTTGAGTTTGAGTGAGGGTTAATATGTCGGGTAGAAGTGGTTCAGTGTCAATATCGTTTTCTGCAATTGGGTGAGTTTGTTTCATGACTTTAATCTCCTAAGTGTTGAAATCGCTGCATCTCATGAATTTCTCACGGGACATGGCTATCTATTCTTATTTCTTAGAGGAGGTAGGCTATGCACAGAACGGCTCAGGAGATCTGTCGTGTTCATAGTCCGTTGCCGATGATGATAAAGGGTGACCAATAGTAGGGATGGGCAAATTGGGTTGGTTTGCCCGATCGCGGGGCTGGAGTGGAGCTTGGGGGCGATGGGTCGCTATGAAGGAGTTG
>Ga0105049_10009922_pt1 | contig 10939 bp, 10 predicted proteins | sample MAT06_FD_78087 | JGI IMG/M metagenome (GOLD analysis project Ga0105049, IMG submission 78087) | Freshwater microbial communities from Lake Fryxell liftoff mats and glacier meltwater in Antarctica - MAT-06 | ecosystem: Environmental > Aquatic > Freshwater > Ice > Liftoff microbial mat | place... | reverse complement strand
TGGAGAAGGGGGCATCACGGTGGTTGAAACATCCCGATGGCCCCCTTCTCCAAACAACACTCAAGTAAGGGGTTCCAAGGGCGACGGCCGTCGCGCGAAGGCGCGCTCCGGACTTGGTGGGGTCGAGGGGCGAAGCCCCCGCCTTGCTTATCTCACCTCAGGCCCTAAGCCGCCATTTGGTCGGCCATCACCGCGGCGGCCGCAGAATGAGGGCTGGCGAGCAGCGCTTTGTGGGCGTCTTTTGGTCATCAGGGCGTCTGTGTAGTCATTGCACCGTCCAACACGGGAGGAAGACCATGCGTCGTCTTGAAGGAAAGCTTGCCGTCATCACCGGCGGAGCCAACGGTATCGGCCGCGCCACCGCGCTGCGGTTTGCAGCCGAAGGGGCCAATCTCGCCCTGCTCGATCTGGAAGCCGACGGGCTGGCGGCCACCGCCGAGCTCGCCCGCCAGGCCGGGGCCACGGTGCTCACCATCACCGGTGACTGCACTGACGAAGCCCTGGTCGTCGACGCCTTCAAGCGGATTTACGCCGAATGCGGCTTCGTCGACATCCTGATGAACAATGTCGGACAGAGCGCGCGCGAGCGCGCTTCGGAATTCTACGCCTCCTCATCCGAGGTTTGGCGCTTCGTACTCAACGTGTCGCTGATGGCCACCATGATCGCCTCGCGCCAGGTGGTGCCGGCGATGCGCGACGCCGGACGGGGCAAGATCGTCAACGTTGCCTCGAACGCCGGCTTGGCGGGGGAGGTTGGCCTGTCCGAATACGCGGCGGCCAAAATGGGGGTGATCGGCTTCACCCGCTCGCTGGCGCGCGAACTCGCCCCCTTCACGGTCAACGTCAACGCGATCTGCCCCGGCGTAACCCGGACCCGCGTGCTCGAACGGATTTCCGACGAAATTCTGGACCGCATCCGCCACTCCATCCCGCTTGGCTTCTTCGCCGAACCGGCCGACATCGCCGCGGTGGTCGCGTTTCTGGCCAGCGACGATGCCCGCTACATGACCGGCCAATCCGTGGTGGTCGATGGTGGCCGCTGGATGGTCTAGCCGGCTTGCACCGGGGTTGATTTCGAATTAACGTTAGAAAAATACGATGGCCGGGCGCATACAGCCGGCCATTTCCGGGAGATGCACATGGTCGATTATTCCGGCTACCGCTACATCAAGTTCGAGCAGGAAGGCCGCGTCATGACAGTGACGTTCAACCGGCCCGAGGCCCTGAACGCCATGACCGCTGAAATGCATGAGGAAACGTCGCGTATCTTCACGGATCTTGGCATGGACCACTCGGTCGACGTCGTCATCCTGACCGGTGCCGGCAAGGCGTTCAGCGCCGGCGGCGACATCGCCGGCATGCGGAAGATGTACGAGGATACCGAAATATTCGATCGCTCCATCATGGAAGCGAAGAAAATCGTGTTCGGGATTCTCGACTGCGATAAAGTGCTCATCTGTAAAATGAACGGTGACGCGGTCGGCCTTGGCGCCACCATCGGCCTGTTCTGCGACATTATCTTCGCCGCCGACCATGCCCGCATCGGCGACCCGCATGTGCGCGTCGGCCTCGCCGCCGGCGATGGTGGCGCGGTGATCTGGCCACAGTTGATCGGCTATGCCCGCGCCAAGGAATACCTGATGACCGGCGATCTGGTCACCGCGCCGGATGCAGCCAGGATGGGCCTCATCAACTATTGCGTGCCCGCGGTTGAACTCGACGCCAAGGTGGCCGCCTTCGCCGCCAAAATCGGTGCCGGGGCGATGAAGTCGATCAAATACACCAAGATCTCGATCAATATCGGCCTCAAGCAACTCGCCCATTCCATGATGGATAGCTGCATGGCCTATGAGGCACTGACCAATCGGACCAACGACCACCTGGAGGCGATCAACGCCTTCAGCGAAAAGCGCCGACCCAAATTCACCGGCACCTGAAGCATCCGCCGGCAAGCCGACCCGGTTGCCCTCAAGTCTGGCCTGACAACAAGTAGGAAGGCAGGATCGTGAACTTCGGCGAACCCGAGCACGTCACCATGTTGCGCGACAGTATTCGTCGCATGCTGGAACGCCACGCCCCGCGCGAGAAAATGGCCCAATGGGATGCGGAGGATAAGGTACCGCGCGCGCTGATGGAGCACATCAGCGCGCTCGGCGTTTGCGGGCTGACGGTGCCGGAGGAATACGGCGGCACTGGCCGCGACATCCTGGCCACCATGGTCACAGTCGAGGAACTATCGCGTCGCTCGATGGTGATCGGTACGCTCTATTTGATGAACGCCTGCTACGGCAGCATGAACATCCTTGCTTCCGGCAGCGAGGAACAAAAGGCGCGGCTGCTGCCGCGCCTGGCCGCGGGCGATATCCTGTTTGCCTATGGGCTGTCGGAACCCGATGTCGGTTCCGACCTCGCCAGCGTGAAAACCCGCGCCGAGCGGCAGGGCGACAAGGTTATCATCAACGGCAACAAGCGCTGGTGCTCGGGCGCGGAGAGTGCCGACTACATATACGCTCTGGTGCGTTCGGGCGAAGTGGGCGCGCGCTACAAAAACCTGTCCCTGGTGCTTATTCCCCCCACCGCGAAGGGGGTGACGTTGCAGCATGTTCCGGTGATGGGCGCACGCGGGCTGAACACCAACGATGTGAGCTTCGACAATGTCGAGATTCCCATCACAGACGTGGTCGGCGGCGCCGATGGCTGGAACCAGGGCTGGCCGAAGCTTGCCGGTCCGGCGTTGGAAGTTGAAAAACTGGAAGTGGCCGCCATGGCGCTCGGCATCGCCGCCCAGGCAGTAGACGATGCATGGCAATATTCCCAGCAACGTAGCCAGTTCGGCCAGCGCATCTGCGCCATCCAGTCGATCCGGCACATGCTGTCCGACGTGCAGACCAAGCTCGCCGCCGCCCGGTTGATGCTGTATCGCGGCTGCTGGCTGGCAGACAACAACCTGCCCTGCAGCGCCGAAACATCGATGGCGAAAATGTATGTTTGCGAAACCGGGCTGGAGATTGTGCTGACCTGCCAGAAGGTCATGGGCGCCTACGGCTATGCGCGCGGTTTCGACATGGAGCGCCATGTGCGCGATATGCTGTTGATGCCGATCATCGGCGGGTCGACCGCCATTCAGAAAAACAACATCGCCAATCGTATGGGCCTGCCAAAATCTTGAAGGACGGCGCGGAGGGCTGCAACTTTGATCGACACGCTGGGCGACATTCTACGCAACAACGCCTACAAGTTTCCCGACGAGACCGCGTATGTGTTCGCCGACCGCCGGATCAGTTTCGGCGACCATCATGCCAGGTCGGCGCGGCTGTCATCCGGACTCTACAAGCTCCGCCTGCGCCGGCAGGACCGGGTGTCGATCCTGGCGCAGAATTCACTGGAGTACATGGAAACCTACGGCGCCTGCGCGCTGGCCGGCTTCATTGCCGCCACGGTCAACTTCCGTCTCGCCCCACCGGAAATGGCCTATATCCTCGCCGACGCCGCGCCGCGCATCCTGGTGTTCGAAGCGCAGTACAGCGCTGCCCTCGAACAGATCAGGCCCGGTCTTGCGCATATTGAAACCTACATCTGCGTCGGCGGTCCCAAGCCCGACTGGGCGCTGGACTACGAGGCGGTTCTGGCCAGCGGTGATGCGCACGGCGCGCCGGATCGGCCATTGCCCGATGAGATCATGCACCTGATCTACACCAGCGGCACCACTGGCCGGCCGAAAGGGGTGATGCGGAGCCATCGCGGCGATATCGCCATCGCCCAGTTGATGGCGAGCGAACTCGGGCTGATCGTGTCCGACCGGCTGCAATTGATCATGCCGATGTTCCATGTCGGCGCCCGTTTCCTGCAACTCGGCGCGCATCTGCGCGGCGCCACGGTGGTGCTGCATCGCGACTTCAAGCCGGCCGAGATTGTTGCTGCCATGGTGTCGGAAAAAATCACCATGACCCATATGGCGCCCACCATGGTGCAGGCGGTGCTCGCTGTTCCCGGCATCGAGACCGCCGATCTGTCGGCGCTGCACACCATCTGCTATTCCGCCGCCCCCATGCCGTTGCCCTTGCTGCGGCGCGGTCTGCATTTGCTGGGCCCGGTGTTCCTGCAACTCTACGGCATGACCGAGGGCGGCGGCACCACGCTGCACAAGCGCCAGCATCTGCCCGATGGCTCGCCCGACGACATCAAGCGCCTCGGATCGATCGGTCAGGCTGCGTCCACTGTCGATGTGAAGATCGTCGATGACGACGGCTGCGAACTGCCAACCGGCCAGGCTGGCGAAATCCTGACCCGCACCGCCAGCCACATGGTCGGCTACTGGAGCAACAGCGCGGCCACCATCGCCGCCTTGCGCGGTGGCTGGTATCATACCGGTGACCTCGGCTACCTCGACGCGGCCGGCTTTCTCTACCTCGTCGACCGCAAGAAGGACATGATCATCTCCGGTGGCGAAAACATCTATTCGCGGGAAGTCGAGGAAGCGCTCGCCACCCACCAGGCGGTGCACGATGTCGCGGTGATCGGCGTGAAGGACGACTACTGGGGCGAAACGGTGCGCGCCATCGCGGTCGTCATCCCCGGGCAGAGCGTGTCCGAGGGCGAACTGATCGAGCATTGCCGCAGCCAGATCGCCAGCTATAAAAAGCCGAAATCGGTGGTTTTCGTCGATGATTTGCCGCGCCTGCCCAGCGGCAAGATCAACAAGGTCACACTGCGCCAGCTCTACGGCACCGCAATCGCCACCGACGGGAAGGTATCGTGATGGAAACCGCGCTTGTCACCGGGGCCGCCAGGGGCATTGGGCGCGGCATTGTCGAACGCCTGGCTGCCGACGGCTACCGCGTCATCGCCGTCGACCGGCGCGAGGATGTGCTGGGCATGGTGGCGGAACTGGTGGCTGGCGGCGCCAATGTCGAAGCCGCAGTGGCCGATGTTCAGGACCGCGCCGCCATTGCCGCGATCATGGAACGCGTCGCGCCGCTGGATGTGATCGTCAACAACGCGGGCATCACCAGCACCCGTCGTTTCGAGGAACTGACCGAGGCGGATTTCCGCAGCAATTTCGACATCAATACAGTCGGCACCTTCGTCGTTGCCCAGGAAGGGGCGCGGCGGATGCGCAATGGCGGGCGCATCGTCAACATCGCCTCGCGGTCGTTTGCCGGCGCGTCGCAAATGGCGCACTACGTGGCGTCCAAAGCCGCTGTTGTCGGGCTGACCCGCGCCATGGCCATCGACCTGTCGCCCCGCGATATCCGGGTCAACGCGGTTGCTCCCGGCGTGGTCGATACCGACATGCTGCACTACATGACGCCGGAGCGGCAGCAGGTGATGCTCAGCCTGCAACTGCTCGGCCGCATCGGCCAGCCTGAGGACATCGCCCGAGCGGTCGCCTTCCTGGCCTCGCGGGACAATCGCTACATCACCGGGCAGGTGCTGATCGTCGACGGCGGTCGCTCGCTCGGGCAGACACAGTTGCCGCCGGAGCCTTCGCCGTACAATTATAGCAACCACGATTTGGAGTAATACCAATCACTGTTCGGGATGACCCATGGACGAGCAAGCCCAGGGCTTTGCCCTGGACCCACCAGGGGCCAAGCCCCTGGACCTTAAATATATGAAAATAAATGGGTTTCCAAAGCCCCTCGGCCTTTGGTGGGTAGAGGGCAAAGCCCTGGCCTTGGCTTTCTCTATCGGTCAATCATTAGAGGGGTTGGTATTAGTGGCCGTGCCAGCTTCCATCGGTAGAAGCCGTGTATCAATCTGGGGCTGCTGGCGCAGCCAGGAAAATCATGGCGTTCCAAAACTCTCAGCTAGTTGAAATCATTAATTAGTCTTGTAGGTAAAGGTCCAGGGGCTTGGCCCCTGGCGGGTCTGGGCAGAGCCCATCCTCCCTTATCCTAACGCCTATGGGGCCGAGCCCCTGGACCTCATGCTGGCCTTGGCTTTCTCTATCGGTCACTCATAAGACCGGTTCGTATTCGATCGCGGTGCCGCCCGGTACTGCCAGCCCGTCCATCACGATGGCGGCGAAGCCGCTGGCCACGTCATCGACGCTGCGGCTGCCTGGTTTGTACCATTCGGCGGTCCAGTTCAGCGCGCCCAGGATGAGCAGCCGCGCCAGGGTCAGATTGGCGTCGGCGCGAAACTCGCCGCGCTTTTGCGCGGTGGTCAGGATTTCCCGCCACACCAGGCCATAGGGATCGCGCAGCTTCTGATGCTGGACGCGGATCGCCTCCGGCACTTGCCCGTACACCCGGCTGGTCGCCAGCGAGTAGTCGCCATTGGCGATGATGGTGGCCACATGGGTGCGGAATGCCACTTCCAGCCGCTGCCGTCCGCTTGCCTCGGGTGGCAGCGCCGCCAGCGCGGTCTTCATCGCCTGGATCGCCGCGTTCATGCCCAGATCCAGCACCGCGCTGATCAGCTCGTCTTTCGATTTGTAGTGATAGTACAGACTGCCGGCCTTCAGCCCGGCGTGCTCGGCGATTACCCGCATTGTCGCTCCGGCGTAGCCGTAATCGCGGAAGATCCGGGCGGCGGCGTCCAGCACGCGCTTTTGTGAGATGGCGGATTTGGTCGGTGGCTTCGTCATCATGGCGCACATTACGTCGGGGCCCGGTGGAACGGAATACTTTCTAACGCTCGGCCGAATTTTCCGGATTTTCTAAATAGTGTTCGGTTTCACCCTGGTGTAGCCTGCCGCAGGGACTTGGAGGAACGGATGCCCGGGATTGCGCAAACGCTGGCCGACATGCTCGACAACAATGCCTGGAAGTATCCGGATGAAATCGCGTTCGTGTGGGGCGACCAGCGCATGTCGCACGCGGCCTTCCACAACCGGGCCAGCCGGTTGGCCAACGCCCTGTATCGCCTTGGGCTGAAGCGGCAAGACCGGGTTGGCATTCTGAGCCAGAACGCGCTGGCGTTTCAGGAAGTTTATGGTGCCTGCGAGATATCCGGCTTCATTTGCGCAACCGTGAACTGGCGCCTGGCGATGCCGGAGATGGTGTATATCATCAATGACGGTACGCCGAAGGTGCTGTTGTTCGAAGCGGCCTATCGCGACACCGTGCTGGCGATGAAGGCGCAACTGACCAGCGTGGTGCATTTCATTTGCATCGACGGCGCCGACGCGGGCGATTTCGCCCTCGATTACGCAGCGTTGGTTGCCGCGGGCGATCCCGCTGGTGTGCCGTTTCGGCCGCGACCGGACGATGTCGCCTTTCTGATCTACACCAGCGGCACCACCGGGCGCCCCAAGGGCGTGATGCTGTCGCATGCCGGCCAGGCCGCCGCCGCTGAAACGCTCGGCTCCGACCAGCGCAATTGCGCCGCCGATCGGCTGCTTATCATGATGCCGCTGTTTCATATTGGCGCCAAAATCATCCAGCTCGCCCAGCACTGGCGTGCCGGCATGGTCGTGGTGCAGCGCGGCTTTGACGCGAAGGCGGTGCTCGACACCATCGCCCACGAGCGGATTACGGTCACCCATATGGCGCCGACGATGGTGCAGAGCCTGCTCGATGCACCGGCGATGGCAACCGCGGATACCTCCAGCTTGCGCATGATCGTTTATGCCGCAGCCCCGATGCCGATTCCGGTGCTCAAGCGTGGCCTGCGCCTGCTCGGCCCGGTGTTCCAGCAGCAATTCGGCCAAACCGAAGGCATCGGCACCACCTTGCTCGCGCATCAGCATCGACCGGACGGCACCGATCGCGACCGGGAGATACTTACCTCCATCGGCCAGGTGTCCCCCCGCGTCGGCGTGCGCATCGTCGATGACGACGGCGCCGACCTGCCAACCGGGACGGTGGGCGAGATTCTGCTGACCAGTCCTGGCGTGATGAAGGGCTACTGGAACAACACCGCCGCCACGTTGGAAACCCTGCGCGATGGCTGGGTGCATACCGGCGATGTCGGCCGGCTGGATCACGAAGGCTACCTCTATCTGGTCGACCGCAAGAAGGACATGATCATTTCGGGAGGCGAAAATATCTACTCCCGCGAGGTCGAGGAAGCCGTCGTTACCCATGATGCGGTGTCGGAGGTGGCGGTGATCGGCGTCGCCGACGAAAAATGGGGCGAGGCGGTGATGGCCGTGGTTGTCATGAAACCCGGCAGCAGCGCCACCGCAGCCGCCATCATCGAGCATTGCCGGACGCTGATTGCCAGCTACAAAAAGCCACGTCACGTGGTTTTCGTCGATGAGATTGTGAAGCTGCCCAGCGGCAAAATCGACAAGGTGCGGCTGCGCCGGCTGTACGGCACCAAACCGACCTAGGAGGCCACGATGCTCGAACTCTTCTCGCTGCACGGCAAGGTTGCGCTGATCACCGGGGCGAGCCGGGGGCTTGGCCGGCCAATGGCCAAGGGCCTCGCGGCCGCCGGGGCGCATACGGTTCTGGTCGCCCGCGATGCCGCCAAACTCCATGCGGTGCGCGACGAAATCGTCGCCGGCGGCGGCCAGGCCACTGTGCTGCCGCTGGATCTGACGGATGAAGCCGCCATCCGCGACGGCGTTCGCCACATCGCCGGCACGCTCGGGCGGGTGGATATTTCGGTGAATAACGCCGGCATCATCAGCTGGCAGAACCTGTTGGACAGCGACCTCGCGGATTTCGACCGGATCATGGACACCAATGTGAAGGCGACCTTCATCATGGCGCAGGAATGTGCCGCCGTCATGCGGGCCGGCGGGCGGGGCGGGCGGATTATCAATATCGGCTCCCTGCTCTCAACCATCGGCCGGGCCAAGCTGCACGCCTATTGCACCAGCAAGGCGGCGATTGTCGGCCTGACGCGTTCGATGGCGGCCGAACTCGGGCGCGACAACATCACCGCCAACGTGATCGCGCCGGGGTATTTCGAAACAGAGATCAATACAACGCTGACCGCGCGCCCCGGCTACAGCGAGGCGGTCAGTGGCGTGACGCCGATGCAACGTTGGGGAAGGCCGGAGGAGTTGGTCGGCACGCTGATCTATCTCGCGTCCGCCGCGTCGGGCTTCGTCACTGGGCAGGTCATCCATGTCGATGGCGGCATCCAGTCCAGCTTCACCTTCCAACTGGCAGCCTGAGGGGACGCGGCGATGACCGACATATTCTCGCTCAAGGGGCAGGTCGCGGTGGTGACCGGTGCTTCTCGCGGCTTGGGTTTTGAAATGGCCCGTGCCGTCGCCCAGTCCGGCGCCCGCGTCTACATGACCGCCCGCGGCGCTGAAAAGTTGGAGCAGGCCGTCGCCTCGCTGCGCGCGCAGGGGCTGGATGTGCACGCCAAGGCGTTCGACCTGGCCGACCCCGGCCAATGTGTTCAGGCAATCTCCGAGATCGGGCAGGCATCCGGCAGGCTGGATATCCTGGTCAACAACGCCGGCATCAATGCCTGGGAGCCGCTGGCGGAGGCAAAATCCTCGACCTGGGATATGGTGATGGGCACCAATATTCGCGGCCCGTATTTGTTGTGCCGGGAAGCTGCCCGGCTGATGGTGGCGCACGGGTATGGCCGGCTGATCAATATCGGTTCTGCCATGTCGGTGGCAGGACGGGAGAAGATCACCGCCTATGTCGCCAGCAAGCACGGCCTGGCCGGCATGACGCGGGCACTGGCGGCCGAGCTGGGGCCGAAGGGCGTAACCTGCAACATGATGGCGCCGGGCTATTTCCTGACTGACATCAACACCGCCATCCTGGCCCGGCCAGGCTATGAGCGCGGCGTGTCGGGCCGCATCCCGCTCGGCCGTTGGGGCAACCCGGATGAGGTGGGCGGTGTCGTCGCCTTCATGGCCTCCAGGGCGTCGAGTTACATGAACGGCCATGTTCTCGTGGTCGATGGTGGCCTGACCGAAACTTTCGTCCTGCCCGTGGACGCCTGAGGAGCACGCGATGACCGGCAAGGAAGTGGCCCTGGTGACTGGCGCGGGGCGCGGGATTGGACTGGCAACCGTCAAGCGCCTGGTCGCCGACGGATTTCATGTGGTGATGGTCGACCGCAACCGGGCGTCGTTGGAGCAGGAAGCGGCCGGGTTGCGCGCGGCCAGCAATTCCGTCGAACACCATGTGCTGTCGATCACCGACCGCCCGGCGGTGGCCGCCCTTGTTGCATCGCTGAGCAGGATCGACGTGCTGGTCAACAACGCAGCCATCTTCTGGGACGGCGTCTTCGACGCTGTCACCGAGGATGATTTCAAGCAGATGTACGAAGTGAACGTGATCGGCACCTTCATCGTCTCGCAGGAAGTCGCCAAGGTGATGCCGCGCGGCGGGCGCATCATCAATGTCGGCTCCCGCGCCTATCTCGCCGGCTATGCGCACGCGGCCTACATCACCTCCAAGGCCGGCACAGTGGGTTTGACCCGTGGCATGGCAATCGACCTGGCCGAACGCGGCATCATGGTTAATGCCATTGCGCCGGGGTTGATCGAAACTGACATGTTCCGCTCCCTCACACCTGAACGTCAGCAGGAATTGATCGCCAAACAGCCGACCAGAATGGTCGGTCAGCCGGACGATATCGCCAACGGGATCGCGTTTTTCGCCGATCCGCGCTCCCGCAATGTGACCGGGCAGGTGCTGGCGCTGGATGGCGGGCGGTCGCTGGGGATATCGCTCTATTGAGCATGTCCCAGCGTTATACCAACCATTCCGGTGATTGACCGATCCAGAAAGCCAAGGCCATGGCTCTGCCCTGGACCCGCCAAAGGCCGGCGGCCTTTGGAAACCATCTTTATTTCAATAAGATGAGGTCCAGGGGCTCGGCCCGTCGCGCGAAGGCGCGCTCGAGACCTGGTGGGTCCCTGCGGTGCGGCTTCGCGCCGCAACGGCAAAGCCCTGGTCTTGCCTGGACATGGGTTATGCCAAGTCGTGGTTGGTATTATTGGGCGCTGCGATCGACCCCAAGATAGAACTTCTGAATATCCTCATTGGCTGAAAGTTCGCTGGCG
>Ga0105049_10009921_pt1 | contig 10940 bp, 8 predicted proteins | sample MAT06_FD_78087 | JGI IMG/M metagenome (GOLD analysis project Ga0105049, IMG submission 78087) | Freshwater microbial communities from Lake Fryxell liftoff mats and glacier meltwater in Antarctica - MAT-06 | ecosystem: Environmental > Aquatic > Freshwater > Ice > Liftoff microbial mat | place... | reverse complement strand
GGGGTCATGGCGTCGAGTTCGGCCATCGCGGTGCCGCGCATGGTGGTGTCGCGGGCGCCGTGTTTGACCACGAGTTGCTTCACCAGGTCCGGCCGCTCCAGCACCACACAGCCGCGGGTGTGCTGGGCGCTGAGTTCACGGAAGTCTTTCAGGAATGTGCTGTCGCGCATGGTGGTGAAGACGCCGCGCGGGTCGCGGATGTTTTCCGTGGCAAACTGGATGATCGGGCACGGCTCGATGTCGCCGCGCGGATTGATGTGATGCGAGACGCCGTTGCTCATCGGGCAGAGCGCCTTGCCCTCGCCGTCGTAGTAGGCGTCGATGATCGCGATCGGCACCTTCGCCCGCATCTCGACCACAAAGCGGCGCACGCGCACGAGCTGTTCCGGCGTGAGCGCGAGCTGGGGATTCATCTTCGGCCCCACGGGGCGGTAGGTGTGAAACCAGCAGTAATGCACGCCGCGGGCGATCAACTCGCGGAGCCACGACTCGGTGCAGAGGTCGTCGATATTCGTCTGGCACACGCTCGTGGCCACGCCGGTCAGGATGCGTTCGCGCAGGCACGCGTCGAGGCCGCGCAGGGTGCGGGCGAAGACTTCCTTTTTCCCCCGCCGCTCGTCGCTCACGATCTCGCGTCCTTCGATGGAGATGAGGGGCGTCGCGTTGCCCACCTGGCGCAGCTTCTTTGCCACTTTGTCGGTGATGAACTGCCCATTGGTGAAGACCTGAAAGTAGGCGTCGGGATGCGCCGCGAGCAGGTCGAGCAGCTCCGGGTGCATGAAGGGCTCGCCACCGAGGATGCCGAAGAACGAGTTCCCGTGCGCCTTCGCGTCGGTGATCGTGCGGTTGAGCGTTTCGAGGTCGATCTGCGTGCGCTCCGCCTCCACGTCCACCCAGCAGCCCTGGCAGCGCAGATTGCAGCTATTCAGGATCGAGAGGTAGAGGAAGGGCGGGAAGTATTCGCCGCGCTTGATGCGGCGCTTGAAGCGCTCGACCGAGAGCATGCCTTTCACGCCGAAATTCCACGCGAACTTCGCGAGCAACCGCGGATCGGTGGTGCGGAGGATGCGAAGGGCGAGGGCGGGAAACATGGGCGGCGCGAGCCTGCCGCATCGTGGTCGCCTGTCCAATGGAAAGCGGATCGGCGCGGTGCGGAAGAGTGGTCGCGTCTTCCCGGGCGACGTGGCTACGCTGCGGCCATGCACGTCGAAAAACTCAAGTATCTCATCTGGGCGCAGGACATGGCGCGGGCGGTCGGCTTTTACCGCGAGGTCTTCGACGCGACGGTGGTGCGGCAGTCGGAAGTGATGGCCGAGCTGAGCATCGCCGGCGGCACGTTGGGCATTCACAGCGGCGGGGAAGGCCAGCGCACCTGGACCGGGCTGGCCTTTCAGGTCGCGGACCTTTTCGCGGCGTGCGCTCTGCTCGCCGCGCAGGGCGGCTCCGTGTTGCGCCCGCCGGAGGACACGCCGGAAGAGCCCGCGCATCTCGCGATGTGCGCGGACCCGGAGGGCAATGAGATCATGCTCACGAAGGCCCGGCATCGGTAGCGGCTCCGGGTGGCGGGCGCTGGGTGGTGGTGAGCCAGGCGCGGCGGGAGGCGACTTTCAGGCCGCCGCCGAGGAGCAGGAGGCACGCGGTGAGCCAGGCGCCGGCGGAGACGATCTGGTAGCGGGCGAGCATGAAGCCGGTGGCCGAGCAGAGGAGCATGTGCGCGGCGTGGACCGTGCCCATGCCGAGGCAGGCGAGGGCGAGGTGCCAGAGCGGCGCCGGGCTGCCGCGGGTGCCGAGGATGAAGAGGGCGGCCAGGGAGGCGACGGCGAGGAGCGGCCAGGTCCAGGGGATTTGCCGCCGGAGGGCTTCGCGCAGGGAGACGGCCACGTAGTAGGCGTAGCGGCGTGGATTGGCGCGCAAGGTGCGGCGGGCGTATTCGGCCATGAGGCGATTGGCGTCCACGTAGCTGATGCGCACGGTCTCGGCGTATTTCCGGCCGACCAGCCAGGTATTGTGGTCGTAGCAGGTGGCGTAAAAGGCGTACGCGTCGGCGAGGTTCGGACGCACGCCTTGCGCTTCCTCTCCGGCTGGCGGGCGCTTGGCGGCATTGGCCGCGGTGCGGAAGGCGGCAAACTCCGGCGAGTCGGACGCGACCGCCTCGGCGGCTCCCACGGAGGCGGCCACGCCGAAGAGGCTGAAGCCGCCGAAGGCGGTGATGGAAAAGGAGTGAATGGTGGCGGCATTGAAGAGCATCCAGCCGAGCAGCGGGAGGGCGAGGGCCGCGGTGAATCGCCCGAGGCCCCGCCAGCTCCGGTCGATGAGGAGCTGATGCAGCAGGGCGAGCGGTCCGAGGACGATGACGGCGGGCCGCGCGACGATGGCCAGGCTGACGACGAGCCCGCGGGCCACGCCCCAGCGCGATCCTTTTTCCCGACCGGACGCCGCCCACAGCGCCCCGAGCAGGAGCAGCAGGTGCAGGGTGAGCCACTCCGTCATCACGAAGCTGTAGTGATCGCGGGCCAGGAATTGCGCGAGATACACGGCGCCCGCGCTGAAGAAGGGGGACACGGCGCGCCGCAGCAGGAGGGTGACGGCGGTGAGGGTGGCGAGGGCGAGGACGGCGTGGAGTACCAGCGGTTGGGCCTGGCCGCCGGCACCGGGGAGGAATTTGGTGAGCGCGAGCAGCGCCGGGTAGCCGGGGGTGCGGGTGGCGCGCTGGAGGGGCACCTCCAGGCCGGGCTGGGGTCGGAAAAAAACGCCGCTGGCGATGTCGTCGGCGTACTGGAGGTAGCCGAAGCTGTCCGGGTCGTAGGCGGGTTCCGGGCGCGGCGCAGCGATGAAAAAGAGAAAGCTGGCGCCGAAGAGGGCGATGGCCGCGACCGTGGGAACCCAGCTGGGGAACTTCATCGCGCCACTTTCAGGATCGCGACGGCGCGGTCAAGGCGGGGCGTCTTCATCCTGGGAGCGTCGCCGTCCCGTGCGGCAGTCTTTCGCTGCGCGCAGCGCCTGGCTCAAGAGAAGCGCGGCGCTCCCAGGGATGCCGCACGAGGACGGCGGCGCTCCCAGCGGGGCGCTACTTCTTCGCCTCGTCGTTCTTGGCCACGGTCGTTTTGTCCACGCGCAGCACGCCGCCTTGGGCAAAGCTGCTGACCATGGGTTCGCCGTCTTTTACAAGGGTGAATTGCGCGAAGAGCTGCTTGTGCTGCCCGGATTGTGCGTCTTTGGCGGCCTTGATCGGCACCTTCACTTCCTGGTCGTCCTTGGTGATCTCGACTTCCTCGGCGGTGACGCCTGGCGGCAGGCCGAGCAGGGTGATCTTCGCCTTGCCGGCAAACTCGATTTTGTGCTCGATCTTTACCGTGACGACGGTGCCGTCGCCCTGGTCGCAGAAGGTGCGCTGGACCTGGCCGGTGACGTAGGGGGCCGCGACGCTGAGGTCGGCGAGCTGGGTGCTCAGCCACACGGGGCCCTTGCCAAAGTCGGCGTTGCCGACGACGCAGATTTTCCAGGAGGCGAGCGGTGCGTCTTTGTTGGCGCTGATGGTCACGACGCCTTCGTTCTTGCCTTCCGGAATGACGACGGTGCCCGCGGTGCCGACGCCCGGCGGGGAGTAAAGTAGGGCGAGGTTGATGGGGCCCTTGAAATCGTTCCGGCGCTCGACCTTGACCTTCAGACCCATGGAGCCGCTCTGGAGGATCGGCACCTTGGGCTGATCGACGGTCAGGGTCACGGGCGCCTCAGCGGTCACGGCGACTGGGAGTTTACCTTCTTGAACGGTGTAGTAGGGGCGCTGGTTGCCGTTCTCCGAGATGTCCACGATGTGCTCGATGCTGCTCGGCGTCTTGGCCGCCTCGGGCGGGTTGGTGACCCTGGCCTGAAATCCAAAGGCGCGCGCCGCGAGTGGAGCATCGGCCGCGGCCTCAAAGACCACGGGGATGGTGTCCACGGTCTTGTCGATCGCGCCGGCGAAGACCTTGACGCCGGGCGGCAGATCCTTCGGTTCGAGCACTACTTCACCGCCCACGTCCCAGCGCTTGATGCGCACGAGCGAGGCGTAGCGATTTCCCTTCGGCACCGGGATGGCGCGGCGGTCCTGATTTTGATTCTGCGTCATCTCGGGGAGCCAGGTGGTGAGCCGCGGGGTGACGCTGACGATCTCGATGCGATAGACGAAGTTTGCGCCGCCCTGGTGGAGTTGGTCGCGGATGGCGAGGGTGTATTCCGCGTCTTCCGGCGCCTTGAACCGGAGGAAACTGTCAGGCGTGCCGGCATCGTCATTGGTGGCGAGGCGATTGCCCTTGGCATTGTAGATCTCGACGACGGAATCGAGTGGCGAACGGAGCCGGCGCGCAAAGACGGCGACATCGTAGTCCTGCCCCTTTTTCGCGGTGAACTTGAAGCAATCGACGTCGTTGTCCTTTTCGATGATGCCATTGAACGCGACGGGGAGTTGCTGCGCCGGCTGGGTCTTGGTGATGTCGTCGTTCGGCTCGACCTCGAGCGCGTTGACCATGGCGGAGACGCGGAAGTGATTCGGCTGCGGCGCGATCTGCCCCTGCTCGGCGAAGACTTCAAAGTTCTCGTCTGGTTGCGCCGGGAGTTTGAAGGCTTTTTCGATCGGCCCGGCGGCGTCGCCGATGAAGGTCACCTTGACCTCCGAGCCCGCGGGTCCGCCGGCGGGATACACTGCCAGTGGGCGCGGGAAGCTGCCGATGTGCATCTGGTAGGCGCACTCGCCGGGACCGGCGTTGGTCGAGTCCTTGATGGTGATGCGGTACTTGCCGTCCTCGGGGGCGACGAAGCTCAGGGCCGGATCCTGGCGGGAAAAGGGCAAGTCATCCACCGCGGCGAGGATGGTGCCGTCGGCTTTGGCGATGGCAATCTGCGGATCGTAAACGCTTTGCGTCTGCACGCGGACGCCGATGACTTCGGCGCTGATGCGCTGGCCTTTCTTCGCTTCGATTTCGAAGACGTCCTGGTCGTCGTTCGGGGTGCGGCCATAGACGGTGGTGCCGAGAGGGATGGCCTGCGGTTTCGGGGCTTCACCGGCTTTTTCGGCGGTCTCTTCCACGAGCGGGAAAGGGGACACGAAGAAAAGGCGGATGTCGCTGATGCCGCTGGTGGTCACGAGGCGCAGGCGGTTCTCGCCGAGCTTGGCGTCGGGCGCGACCTTCACTTTGGCCTTCACCACGTTCCCTTTGGCCGAAAGGTCGGTGACGGTGAAGCCGGGGCGATCGAAGAGGAATTCGCGCGGGTCACTGAGGTTGGAGCCCGTGCAGGTGATCTCGATCTCGCCGCCGCGCGGCGCACCGGCGGGGTAGATGTGGAACAGGCGCGGGGTGCCGGCGAGCAGGCTGCTCGCACCGCTGGCGAGGAGGGCGCCGGCCAGGGGCAGGATGCGGCGAAGCGAGTGGCGGCGGGGGGTGGATGGCGAGGTCTTCATGGGTCGGGATGAGTGAGAAAGGAAGGCGGCCGCGGGCCAGCCATGCTGACTCCGCGGCCGCCAGAGTTGCGCCTCGCGGGTTCACCGCGAGTAGGAGGTTTTATTGGGCCGAGGCTTAGGCGAGCAGGTCGCTGACGACGATGCCGTCTTTCACGATGGCCTGCGGGCGACCGCCCGGCGCCATCAGCTTCTTCTCCGGCACGATGCCGAGCTGCGTGAAGACGGTGGCAGACATGTTTTCGACGGTGAGCGGATCGTTCTCGGGCTCGGCGCCGGTGGCGTCGGAGGAGCCGTGGACGTAGCCGCGCTTGAAGCCGCCGCCGGCGAAGGCCACGGAGAAGACGCGCGGCCAGTGATCGCGACCGGCGTCCTTGTTGATCTTTGGCGTGCGACCGAACTCGGAGGAGACCATGACCAGGGTCTGGTCAAGCATGCCGCGGCGATCGAGGTCGCGGATGAGGGAAGCGTAGGCCTGATCGAAGTTCGGGAGGTTGCGCTCCATGCCCTTGGCGATGCCCGAATGCATGTCCCAGCCGCCGTAGGTCAGCGAGACGAAACGCACGCCAGACTCGACGAGGCGGCGGGCCATGAGCATGCGCTGGCCGGCTTCGTGTTTGCCGTATTCGGCGCGGATGGCTTCGGGCTCGGCGGCGAGATTGAAGGCTTCGCGGGCGGAAGCCGAAGAGACGAGCGAATAGGCCGCCTGGTAAAAGCTGTCCATGGCGGTGATCGCGTCGCTTTTCTCCAGGGTGCGAAAGTGCTCGTCCACCGTGCCGAGGATGTCGCGGCGGCGGTCGAAACGCTCGCTGGTGATGCCGTCGCGCATGTTCAGGTCGCGGACTTTGAAGCCGCTCTGGGCCGGATCGCTGCCGAGGCTGAAGGGCCCGTAGCTGGTGGAGAGATAGCCGGTGGAGGCAAACTCATTCGGCACATTCGGGATGCAGACGTAAGGCGGCAGATTGTTGCGCGAGCCGAGTTCATGGGAGACCACCGAGCCGATCGACGGATACTGAATGGCCGGGCTCGGACGGTAGCCGGTGAACATATTGTGCGTGCCGCGCTCGTGCGCCGCTTCGCCGTGGGTCATGGAGCGCACCACGGTGATCTTGTCGGCGATCTTCGCGGTGTTCTGCATGTATTGGGAAAATTTCACGCCCGGGATCTTCGTGTCCACGGTGCCGAGCGGGCCGCGGTATTCGATCGGGGCGAAAGGCTTCGGATCCCACGTCTCCTGATGGGCGCAGCCGCCGGGCAGATAAATGTGGATGAGGGATTGGGCCTTGGCTTCGAGGGTGACGCCGGCCGCGGCCTGCTCGGCGCGCAGCTTGAAGAATTCGCCCATGGACAGGCCGAGGCCGCCGACGAGGCCGGCAAAAATGAATTCACGACGGGAGGTGCGGCGGAAGTGCGCCGGATCTTCGAACCAGGTAACGGGTTTGATTTCTTCGTTCATAGCGATTGGGTCTTGGGCTGGGATTTTTTCCGGGAGGCTGTCCCGAAGCACGGGTTGCGCCGCGATTGCTTTTGGAAGCGTGCGTTGCAACTCGGTCGGGAGACCGCCCGGCGCCGGGCTTCTTAGCAGAATTTCTCGGCCTTGGTGCTCCGGGAAAAACTGGTAGCGCTTCTCGGACGGTGTTCCGAAAGTCCTGCGACGCCCCAGCCGACCGAGGTCATTCTGAGCGGGGCTCCGCGTCGGCGGAGGCGGGCGCAACCGTGTCGAGGAAGCTCTGATTCTTGCACATCGGCACGGAGAGCCCCTTCCACACTGCCCCTTCACCTCACTGGAGTGACTGGAATCGCGAAACACGATTCGACTGCCCCCTTTCCACCGGGGGCTTCCCTACCACTCTACCGAAATGCAGCCGTAGGATTTGAACGCCGCGTCCGAAGTGATCACCGGTGCATGATGAGCTTCTGCCGTTGCGATGATGATTCGGTCTGCCGGATCATGGTGATGCGGAGGAAGCGCGACACTCGCGAGGGCGATCTCATCGGAAACGGAGACGCTGGAAATTCCGTGGTGCATGAGAGCGGTGCGCCACCACTCCTCGGCTGACATTCCGAGAGCGAGTTTGCGTTTTCGAGCTTTGATGCAGATCTCGAAAGCGCTGATCGCCGAGGCTCCGAGACCCACTCGGTGCGTGGATCTGAGGGACTTTGCCCGCTCGGAAAGTCGCTCTGGCTCGATGGCCAGCCACAGCAGGGCGCAGGTATCGAGGATGATCACCTGAGCGACTCTGGCCCATCGTCTTTGGAAAGCGGTTCCGCGGGATCGGCGAGGATGCGGACTTTGCGTAAGAGCGGGTGCGGCACCAAGGGATCGTGCGGCGCCTTGGATTCCGGCAGGATCGTGAGCAGTCCGCGCCCGACATCGGGGAGCTTCGCCGGTTCCGTCGGCGTGACGCGTCCGTGGTCGATGGAGACTTCGATGGTGAGCAGACTTATGCGGTCTCGCACCACGCACATGCGCCGGGTGCGAGTGGCAAAAAAGAACATCCACACCCGTTACTGAATTTGCTCCCGTCTGTGTGCCGCACGCAGATTCCGATCCACGTCAAACGCGGTGCGCGCGGTAGAAGCAAACCCTTGCTCTGAAGGCTGCGGTCGCTGGAGACAGCAGATTCAAGTTTCAAGACTCGACCCGAATGTTGTTAAGTGAAGGCTCCTTTGGGACGAAGCCCGTGCGCTAACGCCCAAGTTGTAGAGGCGGCTCTGTCCGCGCAGCGGACGTGCCGCCTCTGATTTTCGCGGGCAGCGGCGGCGCGGAGCTGGAGGCGCGCGGAAGCTCCGCACCACCGCGGCCCGCGGAGGCGTGAGGCGGCACGTCCCGCTGTCGCGCGACAGAGCCGCCTCGACAACGGGATCGTCGGCGCGCGGGATTCGTCCCAAATACTGCTTCACTTACAGTAATGCCATTCAGACCCGACCCCGATGCCCCGCTGCGAGATGCCCCACTAACCATCGTTCGTGGCCCCGCGCGGTGACCCAGCCGATGGCATCGAAGAGATTTCCCATGCCTCGGGCGAGAAGTGCCCAGTTCCCTCGATCCGTCCCCCATCTGCCAATTGCACGTTTCAAGCGTTGGCCCGGGTCAGCTTTAGAATCGAGAACTTGACGGTCTTTTCCGGGCCGTCTTTTCCGGGGGACAACTTTTCAAACGTGAATGGGTTGGATCGTGGGCAGGAGTGCGGCGTTGATGACGTAGGGAAAGTTGTTTTCCGACATTGGGAAAGGCATCAAAGGGTTTGGGAGCCGTTTTCCGATCTTGGGAAATTGTCGGAGGAAGTCAGGGAGCTGCTTTCCTTTTCACCGCACTTACTCTGAGGGAAACGTGAGTGCAGCAACGTCACTCCCAGGCGGCACGTCCGGCTTTAGCGCCGGACAGAGCCGCCTCTACACCCGGCACTGCGGCTTCGACATTCCCGCGAGCGGTTCCAGGAAAAATGTGGCCGCTTCCAAGGAGTAGGGGCGCCCTCGCCCCGTGGAGATACTCGGGGCGGGGGCGCCCCTACTCCTCGAACCGCGGCTCCGACATTTCTTAAACTGCGCTTAGCTCGGCCCCATGTGCGGAATTGCGGGGCTCGGGTGCAGCGGGCGCGAGGCAGGCGTAGCGCACGGGCTCGTGTTCGGGGAGGTGCAGGTCGCCGCAGTCCTCGGTCGGGAATTCTTCGCCGAGCAGGGCGGCGACGGTTTCGCCGAGGAGCAGATTGGACGGGCCTTGCTTGGTCTTCTCTTGCAGCCGCCAGGCGATGTTCACGGCGTCGCCGATGACGGTGAATTCCATGCGGTGCGGCGAGCCGATGTTGCCGACGACGACTTCGCCGGAGTTGATGCCGATGCCCATGCGAAAGGGCGGGCGGCCTTGCTCCGACCAGCGGGCATTGAGCTTCTCCAGCGCGTCGCGCATGGCCAGGGCGCAGCGCACAGCATTGGTGGCATCGGCCTCCGGGCCAGCACTGCGCGCATTGCCCCACACGGCCATCACGGCGTCGCCGATGAATTTGTCGAGCGTGCCGCCGTAGCGGAAGACGCACTCGACCATCACGGCGAAGTATTCGTTGAGCTGCGCGACCAGGGCGCGCGAATCCATGGTCGCCGCGGCGCGGGTGAAGCTGCGGATGTCGGAAAAGAGGATCGTCACGTGGCGCAGGTCGCCGCCGAGGGCGCGGGTGTATTGCGCGGGGTTGTCGATCAGTTCCTCGACCACGTTGCGCGAGACGTAGCGCTCCAGGGTGCTGCGGATTTGCTTTTTCTCCCGGCGCTCGTGCGCGATGTCGAGGGCGAGGCCGCCGATGCCGGTGAGATTCAAGGCGAGCAGGGGACCGAAGCAGGGGACGAAGAGGTCCGCATCGTTGCAGAGCGCCGTGGGCGTGGGGACGAGGCGTGCGGTTGGACATCACGCGCTGCACCCACCCGAAGACATTCCCAAGGCGGGGTCGCCGCGGCTCGCAAGACTCGCCGCTCTGCCACCGCACTCCAAGGTCGCCGCGCGCAACCTTCTCAACGATCTCGGCGGCGTCGGCGCCTTCCACGGGCGGACGCAGGGTGAGGATCGAAGACAGGATCGCGCCCAACGCGTAGAGGTCGCTGCGCGCATCCAGCGTCTCGACTTCGCCGCGCGCCTGCTCGGGGCTCATGTATTGCGGCGTGCCGAGGATCGTGCCCGCCTGGGTGCCCTGGCCGGACCGCGGATCAAGCACCGTGGCCCCGGCTTGGAGGGCGTCTGGGTCAGACGCCGGGGTGGTGCCGTCGCCCACCGCGCTCCCCGCGCCGTCTGGAACAGACGGCCTACAATCTTTCCGCGCACCGCGTTCCGCGTTCCGCATTTCCTTGGCCAGCCCCCAATCCATCACCAGCACCTCGCCGAAGTCGCCGAGCATGATGTTCTCGGGCTTGAGATCGCGATGGATCACTCCGCGCGAGTGCGCGGGGGCCACGGCGTCGCACACTTTCTGAAAGGCCGTGAGCAGCGCGGGGAGGGAGAAGTAGTCAGTCGTCAGTGGACCGTATTCAGTCCCGCCGCCGTGACCTTTCCGATCACTGACCACTGACTTCTGATCACTGAATACTTCCCTCCACTGCTCGAGCACTTTCCGCAGCGTCACCCCGCGCACCATCTTCATCGTGTAAAAGGGCTGCCCGTGCTCATCCACGCTCAGTTCGTGGACGGGGACGATATTCGGATGCTCGACCGGATCGCAGCCGATGTCGTATTCCCCAGGCGCAAACTCGTGCCGGGCGAGCAAAGCGCCGCCCACGCGGATGAGCACTTCGGTCTTGGGGACGACCATGGCACGACAGTGGTCGCCACGGAGGGCCGGCGTGATCCCGGAGTGCGCGGCTCGCTCCACATTTTCACCAGAGCCGAACGGTCGCGGCTCTCCGAGGCTTGCCATCCCCCGGTGCGGTCCCGATTCTCCCCGCCGCCTGCCGCATGACCGACAAGACCCGCGTATTCCTCCGCCGTCTCGGAAGCTCGGTCGCCCTCTGGTCGATCGCGCTC
>Ga0105049_10009919_pt1 | contig 10941 bp, 8 predicted proteins | sample MAT06_FD_78087 | JGI IMG/M metagenome (GOLD analysis project Ga0105049, IMG submission 78087) | Freshwater microbial communities from Lake Fryxell liftoff mats and glacier meltwater in Antarctica - MAT-06 | ecosystem: Environmental > Aquatic > Freshwater > Ice > Liftoff microbial mat | place... | reverse complement strand
CGTTCTGATCGAGGATGGCCAAGCGTTGGTCCGATCGTTGGCTCTTCGTATTCATCGCACAGTACCTGTGAAAGTCGATTTAGAAGATTTAATAGCTTATGGAGAGGTTGGGCTAGCCGAGGCGGCCCGAGATTTCGATGAAGAACTTGGAAACAAATTCGCAACTTTCGCTTACTATCGGATTCAAGGGGCTATTTATGATGGCTTAGCGAAGATGACTTGGACCAGCCGATCTCGCTATAAAAGGCTTCGATATGAACAGATGGCAGCCGAGACTTTAGAACGAGAAACCTCAGACTCTATCCATTCAGGATCGCTCCAGGGGCACGGGAACTGGTTTGGAAGGACTACTGAGAAGCTGGCAGTTGTTTATCTTGCAACCGGCGAATCCGAAGATCAGTCAAGCGTCACTGACACATTGACGGATCCATCGGAATCTGGTCCGCAGTTGGTGTTACACCGCGAAGCGGACGAAAAGCTTCGACAATTAGTGGATCAGTTGCCCTACGACGAAGGAAGATTAGTTAAACTAGTTTACTTCGAAGGTCTGACATTGCAGGGTGCAGCAAGCCAACTCGGTATTAGCAAATCCTGGGCCAGCAGAATGCATAGCCGGATACTCGAAAGACTCGCAGTGCAACTAAAAAGATTGGATTTACATGACTAGTGTATCTGACAGTCAAGAACCGAGCGTAATCGATTTCGAGTCGTTGCTCGCACCTATTCCGGGTGAATCTCCTGGGGGAGTCGACCTTCGCGAGGACCCAAAGCAGAGCTCGAAGTTTTATGCGGTTCGAGACGCTCGAAAAGCCGAAATCGACAATGACCGAATGCGTCAACGATTCTCAGTGATGAAACCTGACGAGCTTGAATACGAGCTTAGTCTGTTACAATCGGATCCACGAAAAGTTCCTCGATGGGGTAACGTCGTTAGCCTTGCGACACAGTTGATTTCTACGTCGTCAAAGGATCTTTGGGTTGCAGCTTGGTTGGTGGAAGCACTCGTTCGAGAACATGGGATAGCGGGTCTTCGTGACGGCCTTAAATTGTGTCGGTTGCTTTGCGAATCGTATTGGGATCACGTTCAACCGCGTCCAAATGATGATGAAGGAGGCTGGGAATGGACGTTGGCACAACTGGATGGCCTAAATGTTACGATCAAAAATTCCATTCATCTAACGCCACTTTTTCGAAAAGAATTGATCGCGCCTCGAGAAAGGGATTTGTCCCCGATGGCTTACAAGGAAGCCGAGCTACTCGATCGACTTGATCCATCCATTCGAAATGCCAAGATTGCTGAGGGCAAGACCTCACTGGAGGACTATCGGCTTGTAGTTTCTCGCGCTTCGACTGAAGAGCTTCTAACAAAATCGGAAACAATCATTGCAGCGCGGGCCGAGCTGCAGAATTACTACCAAACGTTTGCAAAATTCGGTTGTGACTTCGTGCCTTCTGTCTCAGATATCGAGTCGGAGTTGGAGGCCTACGAAAACTTGTTTCATCGGCTTGCGAAAGACAAAATTGGGGGAGCAAGTGAAAGCGAATCGATGCAAAATGGTGGTTCCATTCCAATCGCCGTAATGGAGGGAAATATGGAGACACATCGAGGCGAACCGATTCCGTCCAAAGGGGGAATGACTCGAGAAGATGCGCTCCAAGGGCTGCTTCGAGTTGCAGATTTCTTTCGACGAACGGAGCCCCATTCACCCGTTTCATACGCTTTGGAGCAAGCTGTGCGATGGGGCCGGATGCCACTTCCTGAGCTGCTTCGGGATTTAGTCTCCGAAGAAACAGTCCGCGAAAATGTATTTCGCCGCCTGGGCATACTAGAAAACGACAACAATGTTAGTTCCGACAACTCTGACAATTACAATTCTTGATACGATAGCGTTTCGGGTTCATAACCTAATTTTTAACAATCGAGGTAGATGATAATGAGTAGCTCAGTTCACAAGAAGTTAGATCGAGTCCGAAAGCCGCGAGTGCATATCACGTACGAAGTCGAAACCAATGGTGCAATGGTTAAATCCGAGTTGCCATTTGTCGTCGGAGTTCTAGGTGATTTTTCTGGAAATCCAACCCAGAAGTTGAAAGCATTGCGTGATCGCAAGTTTGTTCAAATCGACCGCGATAATATCAACGACGTTATGAGACAAATGACCCCCGGACTGAATATGCGTGTTGAAAACACTCTAGCCGGTGATGGCTCCGAACTAGGAGTTCAACTCAAGTTCGAGTCGATGGACGATTTTGAACCGGCAAAAATTGTTGAACAAGTCGAGCCTCTTAAGAAACTCATGGAGACTCGAAATCAGCTTCGGGATCTGCTCGCAAAAGTGGATGTGAGTCCTGATCTCGAGTCGACCCTGGAGGATGTTTTGAAAAACACGGACAAGGTCGCAGATTTTGCCAAGAGCCTCGGGCTTGATAAAAAATAGTAAATCTACCTTTAACGAAAATGAGAGCGAACGATGAGTACTGAAAAGAAAAAAACAGGTGCCGGTACCGTTATTGAAACGGAAGCCGCCGGAGGTGAGAGTTTACTTGATTTTGCGATTGCATCGACCAAGCAAACAGAGCCTGACCGAGCTAAAGAATTGATTAGAACGTTTACAGAACAAGCCTTGACCGGGGCGGTTATCTTTGAAAAAGACTTGATGAAGTCGGTCAAGAAGACAATTTCTGCGATTGACGAGCAGATCTCGAAGCAACTTTCGGCAATCATGCATAATGCCGACTTCCAAAAGCTAGAGGGCTCATGGCGAGGCTTAAATCACCTTGTTATGAACTCTGAAACCGGCGAAATGCTTAAAATACGAGTATTCAACTGTAGCAAACGTGACCTTCAAAAGGACCTGGAAAAGGCTGTTGAATTCGATCAAAGCGAATTGTTTAAGAAGATCTATGAATCTGAGTTTGGTATGCCCGGAGGAACGCCTTACGGTTCCTTAATTGGTGACTATGAATTCAAGAATCATCCAGATGATATTGGAATGCTCAAAAACATTTCGAGCATTGCAGCGGCTGCATTTTGTCCCTTTATTTCGGCTGCATCTCCGAATCTGTTTGGTATGGATGATTGGACGGAACTCGCCAAGCCACGTGACTTGAAAAAGATTTTCGATACTGTCGAGCATACGGCTTGGAAGAGCTTTAGAGAAAGTGAAGACTCGCGATTCGTGACGTTGACGATGCCTCGAACACTTGCTCGTCTGCCCTACGGAGCCAACACGAAACCAATCGATGAATTTGATTTTGAAGAAGTAGAACTTGGCGCTGATGGGAAGCCTATAACTACCGACCACACTGATTACTGCTGGATGAATACAGCGTACGTCTTCGGTACTCGAATGACAGATGCTTTTGCACAAACCGGCTGGTGCACCGCCATCCGTGGTGCAGAAAACGGCGGAAAAGTAGAAGGCCTCCCTGCTCACGTCTTTCGAAGCGATGATGGCGACATCGATTTGAAATGCCCGACAGAAATCGCGATTACAGATCGACGCGAAAAAGAGTTAAGCGATCTCGGATTTCTGCCCCTATGTCACTACAAGGATAAAGACTTTGCGGTGTTCTTTGGTGGTCAAACCACGCAAAAGCCAAAACTCTATAACCAGTCCGATGCGACCGCCAATGCGGCGATTAGTGCAAGACTACCGTACATCATGGCTACCTCTCGTATCGCTCACTACTTGAAGTGTATTGCTCGAGATAAAATTGGCTCCTTCTTGGAACGCGATGAAGCAGAAGAATGGCTAAATCGTTGGATTATGGATTATGTCACTCCAGATAAAAAGGCTAGTCAGGAAGTCAAGGCTCGGTTTCCTCTGGCGGAGGCTCGAATCGAAGTTGCCGATATTCCCGGAAAGCCAGGCTCTTACAACGCAATTGCCTATCTCCGACCTTGGTTGCAGTTCGAGGAACTGACGACTTCGCTACGAATGGTTGCCGAGATACCCAAAGCGAAGGGTTGATTAATTCGTGAATCAACCGTCGGCCAGTGGCCAGTCGTCAACTGAAGTTCAATATCGGGCTGTGGCTCCGGCCGCAGATCCAACTGGAGAACCGTTGGCGACTGCAGCGGAAGTATCCCTGCTCGATGGGATTCTCAGTTCGTTTAGTGAGAAACCGTCAAGTTCGGACAAATCGACTTCGGATAAGTCTGGTGTGCGCCGATCCGAAGTTCCGACGCAGCTTGACAAATTCCTCGCTGAGAAAATCTTTGCCGAGCGACTGCGGCTGTGGTTGGGTGATTCGCTATTTGATCGAATGCAAGGGGCACCATGGCGCGAGGTCGCAAGCCGGCTTCAACAAGATGTTTGTCTCATTGATGAACTTTTACGCAAGCAAGTCGCGGCGATTATCCATAACCCCGCATTTCAAAAGATCGAGAGCTCTTGGCGAGGAGTTCAACACCTATTGAACTGTCGCGAAAAAGTTGACGACGCACCGATTCAAATTCGCTTGTTGAATGTCGGTTGGGCTGAGCTTCGACGGGATTTTGATCGAGCTGTTGAATTCGATCAAAGCCAACTGTTCAGAATGGTTTATGAAAACGAATTTGGAATGCCCGGTGGTAAACCATACGCTGCATTATTGGCCGATTTTGACATTCATCCACGTCCCAGCAGCGAGCACCCGCATGACGACATTGCGGTGCTTAAATCGCTTTCGCAAGTGGCGGCGGCAAGCTTCTGCCCTGTCTTTCTTAATGCTTCGCCAACCATGTTTGGTGTGAACCAATTCGACGAGATGCAGCAAACGGTTGATTACGCAAAGATTCAGAGTGATTTAGACTATCTCGGCTGGCGTCAATTCCGAGAAATGGAAGATGCGAGGTTTATTGGCCTAGTGATGCCGCGAATGTTGATGCGTCGTCCCTACGATCAAAGGCACGTTGCCAAAACCGGTTTTCTTTTTAGTGAAGAAGGAATGAACCGTTCGTCGCACCTTTGGGGTGGTGCCGTCTTCGCCATTGGTGAGACACTTATCAGGGCCTATGGTCACAATCGTTGGCTTGCTGATATCCGTGGTGCTCAGAGAGGAATTGATTCAGGCGGTCTGGTGATGGGGCCAGCGACAATCAATTTTACGACTGACACTCCAGAGGTATGTCCGAAACCCATTCTCGATCTGATGGTAAATGATAGCCTTGAACGTCAAATGGCTGAACTTGGCTTCATGTCTTTGACAGCGTGCCCCGGTACGCCTCTGGCGGCTTTCTACTCCTGTCCTTCAACTCAGAAACCCAAGCTCTATAACACGCCTGATGCGACCGCCAATGCCAAGATCTCATCTATGCTGAATTACATTCTTTGTGTTTCGAGGTTTGCGCATTACGTGAAAATCATCGGTCGCGATAAAGTTGGCGGTTATCGCGATGCGGAAGATCTTCAACAGGAAATCTACAGATGGATTATCGACTATGTGACTTCTGACCCGGATGCAAGCGTGTCCGTAAAGAGTCGAAGACCACTGCGGGCTGCGGAAGTGATCGTGCGTCCTGATACAGCGAAACCGGGCTCGTACACCTGCACCATGAATCTATCTCCGCATTACGAATTAGATGACATGCAAGCCTCCATCAAACTTGTTGCGGAGATCGCCGGCGGCAGTTGATAAAGTTTTAGATAGGATGCAAGCGTATCCTGAATTCAAAGTCGCTTTAGTTCTTTTAGTTCCCCTCAAAATCCAACAAAAAGGTTTCTATCCGTGAATTCATCAGATCTGTATCGCAAAGGCGAATTAAACGCGGCATTGGAAGCTGCACTTGGTGAAGTCAAACAAAAGCCAACTGACATTCCATCGCGGTTGTTTCTCGCGGAGCTTTGTTGCTTCGCCGGAGACTTCGAACGAGCCGAGAAACAACTCGATACGCTTTCCCATCAAACAACCGAAGCAGCAGTCCTCATCTCTTTGTTCCGCCAGTTGCTTCGCGGAGAAGTTGCGCGTCAACAAGTCTTTCTTGAAGGCAGAACACCTGAGATTGTGACACCGCTGACCGAATGCATGTCAAAGTCTTTAGAGGTACTGACAGCCCTTCGCGATGGCAACCGTGTTGGTTCCGCAGCGATGGTCAGCTACATCGACTCCACGGTGCCTACAGCCAGCGGCACCTGTGATGATAAAAAATTCGAAGGGATTCGTGATTTAGATGACCGGACGGCTTCCTTTTTAGAAGTCATCACGAGTACTGGTAAATATTACTGGACTCCATGGGAGACGATCGAGTATCTCCATTTCGATCCACCACACCGTGCCATGGATCTTCTGTATCGACGAACGAAAATCTCGATCACCGGTGGACCAGAAGGCGAAGTCTTTATTCCAACTCGCTACGTCATGCAGGATCCCAAAGCCGTAGTTGACGACTCACTGCGACTGGCGAGAGCAACCGACTGGATCGGAGAAGATGCGGGCGTCGTTCAAGGAGTTGGATTAAGAACACTTCTGATCGGCGATCAAGACCTCTCAATCATGGAAATCAAAGAAATTGATTTTACCATTCCAGAAGCGTAAACCGTGGAATTGCCGGAGGCTAACGCTGGGCTGAAATGGACCAAAACGAAGAGACAAAAAAACTTTTATAATGTAAGCAACCTTTTGGGCCAACTATCGAGAACAGTTGTGTTACAAGTGACAGCCAACCTCGCAGGGTGCGAGGGAAACCAATAAGGCGGTCACAGTTCAAAGTGTGGCGAAAGCTAAAAGGGTTGGAGAAAAAATCATGGCTGCTTATATCAAATTTGACGGAATCGACGGAGAAGCACTCGACAAGGGACACAAAGCTTGGAGCGATTTGTTCAGTTGCTCGCAAGTCATCCACCGAGCTGGTGGCGGTGCGACCGGTGCTGCACGTCGTCGCGGAAGTGCACAAATAGAAGACATTCGATGTGCTAAATTACTAGACAAAGCCAGCAACAAGATTGCTGAGTCGGTTTGCCTTGGTAAAATTTTCCCCAAGGTGGTTATCGAGTTCTGTGCTGACACAACCAACGCTGGCCGCGAGACCTACTTCAAGTATGAATTGAAGAATGTGATGGTCACAAGTTACTCGGTCAGTGGTGGTGCGAACGACAAGCCACATGAAGATTTCTCGCTAAACTTCGAAGAGATTAAGTGTACCTACAGCGAAGTCGACGAAAAGGGAAGCAAGAAGGGCAACATCGAATACGGCTGGAAGGTCGAAGCCGGCGAAAAGGCGTAGTGTCCAGGTCGCCATACTTGGCGATAGGATTACAGAATGCGAACAGGATTTTGGGCGAGTCAAGCACACGGATGTTTGGCTCGCTTTTTCTTGGTAAGTTTATCTTCACGCTTACCTTGTCATCTAGTCATTTAAAGAATAGTGAACTCGAACCATGTCCGATAAACGTCTACTCGAACTTAAAGAAAAAGGGCCGTTCACGGACGACGATGTGATCATCTCGTTTTCAGGACGAGAACAAATTTCACGTCCGTTCGAATTCCACGTCGAGATCATGGCGAAGGAAACAAAGCTGACGCCAGATAAGATTATCGGCGTGCCAATCTCGGTTCGATTGGACCGAGGCGATCAAGAGCCTCGCTTCTTTCATGGATATGTCTCGCAAATATCAATTGGTGAGGAGACAGAGGGGAAGAATAATGATGCGATCGTTCGCTATCGATCGTATCGATTGCGTGTGGTTCCATGGCTGTGGTTTTTATCGCGGGCTGCTAGATGCTTCGTGTTTTTACCAGAAAAAGAAACGAAGACAGTCGAAGATATCCTCAAGAAGGCTATCGAGCGGGTTCACGAGTTCGGTCATGTGAAAGCCGACCATGAAGACGATACGCTAGGGCATCTCGGGCTCTATTCGTTAGAGCACTGCGTTCAATTTCGAGAGACTGACTTCAATTTTTTATCCCGTATGCTTGAACAGTATGGCGTTGCATATTACTTCGAGCACACAGCGTCCGGCCACAAAATGAGGTGGGCTCGCCCAGATAAGTTCAAACCAGCCAAGGAAGGCACCGTAGATCTCCCTGCTTCGACTGGCGGTACGGTGAATGCAAAGAAAGATCACTTGCTGAGTTGGGAACATCATTACGAATTCGTGTCCGGTAAATATACGCTCAGTGATTACAACCTTAAAGAAGCTTATGAAGACTACAAAACGGAATGGAATGAGTCCGGAGAAGAGATATCCATAAAGAATAACTCGAAATACGAGCTCTACGATTATCCTGGCGAGTACGATAAAAAAGTTTCGGGTACCGACCATGCAAGGGATCGATTTTGGGAGGAGCAGATGCGGTTTAACAACGTGTCAGGCTCGAGCACCTGCAAGACGTTCAGTGCTGGCTACACCTTTAAGATAACGAAACATCACAGTTCTACTGACGAAGAAAACAAGGACTACCTGATCACCAGCATCAGTCACTCCGCGTCGCAGCCAAGCCCAGTTGGCTCAGGCGGATCGTCCTCGCATTACTCCAATCATTTTGAGGCGCAGGCAAAGCCGAACATGTACGTACCACCGCGCCTGACACCTAAACCATTAGTGTCCGGAATTCAAACGGCTACCGTTGTCGGTGCGAGTGAAGACGAAATTCACGTCGATGAGTTTGGGCGTGTAAAGGTTCACTATCACTGGGACCGTGAAGGTCGCGACAAAAGATTTAGTAAGGGCAACGAACTCTTTAGCTGGGTCCGCGTTGCGATGCCGATGGCTGGTAAATCCTGGGGCATGATGTCGATTCCTCGCGTTGGGCAAGAGGTGATCGTGGATTTTATTGACGGCGATCCAGATTGCCCGCTCATCATTGGTTCTGTCTACAATTCCAAACAAACGCCGCATTATCCTTTGCCTTCTGAAAAGACGAAGAGCTACATCAAAACGAATAGCTCGAAAGGTGGCGAAGGTTTTAATGAGTTGATGTTCGATGATAAAGCTGGCGAAGAGAAGCTTTTTATGCATGCTCAAAACAACATGGACGTTCATGTTCTTAACGATTCCAAGCAGCATATCCATAATGATCGACACGAAATAGTCGGTCTTGAGAAAACCAAATCGGATGCAGGCGATTTAAATCAATTGATCTGGAGGGATAAGCATTTAAATGTAAAACGGGATCAGATCGAACACATCGAAGGCAACTTCCAGTTATTGGTTGGCAAGGGAGAAGGAGGTGAGGGAGGCCGATCGGATATCTTTATTGAGAAGCAAGAAGTCAAGGAAGTTGGTAGCGGTGGCGTTCATCTAACGGTCGAAGGTCCGTCGTTCAATAAAATCGGCGGTGGATATGGGGTAGATGTAGGTGGCCAGATCGATATTAAGTCAGGAGAAGATATTCATATTGAAGCCGGCTCGGCTGGCCAGGTTCATATCACGGCCATGACGTTGGTATTAGAAGCAACCATGCAAATGTCATTTAAAGTCGGGCCTAATTTCATCGATATTGGGCCAGCCGGCATCTCGATCCAAGGAGTCATGCTAAATCTCAATTCTGGTGGCGCGCCCGCCCCGCCTCAGCCTTGTCAGCCAAGACCGCCAGAAAAAGCCGAAGAAGCGGCACCCACGAAAGCCGCCGAAGCATGGAATTCGAAAACAGGATCGAAGTCGAGGCCATCATGAAAACGAATCCTGTGATGCAACGCGTTCGGACGCTGACTCGCCATTGGAGGCAGTTTACCGCTAACCCTGAAGCAAAGATTTTACGATGGTGCCTCAAGACGGACTCCGCGAGGATGCTGGACGCTTTTTTAGCCTGGCATAACGAAGAAGACAGCGAGCTTGCCGATTTATTCATGGTATTGCCAGTGCCATTTGAGAATCGGGAGACGTACGCACATCAACTTGTTCAGCATTTAGCCGACGAATTCCAGGCAGCCGATGAAGATCTTAAGTCGATGGAGCTGCCCTCCGGATGGCAACCGATACAAAGCCACGATAAGAACGAATCTTGCCAAGAATTAATTGCGGTAGCATCCTCCATGCACATGCATTTCGATGGTGTTATTGAGCACATCGCGTTGGTTTTAATGCCGCCAGCAATCGCTGACAGAGAGCAATGGCAGCAGTGGTTGCATGACCTGGCTCGTGTGACTTACTGGCCCTCCAATATTCGAGTACTGCTGGCTGATTGGTTGCCAGAACTGAAACTCAATGCCTGGGCCAGCGACTACTCCGACGCAATCGTTACGCAAAAACCGGTATTGGATATGGAAGGTTTACCGCTAGAAATTATCTCTCAATTACCAGGCTCTGGACCAGGATTTGATTTTCGTCGACTTTTTGTTCAGATCGGAGCCGCTGCAACGGGCGGGCGATTGAACTTAGTCCATCAGTATGCACAAGAGGCAATGGCTATTGCGAATGCTCAAGGTTGGCACTCGCTTGGCGCAACAGTAAAAATGTTGGTCGCTGGTGCGCTTTTGAACGCAGGACAAGGTGACAAGAGTGTCGCGATATACAGAGAAGCGCGTGATCTGGCGATGAAAGTCGATAGCGGTGATCCATCTCGAACCGCAACTGTCATGACAACGAATTTTGCCTTATCGAGTGGTTTAGTAGGACAAGGCAAGTTTGATGAAGCGCGTCAGTATTATTACGAAGCTGCCAAGCTTGCAGATCAAAGCGGCAATAGTTTCGCTTCTTTTGATTCAAGACGCATGGCCAGCTACTGTAACGAACAAATGGGCGACTACCAATCAGCCCTTCGAGACGGCCAAGAAGCAATGCGAATGTTAGAAAGCTTGACTCCTGACGAACGCCTTCAATCCACTGCTCCCCATCTGGCAATACGCCTAACAGAAATGGCCGGAAAGCCAGAACTAGCCAAAGAAGGACGGCACATAGAACAACTGTGTAACAGTACCTTGCAAGGCGACTGGCGATCCATCGCCCAAGCATCGACAAAAGCATGAGAGTCGTTCGTTAAATAACTGTCCCATAGTCGCCTTTCGCTCCGCGAATG
>Ga0105049_10009918_pt1 | contig 10941 bp, 8 predicted proteins | sample MAT06_FD_78087 | JGI IMG/M metagenome (GOLD analysis project Ga0105049, IMG submission 78087) | Freshwater microbial communities from Lake Fryxell liftoff mats and glacier meltwater in Antarctica - MAT-06 | ecosystem: Environmental > Aquatic > Freshwater > Ice > Liftoff microbial mat | place... | reverse complement strand
GATTGTAGCGGATAGCCCGCCCGGATGCCCTAAAAATTGTAGTTTTGCAATTCTAATTGGTCAGACCTGCGAAGCGATCAGACCGTAAATGGATATCAACTTTATGCCGATTTTCCCAAACCAATTTTACCACGTTTATAACCAAGGCAACAACCGCCGACAATTATTTTTTGAAAGGGCAGACTACCTCCATTTTATAGAACTTATCCGCCGTTTTATTTTCCCGAACGCTGAAATTTTTTCTAGGTGTATTATTCCTAATCATTTTCATTTTCTAATTTGGACAAATGAACAATCTGTTAAACCTAAAAAACCGGGGAGCCTTGAAGTACAGTATATTACCAATGCCTTTCGGGTATTACAAAGTAGTTTTTCCGCCATTCAAAACACAATATACAAACAGATGGGTTACTGGTTCAGGCAGAGAACCAAGTTTGAAATCATCGAAAGTGATGCTTACAGCATGACGGCTTTTCATTACATTTATCAGAATCCAATAAGGGCCAATTTGGTTAATGACCAGAAAGTTTGGGAATTTTTATCGTTTCATGATTATGCCGGTTTGCGAAATGGAACTTTATGTAAAAAAGACCTTACTTTGAGACTTATTGGATACGATGAAAATAGATTTATGGAAGAAGCCTTTACGATGATTCCTGACTCTGTTTTTAAAGAGATTTTTAAGAAACAGTTTGACCGCTGCGAAGGGCTGACCGAGGGTCTCAAGCCTTCAGATGAATTTGAGTATCAAAAGGAAAACAAAAAAGATACGGATCGAGACGATAAGGGTCTGGACGATAACGATCAAGAAATTACAGGACTGACAGCTTCGCAGTTCTGACTGAATAAAAAATAAAATGCCTCAATTTTCTCACCTCCACTGTCATACGCAATTTTCGCTGCTTGATGGTGCTGCCAATATTGGCGATATGATCAAAAAAGCTGTGAATGATGGGCAGCTAGCTTGCGCAATTACCGACCACGGAAATATGTTTGGCGTGTTTCAGTTTGTGAATGAGGCAAATAAACAAGGGATAAAACCGATTGTGGGTTGCGAGTTTTATGTGGTGGAGGACATGTATCGCCGCAAATTTACCAAGCAGGAAAAGGACGACCGGTACCACCAATTGCTGGTGGCCAAAAATGCGGAAGGGTATAAAAATCTTTCCAAATTATGTTCGCTAGGATGGATTGATGGAAAGTATGGCGTCTATCCAAGAATCGATAAAAAGCTGATTGAAAAATACCATGAGGGACTGATTGCGACTACCTGTTGCATAGGTGCTTACGTGCCGCAAATGATTTTAAATAAAGGTGAAGCGGAGGCCGAAAAGGAGTTTCAATGGTGGCATAATTTGTTTGGAGACGACTATTTTATAGAGCTCCAACGCCACAATATGAAAGAGCAGGATGAAGTAAACAAAGTGCTGATTAAGTGGAGCAGAAAATATAATGTGCCCATTATTTGCTCTAACGACAGCCATTACACCAACCAAAAAGACTACAATGCCCATGATATTTTGCTCTGTGTAAACACAGGTGAAAAACAAAGTACACCAGGCTACGATGATTTTGTACATGAGGATGCGATTGTAAAAAACAGAAGGTTTAAGTTTCCGAACGATCAGTTTTATTTCAAAACCAAGGCCGAGATGGAAAAAGTATTTTCTGATATACCTGAAGCTTTAGAAAATACCCAAATGGTGGTGGATAAAGTAGAAAAACTGGAGCTTAAAAGAGATATTTTACTTCCAAATTTTCCTGTGCCGGTTGGGTTTGACGACCAGTGGGAATATTTAAAACACCTCACGTATGAAGGTGCCTTGAAACGCTATGGTGAAATATCGGAAGAAGTAAGAGAGCGACTTGATTTTGAGTTGTTTACCGTCAAAACTATGGGCTTTTCGGGTTACTTTCTCATTGTAGCCGATTTTATAAAAGCTGGCCGGAATTTGGGCGTTTCTATTGGGCCGGGCAGGGGCTCTGCTGCGGGTTCGGCTATTGCGTATTGCATTGGCATTACCAACATAGATCCAATTAAATACAAGCTACTGTTTGAGCGATTTCTAAATCCGGATAGAAAGTCAATGCCCGATATTGACACTGATTTTGAGGACGATGGCCGCCAGAAAGTGCTGGATTATGTGGTTGATAAATATGGAAAATTTCAGGTTGCTCAAATTGTAACGTACGGCACGATGGCTGCCAAAACTTCTATAAAAGATGTGGCCAGAGTGCTGGATTTACCTTTGGATCAGGCAAATGGACTCACAAAATTGATTCCAGATAAGATAGGCATAACCTTAAAGCGACTTTTGACGGCCCCATTAAAAGGAGATAAAAGCCTGGAAGAAAAAGAGGAACTGAACACCGAAGATATGCTGCTGGTGAACCAATTAAGGGAAATTCATACCTCAAAAACTGACCCCAGAAGCAAGGTGCTGACAGAGGCCATAATATTGGAAGGCTCGGTTCGAAATACTGGCGTACATGCTTCTGCGGTGATTATCGCCCCTTCTGATCTTACAGAATTGATGCCGATAGCCACGGCCAAAGATTCTGAATTTTTGCTTACCCAGTTTGAGGGAACTGTAATAGAGGATGCAGGAGTTATCAAAATGGACTTTTTGGGGCTTAAAACCCTCACCATTATCAAAAACTGCCTTAAACTCATCAAACAAAATCACAATCTGGTTTTTGATATGGATGAAGTGGACCTTGAAGACCAAAAAACCTTTGAACTATTCCAACGTGGAGAACTCAATGGGGTTTTTCAGTTTGAAAGTGTAGGAATGCAGAAGTATATGAAGGATCTTAAACCTACGAAGTTTGAAGATCTTATTGCGATGAATGCCCTTTACCGACCAGGACCGTTGGAATATATTCCAAACTTTGTGAAGCGAAAAAACGGGCAAGAGGCTATTAGTTATGATTTGCCGGAAATGGCTGAAATATTGGAAGAAACGTATGGAATCACTGTTTATCAGGAGCAAGTGATGCTACTTTCCCAAAAGTTAGCCGATTTTTCCAAAGGAGACGCCGATGTGTTGCGAAAGGCGATGGGTAAAAAGGACAGGAAAACCTTGGATAAACTAAAGCCTATGTTTATGGAAAAAGCCACTGCCAAAGGCCACCCACAGGAAAAATTGAATAAAATATGGGTGGACTGGGAAGCGTTTGCGGCTTATGCTTTTAACAAAAGCCATGCTACCTGTTATGCCTTTGTGGCCTTCCAGACAGCCTGGCTCAAAGCACATTATCCAGCTGAATATATGGCGGCCAACCTTACCAACGAAAAGGCCAATATAGACAAGGTGAAGTACTACATGGAAGAGTGCAACCGCATGGGTATCAAAGTATTGGGGCCAGATGTAAACGAGTCTTTTGCAGATTTTACACCCAATAAGGAAGGTCAGATCCGCTTTGGACTTGCGGGAATAAAAGGTGTGGGCGAAGCTGCTGTGGAAGGATTGGTGAAAGACAGGCTGGAAAAGGGGATTTATGCTGGAATCTGGCAATTTGCAGAGCGGGTAAGTCAACGGGCGATCAACAAAAAGACATTAGAATCTTTGGCTGCGGCTGGTGCATTTGACCGGTTTACGGAAGGAGGTTTGCATAGAGGCCACTTTTTTATTGAAGGTGAAGACAATATGGTAGAAAAAATGATCCGTTTTGGCAATGCAAAAGCCAGTCAGACCAATTCTGCCCAGACTTCACTTTTTGGCAGTTCAGGTTTTTCGGCTCAGGTGGCAGAACCCAAAATTCCTGTCGTTGCAGAATTGATTCCTATGATTGCCCTTCAAATGGAGCATGATGTTGTCGGTTTTTATATTTCGGGCCACCCTCTTGATCCGTTTAAAAAAGATATTGAAACATTTTGCACAGTAACCACTGCAGATATAGACGGCAAACCTGGCAGGGAACTCCGCTTTGCAGGCATGGTAACGAGCAGAATTCAAAAAATTGCCAAAAATGGGAATCCTTACTGTCGGTTTTCCATCACAGATTATTCGGGTTTGTATGAAATAGCCCTCTTTGGCAAAGATTATCAGAAGTATGAAAGTTTTGGGAAGGAAGGACAGTTCATTTTTGTGAAAGGGGAATTTCGGCCAAGATTTGGAAATGAAAATGAGTTCATGTTCAATGTGTTGGATATGATTTTGTTGGAGGAAGTTCGCGGTAAATTTCTGAAAGGATTGGAGGTGAAAATACCGATTGAACAATTGGAAAGCCTAAATCTTGATCTTCTTGAATCCATTCTAAAAAAATATCAGGGCAAACAAAGCATCCGTTTTCGGTTCATAGATCAAAGCGAATCGATAGAGGCCGATGCATTTAGCCGAAAAATGATGGTGAATCCAAGTGATGACTTTTTGAAAGCGATGAAGGAGGAAGTGGGTTTGGAGGTTGGGTTGATGTAGACGCTTCAAATCATAAATAGCCAAGACTCTCAAAAAAATCCAATAGTGATTAACTTTAATAGCAATTGGGAATTTGGATTATAAAACTGAAATTGCATAAAATTTAAAGATTAATGAGCGTATTGGTAATTCAAGGAGACCAAAGTAGCCAAAAATTAATATTGGCTTTGGCAAAAAAAATAGGTTTCAAAGCCATAAGCACAGCCAATAGCGAGGCAGAATATTTCCTATTTGGTAGTTTAATAGAAAAAGAGAAAACAGGAAAACTGATCTCAAGAGATAAAATCTATAAAGCCTTTAAAAAAAATGTTGCAAACCAATAATCTAGCAAAAAAACCTCTGCTGAAAAGTCCGAAAAAATACCATCCCCTGGCGCCTGTTTCCATTTTCTAAAAAAATCTCATTTTGTCTTCTAATCGAATTTTTAACAGAGGAAAAATTTCTAACCACTAAACAGGTATGCAAAAGCATTCCATATCGTTGCCCAAATCTTTTATATTCTACTTGTTTTCTTTCAATTTATTACTAATTAAATTATTACTTTTGCGGCCCTTTCAATTTTGAGAGGGGTTAAAAATAATTTTCACTTAAACCTTTGGAGAATCGGCTAGTCTCTAATTGTATTAAAGCCAATAAGTTATATGAGTGTTACTCCAGAAGTATTTGATTGGGACCTAATAGAGTCCGGAAGAGGTTTTGGTTCAGGCTATTCAAAAGATGAACATGCAAAATTGGAATCCATGTATTCCGATACCCTTTTTGTAGTTGAAGAAAAATCAGTTGTTAAAGGAATTGTTGTTGATATTACAGACCGCGATGTGGTTTTGAATATCGGTTACAAATCTGATGGTCTGGTGGCTCTTTCAGAATTCCGAGATATTGAAGGTCTCAAAATTGGGGATGAAGTAGATGTATATGTTGAAAATCAGGAAGACAAACATGGTCACCTGGTTATCAGTCGTAAAAAAGCAAGGATAGTTAGCGCATGGAACCAAATAAGAGAGGCTCTTGAAACTGACATTATCATTGAGGGTCTTGTGAAAAGAAGAACAAAAGGCGGTCTGATTGTAGATATATATGGTGTGGAGTCGTTTCTACCAGGATCTCAAATAGATGTGAAGCCAATTCGTGATTTTGATATTTACGTTGGAAAGAAAATGGAGGTGAAGGTTGTGAAAATCAACAACACCAACGACAACGTGGTAGTGAGCCACAAAGTATTGATAGAGAAAGATATTGAGGAGCAAAAATCATTGATTCTCAACAATCTGGAAAAAGGCCAGGTATTGGAAGGTGTTGTTAAAAACATGACCAACTTCGGTGTATTCATCGATCTTGGAGGTGTTGACGGACTTCTTCACATTACAGATATTTCCTGGGGCCGCGTAACGCATCCAGAAGAAGTATTGAAACTGGATGAAAAAATCAACGTGGTTGTTCTTGACTTCGATGAGGATAAGAAACGTATTTCACTTGGTATGAAGCAATTAACTGCTCATCCTTGGGACGCTCTTGATCCTGAAGTTGTGGTGGGAAGCAAAATCAAAGGTAAAGTTGTGAATGTGGCTGATTATGGTGCATTCCTTGAAATCATCCCAGGAGTTGAAGGGCTTGTACACGTTTCTGAAATGAGCTGGAGCCAGCACCTACGAAACCCTTCTGATTTCCTTAAATCTGGAGATGAAGTGGAAGCAATGGTACTTACTTTGGATAGAGATGACAGGAAAATGTCGCTTGGTATCAAGCAATTGACTGAAGATCCTTGGACAAAAGCTGACGTATTGACCAAATATGCAGTTGGAACCAAGCATACTGGTACCGTTAGAAATCTTACAAACTTTGGCTTATTCCTTGAAATGGAAGAAGGTATTGATGGACTTGTCCACCTTACTGACCTTAGCTGGACCAAGAAAATCAAACATCCTTCTGAAATAGTGAAAGTAAATGAGCCATTAGATGTTCAGGTGCTTGAACTTGATGTAGAAAACAGAAGATTAGCCCTGGGCCACAAGCAATTGGAAGAAAATCCATGGGATACGTTTGAAACCATTTTCTATGTTGGGTCAACCCACAAAGGAACGATCAACACGAAAAATGATAAAATCGCAATCATTGAGCTTCCTTATGGAATCGAAGGATTGTCTTCACTTAAAAATATATCGAAAACAGATGGCACACATTCTGAAGTAGGTGAATCGCTTGACTTTAAAGTAGTTGAGTTTTCTAAGGAAGATAAGAAAATTATCGTTTCTCATGCTGCTACTTATCAGGTAGAAGAGTCTGCAGAAAAGAAAGGCAAAACAGCTGGAGCTGCTAAAAAGAAAGGAAAGGAAGGTGAAAATGAGCAATCAAATACATCAAATAACTCTCCTGCAACATCTAGCCTTGGTGATTTAGAAGCACTTTCTTCATTGAAAGAGCAATTGGACGCTGCAAAGGGATAATCCAGATTAAATCAATTTTAAAAGAGCCCTGGTCTAAAGCCAGGGCTTTTTTTATTCATAACCAACTATTTAGATCGATGTTTATATGGATTTCTTCTAAAATCAAAATTGGATATTTGGGCTGTTCTTTTGAATTTTCCTATTAAAATTGTCGCTCAATTGGACCTAAATATTTTCAAATCTTACGCTTCCGCTTTTGCAAATATTCATCGCAACATCTGGGTGCTATCCATTGCCATGTTTATTAATAGAAGTGGAGCGCTTGTTTTGCTGTTTGCTTCTCTATATTTAACCAAAGACCTCCATTTTTCATTTGGCACTGCTGGTTTAATTATGAGTTTTTACGGAATAGGCTCCGTATTAGGCAGTTATGCAGGAGGTTGGTTGACAGACAGAAGAGACCATTTCACTATAATGATTGTTTCTCTTATACTTTCAGGAGCAATTCTTTTTCTTCTTATTCCTGCCAAAGATCCTTTTGTTATTGGAACAATCATCTTTTTCTATGCCTTTGTTTCCGATATTTTCAGACCAGCAAATTCAAAAGCAATAACGCTTTATAGCACACCAGAAAACCGTACCCGATCCGTATCTCTGGTAAGGCTGGCGATAAATCTGGGTTTTTCAGTTGGTCCTGCTGCTGGTGGATTCCTCGCTATGCACTTTGGTTTTCATCTCCTGTTTATTTTAGATGCATGTACCAGTTTTGGAGCTGCTTTGTTGTTAATCAAATACCTTCCAAAACAAACAAAGGAAGAAAAAAACTCAATAAAATCTCAAATCAGGCAAAAAGAAAGTTCTGCCTACAGAGATCTTCCATATATGGTTTTTATTGCTTTGATCGCTCTTTATGGAACTTGCTTCTTTCAGCTTTTTGCATCCGTCCCTCAATATTTCAGTAAGGTATGTTTATACAATGAAAATGTAATAGGGCTACTTTTAGGAATGAATGGGCTCTTGGTTGTTTTGATAGAAATGCCGCTTGTGGCCGCTCTTGAAGGTAAAAAGAAAACATTTCCGTTTATAATATGGGGTACAATCTGCCTTCCGGTCGCATTCGGCATATTGTTGCTAGGTCGGGGTTTAATTGTTTGGTCTTTGGTTTATACTTTAATCATAACCCTGTCTGAGATTCTGGCAATGCCCTTTATGATGAACATTGCTCTATCCCGACCTGCAAAAGAAAGACTAGGAGAATATTCAGCACTTTACGCAATTTCTTATGGGATTTCAAATATCATAGCGCCACTTATGGGTTTGTATATTGCTGATTTATATGGGTTTAGCACAATGTTTATGGTTTTTATTTTTCTGTCTGTTTCTGTGGCATTTGGATTTTGGCGATTGAAAAAGCAAATGGAAAAACCTCTGAGAGAGTTGAGATTTGAGAGTTTACAGTTGAGAGTTGACAGTTTACAGTTGACAGTTTACAGTTGACAGTTGAGAATTGAGAATTGCCTTTGAAAAACTTAGGCAAACAGAGTTATTAGTTGATTTCAATTTACTCAGCCTGGCAGAATTAAGAGTTAAGCATTGGAACGGTTTGACTTTTAATATTGACTCAGAATAAATAAACCAGTATTTAAAGTTAAAAACCTTGTCATTCAAGCATTTTTTAGAATTTTGCGTGCCTAATTAGAAAACACCTTATGAACATTTTGGTATGCATCTCTTCGGTGCCCGACACTACCTCCAAAATTTCCTTTTCAGACAACAACACCAAATTTGTAAGCACTGGAATAACTTTTATTATTGGTCCTTATGATGACTATGCGCTGGCCAGAGCAATTGAGTTAAAAGAAGCGGCTGGTTCAGGAAACATAACTGCAATAAATGTTGGAGGGCCTGAAAACGAAACTATTATCCGAAAAGCTTTGGCCATTGGCGCAGACGAAGCTGTAAGGATAAACGCTGTAGCAAGCGATGGTTTTTTTGTAGCCAATCAAATTGCGGCCTATGCAAAAGGAAAAAACTTTGATCTCATTTTAATGGGAAGAGAATCAATAGATTACAATTCTGGCTTGGTGCATGGTTTGGTAGGAGAGCTTTTAGGAATTCCTTCTTTATCACCGGTAATGAAACTGGATATAAATGGAACTGAAGCAACTTTGGATAGAGAAATAGAAGGCGGAAAAGAAACTTTAAAAGCAAATCTTCCTCTCGTTTTAGGTTGCCAGGAACCAATTGCAGAATGGAAAATACCTTCCATGAGAGGCATAATGAGCGCACGGACAAAGCCGCTGAATGTGATTGAGCCTGTGGCTGTAAACTCTGGTCTTGCTTTTGAAAATTATGAATTACCAGCCTCAAGAACAAGCTGCAAAATGATTTCTGAATCGAATGTAGAAGAGCTTGTAAGTCTCTTAAAATCAGAAGCTAAAGTAATTTAATTTATACATCAATTTTAATAAAAAGAATTATGTCTGTATTGGTATTTTTAGAATCAAGTGATTCTCAAATCAAAAAATCATCCATTGAAGCCCTCGTTTATGGCAGAAGCATAGCAGCTAAAACAGGCGGTGCGCTTTTGGCATTGGTTGTTGGAGAGGTTTCAAATATATCTGAAGCCGCTGCGTATGGAGCAGAAAAAGTCCTTCAAATTACTGACGCCCGTTTTGCACAAACAGATGCGCAGGCATATTCTGAAGCAATCGCAGATGCTGCCAAACAAAATTCTGTGCATACAATGGTTTTGGCAAAATCCTCGTTAACAGACTCCTTAACCGCAAAACTTGCCTTTCTAACGTATGCAACAGCTGCAACAAATGTGGTTTCGCTTCCCGATTTTTCAAACGGTTTTGTTGTTAAAAGAAGTATTTTCACTGGCAAAGCTTTTGAGTTGGTTAAAATCAACTCTGAAAATAAGGTTATTTCTATTAAGAAAAATGCTGTTGCAATAACAGAATCTGCAGCTGCTGGTGAAGTAGTTCCATTTTCTCCGATACTTTCAGACAAAGCTTTTTCTATCAAAACCATATCTTTAGAAAAAGCCACAGGAGATGTCCTTTTGGCAGATGCTGAAATTGTGGTGAGTGGAGGCAGAGGATTAAAAGGTCCGGAAAACTGGGGACTAATAACAGGCCTGGCCAAAGTGCTGGGTGCTGCTACTGGCTGTTCAAAACCAGTGTCAGATTTAAACTGGAGGCCTCACCATGAGCACGTTGGCCAAACGGGAATTAAAGTGAGTCCAAATTTATATATTGCAATTGGCATCTCAGGAGCTATTCAACATGTGGCTGGCATAAGCAGCAGCAAAGTGATAGTGGCAATTAACAAAGATGCGGATGCACCAATTTTTAAAGCCGCAACGTATGGCATAGTTGGCGATGCTTTTGAAATCGTACCAAAGTTAACCGCGGCAATAAAAGCAGCTCAATAAAAATCTGAAAAAAGCCTGGATTCAAAAAAAAGTTCAGGCTTTTTTCATTAGATACCATTCCTTTCAAACAATCTTGTTTATTTCGCATTGTGCAAAAAATAAAACTCGAAATTCTAGGTCTCAGTTCCAGCCAGTCGCAATCAGGTTCGTTTGCGCTTGTATTGGGTGAAGAATCCGGATATCGCCGACTTCCTATCATTATAGGCATGTTCGAAGCTCAGGCAATTGCCATAGAAATCGAAAAAATCATCCCAAACCGGCCTATGACCCATGATCTTTTCAAATCGTTTGCGGAGTATTTTGATTTTGAAATAGAAGAAATCATCATTTCAGACCTTCGGGAAGGTGTTTTTTTCGCAAAAATCATGTGTACTGATGGCCTTAAAAAAATCGAAATAGATGCCAGACCTTCTGATGCCATAGCCATTGGTTTGCGCTTTGGGGTAAATATTTACACGTATGAAAACATTTTGAGCGAGGCTGGCATAGTGCTTTCTGACTTTGTTGATGAAGAAGAAGCATTTGATGATAAACTTCCTGCGCCAGGTCCAGCCAAAAAGAACAAAGACTGGATGAAAGATGTGAATTCAGACCAACTCAGGGTTTTGCTCGAAGAAGCGCTAAGCAACGAAGATTACGAAAGAGCCGCTCAAATCAGAGATGAGTTGAATAAACGGAATTAAGTGGTTTAAATTTG
>Ga0105049_10009914_pt1 | contig 10943 bp, 7 predicted proteins | sample MAT06_FD_78087 | JGI IMG/M metagenome (GOLD analysis project Ga0105049, IMG submission 78087) | Freshwater microbial communities from Lake Fryxell liftoff mats and glacier meltwater in Antarctica - MAT-06 | ecosystem: Environmental > Aquatic > Freshwater > Ice > Liftoff microbial mat | place... | reverse complement strand
CTCCAGGTAGTTACCCCGCAACTCCGGACAGAAGTTGGACAGGTTGTTTTCGGAATACCTTGGCGACCGACGCAACAGCCACAACAACAACACTACCGGGCGAGGGAGATTCCGCCTCGGACGAGCCGGACCCGCCAACTATAGCGGACGCGGGAGGGTTCGGCACCGTCTACCGTCCCGCTGGCAAATCGCTCGGTGAGCAGATCGACGGCCCGCTCGCGGTAGGTCTGGAAATCGCCACTTGCCGCTGGCGTGCGACCGGCTGTTTCCACGCGGTTGAGCAGTTGTTGCCGGCCCAGTAACCGTTGTGTGGGCACGTCGGCGGGCGGGTCGAACGCCTTCACCCGGAAGCCGGGCGCGGATGGGTTATCGAGGTCGTTGCCGATCCGCAGCGGGCTATACTGCGGTCCGAGGAACCCGCCGTTCAGGTAACGTGGCTGCACGTCCCCGGCGAGGTTCTGAATCCACACATACGGCGGCACGTTCCCGCCGGGCGGGCAGAGTTTCGCCACCACCGAGCCAAAGTACGGCGTGTTCTCGACGGGTTGCGAGTGCCCAGTCATGGCAACGTGCATTCCGCCGTCGTGGCCGGGGTTGCCGTGCGTCATCGAACGGACAATGGCGTAGAGATCCGCCATACGGGCGAGCCGCGGCAGGTGTTCGCAGATTCGAGTGCCGGGCACACTCGTGGCAATCGGCTTGAACGGCCCGCGAACTTCTTCGGGGGCGTCTGGTTTCATGTCGAAGCTGTCGATCTGACTGCCCCCGCCGTACTGCACGATGAAGATGCACGACTTCGGCGGCGCGGCCTTGCGGCTTTCGGTCGCGGCGTGAAGCAATTGCGGCAACCCAAGCCCGATGGCACCGATCCCGCCGAGTTACAGAAGTTGTCGGCGGCCAATGGCAGTTCGCATCTGGTGCAGGCTCATCGGGTGTCCCTCGCGGCAACAAGTTTCTCGACCGAGCATGCCACGTTGCGACACGCCAGCGTGTGCAAAAACCTCGGGGAGCACCGAGATGTCCGGGTCGTTGGTCGTCACCGTGGGGAAGCCGGTCGAGGGGCGGGAGAAGCGCCGCGCCACGCTGATCGAAGCAACGAAGTAGCCGCCAATGTCGGGGTCGAGGAAAGGACTCATTCATGCAGCGCGCCAGGAAGGGATGGCGTGGTCCCTCGCTTGCGCGTCGGGTTAAGATGAAACACATTCCGCCCTCAATCAGCCGGTTTTTACGCTGAAAGCGTTGTACTCCGCAGCATCAAGCGCACGAAGTCGCTGCTTCGGCGCACCCTGGGGAACCTCAACTGCGTCACTCCTGGTGCTACAGTGTCCAAAAGGACACAAAAGTAGAACCGAGAAGCCCGCAACTGACCGGATTCTGTTTTCCTCCTTGGCTTCATTTTTGTGGGTTTATGTGCCTTTTTGTGGCCAACTTGCTTTCTGTTCTCTGCCTTCCTCTGTCACGCTGTGTCTCTGTCTGTGGTTAGAACTCTTCCCAAGTTGAAACTCGAAGTGGCCCTGAACCCACAACCCCATCACGAAACACCAAACGCGACCCTTGCGGTTCTGGCGTGGCTGGCTAACCTGTTCGGAAGAACACGCCGCCCCGAGGACTGGGCATGCCCGAACCGAGTGACGAAACCCCGCCACCAACCGACCGCATCGCGGACCTGGAACAGCGCGTCCGCAAACTCGAAACGGCCGTCACCGAAGTTCCCACACCAATTCTGAACGAGGACGCCATCGCGGATCGGGTGATTGCCAAGCTCTCAGCGCTCGCGGGCGAACCACGAGCGCTGGTGGGGCCGAGTTCGGATCGCGTCGTTGTTCTCGATACGTCGGCTGTGCCAAGTTTGTCGCCACCCGCCGAGCCTGAACCGCCCGCACCCGCGCCGCCGCAAGGAGCCGTGTTGCGTCCCCCTGCCCCGCCTCAAGAGCCAACGCACCGCGCGTGGTTCCTGCCGCAACTGCTGGGCGAACTCCGACTCATCTTCCAGATGTACTTCGACCCACGCTATCGCATCAGTCGAACCACACAGTTCGCGCTACCCGGCGTTCTTCTGCTGCTGGTGTTCAACTACTTCTTCTTCAATCTCTGGGTGAGCATCGCGTTCGTCAGCCCGATCACCGAACGTGTGCTGGCGGTCGCGCTGGGCATCCTCGGATACAAACTCCTGACCCGCGAAACCCTTCGCTACCGTGGCGTGCTAGAATATCTCTCGCGGTATAGTCGGTAGAACTCGACACCCAAACTCCGAACTCCCCATGATCCGCCTCGGCGTTAATGTCGATCACATCGCAACGATCCGGCAAGCACGGCGAGCGCGAGAACCCGACCCGGTTGCCGCTGCGATTCTCGCCACGCTCGCCGGTGCCGACGGCATCACCATCCACCTGCGCGAAGACCGCCGCCACATCCAGGACCGCGACGTCTTCGCGCTGCGCGAAACCGTCACCACGCGACTGAATTTGGAACTGGCCACCGCTGACAGCATCATTGGCATCGCGCTGCGGGCGAAGCCCGACGAAGCGACGCTCGTTCCCGAGAAACGCGAAGAACTCACGACCGAGGGCGGGTTGGATGTAGTGAGCCATGAGTCCGCAGTGCGCTCGGCCATCGAGAAGTTGAAAGCTGCCGGGATTCACGTCGCGCTGTTCATCGACCCCGACTTCCCGCAGATCGAAGCAAGCGCCCTGTTCGGTGCCGACGCCATCGAGATTCAGACCGCGAGCTATTCCGAAGCGGTCGGTGAATTGGCCGTGAGCCACGAGTTGGAGAAGTTGCGACTCGCCAGCGCACACGCAGTCGGGCTTGGGCTTCACGTTCACATGGGCCACGGCCTGAACTACTGGAACGTGCAGCCCATCGTCCGCATCCCCGGCGTGCTTGAACTGAACATTGGGCACAGCATCGTGTCGCGCGCGGTGTTGGTCGGCATGGAGCGAGCCGTCCGCGAGATGAAGGCCGCAATGCAGGAACACCAACCGAACCGGGAGTCTGTGCCCCCCGGCAAACCGGGGGTTAAATGAGGCTCGTCAGTTTACGACTCATCTTTGTCCGGGGCCAACGCTCGAACCGCTTCAATCAGTTGCTTCATGGTCACGGGGCGGACGAGTACGGCACCGCGTTTGTGTGAAATGGCGTCGTTGGTCCAGTCGGCTTGATCTTCCGAAAGGATCAGGACAGCGGCGAGGTCCAAACCGGCGGCGTCGGACTCTTTGAGGACGCGGTTGAACGCCTCGACGCCGTCTCGGCCGACCGTGCCGGCGTCCACGATGAGGGCGTGGTAGGCTTGCTGTTGGTAGCGCTTGAGTGCCTGTGATGGGTCGATCGAGATGAGAACGCGGTAACCCTTGGCCTTGAACTTGTCGCGGAAGGCATCCTGGAGTTTGGCGTTGATTTCGACGGCGAAGAGGGTCCTCGCGCCGACGGGTGTGCGGGTTCCGGCTTGCGCGGCGGCAGCTTCCCCGCGGAGTTCGGCTCGGCATGCTTGGATGGCCTCCACCACCTCCATCGGGGTTTGGAACCGGCGGGTTGGATCGTAGGCAAGCATCTTGGCGAGCAACGAAATGACCCGAGGCGGCACCCCCATCGCGGGCGCATTCTTGGCGAGCGTCTCTTCGACTTCCTGATAGCGGCGTATGTTCATACGGGCTTGCCGGTCCTTCGTAACGGGCATGAGCGACAAACCCGTGACGCACTCGTACAGCACCGCTCCCAGGAAGTAGATGTCGCTTCGCACATCGCCGGGCCTCTGGTTGGTGGCCTTTTCCAGACCGGCGTAATCGACGGTTCGATCCACCGCGACGTCGTTGTCCTTGTCGCTCTGCTTCCCGAAGTGAACGGAAGACCCCGTGCTGATTTCGGCCAACCCGAAGTCCACGAGTTTGGCTTGACTGGTCGAAACGCAAATCAGGATGTTCGTGGGCTTGATATCGCGGTGGGTCAGCCCGCGGGTGTGAGAGTACGCCAATCCCTGGGCGGATTCCTCCATCATGCGAAGCGATTCGTCGATCTGGAGCTTCTTGCGAATCTGAAGCAAGTCGCGGAGATTGCCACCCTCAATGAACTCCATGACGATGAAGTACTGCCCGGTTTTCGTGTCCTGATTCGCGGCGAGAACCGACACGATGTTCGGGTGCCGAATCGTCATCCCGAGTTTGCCTTCGCGGAGGAACAAGTCCACCTTTTGCTTGTCCATCATCCACTTGTTGCGAAGCACTTTCACGGCGACGACTTGGCCGGTGCGTGGCTCGTCGCCCCGGTAAACGCGACCGAAACTCCCGGAGGCGATCTTGTACAGCAGGCGGTAACCGCCCAGGAAATACCCGTCGAGATCACCCTTGAGCAGTTTCTGCCCCTGCCACGACGACAGGTAGCGTTTGCGTTCCAGGACGCGCACCATGTCGAGTGCGGGAGCCTTTTTATCGTCGAGTTCGATAAGGCATTCGCGGACCTGCTCTTCGGAAACCAGCGAGAGCCGCAGCGCAAGTTGCCCGATCCCGGAGGCGTCGAGATTCACGGCCGTACCCGGAGGATGAAGGCTGGGATGAAAACCCGGTGATTCCGGATGAAGTAGCTTATCACCTCGCATGCACCGACGCAATCCGGCAGCCCGAGATGATGAGTGCCTGTAACGGCCACTATAATGCGGTTGACGTCGCGGGATGCCTGCCCACACAATGGCGGAATGTTGTTCGCGGGATGTTCGCGGCATGGTCACGCCAGGTTCGGCACGGAGAAAGGTGCTTTCGATATGAACGTTCGCAAGTGGTTATTCGGGGTTCTCATCGCGGTTGCAACAGCCGCTCAGGTGGCCGCCGCTGACGCGCCCGACACGTCGCACGGACCCGGCAAGGCGTATCTCGTCTCCGTCGGCGTGGGTAACTTCAAAGATAAGACGATCCACGCTCGCCCGACCGCCGACGCCGATGCCAAGGCTCTCCACAAACTGCTCACCGATAAGGCCGTTCTCGGGATCGCCGAAGACCGAGCCAAGTTGCTCACCTCGACCGATGCTTCCAAAGAGAGCATCGTCAAGGCCGTCGAGACCGCCATCGACGCGACCGGCAAGGACGATTTGCTCATCGTCGCGTTCTTCGGCCGCGGTTCATCCGTCGCCGATAACAAGCCTTGCTTCCTGATGCCGGATTCGGTGTTCAAGGATCGCGCCAAGACCGCGCTGACGCCCGCCGACCTCGAACCCGCCTTCAAGAAGATCAAGGGCCAGAAGATTCTGTTCATGATGGACGTGGCCTACAAGGGCTTCGACGTCGGCACCGAGAAGGTCGTCGAACCCGTCGTCCGCGATCTTGTGAAGCTCGTCTTCGGCGACGACGACCGCGAAGACAACTCTCTGCCGACCGAGCGCGTGATGGTGTTCGGCAACCTCCCGTTCCGCGATCCGCTCACGAAGGGCGATCACGGCTTGTTCTACTCCGTCCTCGCCGATGGTCTTTCGGGCAAAGCCGACGCCAAGCCTTACTTCACCGGAACGGAACCGGACGGCTTGGTCACCATCAACGAACTCGCCAAGTATCTCGAAAAAGAAATCCCCAACGGTGCCCGCGAGTTTGGAAAGACGGACAAGGAAAAGGAACTGACGCCGTACATCATCGGGGCCGCCACAAGCCGGTACTGGGTGTCCAAGAACCCCGACGAGGCGAAGAAGGTCGCGGACCGCCTTGATGCAATCGCGGCGCTCGTGAAGGCCGGGAAACTCACCGAGGCCGACGGCCAAGAAGGCCACGGCTTGGTGTTCCGCATGCCCCGCTTGAAGTGGCAACAAGCCCTTCGTCAGGCGTACCAGAGTCTCGCGGACAGCAAGGCCACGCCTGAAGAAGTTCTGGCGACCCGCAAGACCCTCAAGGAAGGGCTGAAACTCCCCGTCGAAGAGGCCGACACCTATGCCGACAAAGTTAACGAATGGACACGCGAACTCAGCGCACGTTACCTGAAACCGGTCACGGCCGGGGAACTCGCCGCCGCCGCCATCCGTGGCATGTACAGCCGTGCCGAGGAACCGCTTCCCGCGGACATCGCGGATCGGCTGATCAAGGCCAAGGATTTGACCCGCGATGGCCGGCTCGCGCTGCTTTCCGCCGCCCGTCTGCAACTCGGCAAGCGTGAAGACCTCGAAGGCGACAAGGCCGTCGATCTCTCGTTGGTGATGGCCGCGGGGAGCTTGAACGACCGTTATTCGATCTACACCGACCACGAAGGCGTGGTGAAGATGCAAAGCCAACTTCAGGGGCGGTTTCCCGGTGTCGGCATCCAAATTCGCCGCGACGCGGTGCGTGATGGCTTGCTCGTCGCCACGCCGATCAAGGACAGCCCGGCGCACAAGGCCGGCATCCAGGCGGGCGACCTCATCACCGAGATTTGGCTCGACGTGGACAAGAACGGCAAGCCGCTGCCGGGTGGTCGCGTCAAGCACTCCACGAAGGGCCTGAAGACCGAAGACGCCGTGAATCTGATTCTTGGCGAACCGGGTTCACCCGTCACACTCATCGTGCAGCGCGAAGGGGAGAAGGAACCGAAAGAGATTGTCATTCGCCGCAACTATGTGATGGTGGAGACCGTCCACGGCGTTCAGCGCAAAGGCAAGGATAACGAGGAGTGGTCGTATTACCTTGATGAGAAGGCCAAGATCGCCTACGTCCACATCACACAGTTCATCTCGATCGACCTGAACGAGGACGGCAAGGAAGACTTCGGCACGGTGACCGACCTCAAGAAGGCCGTGGCCGAACTGAAGAAAACTGGCCTGAAAGGGCTGATTATCGACCTGCGTGAGAACCCAGGCGGCTACCTTTCGAGCGCCTGGCACCTGTGCGAGATGTTCGTCGATAAGGGCGACAAGATCGTGACCGTGAAGCCGCGAGCCGGGGACGTCCGCGAGTACAAAGCGGAAGTCGCTGGCGACAAGAGCTTCGAGATCGTGGTGTTGGAGAACGGCAACAGCGCCAGTGCCAGCGAGATCGTGGCGGCATGCCTCCAGGATCACGGCCGGGCCACCATCATCGGTGAGCGGAGCTACGGCAAGGGCAGCGTGCAGGACGTGGTTCCCTTCAAGCCGACGGGCGGCCAACTCAAGTACACCATCGCCCGCTACTACCCGCCGACCGGCCGCAACATCGACAAACTCGCCACCGAACAAGACCCGACCATCAAGGATTGGGGCGTCAAGCCGACGACCGGCTTCGAGGTGAAACTTAGTTCCGACGAAACGGGCGACTGGTACGAATACATCCAGGACTTGCTCGTGATCCCGCCCCCAGGCAAACCCGCTGCGGCCGTGAACACCGCGAAGGATAAGCAGCTCCTCAAGGGGTTAGAACACCTCCGCGAAGTGCTGAAGTAAGGAACTTGGAAGCCAGGTGTCGTAAGACCCTGGCTTTCTTACTTCTGGCACTTCTTACCGTGTAATTCTTGCACTTTGGTGAAACGAAATTACAAGGTCGCGGTCGTTGCTGCAAAATCTTCCGCCGCCTCGCTTCAAATCGCCTTGAATTGAAGCTGTTCGCAAAAGTCGCGTGCGGACATCGCGGTTTGGCACGGTTGCTGCAATAGCTTATTCTGTCGAAACGGTTCCCCCAGAGCCTCCGACACAACCGCGGCGAGGTTCCCCCAAACAACCCCCGCCGCCCGAGCCATTCCCCCAAGTTAAGGCTCGGCAGAACAGAAAGTGTACTCCTTCCCCCGCGTGAGCCGCCCGGTCCCCCACCGGGCGGCTCGCTCATTTCTACTCGCTGAAAATCAGGATTCTTCGCCGCTTGCGGCTTCGCACGCAATCCGATTGCCGAATGCCAAATCCCGTCCTTCTTGGCAACAACTCGTCTTCTCGCTTCCGCACTTCTTGGGGGTGCCTGTATAATCTTCCCGTACCCCCACGCCTGCCCCCTGGACTTGCCCCATGAACGCGCCGATCTACGTGACTCCGGGACAGACACCCCAAATTCCCGATGTCCCGACACCGCCGGGACGCGAAGCCGCCCAGTTGTTACGACAACTCGTGGCGCTTCAACAAGAACAAGTCGGGCTGTTGAAAGCCCAAGCCGCGAGCCAGGACAACGGGAATCGCTGGCGGTCGTTTCTCGCGCGCTGGGCGGAAGAGTTCCCCAACATCGGCGGCGCGTGCAAGCAATCCCTTCCCACACTCGAACGCGCGTACCTCACCCTCGTGCGCGACCTCACCGACCGCGTGCTCGCCAACGGCGACGGCGAGCACGGCGACCTCGAGGATGAGTTCGTGATGGGCGAATTCCTGGATCGCTTCGGCATCCGCCTCGGACAGTTAGGCAACATACTCGGCCAACTCTCGCCACTCGCTGACGCCGTGCCTGCGGAAGAGAAGGCTTAGTGGGGTAACAGAGTGTGAGGGTGCCAGGGTATGAGAGTGGAAGAGGCTTAACCGATACCGCTCGGGTTCCCTCTTCTCTCTCGACTCTCACACTCTCCACTCTTGCACACCGTCCCGCTGGATCACTCTGACACACCGAAACCTCGAGCCGCTGCCGCATGGACCTCGCACCCGCTGACTTGGCCCGCATCCGCGAACTGTATGCTCAGGGCTTGTACCGTCGCGCTCACGACGTGGCGGTTGCCATCGGGCCGCTTCGTTCCTGGGCCGGCACGCCTGCGCGACTGATTGGTGGGCGACTCGCCATCCAACTTGGTGCGCCAACGCTTGGTCGGCGGATGCACCTGATCGCGTTCCGTGGCACGCCGGCGTATCCCGAGGCGATCTACTACCACGCCCGCTACCGGATGGAACGCTTCGGTCCGCTCTCAACCTGGGAGTTCATGCGAAAGCATCCGGATTGGTCCGAGTCGTCGCCCGAACTGCACGGCGATTGGCTTTCCCTCACGGGCTTTATTGCCGCTCGCTTGCGCGACTTTGACCGTGCCGAACGCTGGCTCAACCGCGCTGAAGCCGTCGCTCCCAATCGCCCCTGGCCGTGCATTGAACGCTCCAGTGTTTACGAATTCGCCGACCGCACGGAAGATGCGCTCATCGCCGCCCGGCGGTCGCTCGAAATCCAGCCGTGGTTCCGCCCCGGTGTGCAGTCGGTTGCGCATCTGCTCATGAAACTCGGCCGCGACCGTGAGGCGCTCGACTTCCTCACCGACGCCGAATCCCGCATCGAAAGTGGTCTCGTCGCGGCGCAACTCGCGGCCATCCAGAACGACCTCGGCCACCACGCCGACGCACGCCGCACCCTCGACCGCTACGCCGCGTTGTCGCCCCTCTTGGAACTTGAAACGACCAAGTGGCTCGCCGCACGCCGCGCTGACACCGCCTATTTCCTGGGCGAACTCCCTGCCGCCGCCGACTTTGCCCTCGCCGTGAAGGATGAATTCTACGATGCCTTCGCCAGCAGGGTGCAACAGTCAGCATTCAGCATTCCGGGAGCGGAAGGCGGACAGTCGCTCGCGTTAACCCCCGACGGCTTGCTTCCGTCTTCCCCGCCTCCGACTTCTCCGATCCCCGCTACCCGCCACCCGCTACCCACAAGAAAGGTTCTGACACTCGACATCACGGGCAACCCATCGCCGACGGTGGCCGAACTTATCGCGCGGTTCTGGAAGCACCCACTGCCGAACCCTGGCCCTGAGTCGCACCCGCCGCTCGATGGGCTTCCCGATGCGGCTGAGCGCGACCGCGCCGAACAAACTGGGTGGGTATGTACTGAGTTCACGCTGTCGCTCGACGCGGCGGCGGCGTTCATCGGTCGCGGGGTTCCGTTCGTCGTGACGCTCGTGGAGGCGGGGTTCTCGCAGGCTCGGTTGTGCATCGGGGTGGATGCTATCCGGGGCACGGTCGCGTTCGCCGAGGGGCACGAACGCCGCCCTGTGGAAGCGCCTGTCGCCGGGTTGGTCGAGCGGTTCGCCCCGTTTGGCCCGCGCTGCCTCGCGCTCGTTCCCGTGGCGAACCGTGCCGTGCTGGAAGTTGTGCCGCCGCAAGGGGAAACCGCCGAGCGCGAATCGCTGTACAAAGTGCAGAAGCCGCTGCTGACGCATGACCGAGTTAGTGCCATCGCCGCTTTCGCCCGCATGCGGGAAGCGTTCCCGAGCCATCGGTTCACGACGTTCGCGGAACTGGCACTGGCCCGCTACGATGCGCACCCCGTTAAACTGCTAAGGGTCTACGATAAACTGCTCACCGCGCATTCGCACGAGGCGACGTGGGTGCTGTCGAAAGCATCCATCCTGCGCGACCTGAACCGCATCCCCGAGCGGGTGGCGTTGCTCGAAGCGGAAGGCACCCTCCTCGACACTGACCCGCTGTTGATGCAGTCGTTCGCGCAGACGCTGTTGCCATTGCCGAACGGGCAGGAGGAAGCCGCCTGGTTACTGCGCCGTTCCGTGCGCAATCGCCCGAACGCGGCTGCGGGGTACTACCTGCTCGCCACGCAGTGGTGGGAGCAACGCCGGTTCGACGACGCCGCCGAGGTGTATCGGTTTGCCTGCACGCTCGACGACCGCGAAGACCAGTTCGCCGAAGCCTACTTCCGCGCGGCTCGCGCCACCGAGCAGGTGCCCGAAGCGCTCCGCCTCTTCCAGCAGAAGGCCGGCCGCGCCACCGTGCCTGCCCCAGCCGCCACGCGGGCACTCTTCCACGCTCTCATGGAACGCGACGAACCCGAACAGGCCAACGCGGCGCTCGATCAGGCCATCAACAAACTGCAAGGTCACGTTCCGCGTGTTCTTGATTCCGCCAGCGATTCCCACACGGCCGCCGCTCGCCAATCGCTGGGCGAACTGCTCCTTTTCCGGGCGGAATGCCATGCTTCGGCGGGTCGCGCCGAGGATGCCCAGGCCGACCTGACCGCGGCCCGCCCGCTCGTGCCGCCCGCCGGGTGGAATCGGGCTGCGGCGCGGGCTTGCCGCATCAAGCCGGACCTTGCCTCCGCCGGGGCGCACTTCCTGGAAGTCGTGAAACT
>Ga0105049_10009912_pt1 | contig 10943 bp, 8 predicted proteins | sample MAT06_FD_78087 | JGI IMG/M metagenome (GOLD analysis project Ga0105049, IMG submission 78087) | Freshwater microbial communities from Lake Fryxell liftoff mats and glacier meltwater in Antarctica - MAT-06 | ecosystem: Environmental > Aquatic > Freshwater > Ice > Liftoff microbial mat | place... | reverse complement strand
TGCGGGTGATCGTGCTGCGCGGTGCCGGGCGGGGCTTCATGGCCGGTGGCGATCTCAGCCGCATCCACGCCGCCATCGGCCAGGGCGGTGCCGCGGTCGACCCGATCATGCAGCCGCTGCACCAGGGCCTGACATTGCTTGCGGAGATGCCGCAGCCGGTGATCGCATCCCTGCACGGCCCGGTGGCCGGTGCGGGCATGAGTGTGGCGATGGCCGCCGACCTCGCCATTGCCGCCGACGATGCGAAATTCACACTGGCCTATGCCCGCATCGGCACCAGCATCGATGGCAGCGGCAGCTATCACCTGCCGCGGCTGGTGGGGTTGCGGAAGGCGTTGGAGATCGCGCTGCTGGCCGATATGCTGGATGCCGCCGCGGCGCAGCGGTTGGGGCTGGTGAACTTCGTTGTGCCCGCTGCCGAACTTGTCGACCGCACGGCGGCGCTGGCGGCGCGCCTGGCGACCGGGCCGACCTTCGCCTACGGCCAGATCAAGCGGTTGCTGCGCACCAGTTTGGGACGCGACCTCCCGGGGCAACTCGATGCCGAGCGCGCCGCGTTCCACGCCTGCATGGCAACCGCCGATTTTGCCGAGGGGGTTGGCGCATTCCTCGGAAAACGCGCCGCGACCTATACCGGAAAATGAACCGGCACGGGATTGCGCGCCGCGCGGTCGTCGGGCTGCTGCTGGCCGGGGGCATCCACGCAAACCCGGCCACCGCCGGCAAACACCGGATCATCGTGACCAGCAACGGCTGGCACAGCGGCATCGTCGTGCCACGGACACTCGTGCCGCTCGCCGCGATCCCCGAGGCGGCGGACTTTCCGACCGCTGCCCATATCGAGTTCGGCTGGGGCGACGCCGAATACTACCCCACGCCGCGTGCGACCCTGGGCCTGGCACTGCTCGCCGCCTTTCCCGGGCCGGCGGTGATGCATGTCTCCGGGCTGCCCGACCACCCGGCACGTGTCTTTCCCACCGTCAGCCTGCTGACCCTGGCGCTCGACGACGCGCAATTGCAGCGCCTCATCGCCGCCCTGGCCGCCAGCTTCGACCGTGCCGGGGCCGCGCGCGCCATGCCCACCACTGCCGCCGGCCTCTACCCGTTCAGCCGGTTCTATCCGGCCACCGGGAGGTTTCACGCGTTCAACACCTGCAACACCTGGACCGCGCAAACCCTGGCCGCCGCCGGCCTACCCATCTCCGCGGGCGGCGTGCAAAGCGCCGATGACCTGACCAGCCGCCTTCGGCCACTTGCGGTGGACCAATAATACCGAGCAGGTCTGTGCTTGATCCTTAAAAACGAAAAGGCCAGGGCTTCCTGCCTACCCCACCAGCACTGCCTTGCCGATCACCGCGCGGTCGATGATCGCCTGCAAACACGCGCTCGCCTGTTCCAGCGGAAACCGGTGCGAGATTGCCGGCTTAAGCTTGCCCTCTGCCGCCAGCCCGAGCAGGATTTGCATATTCGCCTCCGCCACCTCCGGCTCGTTCATGCCCAGCCCGCCGATCCACACGCCGATCGCTTCGGCGCCTTTGATCAGCAGGTGGTTGGTTTTGGCCAGCGCCGGGGCACCGCCGAGAAAGCCGAGGATCAGCAGCCGCGCGCCCCAGTTGAGGCAGCGCATCGACTCGTCGAACACCTCGGCGCCGATCGGGTCGTAGACGATATCAACGCCCTTGCCGCCGGTGAGTTCCTTCACCTGGTCACGGAAGCCGCCGCGATAGGCGATGGCGTGGTCTGCCCCCAGCGCCAGGCAGGCGTCGCGCTTTTCCGCGGTGCTGGCGGTGGCGATGACGCGGGCGCCGTAAAGCTTGGCGATCTGGATGGCGGAAACCCCGATGCCGCCGGCCGCACCATGGATCAGCACCCACTCGCCCGGCTTCATGCGGCCCTTCTGCACCAGCGCGTAATACGCGGTGGCATAGGCGCCGCGGAACACGGCACCCTCCTCCAGCGTGAGCGCGGCGGGCAGCGGATCGCAGTGGCTGGCCTTGGTGTTGCCCAGCGTCTTGAAGGCGCCGCCGCTATGCCGGCTCATCACCCGGTCGCCGGGCTTGAAGGCGGTAACGTCGGCACCAACGGCCACGATCTCTCCGGCCGCCTCGCCGCCGGGGATGAAGGGCATCTCGGGCTTGGTCTGGTAGGTGCCGGCGACTTGCAGCACATCGACGTACTGCGCGCCGCGGGCCAGGATGCGCACCTGCACTTCGCCCGGCCCGGGTGGCGGCGGGTCGGGCAGGTCGCGCACCACCAGAACCTCGGGGCCGCCCAGGGTTTCGCACACAACAGCTTTCACGCCAAATCTCCCAATGAGAAAGAATCTTCTTTTTGTGAACAAAAAGAAGCAAAAAAACTTCATCCATTAGGGCCGAGCCTATCCATACATCCGGCCCAGAACGGATAAAGTTTTTTGGTTCTTTTTTTCAAAAAAGAACGTGCTTAGTCCTTATCCGGCCCCAGCACGCTCGCATAGCCCCGCCCGAACGCCGCGTCGCGCTTGGTGAAGGCGTGCTTCACGCCGAATTCGCGCATGGTCTTCTTGAACGTGCGGGCCATCGGCGCGTTGTGGCCGCGCGCGTCGATTTCGGCGGCCAGGCGTTGCAGGGTGCGCGCGCCCATCAGTTCCAGCCCGAGATTGATCAGCCGCTTGTTGGCCGACAGCAGATGCGGATCGACCATGCCCATGCGGCCAGCCAGGCGCATCACCTCGGCTTCCAGCTGGTCTTCGGGTACCGCCTTGAGCACCAGGCCGATCAGTGCCGCATCGGCGCCGGTGACCGAATCCCCTGTCAGCATCAACCGCTTCGCCCATTGTGGGCCGATATTGTACAGCCACATGTGGCCCGGCGGCGTGCCCAGGTCACGCACCGGCGGAAAGCCGATCCGTGCATCCTCGGCGGCGATCGCGATGTCGCACAGCAGCATGATGTCGGTGCCGACGCCGATCACCGTGCCGTGCACCATGCAGATGACGGGCTTGTGCATGTCGAACAGCACCATGCGAAGCTTCTGGCCCTGTTCCAGCCGCCAGATGTCGTCGTCGATTTCCTCGCGCCCGCGATATTCCGGCCCGCGCCCGGCGGAGTATTCCGACAAATCGGCACCGGCGCAGAAATGTGGCCCAGCACCGCGCAGCACCACGCAGTGCACCGCGTTGTGCTCGTCGGCCTCGGTCAATGCGGCGGCCAGCTCCTTCTGCAATTGCAGGCTGAGCGCGTTGCGCCGTTCGGGCCGATTCAGCGTAATCACCGCCGTGGTGTCGCGCACTTCATAGGTAATTGCCTCGTAGCTCATCCGCCCCTCCCTGCGGCCCGGCCTCATCGGGTCCGGTGCCGGGGGGCAGCGTGGCAAATGCCTGCGATGGCGACAAGCCGCCGCCATTTTCCCGCACGGTCAAGGAAGCCTTAACCGGCGCGCGCTACGGCGATGGAGCACAGCCTTTGTCCGCCCTCCAAAGACCGGAAGCACCCATCGATCATGCGCGACAATCAGCCGATCACCGCTGAAGAAACCACGCTCAGCGAGGGCGATATCCTGGTCTCCCGCACCGACGCCGACAGCCGCATCACCTTTGTCAACGGTGCCTTCGCCAAGGTCAGCGGCTTCAGCGAGGCGGAACTGCTCGGCCAGCCGCATAATCTGGTGCGACACCCCGACATGCCGCCGCAGGCCTTCGCCGATCTGTGGGCGACGGTGAAAGCCGGCCGGTCGTGGGACGGGTTGATCAAGAACCGCACCAAGAATGGCGGCTTTTACTGGGTGCGCGCCAACGTCACCCCGGTGATCGAAGACGGCAAGGGCATCGGCTACATCTCCATACGTGCGCGCCCCGACGCCGGCGAGGTGGCAGCCGCCGAGGCCGCCTATGCCGCGATGCGCGCCGGCGGCACGGCCATTCAGCTGGTCGATGGCGAGCTGCGCCCGACCGGTATCGCCGCCCACATGGGCGCCGCCGCGCGCAGCATCACGTTCCGCCTCACGGCCTGCTTTGTCCTGATGATCGCGATGATGCTTGGGCTCGGCGCCGTCACCCTGTCTGGCTTGGCCGATTCTAACGCTGCCCTGCGCTCGGTCTACGAGGACCGCACCGTGCCCGCCGGGCAGTTGGCCACGATCAACGACCTGCAACATGAGAACTACGCCCTGTTGCGCGAAGCGGCGTTCGACGTCGAGACCGGGGCGGCCGACGCGGTGAAGGAGCGCGCGCGCACGATCGCCGCCAACCGCGACCAGATCTCCCGGGTATGGGCCGCATACATGGCCACCTACCTCACCAAGGAGGAAAAGCAGCTCGCCGCATCCTTCGCCTCGCAGCGCACCCGCTTCGTCAAGGAAGGGCTGGAGGTGGGAATTGCACTCGCCGAACGTGGCGACCTGCCCGGCCTGACCCGCCATCTGCGCAGCACCATGGTGCCGCTTTTCGTCGGGTCGCGCACCGCGGTGCTGAAGTTGATCGAGTTGCAGCATGGCGTCGCCAAGGAGGTCAGTGATCAGGCCGCTGCCGATTTTCACCTCTACGTCGTGTTGGCCGGCGCCACGCTCGCCGCCGCCTGCCTGGCAAGCATTGGCCTCAGCTTGTGGCTGCTGGCCACCATCCGCCGGCCCCTGCGGGCGATGGAGGGGCATTTCGAGGGCATCGCCCGCGGCGACATCAGCGGCCAGATTCCGCTGCCGACGGCCAGCGAGTTCCACCCGCTGGTTCGCCAACTCCGCGCCATGCGCGCCCGCCTGTCCTACGCGGTCGCTCAGCGCGCCGAACGCGAACGCCAAGTGAACGCCGACCGCCGCGCCGTGGTGCAAGAGATGGCCGACAACGTCGAGGCCGAAACCCGTGTGGCTGTCGAGCAGGTGGCCGCGCAAACCAGCATGATGGCGGGCCAAGCGCAGGAGATGAGTGCCGCCGTCGGCCGCGTGAGCGAAAACGCCACCTCGGTGGCCGCCGCCGCCGAACAGGCGCTGGCCAATGCCCAGGCGGTGAGTGCCGCCAGTGAGGAACTGACTGCCTCGATCAACGAAATCGCCGGTCAGGTCGCCCAGGCCGGCGCGGTGGCCCAGCATGCCGTGGCGGGCGGCGAGTTGGCCCAGCAGCGTATTCGCTCGCTGTCGGAGTCGGCCACGCGCATCGGCGACGTGGTGCAGTTGATCAGCTCGATCGCCGCTCAGACCAATCTCCTGGCGCTGAACGCGACCATCGAGGCGGCACGGGCCGGCGACGCCGGCAAGGGCTTTGCCGTCGTTGCCTCCGAAGTGAAGAACCTCGCGACCCAGACTGCCCGATCGACCGAGGAGATCGCGCGCCAGATCGCCGAAATCCAGGCCACCACCGGTGCGGTGGTCGAGGCGGTCGGCGAGATCGGCAACCGCATCACCGAGCTGGCCCAGGTTTCGATCACGGTCGCCGCCGCGGTGGAACAGCAGGCCAGCGCCACCCAGGAAATCACCCGCAACGTGGTGCAGACCGGCATCGCGGCGCAGGAGGTTTCGCAACGCATCGCCGAGGTATCCGCCGAGGCGGCGCGCACCGGCGCCCAGGCTGATAACGTCCGATCCGGCACCGACGCCATCGCCGGCACCATCGCCAGCCTCAGCAGCAGCATCGTGCGGGCCATCCGCACTGCCACCGACGACGCCGACCGGCGCCTTCAGGTGCGCCACTTGGTCGACCGGCCCTGCACCGTGGCGTTGGCCAGCGGCGGGCGCCAATCAGCCATGTTGCGCGACATTTCGCGCAGCGGCGCGCGCATCGTCGGCATGACAGGAACACTGGAAGGAATGCGCGGCACGTTGACCGCCGACAGCCTGGGGGCGGACTGTCGTGCCGGGTTCTCGGTGCTCAAAACCGAGGACGACGGGGCGGTGCGCGTACTGTTCACTGAGGGCACGGTGTCGCCGGGCCTGACTGCCGCCCTCGACCAGTTCGAGAACCGTGGCCGAGCGGCAGCCTGAGGCGATCGCGCTACAGCAAGCCGCTCGCCGCGGCGCGGGCTAGGTTGGCGGCGGCGGCGGCTTCGACCATCAGCGCCGCTTCCAGCGCCCGGCGGCCGGCGGCGCCGTCGACCAGCACCGGCGCGCTATCCAGGATCGCCGCTGCAAAGGCCGCGTGCTCGACGGCGATCAGGTCCAGCGCCGGCCACCGCACCTGCTCGGCCACCGGGTCCGGCGCCGCACCTGCGGCCGGGCGGCGGACATGGCGCAGCGCCTGGTCGGCGAAGTCCAGCGTCAGCATCCCCTCGCGCCCGAACAGCCGCATCCGCCGTTCGGTGCGCGACGCCACCCGGCTGGCCACCAGCATCGCCACCGCGCCATTGGCGAAGCGCAACCGGGCGTTGGCCATGTCAAAATACGGGCCGACCACGGCGGCACCAATGGCATCGACACTCTCAAGCTTCGCCGCGATCAGCGACAACACCATGTCGAGGTCGTGCACCATGAGATCGAGCACCACGCTCACATCGGTACCGCGCGGCTTGTAGGGCGCAATGCGGGTGCATTCGATGTAGGCCGGGTGGGCCATGCGCGCCACGATGGCCGCGCGCTCCGGCGAATAGCGCAGCAGGTGGCCGATTTGCAGCACCCGGCCGCGGTCCCGCGCCAGCGCAATCAGCGCATCGGCTTCGGCCAAGTTCGTGGCGATCGGCTTTTCCACTAGCACATGCAGCCCGGCGCGCAGGGCTGCCGCCGCCGCCGCGTGGTGCGTGGCAGCCGGGGAGGCGATCACCACGGCGTCACTCGCTGCCAGCAACGCGTCCCACCCCAGCGCCCGGCTGCCGGTTTCGGCGGCAAGTGCAGCGGCCCGGTCGGGCAGCGCATCATGCACGCCCGACAGCACCGTGCGCGCGCCTCCGGCCAGCTTCAGCGCATGGAAGCGTCCGAAATACCCCGCCCCCGCAACACCCACGCGCAGTTGTGAACCGTTCATGGCGCCCCCCTCATGCGCCCAGGGGTAGCAGCCGCGCCGCATTTCGGCCATTGCTCCGCACGATACTGGCCGATGAGCGTGCCATGGTTGCCTTTGCCGGACCGTGCCGCCATTCTCCGCCGCCCTGCCCCGCCGCCCGCCGCTGCGCGGGCCTTTTGCCTAGAGGAGCCGACCCTGCCGCATGCCCTGTCCCGCCGCTCCCATCCTGTATCGTAGGGTCGCAATGCGCGCGCAAACCCGTCCGCCCCGTTCGCGGCGGCGCCGGGCATGATGTATTTCAGCCGCGCCAAAACCTTGATGGTGCTGGGTATTTGTCTGCTCGGCGCGTTGTTCTGCCTGCCCAACCTGCTGCCCGCCCCAGCCAACTGGGTGCCGTGGCGGGCGATCCATCTCGGCCTCGACCTGAAGGGCGGCAGCTACCTGCTGCTGGAGGTCGACATGTCCGCGGTGATCAAGGAGCGCATCGACAGCATGGCCGACTCGACGCGCCAGGCGCTGCGTCGCGACGGCATCGCCCGGTTCGTCGTCACCCCGGTGCACGCACAGAACCGCATGACCGTGCGGGTGGACGACGCCACCAAGCTGCCGCAGGTGATGACCCGCCTGCGCGAACTCTCCACCGCCCAGCCGGGCCAACGCCCCGACCTGGAGTTCGATCAAGCGCCCGACGGCCTCATCACCGTCACCCTCTCGCCGATAGGCTTGCGCGACCGGGCCAGCGCCGCGGTGGCCCAATCGATCGAGATCGTGCGCCGCCGCATCGACGAAACCGGCGTGGTGGACCCGATCATCAACCGCCAGGGCGAGGCGCGCATCGTCGTGCAATTGCCGGGCGTGGAAGACCCCAACCGCATCAAGCAGTTGCTCGGCAAAACCGCGCGCATGACCTTCCGGCTGACCGACGAAAGCGCCAACCTGTCGTCCAACGTGCCGCCGCCGGGGGTCGATTTCATGACGCTGGAGGGCCGCGGCGGCGCCAAGGTTGCGGTGCGCCGCCGGGTTGAGGTGGATGGCGCCAACCTCACCGATGCGCGCGCCGGCCAGAACAGCCAATCCGGCCAGTGGGTGGTGAATTTCACCTTCGATTCCAACGGCACCAAGCGCTTCGCCGAGATCAGCCGCGCCAATGTCGGCCGCCCCTTCGCCATCGTGCTCGACGACAAGGTGATCTCCGCCCCGGTCATCAACGAGCCGATCACCGGCGGGCGCGGCCAGATCAGCGGCAGTTTCACCGCCGCCAGTGCCAACGAGCTGGCCGTGCTGTTGCGCGCCGGCGCCCTGCCCGCGCCGCTGACCGTGGTGGAGGAACGCACCGTCGGCCCGGAACTGGGGGCCGATGCCATCCGTGCCGGAACCATAGCACTGGCGGTCGGCTTCGTGCTGGTGCTGGCCTATATGGCGATTTTCTATGGGCTGTTTGGCTGGTTCGCCAATTTAGCCATGATCGTCAACCTGGTGTTACTGCTGGCCATCCTGTCGCTGATGGAAGCCACCCTCACCCTGCCCGGCATGGCCGGCATCCTGCTGACGCTGGGCATGTCGGTGGATGCCAACATCCTGATCAACGAACGCATCCGCGAGGAGGTGATTGCCGGCCGATCACCGCTGAACGCCATGCAGCACGGCTTCGACCGCGCCTTCGCCACCATCGTGGACAGCAACGCCACAGCCTTCCTCAGCCACGTCATGCTGTTCACCTTCGGTTCCGGCCCGGTACGCGGCTTTGCCATCACCATCACCGTGGGCATCGTCACCTCGATGTTCACCGCCACCGTGCTGGCGCGCCTGATGATGGTGACCTGGTATGCCCGCATGCGGCCCCAAACGCTGCCGGTCTAGCGACGCTGCCGGTCTAGGAACGCGCCATGTTCATCCGCCCCCTCTTCCGCATCGTCCCCGACAACACCCGCATCCAGTTCATGCGCGGCCGCTTCATGGGCCTGATCGTCTCGGCGTTCCTGTCCACGGCGTCGGTGGTGCTGTTCTTCTATCCCGGCCTGCACCTGGGCATCGACTTCGCCGGCGGCATCGTGATGGAAATCCGCACTCCCGGCGCCGCCGACATCCCGGCACTGAAAGCCGGGCTTGCCGCCCGCGGGCTCGGCGAGCCCGCAATGCAGCGCTTCGGCGACGACAACGCGGTGATGATCCGCCTCGGCCCGCAACCGAACGAGGCTGCCAACCAACAGATGATCACCGGCGTGCGCGCAGCACTGGAGGCCACCCAGCCGGGCATCCGAATCGTGCGTACCGATGCCGTGGGCGCCGCGGTCTCCAAGGAGCTGTTCCGCGACGGCATGATAGCTCTCGGCGTGTCGATGCTGATGATCCTGGTCTACATCTGGTTCCGCTTCGAATGGCAGTTCGCCGTCGGCGCGGTGGTCACGCTGGTCCTGGACGTGACCAAGGCGATTGGCTTCCTGGTCATCACCGGGCTCGATTTCGACCTGATTATGGTGGGCGCTATCCTGTCGATCCTGGGCTATTCCACCAACGACAAGGTGGTGGTCTACGACCGCATGCGCGAGAATTTGCGGCGCTACAAAACAATGCCGCTGCGCGACCTGATCGATTTGTCGATCAACGAAACGCTGAACCGCACCGTCGGCACGTCGATGACCATCTTCCTGGCCAGCTTGCCACTGGTGATCTTCGCCTCCGGATCGAGCCTGGCCGGCTTCGCCTGGATGAACCTGTTCGGCATCATCGTCGGCACCTCGTCATCGATTTTCATCGCCGCCCCGATCCTGTTGTTCCTGGGCGAGAACCGGCTGCGCCGCGATGTCCAGCCGCCCGCGGCACCCGCCGGCAAGCCGGCCGAGGCAGCGCCCTAGGCCGATGAAACCCCTCGCCCGCCGCAGCCTGATCGGCGCCATGCTCACCCTGCCGGCGGTGGCGCGCGCACGCACCATTCCGAGCGTGCCGGTGATCGCGTTGATCGTCGGCAGCCCGCCCGGCCGTGGCGCCGACCTCGCCGCCCGGGCCTTCGCGCCTTACCTCGAACGCCATTTGCGCCAAGTCCGCGTGGCCGTCGTCAACCGCCCCGGCGAGGCCGGGCTGACCGCGCTGCGGCTGCTGGCCGATTCCGACCCCGCCGGCACCGCCATCGGCTGGGTCGCCAGCCCCACCCTGCCCGCCCGCATGGTCGACCGGCCCGGGGGCGACGGCTTGCTCGACCGGCTGCAACTGGTGGCCGCCGTGCGGAAGGAGCCGATCGTCTTCGTCTCCTGCACCCGCAGCCCCGTGGCCTCGGTGGGCGCCCTGCTGAAGCGCGCCGGCGACGATGCCGCGGCCGTTCCCCTGGGCACCCCGCCCGAAGGCAGCGCCGGCCACCTCGCCGCATTGCGGCTGCAAGCCATCAGCGGGGTGGCGCTGAACATCGTCGCCTTCCCCTCATCAGCCGCCGCCCGCCAGGCCGCCCACGCGGGCAACGTCGCCGCCGCTGCCCTCGCCTTGGGCGATGCGCTGGAAGGGCTGCGCGACGGCGGCCTTATCGGCGTGGGCATCGCCACCCGCCGCCCCAGCCGAGTATTGCCGACGGTGGCCCCACTGCGCGAATCCGGCCTGGTTCTGTCGGCCGCCATCCTGCGCGGCCTCGCCCTGCCGGCCAAGACCGATCCGGCCCGCCGCGCCGCACTGCAAGACGCCCTGCGCGGCGTGGTCGCCGACCCCGAGTTCATCGCGGCCGGCGACGAATCCGGCTTTCTGGCCAGCCTGGTAACCGGCGACGCCTGGGCGGCGCAGATGCGCGAGGAACACGCGACCTTGGCCGAGATGTGGCAAACAGCGCCCTGGGCCATTGGCCTGACCGGGTGACGCGCTTCCACGGGCCGTTCGGATGATCAGTTAAGACAGCAAGGTAATGCCAACCATTGCTTGGAGTGACTTATGACCAAGCAAGGCCAGGGCTCTGCCCTGCACCCGCCAGGGGCCAAGCCCCTGGACCTTAAATCTATGAAAATAAATGGGTTTCCAAAGGCCGCCGGCCGTCGCGCGAAGGCGCGCTCGGGACTTTGGTGGG